>Ga0172371_10007005_pt1 | contig 16176 bp, 9 predicted proteins | sample Lak12m_FD_114543 | JGI IMG/M metagenome (GOLD analysis project Ga0172371, IMG submission 114543) | Freshwater microbial communities from Kabuno Bay, South-Kivu, Congo - kab_022012_12m | ecosystem: Environmental > Aquatic > Freshwater > Lake | place: Democratic Republic of the Congo: South-Kivu...
ATAGCTCTAATTGTAATTTATCCTGAAAATGCATTTATTTTTGAACTAGCCTTTTTTGGAGCAATATCAGCAGCTTTAGCTGATACCTTATCTTCTGAAGTGGGGTACTATTCAAAAAGTCAACCAATAATGATTACTACACTAAAAAAAGTGCCTAGGGGGACAGATGGGGGAGTAACAATTTTAGGGGAAGAAGCAGCTCTTTTTGGAGGAATCACAATTGCATTATTATACTTTTTTGCATATTTTAATCTGACTTCTTTTTTTATAATAATTATTGCAGCAATGGTTGGAACAAATATTGATTCTATATTTGGCGCTGTTTTTGAAACAAAAAAAGTTCTAAACAACACTCATGTAAATATGATAGGTTCTTCTTCAGGAGCAATAACTGCAATAATATTAGGTATAATGTTTTTGTGAAATTATTTTTATATTTTTATAACAATTTTATGTTTACTTAATCAGTATGCACATTTTTATTTAATAAAAACGTTATTTTGTTGTGATTTAATGGAATTAATTGAAATATTTTTTTTACTTTTGTTATACATTTTTCCAATGTATTTTTCTAATGGGGCCCCTTTAGTTCTTCATGGGGTTGTTCCTCTTGACTTTGGTAAAAAAATTTTTGGAAAAAGAATTTTAGGGGATGGAAAAACAATTCTTGGCGCATTTTCAGGTATTCTTATTGGTACGGCTGGGGGGGCTTTAGCATTTTTTTTAATCCCTTATTCTTCTCAAATACCTCATTATTTTTCTTTTGTAGTTTTTCTTTCATTTGGGGCAATAATGGGGGATATAACTAAGAGTTTTGTGAAAAGAAGATTAGGTTTTGAACGCGGAGCAAAGTGGGTTCTTGCAGATCAATTAGATTTTATTATTGGGGGATTAATCCTTAGTTCTCTTGTAAGACTGCCCGAAATAGAAATAGTTGTCTTATTGCTAATAATAACTTTATTTATGCATTCTGCAACAAATTTTATAGCTTATAAATTAAAACTAAAAAATGTTCCTTGGTGAGTTAATTGAAAAAAATAAAAAAACCAAGTTTTCTTAGAAACATTGATGTTCGTCTGGTTTTTTGTTTAAAATTTTTTATAATATTTTTTGGATTTTCTTTTATTTTAGAACAAATTAATCTTTCTTTTTTTACAAATTATTTGACTTTTTTAATATCAACTATAATGTCTTTGCCTTACAACTCTAATGTTATATTCGCTGGAAAAAATTTTATTATTACAAACATTTGTACTGGTCTAACCACAGTTTCTATTCTTGCTGCAACAATTTTTTCAATGAGAAAACCCCAACTAAAAAATAAGGTGGTTTTGTTTCTATTTGGTTCAATTATTATTCTTTTAGTAAATATTCCTCGTATTATACTTGTTATTTACTCTCATTTATATGGTTTTGATTCCGAATTAGTGCACGTTCTTACTTGGTTTGTTATGAGTGGGGTTGTTTTGTTTATTGTAATTATTGGATTGAGGAATTATTATAAAAAAGAACTAGTTGATATGTTATAATTTTTAATATATGATTTTTCATACAATTAAATGACTTATGATTAATTCTTTCTTTCTGTTTTTTCAAAAACTATTTCCACAATTTTTGTGAATGCTGGTCTTGTAACTAATACTCCTATTAGTGCTCCAAGAATAGTAGCTACTGCAAATCCATACAAATTACTTAATCCTGGCATTGATCTTGAGAAAAGAACAATAGAACCCATTACAGCAATTATTGTTAATGCTGAAGTGGTAATAATAAATAATCCTTCTTTTAATTTTTGAATAAGTGAGTAATTTTCTTTTTTCTTTCTTCCAAAAATCTCATCAACAATAACAATTTCTGAATCAACACCAGCACCAATCGCAGCAATTATTCCGGCAAAAGCAGCTAGGTCTAAGGGTTGCCTTATGAAAGGTAAAGAAAGAATTCCTATTAGTATTAAAGGTTCACTTAACACAGTTGCAAAAATTGGTATTGCTAATGATATTTTTTTGTATCTAATTACTATTACTGCTGCTACTGTTAGAAGAGCAATTAATCCCATCAATAATATATCATTAAAGAAAGATTTTCCTAGTGCGGGAGAGATTGTTTCTTTTGAAATACTTTTTACTGGTGTTGGAAGAGAACCTGATTCTAGTAATATTGCAAGTTCTTCTAAATCATTAAATGCAATTTCTGCAGTTTCGCGTGTTCCGCTTATACTTAGTTGAGCAAATATTTTTGCTTGAGAAAAATCAGCAACATCTTCATTAGTGATTCCTTCACTTAATCTAATTATTTGTTTTGCATTAAGAACAGTCCAAATCCAAGGTAAGCTTTCGTTTGGTTCGATGATTGAAACAATAAATCCTGCTGCATTCAAATCGTTAGCAATTTTTGGTGCTAAATCACTTGAAATTATTGCTTGATCAGTAATTTTTAGTACTGTAGATAATGTTTCTTGATCAAGTCCGTTTAAGTCATCATAAATTATTACATTAACTCTTGAATCTTCAATAACTTCTTCAATACTTGTTCCTTGAGGGATATTTGCTTTATTGTTTCCTAGATTTAATTCTTCTGAATCTAAATCATATTGATCTTCACTAATAATTACTAATGCATTTGGTTTGTCTAAGAAAAATATTGTTCTTTCACAATCATAGATTGGTCTTCCTTGTGTGTTAAAAGAAATTGCATTACATTGGTGGAATGTTTTTTGGGCAAAAGTTTTTGCGGCTTTTTCATCTAAAATGAAAGGTAAAACCCATTCGTATTGTGTTCCTATTTTTGAAACTCCATATCCATCTTTTCTTTGAACTTTTCTTATTTCATCCCCAGTAAATAGTAGTTCTCCGTTTAGTGCTGCTTCAAATTTACCTTGTTGTCTTATTCTTGATTCAATTTTTTCAAGTTCAGTTGGATTAGTTTCTGCTGTTTGAATCATTATATATTTTCCCCCAACTGGGGAAAGAACATCTCCTCTTAGTCCTGATGGGTCTATTCTTTGTTGAATAATGTTAGTTATCTTTGATATTTCGGCAGGAGTAACTTCTTTTTGTAATTCAATTTGATAAAGGGTTCCTCCCTTAAAATCTATTCCTAAACTAACTCCATAAAATATTATTGAAAAAAGTGCAACTATAATAAAAATTCCTGCAAGAGTAAATTGCCAGTGTTTAATTAATGGATTCATTTTTTCGCCTTCCTTTCAACAAACCACATTAATATGGAAACGTTTGTTGTCCATGTTGAGACAGTATCTCCAATAAGTCCAGAAAATAAGATTATCGCAACTTGAAAAATAACATCGATATGGTATATATAAGACACAATCAACATTGAAATTAGAGCCGCCATTGTTGTTCCAGTCATGGTAAGTCCTGTTTTCATTGATTCTGTTGCTCTTTCTCCTGCGGTTCCCTCTTTATCTTTTAACATTCTTGAGGTGAGCATAATATCCGTATCTACAGAGTAACCAATAACCATCAAAATAGTTGAAAGAGTTAGTAAAGAAAAAGGAATATTAAACAAAGCCATTCCTGCACATGCAGCAATTACATCATAAATCATTGCTTGAACAATTCCTACTGTTGGGATTAATTGTCTAAATGAAATAAAAATTACTATAACTAGAAATATGAATGAGATTAAAACAATAAATATTCCTGAATCAAGTGAGGCTTTTCCTAGTGTTGGTGATACTTCCCTTCTTTGAAATTCAGCATTTTCTCCCAAATCTAGTTTTTGAGAAAGAACTGTTTGAAGACTTTTAGCAAAAGCTTCATTTTCAATCCCAAGTTCGTCTTGTGCTGCAATTAAAGCAGTTTTTGGATTATCAAAAGAAAGTTCTTTTCCTGTAAGTGTTTTTATTGCTAAAACTGAAGCTGCGATTGATTCAGCATCTTTTTCTTCATCAATTAACAATTGAGCATTACTAATTAATTCTTCAGTAGCCAAAACTTTTTCGCTTTTACTATACTCTATATATGCTCCGTGACTATTTGGAGAATTTATTGTTGAAACCTTAACATTACTTAAATCAAAATCAGATGTAAGAATTTCTTCAATATCTGAAGCCAAAAGCTCATTTTCTGATCTTATAATTAATACATTTCCCCCAGTAAGTTCAATTCCAAGTTTTAGTCCAGGACTTATCATGGAGAAGAATAATAGGGGTATTAGTGCAAGTATTGGTATTATTAGTATTTTTTTGTAATTATTAGTGTAAATATCGTTCATAAAAAAAACCTGTTGTGAAACATTATTAACTCTTAGTATAGATTAAAAACCTGCTTAACCTTAAATATGTTGTGGCTTTTGAGTAATTTTGAAAGATTTATGATAAATTTTTGTAATTTTGATAATTATTAATATTTTGTGGGGATTTTTATGGAATTTTTGACAATAGAAAAAAGTCAAGTTTTGCTTGATGCTGCGTTCTCAAGAGCGATGAAAGCTGCAAGCGTTTATCCTAAACAAAAAACCGAATTTTATACTATTAAAGGAAAAGAAATAGCAAAAATAGATGTCTCTGCAGAATACTTAATGGATACACTTGATCGGACAGTAAAGTCTTTTCCAAGAATTGAAGAACTAAGTCCATTCTATCAGGAATTATTTTCTTGCATTGTTGATGTTAATGAATTAAGAAAAGCACTATCAAGTATAGGATCAGTTTCGGGAATCATAAAAACACTAAGAAGAGATTCTATTGTTCGACTTAAAGAAATGAAATACTATAAAGGGAGTACAAAAAAACCTTATGATGTTTCTCAACAATATTTTGGAAGAGTATCTTCTATGATAAAAGGTCTAAAAGGACCAATTGAGGTGTATAATTCTTCTCTAACAAAACTTCGTGAACTTCCTACAATAAATGTTGATGAAGAGTGTTATATTTTAGCAGGGCTTCCAAATGTTGGAAAAAGTACTCTAATGGGAAAAATTACTGAATCAAAACCAAAAATTGCAGCATATCCATTTACTACACAAGGACTTAACGTGGGTACTTTTGTTAGAAAACATTTACCTATCCAAGTAATAGATACTCCGGGTTTGCTTGATAGACCCCTTACTCAAAGAAATGCTATTGAACTAAAAGCAATAACTACATTTCAATACTTGAAAGGAACAATAATTTTTGTTGTTGATCCAAGTGAAGATTTTGATAAACAAAAAAATCTTTTTGCTGAAATAAAAAAACTTTTTTCAGACAAGAAAATTTTTGTGGTAATAAATAAAACTGATATTGCTCAAAAAAATGATATTGCTAAATTAGAAGAAGAATTCAAAAATTACAAAGTAATTCTTGAAGGAAATGGGTTAAATAATCTTAAAGAAGAAATGCTAACAAAAGTGAAAAAATAAAGGTGGGGTAGCGCAATTTTTTTGTTTTAGGGGTTTGTTTCTTTTTTCGACATTATTTTTGTTGCTCCTATAATTATTCCTATTATTATTAGCATAAAAATAATTGCTGTTAGGATGAAGTTAAAATTTTGTTCATCTTGTATTATTTTTTCTTTAATTTCGAGTGCTTGTTCTATAACATTTTCATATTCTTTTTCTTCTATTGCTGTTAGTATTTCTTGGTATTTTTGGTTGTATTGGGGTTGTTTTTTTGTTTCTATTAATGCTTTTAGTTCTGCCGTTATTGCTTGTGCTTTTCCTTTTTGTATTTCTCCTGTGTTGATGGAGTTATTTGCTTGTTCTAGTAGTTCTATTGCTTCATTATTTCTTGACGCATCTACTATTATTGTTATGTTTTCTGTTTCAAATTCGCAACTATCAATCCCTGTGTTCCATTTGTTTTTACAGCAAATTCCTTGGGTTGAATAACAAGTGTTATTGCAAATTGTTCCTTCGCATGCGCATGATCTGTTTCTTATAACAAATCCATTTCCGCAAGTAATGGGTTGACATTTTGATCCTATGCATGAGCTTGTTTGTATACAATCTAAATTAGTTTCACAATAATCTACAGGTCTTTGAATTATTTTTATACATTCATTATTTTTGCATTCCTCGCCTGTATTACAATCAGTGTCAAGAATACATTCAGGAGGTATTATGCAGGGTGTTTGTGATTCACAACCATCATCCATTGATAATTCACAATCATAAAATCCTTGAGCGCAAATACAATTTCCATTTTGGGGATTGCATATTGAATTTGCTCCACAAATTATTTCTTCACATAAGTTTGTGTCCTGGGTTGTTGGGGGTTTGCATATTCCTTGGGTGCAAGTGTTTCCAATTGTGCATTTATTTCCGCACGTTCCACAATTGTTGTTGTCGGTTAGTATGTTGGTTTCGCATCCGTTTAGTAGGTTTGAATCACAGTTTTTTGTATTGGGTGCACAAAAAGTGCAGTTGTTGTTTTCGCAGTATTGGTTTTGTGTGCATTTGTTTGCTTGTGAGGGGGTGCATGTTGTCCAGTATCCTTGGTTGCAGTCTTGTTGTCCTTTTCCACAGTAAGTAGTGGGGTCTGGTTGGCATTCTTTTGAAAGTGTTATGCATGCGTATGCGCATTCGTTTGTGTTTTCTGAATAGTATGCGTTTTTTGTGGTTGGGGTGTATGTGTTGTTGGTCCATGTTTGTTTGAAGTTTTGTTGGGTGGGTGAGTTCCATTTTGCGTTTTCTGGTAGGGTGTTTAATAAATGAGTTAGGTTACAGGGGATTAGTTTTTCGTTTGATATACAAACAGATCCTTCTTTATGAAATCCTTCTTTGCATTTCCAAGCACAATCTTTTGGTGTTTCTGAATATTGAGTAGTTTTTGTTGGGGGCATGGTTCCTCTTTGATATGAGAAAAAACCATTATTTCCATTATCATTCCATTCTGCATTGTTATCTATTGTTCCTGTGCAGGTTGTTTGAATCATGTTTGTTTCGCATGAGTTTGTTTGGGTGACGTATATATAATCTTGGTTGCATTTCCATCGGCAATCCTTTGTTATTGTACTGTGTCTAAAAGTGTTGTTGTCAGTAGTTCTCCAATTCGTGCCGTTCCATTTTTCTGTGTATTTGTTGTCGGGTGAGTTTATTGTTGCGTTTTGGGGGATGTTTCCTATGCAGTTGTTTGTTCTTCTTGTTGCAAATGAACAATCAGAATTACAATTAGCGCTTCCTTTTGGGCAATCAAATTCTTCATCTATTAATCCATCACAGTCATTATCAATTCCATCACAAATCTCTATAGCGCTTGGCTTAATTAAAGGATTGGAGTCATCACAGTCAGTATTGTTTGTTGAATAACCACTAGGCATACTGCAAGATTGAATAAAATTAGAAGGGGAACCAAAATAGTCTCCATCCGAATCTCTATAATAAAATGCCCCTACATTATTATCTATTTTTCCATCGCAATCATTGTCTTTTCCATCACAAATTTCTGCTGAGGGAACACAGGGGGGTGTTATGGGGGTGTAAGTTGGTACTGGTGCTATTCTTAAAAAATCATTAAAAGTTGAATATCCCTCTTCACTTCTAAATTTTACATAGTTAATGGCTGTATTTGTTTTTCCTCTGACAAAGATTATTGTGGGAAAACTAATACCTGATGAGGGGATGTAATCATTTGTTTTACTTAATGTGGTTTGCCAGCTTGTCTTTTCTGCATAATTCGCATAAACTAAAGCTATTTTGTTTTCTTTTGCCCAATTATAAAATTGAGTGGTATCAAAAACATTTGTTTGGGCAGTTTTGCAATAATTGCAATTACCAGAACCAAAATATATTATGAAATAATTATTAATTGATTTGGCAAGTTCTTTTGCTGCTAAAAGATCTTTTGTCCATTCTCCAAATTCTGCGCCATATCTTGTTGCTGGTAAAGGATAGGTCCCACCTGAGCAACGGGCACATATTTCAGTAGATGCAAATGTTAAATTTATTAATAGTATGAGCACTATAGCTGTAATTCTAAATATTTGTGTTTTGTTTAAATTCATCTAACTATTCATGTTTTCTTGATTTAAAAAACTTACTGGGTTATTAATAGTTAAAATTTAATGATTTGATTTAAAAATCTCAAAATTTGCTTAGCAAAAGAATTAATAAACCCAAAAACATACTTTTAGTGTTGAGTTATTTTTGGTTTTTGGGTGAATTTGTGGGAATTTATAATTATTTTGAGAATAAATGGTACGATTTAATCGAAAAACTAGATAAATACATTCCAATAACCCCTATCGTTGATCGAATCGACAAAGTTTTTCCTAGTTTTATTTTATTTTTGCTCTTATTGCTGTTCTTGATTTTAGGGTTGATTTTTGTTTTTACCCTAAATTTTATGAACAAAACTGAGTTAGTAGTATTATCTTCTTCAGGATTGCCTCTTGCAGATGTTGATATTATAATGGTTGATGATTGTGGTAATGAGTTAATAGTATCTACTGATGAGACAGGAAAAGCAAATATTGAATCTTGTTCTTCTTCTTTTGAAATTGTTGCGGAAAAGACTGGTTATAAAAAACATGTTGGGTTGATAGAACCTGTTGATGGAAAGGCTGTAGTTAGACTTTCTCCAGCACTAGCTGAATTTTCTATAAAAGATTTTTTTTCAAAAATAGTTAATGTTTCTGAAGAAGTAATTCTTGGCGCTGATTTGGAAGTGACTTGTGTTTTTGATAATAATAAAACATATTTAACTAATCAAACTGAAGATGGGTTTAGTTTTTCTATATCTTCAAGATGTAATTCTATTCAGTTAAAAGCAACTGCAAAAGGGTATCAGGAAAAAACAATTTCTATAAACCAAAATAGTGAGAGGATAATAATTGTTCTTGAAGAAATTGATTCGATTGGTAAAGTATTTTTTAAAACATCAAATTCTTATGGTGATGAACCTGGTGCTGAAGTAACTTATACTAATTTAGGTTCTTCTTTAAGATCAACAATTTTTACTGATGACAAGGGTTCTAGATTGGTTGAATTAAGAGGTGGGGATTATTCTTATGTTGCAGTTTCACTTGGGGGACAAATAGTTCAAGGAGAGTTTTCTATTGAAGCTAAACAATCAAAAGATGTTTTGATTAATTTTCCAGCTCCTGTTGATACTTCTGATTATATTTCGTTAAGAGTTATTTCTGAAAGTGGTTCTCCTCTAACTTCTGCAAAAGTTAGCGTATATAGGGATGGGAATTATTTTATGCAAAAATCCACTGATTTTAATGGATTTATTGTTCCGATTCCGATAATAAATAATTCTCCTTCAGTTAAATACCATGCCTTTGTTACATACCCTGGGCATGAGAGTGCTATTGTTGCTGTTATGGTAAAAAAATTAAGTGAGACTCCTAATGAAGTGAAATTAAGACAAGGGGGAGCAAAGTTAAATGTTAATGTTATTGATGATTTGAATATTCCTCAAAAAAATGCGGGCGTTGCTTTAATATTTTCTGAACTTAAATTACTTTTATTCTCAAAAGTTACTGATAATAATGGTAATGTTACTTTTTCTGATTTACCTGCAGGAAAATTTACTATCAAAGCGGTGGATTGTTCCCAACAAGCTGAAGCTAGCGTGGATGAAACAGTGGTGAAGGATTCAACAAAAAATATTCAGATTGTTGTTATCACTGGGGAAGGCAAGATTCGATTTAAGTTTTTAAATTCAAATTATCTTTCTGAAAGTCCTAATTTGAAGCTTTTTGAAGTAAAAAATAATTCAGTAAACTTCATTGCAAATGCCACTGCTCGTGCAGGAATTTATGAAACTCCTTTTTTAAGAGCAGGAACAAAAGTTTTTGTTGAAGTTATTGATGAAAACTTTATTCCCACAAAAAGTATTATTTTTGAAGTTAGTAGACGAACACAGGATAAAGAAATTTATTTAGTAAGACCTGATATGTTACCAAACAATAACAAAGTTCAAATGAAACTTATGCAAGTTTTTTCTTCAAATCCTTTGTATGGTACGCCTACAAAAGCCACTCAAATTCTTTCAGGATCTTCTTATTATATAGAGTTTTTGACTATTATCAATAATTTAAATGATACTTGGCTTGTTTCAGATTATTATGTTGGTCCGGGGGACAAAAATAATTTAGATATTAATCAGATAGCAACAATTGGTGGGTCTAAATCTATTATTGATTCACTTAATTTGTTATCTGCTGTTAAGAATAGTTTGGTAATTGATCCTCTTTCTCAAAATTTAGTTGGAGATAAAGCTAAACAAGCAAACTCCCAACTTAGTTCTATTAAAGGAACTTATGTTGTTCCTGTTATTTTAAGAGTTGATGTGGATGCTAATAAGCGTGGTTCTTTTGATGTTTTCTTTAGAGCATTACACGGAGTAGATACAAGTCTTTTATACAAAAAACAATTTATTATTGGTCAAAGATTCTGTTTGGCTGATTGTCCAATATTTTTATTTTCAAATTATATTCGAGAAGCTTCTAAAGAATTCATTCCGGCTTCAGATGAACCATTCTTGCTAAGAGTGGGGGATGAGTACACGCTTAAGACAGTAGTGACTAATTCCTCTGACACTGATTTTGGAGGGGTAAGTTTATTGTTGTCAGTTCCTAAAGAAAGCTTGGAAAATTTAGCTTTTATTGATAGAAACGCTTACCGATCAAGCATCTCTCTTTTACCATTAGCTAACTCTGCTCCTGTTGAAGTTGCATTAACCCCAACAAAAGCAGGAAGTGCATCTGAAAAAATAATTCAAACTGTAGAAAAAATTTCTAACGAAATAAATTTATTTAGAGATTATGAGGGGAATAACAATGCTTTGAGATTATCTGTTAAAAATAAGGAACAACTTGAAATTGCAATAAGTCCAATAAATATTGATGAAGGAGTTTCTTATCCAATGTTTTTAGTTAAAACAAAATACAAAGGCAAAAAACCGGTGCCTGCTTATTGGAATGCAAGAAAAATTAATGCTGAAGGTAATCCTGTTTTTGAAATAGCAAACGGAGTAACTGATGCGAATGGTATTCAAGTTTTGTCTTTTGATGCTAGTGATTTATCAAAAGGGGATAGAGTCAGATTTACTGCTTATGATAATAATGGTGCATTAGAAGGGGTGCTTAATGTATTTGTTACCACTTCAGTTCCACAAATTACTCCTCCAGTTTATGAATGCCTTACTCCAAAACTTGACGGGGTGAGTTTGTTTGAGAAACCAAACCATTATGTTCGCTTGATGAAAGATGCGGGGGTTTCTATAACCATTAATTCTGATTGTAATGAAGACAGAATTGTTGCTATTCATTCAGATTTACTTCTTTCAGAAACTCAATTTATTGTTCCTGCAAATGAATCAAAAACTGTAATACTAACTGCAAGACCAAGAGGAGAACTTTTAGGAGTTTATCCTGTTCAAATTATTACTATTGATTCTTCAAGATACACACAACTTGCTTCAACTGATGTAGAAATATTTGACGATTCTTGTTTTGATTTAAGTCAAGCCGTGTTTGACTTGACTTTTAATAATAAGATTAATGCTAAAGTTACAAACAAATGTTTTTCTGGAAGAAAAGATAATTTTTATCCAAAATTAGATATTAGTACAAATAGTATAGGTTTTACTTATAATAAACCTGGGAATCCAGAAAAAATATCTTTCACAGCAACGGTAGTGGGATCTGCAGTTGAAGCTTATGTTATGACTTATGGTTGGGGGGGAATACTTCACCAAACGAGTTCAGGAGCTTCATGTAATTCTGGAACTCTTTTTGATCCTGCTCCTGAAGAGTTGTTATATTATGAATTCGGGAAAGATGTTTGTTCGAAAGTAGTTAAAGAAATACAAAGAAGGGAAGCAACTCAAAAAGAAGAACCTAATATTTCTGCAACAGATCCTATGGTCCCATTTTATCAACTTCCTCCCGCTACTCAAAAAGCAATAATTTCAGAGATACTTGAAAGGTCAGGATCTGCTTCATCAATAACTGGAATAACAACATCCTCTCTTGAGTCTAAAGAACCTAAATTAAATTTTGCAGTTTCTGAGAATGAAGGAGAGTATTATCCATCATCTAGAGGTATTCCTAGTTCTCCTCTTGATGTAACGTGTAGTTTACTTAATGTTTTGCCTTGGGTTGGTGAAGATGTTCCTGAAGGTTATGGGGGTTGTGTGGTAAGAGAATTTGGGTGCGAGTGGAATGGGATGATGGAAAATAATGGAGGATATTTATCTGTTGTTGGAGAAAGCTGTTGTCATCCTTGTTTACTTGAATCATTCGGGCTTGTGGATAATCAAATTCAAGGGTTCTTTTATACAAAAGGAAGAAAGAAAAGTGGTGTTCTGGGTTCTGGTTGGGGGGCTGATAATTGTAGTGCTCAATTACTAGTTCAACCGGAATTTTATCGAACAATCACTTTCATGAAAGAAGTGAAAAAAATTTGGAAAAAAGATTTTAACATTTTAACTTCAGAATCTGCAGTTCAAAACCTTGGACGATATGATGCGACCCCTATTCCAAAGTGGACTATGACTGATACGATGTTTGATCATGAAATTGATGATGCGTGGGAAAGGGGCGATATGCTTTTGACTTTACTATGTGCTAGAGGTATGGGGTTTATTCCTCCCGAAACAGCTATTTCTACTACAGGAAACTATGATGTGGGAGACTATAATAGTCCTTTAATTGAATATGAATCTTCAGGACTAATTAAATACTACATTCCTGTTGAATCGATTCCTGAAAATACAAGAGTTTTCATAAAAAATGGTAGATACTATGTAGAATACTTTGGTGCACCACAAATATCTTCCCCGGATATTAATTTTATTATAACTAGAAATAATTTACTAGGTTCAGAATATGCTATTTTAACGGTGCAAGACTGGACTGGAGGGGATACTAAGTTAGCAAAACAATTCCAAATAAAACTAAATGGGCCCCCATCAAATTGTTACTCTCCTGAAGGGATAGCTGGTTTTACAGGGAAAGAATTTGTTCCAAGATTATTATTTAGCTGGGATTGGAATAGTGTTGCAATTAATCAATGTGATATGAAAAATGAAAATTATACTTATTGTGACGCTACGCAATTTACAATAAGCTTGTTCAAAAAACTTGTTGAGATACAAGACTTAATAAGAAAAAATAAATTAAACGAACTTTCACTAAAAACAGGATTCTATTCTTATCTAATCAAAGACAATTATTCATCCGGATTTTTGGAAGACTTTGATTTTTACTATTCAAATAATATTTCAAGTGCTGCAAGTTATTTTAATACAACTTCTGTTTCTAACGGTTATGATCAATTTATATCAAAAAGAATGATTTCTTTTATTGACAAAAATACTGGTTCAAGTTTGCTTTCTTTTGGGGGGCTTTATAGAGTTGAAATAAATATAGATTTTGTTAATGAAACATTATTTAGTCTCTTTGATAACGAAGGGCCTAACGCATTCATACGGGTAGTACTAATCCCTATCCAACAACCTTCAAATTATAATCCATTTTACGAAACTCCCTTTGATGGAGAAGTAGGGAGAACACAAGATAATTTTGTAAGAAAAGATTATGGGGTGAGTATTGTTGGTGATGAAATAAAACTAAATGGGATAATGAGTGCACAAAATTATGAAGATAGTTTGGTTCGAATTTCATCAACATCAAGTAGAAATTTAGATGCATTACAAAACGCACCGATTCTTTATTATGAAAAAGGAGGGGAGTTAAAATTTAATCCTTCTCAACCAACACCGGTAATAATGAATATTTTAGGAGGATTAGGTCCGTTATCTGTACAATATGTCATAAGTGGAACAGGGGCAAATACAGCACCTAATAAAGAATGGAAAATAATTTCTTCCACAATTAATTCTGGCGGGAGATGTGTTGACTTCGAAAATAAAGCAGACATCTTATTTAATGAAACGAATTTTGATGTTGGAAAAAAAGGATTTTTATGGAATGCTCGAAAAGCTGGAAGGATTGGTCTTGCTACAACATTTTTTACCCCCAAATCTTCTCCAGAAACTCTAAGAATTACTCCTCTTGATGATACAATAGTGTCATTTACTAGTTACCCTAATTTAAAAAACTCTACCATAATTATGCTAAATAATTATGATGCTAGAGGGAATATAGATTATGATACTTTAGATGGTTTGTTTAAGATGGTTGGGGAACAAAAAGTTTGTATGTCTCAAAATTCTCAAGAAATAATGCGTGCTTGGTGGAATCCAGAGTATTTGGGTGCGCTTATTAAAGAAGTGAATACTAATAAAAGTTATTCTTGTAAATAACTTTCTAAGTTGTTCTTCCCAAGTTTTGTTTAAAAGGATTTGCATTCCTTCATTTTATGGCAGACGAATGATAATTTATTTTTTCGATGCCGGGTGTTAGATATGGCTAATGAAACTATCGAATTATTGGAAAGCATACTAAGTGATAGGGCAGTGCCACGAAACATCAGAGCAAAAGTAGAAGAGGCTCTTTTTAAACTCAAACAAAATTCAGTAACCACTTTGAGTGAGGCAATATATCTGCTTGATGATATAAGTGCGGATGTAAATATGCCTGACCATACAAGAACAGATATTTGGCAAGCAATTTCACTAATAGAGTCAGCTAAAGAAAAAATGAAATAATTTCCCCTTTCGTCTGGCGGGAAAAGAATAAGTGTGCTTAAAGATATAACTACAACTCAGGAAATACTTTCTGTTTCTGAAAATTTTGGATTAATGCTCTCAAAAGAATCAATTAATCTTCTCGCAAAAAGTGAAAGATGGAAAGAAATACTAGCAGAATTTGTTAATGAAGGAAATTTTGTTGTTTCTCCAATTGAACTTGAAAAAAAACTTTCACGAACAAAACTATCACAAGTGCTTCCAGAACAAAACGAAGTAGTAAGAAAAAGTTTTACTGTTGCTGCAAAAGATCGTACACCTAATTTTAGAGTAATGGAAGAATATGATGTTACAGGAAAAAGTTCTTCAAGCGGAACCGTGAGTGATTTTCTAAGACTATTTAGGAGCAAATTTGAATTATTATCAGGAATGCTAAGACAAAGACATAATTTATCTCCGATTTTAATAAAAGATTTAAAATCAAGACCAAAGAACGAACAAGTTGATATTATTGGAATAGTTAATAAAAAATGGATAACAAAAAAAGGACACGTAGCTTACGAACTTGAAGATTTAGATGCAAAATGCATTGCTCTTGTAATGGAAAAAGAAAAAGAAATAATAAAAAAAGCTGAAAGAATATTAGAAGACAATGTTGTGGGAATAAAAGGGGCAAAAGTTGGTGATGATTTTATAATAATAAAAGAAGTATACTGGCCAGATATGCCAATAAAACCAGCTACTCTTCTTCAAGAAGAAATTTACTCTTGCGGAATAAGTGATTTACATGTGGGAAGTAAATTATTTTATGAAGAACAATTCCAACGCTTTTTAGATTACATAAATGGAAAAAATTTATCACAAAAACAATTAGACAAAGTAGGAAAAATACAATACCTCTTTGTAAATGGGGATAATGTTGCAGGAATTGGAGTGTATCCTGGACAATTTGATGAACTTATAATAAAAGATATTTATGAACAATACAAAAAGTTTGAAGATTTAATGTTACAAATACCAGAATATATTCAAGTATTTGTTTGCCCGGGGCAGCATGATGCAGTAAGAAGAGCAGAACCCCAACCAGCAATTGATAAAGAATTTGTTCCAAGACTTTCTGAAATGAAAAACTTTCATTTTATTTCCTCCCCATCATGGGTAGAAACAGAAGGACTAAAAAATTTAGTTTATCACGGACCAAGTGTTCATGATTTAATTAGTAGTGTTAGTTTTCTTGAAATGTCAAAACCACAAGATGGGATGGTAGAGCTTTTGAAAAAAAGAGACTTAATGCCAAAGTATGGGGGAAAAAATCCTTACGTTCCTGAACAAAAAGATTATATGGTGGTAAAAGAAGAACCTGATATTGTTTGGTTTGGGGATATGCATCATAATGGGTATGCGACTTATAGAGGAACAACAGTGATTAATACTGGGACTTGGGAAGGACAAACTGATTTTCAGAAAAAAATAGGACACATCCCCACTCCTTGTGTTGTTCCTATAATTAATTTAAAGACAAGACAAATAATGGAAACTCAATTCTTAAGAGAAGCTGTTGAAAGGGATATTGTTGTTGGTGCTCAAAAATGAATAATGAAGAAGCAATTGCGTTAATTGAAAAAGAA
>Ga0172371_10007006_pt1 | contig 16175 bp, 7 predicted proteins | sample Lak12m_FD_114543 | JGI IMG/M metagenome (GOLD analysis project Ga0172371, IMG submission 114543) | Freshwater microbial communities from Kabuno Bay, South-Kivu, Congo - kab_022012_12m | ecosystem: Environmental > Aquatic > Freshwater > Lake | place: Democratic Republic of the Congo: South-Kivu...
ATGACGGTATTGTTCCTCACGAGTGAGTTCTTAAGGGTGTGGTTGCCTGCATCGCTGACAAAAACGCCACCGCCGGAGAAACCCCACCAGTCTGCCTGGTAGTCGCGGCATGTATTGTTGTTGATGACAGTCCGGACTACTGTCCATGCTCCGAACGACATACCGATTCCGCCGCCGTATGTCTGGACAAGCGACCACCCGTGCCTGGTGTTTTTCATGAAATTGCCGCTGACCATGCAGTTGGATACAGCGCCGTAGCTGGAATAGAGGTATATGCCGCCGCCGTAGATCTTCCAGTCACGCGGGTATACGTCCACGATGTTGTTGGCAGCCACGCAACTGTCTATCAAGATCCCCGACGAGTATCCGACATAGATGCCTCCGCCGTGGATTCCGCAGTAGTTATTGGAGACAATGCACGATTTTATGACGGTGTTGTGGGAATAGCCGACATAGATGCCTCCGCCGGCGTTGACCGAATCGTCCACGCGCCCTTCCTGTATGCGAAGCCCTTCGATCCTTCCGAATGAGTGGTCGTAAAGCTTCATAACACTGTTCGTCTGGTTGGCATCAATGATTGTGCTGTTCCACCCCGCGCCTATGAGCTGGAGCCCGTACCGCCGGACTGTTATGGGAAATGTCTCGAGCCACGAGTAGGTTCCTGCCTTCACATGGATGCGCGTACCTTCAGGAGCCACCTGCGTGGCCTTCGTGATTGAACGGAATGCATTTGGCCAGTCCTTGCCGCTGTACTCGTCATCACCGTTGGCTGAGTCAACATACAACTCCGCCATGTCGGACAGGCCGGACACGGAGTGGTAGCCCATGTCCACAGTGCCGATGTCCAGGGTGCCGTTCGTCAGGGTCGTATACGTAGCCAGGCCCGCAGCGGCGACCGTCCGGCTGCCTGTATTGATGGCGGGACTGGATGGCTGCAGGTACAAACCACGCTCAAACCTGGGATTGACGCTTATGTTGCCATTGACTCCCTTGCTGGTCCCGTCTTCGATGTCGCAGTAGGTGAGGGTGACCGTTCCGGTGATGTCGTCCGTGTTCCGCCAGAATATCGAGTCGCGCGCTGTAACGGTGCCACCAGCGCGCCGCAGGCCCTCATTCTGGTTCGCGGCAATTGTGCAGTTTTCGAACGTGACAGTCCCGTTATTTACGAATGCGCCACCGCCCTGGGGGTAATTCCCCTCGATATGGTTGCCTGCGATTACACAGTTCTTAATGGTGTGACTGCCTGTGTCCACATAGAGGCCGCCTCCATAGGGATAGCCATAGTATGTGGCGACGTTGCGGTTGTATCGCATGAAGGAGTCCCGTACTGTCAGGCCACCACCGGTGAGATATATGCCTCCACCCCAGCATCGGTCATACGCTGACGGACCATAGATAAGTCCGAGTTCGACAACTGTATTGGAGATCAATCCAGAGCAATTCTCCACATATATGCCGCCACCGTAGGAATATGTTCCTATTCGATTGAGCGTACTGTTCTGAATAATACAGTTCCGCACCTGCACGTTATTGATGTTCTGCAGGTACAGGGATCCGCCGCGTTCCAGCGCGGTGTTGCGATTGAACAGACAGTTACGGAAGTAGATATTGCGTCCGCTTGATACGTGTGCAGCTCCGCCCCATGTCGGCGCATTACCACCTTCAAACCTGATGTGTTCAACAAAAACGTTGGTGCATCCGAATATGCGCAGCAGTCGCAACGAACCCGTCCTGTTGGTTATCACCGTTGGCCACTGCAAGGGATCCCATGCGCCGGGTGTGCCGGTGGACCCCTGGTATCCGCCCCGCACAACCACATAGGTATTGGTAATCTGCAGTTGGGAATAGACGGTCGTTGTCTGGCCTTTCAGGTAGATCAGGTTCGTCTTGCTGTTCTTGCAGTTCTGAAGTGCTTTCTGGATGGTGGTGTAGGCATCGGCCCAGTTGTAGCCGGTGTTCCTGCCTGCAGCATTTGTCGCCACGTACCTGATGTCGTAGTAGCCGAAGGGCAGGGGAGGCGACGCCCAGGCGCTTCCCGCGCTGTTCGTAGCAAAGCAGGTATAGAAATAGTTCGACTTCGCCACCGTCGCTATGGCCTTCGTGAATGTGCTGGTGTAGAGCCCGACAACATCCACGTGCTGCCATGATGCCGTGCTGCTTAGATTGCCTTCCTGGTAGCCCCAACACACAAATACACGAGGCGTGTTGCCACCCGTACTGGTAACCGTACCCTTCAATGTCACCGATGGGCCGAACTCGTTCAGTACTCCGGTGTTGATCAGCTCCGGCGGCTTCAGCTCGGCCTTGAAACTCTTCGACGGTTGGCACCACACGTTTGTACCCGACGAGTTCGACGCGAAACAGGTGTAGTAGTAGGTGGACCCGTCGATCAGGCCGGTCAGTTGTTTGGAGAAGTCCTGCGGACTGTTATAGATGCCAAGGTAACTGTTCGTGTACCACGCCGCGGGGTTGTTGGAACCGTTAGCCAGGCCCCAGTAGATTCGGATACGCACGTTTGCGCTGCCGATGTGGTCAAGCCTGCCATTGAGCCTGGCAAACGTGGGTCCTATCCCGGATGGCGGCAGGTTCGTGATGGCAATGGGATGGGATTTTGAGGCCACCGGAGTATTCCCGTAAGCACCCATGTTGACAATGCCGCCGTTCGGATGCAGCTCCTTTGTGGGTACGATAGAAGGCGAACAGGCATCGATCAGTTCACTCGCGACAGCGTCGGTCGTCCAAGTTCCCCCCGAGAAGAATCCGTTGGCGTATCGGCCGTAGGGAGACTTCAAGTGGTAGTATGTCCAGTCGGCAAAACCGGGGTCAGTGGCTATGTTGCCGTCTGCCATCATGCATGTTTCGTCGCGGATATTGTTGTAGTAGAGGTCGACCAGTCCGTAGACCTCGTCGTTGTGGCCCCAGAGGACGCTGTTGCTGCATGAAATCGATCCGGCCCCCATGTAGATGGCATTCTCGCCGTTCGATACAATTGTGCAGTTCTGCACATAGGTCTTCGCCGCACCGCCCTGGTATATGCCCTGGTACTGGCCGTTGAATATCAGCGAGTTCCGGATGGTGTTGGTTCCGACGTTGATGAACACCCCGTCGCCGACGCGGTTTCTGCCGCTCCAACAGCGGTTGTTGCGGAATACGCACCGGTTAATCGTGTTGCGCCCGCTGTAGATGTGAACACCTGCTCCTCGTGCCCAGCCCACGTTGTAGTCAGCCTGCATGAAATTGTCGAAGAACATGCAGTCGGTGACTTGCCAGACGCCGCCATAGAGACTGATGCCCCCTCCGTTTGAATATGCGTACGTCGAGGTGCTGATGGTCTCGCCCCTGTTGTCTTTGAAAGTGGAGTTCGTCACAACGCCTGAACCGCCTGAAATGAAAAGGCCCGCTCCGTAGATGTCGCCGCCGTTTCCAGTATCGTGGCGTATCCGGTTTGTGACAAAAGTACACGCTTCAACCGTGAGGTTGACACAGCTTGCCGCGAAGACGCCGCCACCGCTGCCGGCGGGGTGGGGGCCGTAGGCGTAACCGTTAGTAAAGGTGATCCCGTAGAGTAGGCCGTCGTTTGCGCCGCGAATGCCCATCAGACGATGGGTGACAGCCACGTTGGACCTGCGAATCTGCGTAGGCCAGGTTACGGGGTTGAACGAACCGGGGCTCCCAACTCCCTGATATCCACCCCTGACTTTGACGCCCGTACCCGGTGTCCAGTTGATCTGCCTGCTTACCGGGAAGACCTGTCCCTTGACATACACACTGTCGTTGCTCTCAGCCTGGTTGAGGGCGTCTTGGATGTTCTTGAAAGCCGTAGTCCAGTTTGTCCCCACGGTACCGTCGCCGCTGCTTGCCACGTACCAGCCTGTCCCGTACGGCGACGTATCAAAGGTCCGGTCCACTGACAGGACAGTTCCTGCCGAATTCAGTGCGGCTATTCTGCAGTAGTAACGTGTTGCTCCCTTGAGATCGGCTACGGCGGCGGAGAACGAGCCTGTCTGGGTGCCCACTGAGACCACGGAAGTACGAGTCCCGCCCTGTGGCCAGTAGTGGAAGAATACGCTGGGTGCCTGGTTTCCCGTACCTGTTATTGAACCCGTGAGTACAGCCGAATGCCGACGCACCAATTGTGCTCCGGTATTGTTGACAACTGCCACCGTTGGAACGGTGAACTGGATGTGTGCATCGGACCAGTCCGTGCCCTTAGAGCTCGATACATAAGTGCGGCAGTAGTAGGTGCCGGCGGCGACGGTTACGTCCTTGAAGAATTGCATGCCGGTGTTCCAGTCGGAACCGGCGTAGCGGACGTTTGCCCAGGCAGAAGTCGGACCTCCCACGTGGTCCACCACATCCCAACAGACATAGCAGCTCGGGTTCTCGCCGTATGCCGCATGCGAAATGAGGCCGTTCAGACGCGCGGTTGTCGGCGTCAGCCTTGTGGCCGGCAGCACTTCGGTCGTCAGGTTGGACGTTACAGTCCCGTACGTCATGAACGAACTGTTAGATGCCATGTTGAACCACGACGCCCACAGCCAGTTGCTCGATGCGGCGAATGGGAGTATGCGCACCTCGTCAATGGCACCCTTGATGTAGTTGCCTCCTGTCGCCCCGGTAGTGTTCAGCTTGCTGGCAAGCGCAAGAGGGGCCGCCCCGTTGACAATTGCGGCAGGAGTCCCGGTAAGCCAGTCGTTGGTCAATCCTTCGGCAGTGCCGTTGACATAGAGCGCAACACGGGAATTGTACGACAACATACTGTTGTACGTGGCAACGATGTTGTACCACTTGCTGGTATCCGTGACGGCCGTGTAACCTCTCGTGCCTACGTAGGAGCCGCCATTCAGGGCACCGTACCAGATGAACTCCGGTTTGCTGCCCATGTATATGCGCAGGACCCACTCGCGCTGGTTCTCGGTGTCCGAAAACTTCGTGAAGAGGTACGTGTCCGGCACGGCAGGCCCCGGCCTGTACCACAGGTTTAGTGTGAACGCGCCCTCCACCGCAGTGAATACCTGGTCAAGTACGTCACCCATGTTCAAGCGGTCATTGGAACCGTCAAACCAGCGCCCACGGCCTACTATCGCGTTCTGGCTTGCCGACTCAAAAGGTGTCGCATGGGAGAAGTTGGTCGAGGAATCAGGCAGACGCCCGCCGCTTATGGTGCTGCCAAGATGCCAGACCCCGGCATGCGTCGGATGCCATGTCAGCCCGTTCGTGGTGTATGTCTTGCGCGTAGTTGCAGCAGGATTACCCCAGTACGCCCAGATACTGTCACTGCCGGGCGACAACTCCGGTACCCGTACCCATACGTACGATGTCCCCGAGTTCGTCCACGACTCGAACTCGTAGTACAACTCCGTCCCGTCTGCATCCAGGAACCTCAGGTCGTACCCGTTCGCAGAAGAAAACTGGCTGTACTTGAAACCGCTGATCGACGGACCAAGCTTCAGCAGAACAGGGAAGTTGGTCAGCGTTTCATTGCGATCATAACCACTGAACGTCACCTTCGACTCGTACCGCCACGAGCGGGCGAGGGGATCGTTGTCCTGGATCGTCACCGACGCCGTGGACGGGCTGCCAACCTGGTACGCGCCACCGGATAACGTCAGGATAACCGTTTCGTTTGTCTCGTTCATCCTGATATCGTCAGTCGGCGTTATCGTCACAGTCGCGTTGCTCTGCCCTGCGGGTATCGTCACGGAGCCGCTCAGAGCGGCATAGTCAACACCGTTGCTTGCCGTACCGTCCACCGTGTAACTGACCACCAGTGCCCCATTGGTCGAGGTGGGCGGACGACATACGCGGATGGCCGCCGTGTTACCTACCGTCTCTGTCGCAGTACCATCAGTGACCTGCAGCCACACCTGGCCGGTCAGGAACGACTGCGCCGTGTCCGACCAGCTCTCGCCAGCGGAGTTGGTGCCGTAGAAGCGATAGAAGTATGTCCTGTTGGCTGTCAGACTCGCCACGTTGGTCGAATGGTATTCCGATGTCTTGATCCCCAGATCCCTGTTGAATGTCCATGAAGACCGGGTAACGCCGCCGTCAGTCAGCCCGTAGTACACCCGCACCCTTGTCGCCGTCCTGGGCTCCGCCACAAGCGTTCCGCACAACGTCGCGCCCGAACCGGTAACGTTCTCGGGTGTACGGTTCGAGACAACGGAATAGTCGTATGTGCCTTTCGCACGGTAGATCCTGTTCTGAATATTGTACCCCGTATACCACATCGTGAAGCCGTCGGCTTCCTGCAGGACGGATGGGCGAATCGTGTATACGATGTCACCGAGTCCTATTCCCAGGGGTATACGGCCGGCGGTCCCGGAGATGTCTGAAGGAGCCAGTACGGTGTTGTTGCACTTGGTCCAGGTCAACCCATCCCATGATGTGGCCATTGCAATGCGCCAGTTGGATCCGAGATAGCCCGAGTAGTACATTATGTAACGGCCGCCTGCTCGCAGTACATACGGATATCCCGTATGGGAGACATCCAGTTTGCCCGCCGTGCCAGTTGGGATACGCCCGTTCGACGATGTTGTATCAGAAGCGGTTGGAACGGTGTTATCGAGCTTGGTCCATGTGATGCCGTCGGGCGATGTTGCATAGTAAATCCGGTAGACGCCATTGTAGCCTGTGTACCACATCTTGTACGTTGCGCCGTCCTTGATAACTGTGCAGGCGAACGCGTAGGACGTGTCGCCACGCCCGGCGGTGCTTCCAAGCGGAATGCGCCCGGCAGTACCAGCGGTGTCTGATGCCGCGGGAGTATCGTTGTTGTACTTTGTCCAGGTCAGTCCGTTAGGGGATGTTGCATAGTAAATGCGATAGTTAGCTCCATCAGATGCCGTGTACCACATTTTGTATATGGACCCGTCTTTGATGACTGACGGATAGAGCACGTGTACGTCATCACCCTTGGTATTGCTGCCGAGGGGGATGCGACCATAGGTCGAAACGGTGTCGGAGGCGGCAGGAACGGTGTTGTTCAGTTTTGTCCAGTTGATTCCGTCAGTCGATGTTGCGTAGTAGATGCGGTAGTTACCGTTGTTTCCCGTGTACCACATCTTGTAGGTGGAACCATCCTTGATGACACAACTGCCGAATGTTCCGGTTACGTCCCCTTTTCCGGTGTTACCGGCGGGAATGTGTCCGTCGGTGCAGAGCGTGTCGCTTGAGGCAAGCATCCAAGCGCCGTCCTTGGTCCAGTTGATCTGACCAAGCACAGGAAGCACAACGACTTGTGCAACCAGGATGCATACCGCTATGTATCTTCCAGCCTGCACGGTATCTCCAACATCACTCCAAGCTACTGCCTTCAGTATCCAACATAGCAGTTTTTGTGAGATTGAACAAGGTTTTTGACAATGAAAGCCCCTGTGGTGCAACCGGATGGGGAGCTTCACGAAGGAACATCGCTTCGCCAGTACATCGTGTGATTATCTATGAGATTGCTTGCGTGGCCGGCTTTTTTGGCGATGATCTGCCGTGTCTGTTACGAAAGACAATATGCGGATCGTAATCACAGGTGCGCGGGGAATGCTTGGCAGGGATCTGATGGACTCCTGTACCGCTAAGGCTATCGATGTTGCCGGCTTTGATCTCCCCGAAATTGACATTACACAACCGTCGGATACGTGGGACCGCATGCTGCAATGCGATTGGCTCGTCAACTGCGCGGCCTATACCGATGTTGACAGGGCTGAGAGCGAACGGGATCTTGCTGTGGCAGTAAACCGGGATGGTCCTGGCAATCTTGCGCGTTGGTGCAGTGCCCGCGGCGTGCACTTCCTTCATGTAAGCACCGACTATGTGTTCGACGGTGTTTCCCGGCGCGCGTATCACGAGGAAGATCCCGTCAATCCGCTCGGAGTCTACGGACAGAGCAAGCTCGAAGGAGAGAAGGTGGTGCGTTCTGCAAATCCCGGCTTTGTCATCGTCAGGACACAGGCGCTTTTTGGATTGCATGGTCGTAACTTTGTGGACGCGATCAGTCGCAAGCTGGAAACAGGTCCGTATCCATTGCGCGTAGTAGATGACCAGTCCACATGCCCCACTTTCACTGTTCACCTTGCCCGGGCGATTTTGCGGTTGATAGAGGTCGGGGCCGCGGGTACCGTCCATGTGTCCGCGTCGGGTGAATGTACCTGGTACGATTTTGCGCGGGAAATTGCCATGGTTGCCGGGAGCAGCGCGCGCATCGATCCGGTTGGTACGGCCGGTTATCCGCGCCCTGCAAGGCGGCCGGCCTACGCCGTACTTGCGAAGGACCGGTTTGTGAAGCTGACTGGCCGCTCGTTGCCGGATTGGCGCGTCGGCCTGCGCGAGTACATGGCAAGCCGTGATGCCGGAAAAGGGAAGAATCCATGAAGATCCTTGTCACTGGCGGTGCAGGGTTCATCGGCAGCAATTTCATCAGGCGGATGCTCGCAGACTATCCCGACATCGAGATTGTCAACATGGATGCCCTGACGTATGCGGGGAACCTGGAAAACCTGGCCGGGTTCGAAGATGATCAACGCTATGAATTCCTCCACGGCAATATCACGGATGTAGAGGACGTCGAGCAGGTGTTTCGCGGGCGCGCTTTTGACGCGGTCGTCAATTTTGCAGCAGAGAGCCATGTTGACCGGAGCCTCCACATGGGTGCCGATGTCTTTATCCAGACCAACGTTCTCGGGGTCCAGTACATGCTTGAGGCATGCCGCGCAAACGGAGTCAAAAGGTTCCTCCAGGTATCGACGGATGAAGTATATGGCAGCCTGGGTAAGCAGGGGAGGTTTGCTGAAGAGTCGCCAATCCAGCCGAACAACCCGTACGCCGCAACCAAGGCTTCAGCCGATCTCCTCGTACGCGCTGCCCACAAGTCCTACGGATTTGATGCCGTAATCACACGCTGTTCGAACAACTTCGGGCCGTACCAGTTCCCCGAGAAACTGATGCCTTTGATGATAGCCAATGCCCTGGAAGACAAGCCGCTGCCTGTTTACGGCGACGGCAAGCATGTGAGGGACTGGATATACGTCATGGATCACTGTTCTGCAATCGACTGTGTTCTCCGGAACGGGAAGTCGGGCGGCGTATATAACATAGGCGGCGGACATGACGTCCCGAATATCGATATCGTCAAAGGAATCCTGAAGATCCTTAAGAAACCGGAGTCGCTGATCAGGTACGTTGAAGATCGGCCCGGTCACGACCGTCGTTACGCGATTGATGCGACACACATCAGGAACGAGTTGGGCTGGAAGCCGTCCCGCTCGTTTGAACAGGCACTCGAATACACCGTGCAGTGGTACGTGAAGAACAGGGACTGGTGGGGCCGTATCAGGAGCGGTGAATATCAACACTACTACGAACGCATGTACGGAAACAGACTGGCGGGGTCCGGCGGAGAAGGGGATGATGCTTGAAAGAGCGCACTCTCCGCTCGCGCAGGGCTTTCACCGGCAAACTGCTCCGTGTCGATGTTGTTGACGTCAAACTCGACAACGGCCGATGTTCTGTCCGCGAAATGGTTCGACATCCTGGTGCAGTTGCCGTTCTTGCGCGTTGCCCGGACCGGCGTTTCCTCCTTGTGCGACAGTTCCGCAAGCCTGTTGAGCAGGAGCTGCTGGAAGTAGTAGCCGGCACGCTTGATCCCGGTGAGACGCCTCGCGAGTGCGCTGTCCGCGAGCTGCGCGAGGAGACAGGTCATTCAGTCCGAAGCATTCAGAAACTCGGGGTGTTGTACCTGGCCCCCGGGTACAGCAACGAAGTGCTGCATGTCTTCTTTGCCCATGCACGCGCATCCGGACAACAGGAACCGGATGACGATGAATCCCTGGACGCTATACGCATGACGGGGTCTGAAATAGAACGGGCTATTGCCGGCGGCAGGGTGAGGGATTCGAAGACACTTGCGGTCTGGCTGCTCTACCTGAGGAGGGTGGCCCGGTGAAAATCAGCTCGCTTCGTGATGCGCTGGCGAGGCTCTACCGGTTTGCGGTCAACGACATCTGGGACATCGAACTCAGCTCCCTTTCTGCCATCCGCCGCCTGGGTGTGGCTACGCTTCGTGTTGTTCACCTCGTCGTGAAAGGCTTTCGTGACGACGAATGCCCGTTGCATGCCTCCGCCCTCACGTACAGCACGCTCATGGCCATTGTGCCTGTTCTTGCCCTTTCGCTGGCCCTGGCCCGCGTGTTCGGGGGCGACGACCTGGCACGGGACAAGATCAAAGGGATTGTGGCTGAATGGACCGTACGGTTCGAACAGGCGGCCATCGACATGTCACCGGGGGCAGGCGATGTGACGCCGGCGGGGACAAGAGAGGCCGGAACAGGTGTGGATTCTGCCGTAGAGGCGCCGCTGCCGGCAACAGAGTCAACTCTGCTTGCACGACGGATACAGCATGCGGTGGATGGCATCTTTGACCGTGTAGCAGGTATCAGTTTCGCGGCATTGGGTGGAGTCGGACTGATCATTCTGCTCTGGACGGTTGTTGCTGTTCTTGGGACGGTTGAGGGCACCTTCAACCGTGTCTGGGGTGTCAGTGTCGGAAGGTCAATCTGGCGGCGTTTCACGGACTACATCGCCGTGGTGGTAGTGCTCCCTTTCCTGGCGATAGCGGCATCAACTTTCCCCGTGGTCGAATACGTGATGCGTTTTCTCCGGCCCGAGTATGCAGAACAGGTTCGCCTGTTCCTCCTGTCGGATGCCCTGAAGAACATCACCGTGATCCTCATGACCGGCATCACGTTCACATTCCTGATCATGTTCATGCCGAATACGCGAGTCCGGTTTCTGGCCGGGGTATCGGGTGGTTTCGTTGCCTGTATGTTGTTCCTTGCCTGGTTGTGGGTGTGCGCTTCGTTCCAGGTCTGGGTCGCCGGGTACGGGCGGATCTACGGAAGCTTTGCCCTGATACCAATCATGCTCGCGTGGGTGTATGTGAGTTGGGAGATCGTCCTGTTCGGGGCCGAAGTGGCGTTTTCGATCCAGAATGTCGAAACATATCGCATGGAGCAGGGCGCGCGCCGGGCCAGTCTCCAGGCAAAGCTGATCCTCTCGCTGGCTGTCCTTGTTGAGGCGGCCCGCGCAATGGCAGGCAAACGTGGTGCACTCAGCATCGCGGGCTACGCGGGCCAAAAGCGTGTGCCGGTGCGTCTGCTGAACGAAGTGACTGACGAACTGCTTCACACCGGGATGCTGGGTGAGCTGGCGGGTTCGCCCGGTGTATTTGTGCTGCTCCGTGCACCGGAGACACTGGCAGTTTCCTCCGTGTTCAAGGCCATCATGAACGCCGGGGTCCAGCCCGGCCAACTCGGCCTGGTCGGGCTTGATGACAGGATCGAACGGGCCGTAAACCAGGCTGCGGGCGAACAGTCCGGCCTGGGCTCTCTCTACATTTCTGACCTCGCTGTGGAGGGTTGACAACACCGTTCCGCAGGCGCGGGAGATCGGACAGCGCAGAAGGGGAAAAGGTTGTGATGCAGGATTCCGATTTCCGGGATGCGCTGAATTCCGAGCAGTACGAGGCGGCCCTGGCGCCGGACGGCCCGGTCCTTATCCTTGCCGCTGCCGGTACCGGCAAGACAAGAACACTGGTCTACCGTGTGGCCTATCTTACCTCCCGTGGCGTTTCCCCCGGACACGTGCTGCTCCTGACATTCACGAACAGGGCGGCACACGAAATGCTCGAACGTGCCGAGTCACTGGTGGGTACCAGGGCAGGGGGCTGGTGGGGCGGAACCTTCCATCACATGTGTAACCGCGTGTTGCGACGGCACGCAGCCAGCCTGGGATACCCTTCAGACTACACCATCCTGGACAGGGATGACTCCCGGACCCTTGTGGCTTCATGTGTTCGCGAGAGAAAACTCCGAAACAAGGAATTCCCAAAACCGGAGGTCCTGTTGAGCCTTCACAGTGCGGCGGTGAACAGCAGCCGCGCGCTGGACGATGCGCTGAAAGATCGGTTCGGCGACGTTGACGTCGATGTGGAAGATATACGAAAAGTCCTGCAGGACTATGAAAGCCGCAAGCGCAAGCAGAATGCAATGGATTTTGACGATTTGCTGGTCAATGGCGTTCGACTTCTGCGCGAGCATGGCGAAGTACAGGATCAGTACCAGCACCAGTTCAGGTATGTGCTTGTAGATGAGTACCAGGACACCAACCCGATCCAGGCAGAGCTCGTGGATCGGCTTGCAGGCCGGCACCGGAACCTCATGGTGGTGGGCGATGATTTCCAGAGCATCTATTCGTGGCGCGGCGCAGATTTCCGGAACATCATGTCTTTTCCCGAGCGCTATCCCGACGCAAAGGTTGTCAAGCTGGAGACGAACTACCGGAGCGTTCCCGAGATCCTGTCGGTGGCAAACGCGTGCATTGCAGGGAATCCACAACAGTTCCAAAAGACACTCCGACCGACGCGCGAATCGCATCATAAGCCACTGGTGGCATATATGCCCGACGGCGCTGCACAAGCCCATTTCGTTGTGGAGACAGTGCGCGAACTGTGCAGCGAGGGATACGATCTCTCTGATATTGCCGTGCTTTACAGGGCTCATTACCACGCGATGGAACTCCAGATGGAGCTTACGCGGCAGAGGGTTGCGTACACGATCATGTCCGGATTGCGCTTCTTTGAACAGGCGCACGTTAAGGATGTTCTGTCCCTCCTGCGCGTGCTGGAGAGTCCATCGGACCAGATCGCTTTTATGCGATTGCTGATGTTGTTTCCGGGAGTGGGCGAGCGTACCGCGGAAAAGATCATGGAACGCGCCGGCGGCAAATTCGACGCCCTTGATGCCGCGGCGCGGGGACTTGTGGGGCGTCTGCTGCGCGCCGACGCGGCCCTCGAATGGAACGAAATATCGGCCATCATGGGCAGGTACGAAGCAACTGGCAGGAACGCCGGTTCAACCATGGAACAATTTGTCGAGGCGTTCTATGAGCGTCATGCGGTCAATACGTTCGATAATGCCGATAGAAGGCTGGAAGACATCCGGGAACTGATAGCATACGCCGACAAATTCGAGAGTACTGAGCGCCTGCTGAGCGAGGTGGCCCTGATGACCAACCTCGATGCGGAAGCCGAGGATGTGAACGCGCGGGCTCTGTCCACGCTCCGCTTGAGCACCGTACACCAGGCCAAGGGCCTGGAGTGGCAGGCCGTCATCATCCTCTGGATGACAGAAGGGATGTTCCCGTCATCCAGGTCCTTGAGTGAGTCGGAAGCTGCCGAGGCCGAGGAGCGGCGATTGTTCTACGTGGCCATTACGCGTGCAAAATCAGAGCTTTGCCTTTGTGTCCCGCAGGTCAGGCGAATGCGCGATGGGGGTGTGATGCCGTGCCAGTCCTCCAGGTTCCTGACCGAACTCCCGCAGGGCCTTGTAAGAACGAAGCGACCGGGCTTCTACTGAGCGCAGAGGGCCCGCAGGCAGCGGGTTCACTTGTCATTCCGTGGGGTCGAATCGCCGCTCAGCTTCTCAAGCTTGTTGAAGAATGTCCCGACTGCCTTGTCGAAGTCCTTCTGCAGTTTGCCCTCGACGTATCCCCTTGCTGCCAGCTCCAGGACAGTGACCGTGAGTGCCGCTTCATCGATGCCGGGACGAAAGAGGGACCCGCGTATCCTCACGGGTATGTCCATTTCCGGCGGAAGCTTGATGTCCCCGGCTTTCTTCGCAAGCTTGCCGCTCAGTCTCGGGTTCGTGAAGTGGAGATTGACGACCGAGGTCTTCGGGTCGAAATCTCCATCGCGGCAGGTCAGTTTGACATCAGCGGAAACCCGGTCGCCCTGGATGTCCAGTCGCCTGGTCAGATCAGCCATGCTTGCAGTCTCGAGGGATGCCAACTTGCCCTCCAGATCGAAGCTGGCGGTGTAGGGGTTGAGAATCGGTGCAACACGCCCCTTGAGATCGGTGATCAGGGTATTCGGGTCGGAATCAAGATGGGATTTTACCGTCAGTGTGCCCCATTCTTCGGGGCCTGACGCGACGGTACGGACATTCCTGGCTTCAATGGTCACTTTCACTGCAACGCGTTCGAACTTGCTGTCTTCGGCATGGTCAACCAACTCGACAAGTGTTGTGATGACAGCATTGTCCAACTTCATCGCGGGCATCTCAACAACCGGTACCTGGTCAGGCTCTTCCCGGTCTTCAGGTTTCTCTTCACCCTCCGGTTTTTCTGGAACAGGTTCCTCTGTGGGCGGTGTTTCCGCTGTTTCCTCTTCCTTGGGTTTCCCGGTCTCCTCCGGTCGGCGTGCTTCAACACCTTCCTTGATCTGGCTCCAGTTTATTGCCCCGTCTTTATTACGCACGACAACGAACTTGATGCCGTCAATGTTGCAGTCGGAAATACGAGTGACGCCTCCGATAAGGGACAGGACGCCAAGGTTGACCTGTGCCTTATCCAGGGAGAAACTTTGTGGCTCCGTAAATCCGTCAGGGTTTCCAAGGCTGAAGCCTGAAAGGTCAAGCTCTCCCGCGGGGGCATCCAGGGACACACGGTCCAGTTTTACGTCAACACCCAGAGCGTCCCTGAGCTGCGGCAGGGCATGCGTCCTGACAAAGCCGGTCAACCCGGTCATCAGGAACACGTGCACACCAACCAAGATGAGTACAATGACAACTGCAAGTGCCGCAAGGATTCGCAATGCCCGTTTCATGCCTGTACGGTGGTGTTGTTGATGGTCATGACCATGTGCGCTGCTAAGCCGTTCATTTTGCCTTCGCAGTCCTGGGCTTGCGCAGCGCAAGCACCATTGCAACTTCGGGACAGGTGAACGGGGACTCGTATTTTGCACAGTTTATGCAGCCCATGTAGATCTTGTGCATCAGCTTCTCTTTTGGCGTTTCCTTGAATCCGAACCTGGCAAAGAATTCCGGGGTAAACGTGAGAGCCAGTATCTCTGCAGGGCGGAGTGACTTGATCTTTTCGATGGCAGCCTCGACCAGCACCCTGCCTATACCTTTGCGTCTCAAAGCCTTATCAACGGCAAGCGACTTGATCTCGACTGACGGGTCGAGTGCCGCACTTATCTGAGGAAGAATCTGCCACGACACGGTTCCAACGACCCTGTTTCCCATCACGCACACAAAGGAGCGGTCCACGTTCTGGACAATGTCGCCGATGGGGCGAGGCAGGAGTTCCTCGGGGTACTGTTTGATCAGGTCGAATATGTCATCCGCATCCTGGAACCCTGCTGCACGTATCACATATGGAGCACTTGTCATGGCAAAGGAATGTAGTGCGGGATCCGCAGGGCCTCAAGTGCAAATAGTGGTGGGAACCAGCTATAGGCTTGCGCAGATGTTCAACATTGTGAATTCTCTGGTGAAGCAAATGAAGATGCCGGCGAAAGCGGGAGTGCCTCATAATGACGAACAGAATGACCCTGATGGAATGTGTGTCGTGGAAATTTCTTCGCCTGCCCGTGGTTGTGATCCTGGCAGCGTCCCTGGCCGCAGATTCGAAGGGCGGTGATGCCGACATGACCGTGACCATGGAACGGCATATCTCAGGTCCTGATGCGCTGGGTGGGTGCTTCAGGGATATGGGTATCGAAGTCTCGAAGACAGATGGGAAGGTCCGACTCGCGCCAGTCGAGTACATTGTGGATGCGGTCGGTAACAAAGTGAGCGGGAAAGCGCGATTCTCCGAGCAACGGTCGGGAAAGAAGAGTTTTGATCTTGGGAAGGCCGGGGCGCAGGGCGGTGATGTCCTGATTTTCAGCATACCGCAGGGCGTGGCCACCTGGAATGGTAAGCCCCTAGCACTGTCGTCCTACGAGCACACAGGGGGATGGCAGAAGGGCACGCTTGCAAAACAGGATCTCAAAGACGGTATCAACGAGTTGATCCTGCAATCCGGTTTCACGCTTGAACAGGATGCAGAGACGAAACCGGCAAAGAACAGTTTTGACTCTTCTGACGGCGGCAAGACATGGATACAGGCGACGAATGGCGAATTCCTTGTCCGGCTGCGCCTGAAACGGCATCCGGCAAAGGGTGTGATATGGTCCGACGTAGTCGATCTCGCAGCGTTTCTGCCTGGCGATGGGCTATTGAGTGCACTGTCTGGATGGACTGCACACATGGACTTGAAGTGCGAAACGCCGAAAGGCACGGCGTTGCTCCTCGAATGCAGGAGCGGCGGCACTGCACGACCGGATTCGACATGGTCGGAAT
>Ga0172371_10007007_pt1 | contig 16171 bp, 18 predicted proteins | sample Lak12m_FD_114543 | JGI IMG/M metagenome (GOLD analysis project Ga0172371, IMG submission 114543) | Freshwater microbial communities from Kabuno Bay, South-Kivu, Congo - kab_022012_12m | ecosystem: Environmental > Aquatic > Freshwater > Lake | place: Democratic Republic of the Congo: South-Kivu...
GCCAAATGTGGGAGTGGTGGAGGTGATGGATCAGCGATTGGAGAAATTGGCCGAGGTAGTGAAAGAGGCACATAAAATGGCCAGTGAGCCGCCGATAGTGAGAGCTACAATTACTTTTAAGGATATTGCCGGTTTGGTTAAAGGGGCCCATAAGGGGGAGGGATTAGGAAATCAGTTTTTAGCCCACATCAGGGAAGCAGATCTGATTTGTCATGTGCTGCGAGCTTTTGAAGACAGTGAAGTAGTGGTGACAGGTAAGTTAGATCCAGTGGAAGATTTGGCGATAGTGCGCTCGGAGTTGATTTTAAAAGATTTGGAGACAGTAGAAAAAGTTCTGGATAAACTTAAAGCCCCAGCGGATAAAGAAAACAGAGAGAGATTGGAAAGGGTGAGAGAAAGTTTAAACAAGGGAATGATGGTGAACAGTTTAAGCTTAGACGAAGGAACAACAGCGTTGGTAAAAGAGCTGTTTTTGTTGACTAACAAGCCGGAGATTTTTGCAGTCAATTTATCTGAAGATCAGTTGAAGGTTGTGGAAAGTTTGAGCTATGAAGAAAAATTAAAAGTCAAAAAAGAAGATTTGATTTACATTAATGCTAAGCTGGAGTCGGAATTGGCTAGCTTAAGCGTGGAAGATCAAAAAAGTTATTTAAAAGAGTTGGGAATAGAGCGTTCGGGGATTGAGCAAATGTCGCAAGCGGCTTACCGGAAACTAAAACTTAAATCCTTTTTAACAGCAGGAGAAAAAGAAGTGAGGGCTTGGACGATAAAGCAGGGGATGACAGCTGATCGGGCTGCTGGGGTGATTCATACGGATTTTTTGAAAAAATTTATTAAAGTTAAGGTGGTGGCTTTTGAGGATTTTGTTAAGTTTGGTGGTTGGAAAAAATCTGCCGAAGTTGGTAAAGTGCGCCAGGAAGGCAGAGAGTATGAGATTAAGGACGGGGAGGTAGTAGAGTTTATGATTGGAGCTTAAGTCTTGCAATTTTTATGGATTTTAGTTATATTACAGATCGAAGATGCGATTATATGAATTCGCCTTGGTCCTGACAGAAGAGGCCGGGAAAGATGATAAAAGCTATCAAAAGCAGATTTCCGAGCTTCTGGAAGGCCAAAAAGGCATTATTAAAGAAAGTAAGATTTTAGGAGTTAAGCCTTTGGCCTACTCAATTAAGGGTCAGGTTAGGGGTTGGTATGGTGTTTTTAAGGTGGAATTATTGGAAGATAAGTTGGATGAGCTGGAAAAACAAGTTAAAATGAATTCGAATATTTTACGACATTTATTAATTAGAGCAGAAAGTAAAGCATAAGGAGGATTATGTCGAGTCGTTCGCTCAATAGGGTTACCTTGATTGGAAATTTGACCAGGGACCCGGAATTAAGATATACGCCGCAGGGAACACCTGTTTGTACTTTTGGTATGGCTACCAACCGTTCGTGGGTACCTTCAGCCGGCGGAGAAAGACAGGAAGAAACCGAGTTTCATCGAGTAGTGGCCTGGAACAAGTTGGCTGAACTGTGCAACGAATTGCTGTTTAAGGGCAGGAAGGTTTATGTTGAAGGCAGGATTCAGACCAGAAATTGGACTACTGCCGAAGGCCAGGAAAGAACTACGGTAGAAATTGTGATTGACAGCATGATTGTGCTGGATAACCGCAGAAAAGAAGGCGGTGCAGAGGAGGGAGTGGAGTATGAAACCGAATATGTGGATGAGGTGTCCGATGAACCTACTGTAGAAGAGAAAGCAACGGTACCGGCTGATGAAGAGGCAGGGACTAAAGAAGTAAAACCGTCTAAGGCTGCCAAAAAGCAGACGGATAAACCAAAAAAGGCCGATAAAAAAGAAGAGGAAGTCAATCCTGACGACATTCCTTTTTAATTATAGTTTATGATGCCTAAAAAACTTAGTTGCTATTTTTGCAGCAGTAAAAAAATTCCCAATTATTTGGAAGTGGAAGTACTGCAAAAGTTTACCAGTGATCGGGGCAGGATTTCGGTCCGCAGCCGGACAGGAGTGTGCAGTAAGCATCAAAGACTTTTGACTAAAGCAATCAAAAGAGCCAGGCATTTGGCTTTGTTGCCTTTTGTGGCTTAGTTTTTTGGTATTTTAAAGATGAAACTGAATCTCAAGCAGTTGAGGGTGGGGATATTGATAGCCGCTTTAATGCTGGCTTCGGGTTTCTGGGGTTATAAGTTGGGTCATGGTTCGAAAGCAGCAGTAAAAGAAGTGAGTGATAGAAGCCAGGTTGATTTGTCGTTGATGTGGCGGGTGTGGGATATGTTGGATGAGAAGTATCTGGTTAAAGAAGATATTAAGCCGCAGCAGATGATTTGGGGAGCGATTAGGGGGATGACGGCGTCTTTGAATGATCCTTATACAGCGTTTTTACCGCCTCAGGAGAACAAGGAAACAAAGGAGGAGTTAAATGGAGCTTTTGAAGGAGTAGGTATTCAGTTAGGTTATAAGGATGATATTTTGTCAGTGGTAGCACCATTGTCCGGAATGCCGGCGGAGGCGGCCGGTATTAAAGCCGGAGATTATATTTTGCATATAAAAGATGAGAAAAAAGGTATAGACGTAGATACTACGGATATGAGTTTGCCGGAAGCAGTAGAGATTATCAGAGGAGAAGAAGGAACTTCTGTGGTGTTGACCATTATGCATCAGGGAGAATCACAGCCTCGGGAGATTGCTATTACTAGAGGCACGATTGTAATTAAAAGTGTGGAATTGGAGTGGTTGGGTGAGGACAAAACAGTAGCTGAAATAAGGTTAACCAGGTTTGGTGGTCGGACAGAAGCTGAGTGGGAAGAGGCGGTGGATGAAATAGTTAAAAAGTCCGACTTAAAAGGAATAATTTTAGATTTAAGGAATAACCCCGGCGGTTATTTGCAGGGAGCAGTGAGATATGCCGGGGAGTTTTTGGAAAAAAACCAGGTAGTGGTGAAACAAGTTGATGGTCAGGGAAAGATTGAAACTTACAGCGTTACTGATAAAGGTAAGTTGCTAACCGTGCCTTTGGTGGTGTTGGTTAATCAGGGAAGCGCTTCTTCTTCGGAGATTTTAGCCGGGTCCCTAAAAGATCATCAGAGAGCTAAGCTGGTAGGAGAAAAAACTTTTGGCAAAGGTACTATTCAGGAGGCATTGGATTTAGGGGAAGGAGCCGGATTACATGTAACTACGGCTAAGTGGCTGTTGCCCAGCGGTCAATGGGTTAATGAATCACAAGGGATTGAACCGGATGTAACAGTATCTTTAGATGACGAACAAGAAGGTGATGAACAACTGGAAAAAGCCATGGAGGTGTTGTTAAATAAGTAAAATTATGAAAGTAATTATTGTCAAAACCGGAGAAACAAAGGAAGTATCTTTAGGGTATGCCGTTAATTTTTTGCTGCCCAAAAAACTAGCAGTGGTAGCGACAAAAAAAAGGCAGCAGCAACTGGAAAAGGAATTAAAACAGAAACAGCAGTTGGATAAGGAGTCTAAGTTAAAAGACAGGCAAAAAGCAGAACAATTAGATGGTAAGGTGATAGAGATAAAAGTTAAAGCCGGTAAGTCCGGTAAGGTACATGGCAGTGTGACTAAAAAGGAGATTGCCAAGTTTTTAAAAGTGTTGAAAACAGAGGTAGTGATAGATAAACCGATTAAAAAAGTGGGGGAGTATGAGGTGGGCTTGAAATTTGGTAAAAGTAGAGCTAAGGTAAAGCTGATCCTAAAAGCAGAGTAGAAGTTCTATGAAAAAACTAACCAAGTTGGCTACCGGAGTGTCTTTGTTGATTGTTCTGGCAGTGGGCCTTTTAGGAGGAGCTTTGGGAAATCGGTTGTTCGGTGATAAGTTGGATAAATGGTTTCCAAAAAAGCCATCAAAATTAGATCAACCGCAAGCAGTCAGAGAGATATTACAGGAAGAAAATGCGGTTATTAATGTAGTGGACAGTGTGACTCCCAGTGTAGTGACGATTGGTATTAAAAAGAGTCAGAAAGTGATTAACTCTCAACAGCTGTTTTTTGATCCGTTTGGGTTATTTAATGATCAAACTCCGGATGTAAAGGAGGAAAATATTGAACAGGATATAGGCTCGGGTTTTATTTTGGATCAAGAAGGATTGATCGTTACTAATAAACATGTGGTTGATGATTTGTCAGCGGAATACAAAGTAATTACTTATAGCGATGAAGAATTGACAGTGGAAAAAATCTTTAGAGATCCGGTAAATGACATGGCGATTTTGAAAGTGACTCTATCGGGAGAATTTAAACCGGTAACTTTGGGTGACTCAGATCATTTAAAAGTGGGTCAAGTAGTGATTGCTATCGGGACGGCTTTGGGGGAGTTTAGATCTACAGTGACTACGGGGGTGATTTCCGGTTTAGGGAGAGGGATTGATGCTGGTAGTCCTTTTGGAGGTTCTGAGAGGCTGGATAATGTGATTCAGACAGATGCAGCGATTAATTTGGGTAATTCTGGCGGTCCATTATTAAATTCGTCTGGACAAGTGATTGGAGTTAATGTGGCGGTGTCTCAAGCAGGGGAGAATATTGGCTTTGCGATTCCGATTAACTTAGTAAAAGAATCGATTGACAATTTTAATGCCACTGGCAAGTTTTCCCGACCATATCTGGGGGTAAGATATCAGATGTTAACACAAAGGACGGCGTTGTTGAATTCAGTGCCCCAGGGGGCTTATATAGTAGAGGTGGTTGAAGATTCACCGGCTGCAAAAGCAGGCATTAGAGAGAATGATATTATTGTAAAAATTGACAATGATAAGTTGACTGATAAACAGGGTTTAACCGAAGTATTGAGTCAAAAGAAGGTGGGTGATGAGATAAGTTTGCAGGTTTATCGAGACAAGGAAGAATTGACTATTAAGGTGGTGTTACAGGAATCTGGGGAGTAATTAAAGCTTATTTTAAGGCTTTGATAACAGGCAGAAGGTTGCCTGCCAAAATTTGATCTAGATTTTTCCAAGATTTATTGATGCGGTGATCAGTGACCCGGTTTTGAGGAAAATTGTAAGTGCGGATTTTTTCCGCTCTCATGCCGCGACCAATGGCTTGCCGGGCGTCGTCTAATTTTTCCAGCCGCTTTTGTTCTTCAAGTTCCCAGAGCTTAGAGCGCAAGATATCTAAAGCGATTTTACGGTTTTGTTCTTGATATCTTTGAGATTGGGATTCGATTACTATACCAGTGGGTAAATGTTTAAGGCGGACAGCGGTAGAGACTTTGTTGACGTTTTGGCCACCAGATCCAGACGAGCGGTAAAATTCAATAGAGATGTCTTGAGGGTTAATTTTAATTTCCTGCTCTTTGATTTCTGGTAGGACAGCGACGGTAGCGGTAGAGGTGTGGATGCGGCCGTGCGATTCAGTGGTGGGGACTCTTTGGACGCGATGGACGCCAGATTCGAATTGTAAAAGAGGGTAGGCATTTTTGCCTTGTAATTTAATAACGTCTTCGCCTAAAGGTAAGACTTTAAATCCTTGGGTTTCGGCAAAACGAACATACATTTCTAAAAGGTCGTCGGCCCAGAGTTTAGCTTCTTCGCCGCCGGCGGCAGCTCTGATTTCTAAAACGCAATTGCCTTGTCTTAAGAGAGGGTTAGTAGGGGCAGTTAGTGGTTCTTTTTGAAGCTTGACGGTATCTAAGAGGGCTTGTTTTTGTTTTAAAAGCTTTTGGATTTCTTCTTTAGCAAGTGATTTTAGTTGGGGATCACAAAGAGAGGCTTGAGCGGACTTAATTTGCTGGTCTAATCTGTTAATTTCTGATTGAAGGTAAGCTGGAGTTTGGTCAACCACGTTATTTTTTATCCTGTCCCGGTTTTACCGAGGATCCGCGATTTTCTAATCGGGATTGGTTTTGAATCATTTCTTTTAAGGTTTGAGGTCTTTCTTGTTTCTGATGTTGTTTTGTTTGTTTGCTGGCTTGTTTTTGTTTAATTGATTGGGCTTTGGAGATAGCTTTTTGGAATTTTTCCACGCGACCCATGGTGTCCACAAACTTCATTTTACCGGTAAAAAAGGGGTGGCAAGCGGAACAAATTTCTACTTTAATTTCCGGTTTAGTAGAACCGGTAGTAAAAGTGTTGCCACAAGCACAGGTTACTCGGCAATTTTGGTAGTATTGGGGGTGAATGTCTTTTTTCATAACAGGGGTAATTATAACTTATTTAGTTTTTTTGGCAAGTTTTCGTGGTGAGCGTTTTTCTGCCAGGTAAACACCAAGAGAAATTATCACTATGGCAACAATTTCAATAGAGGAAGGTAGTTCTTTAAGCAGCAGAAAAGCAAAGGGGATGGCAATGACTCCCTGAAGATATTCAAATAAGCAGGCCTCGGAAGCTTCAATAAGATCCTGCCCGTAAAGACGGGCGAATAAAGCAATGATGGAACCAAAAAGAGACATGTAAACGGCGGCCAGAGCCACAGAGGGAATATTTAACAGATTAATAGGAGTGGGAGTGTGGGTGAGTTTAAGCCAGAGACCGAAAGAAAGGAAAGAGAGGGAATAACTGATGCTGGTAACTAAAAATTTGGGTAAAGAGGCATAGTATTTTTTAGCCAAAAGATAGTAGGCGGTAATAATAAAGTTGTAGGTTAAAATAATCAAGTTGCCGGAAAAAGAGAAAGTTTTGGCTAGTGAGTGGCCGTTAAACAGAGGTTCAAAAACCAAAAGCAGAGTGCCAACAAAACTGATAATTAAACCCCACCACTCTTGTTTTTCTTCCCTTTCTTTTAGAAAGAAAACGCCGCCTAAGGTAATTAAGATGGGGCTGGTGGCGCTGATTAAAGAGGTTTCTATGGCAGAAGTTTGCTGCAAGCCCAAATAAAGGACACTTAAGGCTAAGGGGGCGCCAAAAAACTCAATCAAAATTATTTTTAAAATGGTTTTTAATGAGGGTCTGGTTTTATAAAGAAAGTAAATGAGAATTGGTAAAGTTAAGGGGGCGGCTATTAGATAGCGAAAAAAAAGAAATTGAAAAGGGGAGATAACGGACAGGGAAGGTTTAATAATAGGAAAAGCGGCGCCCCAAATGAGAGTAGTAGTTAAGAGAGCTAGATAGGCTTTGGTGCGGACAGGCATGAAATTTATTTCAGTTTCTGAATGACTGTTTTAAGAGTGAGGGTTTGTTGATCGCCAGTAACCATATTTTTAAGAGTAAATTTATTTTGTTTGATTTCATCGGGTCCGATGATTAATACATAAGGAATGTTTTGCTGGTTAGCGTATTTAAGTTGTTTAGGAAGAGATTCTGAACTGGCATAAATTTGAGTGGGGATTTGTTGCTGGCGTAATTTGGCGGCAGTTTCCAGTGATGTTTTGGTAGCGGAGGAGTCAAAAAGAGTAATTAATACTTTTATGTTACGGTTGTTTTTAGGGATAAGGTTAAGGTTTGAGGCCGCTTCGACTATGCGGTCAAAGCCAAAAGCGATGCCCACTGCCGGCATATCGACTCCGGACAAGTTTTTGATTAATTGGTCATAGCGTCCGCCGCCACCAAAAGAACCCAGGTCGTATTGAGGTAAAATAACTTCAAAGATCATGCCGGTGTAATAGTCCAGGCCACGGGCCAAAAAAGGAGAGAATACAAAAGTTTTTTGGGGCACTCCCAGCTGTTGGGCGGCGTTAATGATTGATTGAAGAGCGGGGGAGAGTTTAGCCTGACTAATAGTTTTAAGGGTTGATTTGGCTTGGGTGGAAGTTAAGCCTTTTTTTATTAGTTCTTTAGTGACTTCAGCCGGTGGTTTTTTATCCAGTTTGTCGATGGTTTGAATGATAGATAAAAGGGGTAGTTTTTTACTGGCGTATGGTTTAAGAGTAGTAAACAGAGTTTGGCGATCGTTAATTTTGATAACTATTTTGGAAAAACCCAAGCTTTTAAAGGAGAAATAGGTGCAGGCGATGATTTCTGCGTCAGCTACAGGAGAAATAGAACCAAAGATGTCAATGTCGCATTGGGTAAATTCCCTAAAGCGGCCTTTTTGAGGTTTGTCAGCGCGAAAAACGTTTTGTAACTGGTAACGGCGAAAGAACCTGGGAAGTTTATTTTGATATTGGGCCAACACCCTGGCAGAGGGTACGGTTTGATCGTATCTTAAGGCTAATTGTCGGCCACCGCGGTCTTTAAAAGTATAGACCAGTTTGTCGGCTTCTTGTCCGTATTTGCCTAAAAGCACCGAAGCATATTCGACCGTAGGAGTTTCTAAAGGCTCAAAACCGAAAAGCTCAAAGGTGGTTTTTATTTTGCCCATAACAAAATCCCGAGCTCGTTTTTGTTCGGGTAGAAAATCTCTAAAACCTTTAGGTGTTTGCAAAACGGATTTGTTCATACTGGTAAATTATACCAGAGAACAGAGGAAAAGTTATTCTGCTTCAGTGGCGGCGGATTGGGTAGCATCAGCGTTGGTGGGTTCCAAAGCGGCGGTGGAGTTTTTGCCGGGAACTACCAGAATAACTTCAATTTTGTCGATATCACCATTTTTATCAAGGGTGACGATGGAAAATAAGTTATCGTCTAGTTGCAGATCTTCGATGGTGGGTTTGTCTACTCCAGGTATTTTAAGCTCAGTGTTTTTGCCGATAATTAGAGTTTTGTTGTCTACAGTGACGGTGTTGTTATCAATTTCACTGATGGTTCCTTTGATAATTTGCCTTTTGTCGGGATTACTAAGGTTTTGGATATAGCTGATTTTCTTGGCAGCCAGTGTGGAACTGTCAGGAGAAACAAAACCCATGGCAATAATAAAATCATCAATATTTAATTTTTCCAGGCCGGTTTTTGAGTATTGGGTAGAGTCGTCAACAGTGATGGTAAGAGATTGAGCTTTATAATCTAAAATAATGGTTTGATTGTCAATAGATTTGATGTTGCCAAGGTAGGCTTTTTTTTGAGGTAGTTGGCTTTTTTCGCTAATAGCTTGTTTGAGATTATCTAGGCCTTGTTCTGCAGTGTCTTCTAATTTTTCTTTAATTTTGTCGGTTAGAGATGATTGGCTTGATTCTTGAGCGAAGGCAGTATTAGTTAAGGTAGTAAAAAGTGTGACTAATAATAGGCTAATTAATTTTTTCATGATTATTCCTCCGGTGCGGGTGAGGCGGTTAATTGAATATCTGAGGTGGAGTAAGTAAGGGTAAGGTTGGTGGTTTGAGTGTTATTTTCATTGTCGGTAGCTACCACGGTAATTTCATTGAAGCCTTTAATTAAATTAGTGGTAAAAGAAAAAACTCCTTCATTATCAGCAGTGACTAGTTGGTTATCGTTTTCGGTCATTAAGGCAACCACTGCTTGCGGCCAAGCAATTCCGGCAATGGTGACTTCACTTTGATCAATTAAATCGAAGGGTTGATGGGAGGTGATGGTTAATTGTTTATCTGCGTTGTTAGCAGGGGAACTGGGGACCGGAGAAGTTTGCTCATTGGCGCTTTTTTTGATTTTTTGCTGTTCGATTGATTTATTGGCGGTGTAAATACCGGCAGTAACAATTAGGCCCAGGATTAGGCCGGATAGTATTGCTATAAGGACTTCTTTTTTCATAGGATTTAATAGGCTGGGGCAATTTAACATTCATTAAACTAAATTGTCAAGAAAGGTAGAATGTGTTAGGATGAAAGGCTATGGAGATAACTTATCTGGGTCATTCCAGTTTTTTATTAAGAAGAAAGCAGGTAAAGCTGTTAACTGATCCGTTTAGTAATAGTGTGGGTTTTAAATTGAAAAAACAGAAAGTAGATGTGGTAACCATTTCCCATGATCATGAAGATCACAATGATTTATCGCAGATAGAGGGAAATCCTTTAGTGATTGCCGGGCCGGGCGAGTATGAAATTCACGGAGTGATGATTGAGGGTTTTAACAGTTTTCATGACAATTCTTTAGGGAAAGAAAGAGGTAAAAATACTATTTATGTGATTGATATGGGAGAGATGAGATTGGTGCATCTGGGTGACTTGGGTCATCAGTTGACTCAGGAGGAACTGGATGTTTTGGACGGAGTGGATGTTTTAATGGCGCCGGTGGGGGGAAGTGTTACTTTGGAGCCTGAAGAAATGGTAAAACTGATTAAAAAAATTAATCCTTCGATTGTTATTCCCATGCATTATAAGACAGGGGGGCATAGCAGAAGTTTTGATAAACTAATTGGAGTAGAGGAGTTTGTGAAATTAATGGAGATGGTGCCAAAAAACCAAAAGAAACTGAAAATTAAAAAGTCAGAACTGCCCGAAGAGATGGAGCTAGTGATTTTAGAAAAAGCTAGCTAGTTTACTATGGCTAATCAAGTGAGAGTGCCGCCACACAGTCAAGAGGCAGAAGAGTCAGTTCTGGGAGCGTTGTTAATTGATAAAGATGCAGTGGTAGAGGTAGCCCAGTTTTTAAAACCCAAGCATTTTTATGAAGAAAAACACGGTCAGATTTATGAAGCAGTGTTGACGTTGTTTGAAGACAGAGAACCGGTTGATGTGGTGACGGTGTCGGAGAAGTTAAAGCAAAGTAAGCAGTTGAAAAGGGTTGGGGGCTCAAGCTATTTAACTGAGTTAGTTAACCGGGTTCCTACCAGTGCTCATGCGGAAAATTATGCCAAGATTGTAAAAAACTTGGCCACAAAAAGGGAATTGATTGCTTCGGCTTCCAGGTTGGTTGAAGAGGCCTTTGATGAGGGCAAATCTTTAGAGGATGTTTTAGATAGGGCTGAAAAAACAGTATTTGGATTAAGTCAGGAACATTTGGCTAAAAATTTTGTGTCGATAAGAGATGTGTTGGCTGAGAGTTTTGATCGCTTAGATGAATTACATAAAACCGCCGGAGGTATCAGGGGAATACCGACAGGGTACAAGGATTTGGATAATGTATTGGCAGGAATGCAGCGATCTAATTTATTAATTTTAGCTGCCAGACCAGGTATGGGTAAAACATCTTTAGCTTTAAATATTGCCCAGCAGGCAGCAGTGGAACATAAAATTCCGGTAGGTTTTTTCAGTTTAGAGATGAGCCAGGAGGAGTTGGTGGACAGGTTATTAGTGTCTCAGGCGGATATTGATGCCTGGAAATTAAAGACAGGCAGATTGAATGAAAAAGACTTTGCTCAGTTATCCGATGCCATGGGAGAATTGGCTGAGGCGCCTTTATATATAGATGATACGCCGGGAATGAGTATTATGGAGATGAGAACTAAAGCCAGAAGGCTGCAGGCAGAGCACGGAGTGGAAGCTTTGGTGGTGGACTATTTGCAGTTAGCTCATTCCAGAAACTTGGAAAACAGAGTTCAGGAGATTTCTGAAGTATCCATGGGGCTTAAAAATTTGGCCAGAGAGTTAAGGGTGCCGGTGTTAGCCTTGTCGCAATTGTCCAGGGCGGTGGAACATAGGGGAACCAGAAAACCGCAGCTGGCGGATTTGCGAGAGTCTGGGGGGATTGAGCAGGATGCGGATGTAGTGATGTTTTTGTACAGGGAAGAGGAGGAAGACACAGAGAATTTGAAGTTGTTTATCGCCAAGCACAGAAACGGGCCGTTATCGACAGTTGATTTGAGATTCAGGGGAGACAGGATTAAGTTTTACGGGATGGAGAAGGGGCGGACAGAATAAACAGGTTGTGCCAGAGGTGGGAATCGAACCCACATCCCGCAAGCGGGACACGATTTTGAGTCGTGCTTGTCTACCAGTTTCAACACTCTGGCGAGGTTTGGTTAAGTTTACTAAAAAGTTTTGATTTAATCCACCTTCTGCCTGCGGCAGATTTTAAATATCGTTCTCTTTTTCTGGCTTCATTCCTATTTTTACCACCATTGTGTTCTTTAAGTCTTCTGTATATATTATTGGATATCCCTAATATCTTACTGCCAGTTTCAACCAGCCTCGACTAGACGTCGAGTCTAGGCGGGCACTCTGGCTGGCATTTTTTTAAATAGTGACTATAATTTTAGCATATGATTAACGTGAACCAGTTAAGAAACGGGACAGCCTTTGAAGAAGACGGGGTGCCGTTTAAAGTATTAAAGTATGAGTTTACCAAAATGGGCCGGGGAACTGGCAACATTAAGGTTAAGGTGAGAAATCTGCAAAGCGGGGCGGTGATTAATAAAACCTATATTACCGGTAACCGGGTGCAGGAGATAATGCTTAACAGAAAGAAGATGCAGTTTTTATATACTGACGGCAGTCAGACGGTATTTATGGATCCGGTTAGTTTTGAGCAGGTGGAAGTAGATAATCATTTGGTAGATGAGGAAAGACAGTATTTATCAGAAGGAATGGAAGTGGAAGTGTTGTTTTGGGAAGAAGAAGCTTTATCAATTGATATTCCTCCTAAAATGGTATTTGAGGTTAAAGAAACCGGTCCGGGAGAAAAAGGGAACAGTGCTTCCAATGTGTATAAGCCGGCAGTGTTAGTTAATGGTTTACAAGTTAAAGTGCCTTTGTTTGTTAAAACCGGAGAAAAAATAAAGGTGGATACAAGAACAGGGGAGTATGTGGAGCGAGCTTAAGTGAGGCGGGCTAGAGCGATGAAAGCCAGGATAGTAGTTATTTGAGTGATTAAGCCCCAAGGGAGATCGAGTTTGTGATGGAAGGTGGATTGAAATTTTTTAATGCTGGAAAAAGGAGGAAAGTTCCAGTCAAAAATATGGTAGGGAGATTCTAACCAATCTGGCAACTGGGCCACAAACATCATGCTGATTAGATACCAGGGGGGAACGGCGTTTCTAAAGAGTAAAAAGCCGATAAGATATCCCAAAAAGGCATCGGTGAGAGAAAAGCTAATAATTTGCCATTTGGGGCGTTTGACCTTTCTGGTGTTTAAGTCCCAGTGGGGAGTTAGGTCGCAAAAGATGTGAAGTATTAAGTTGACGGGAAAACCCCAGTAGGGATTAGTAATTAGTTTGGCGACTGAGGCACCGATGATAGCGTGAGAGGCATCGAGCATGAAAACCAGTATATAGTATCTAGCATTTATCATCTAGTGTTGTATACTATTTACATATGTGGCCCACCATAGTTTCTGTCGGTCCGATTGCTGTTCATTCATTTGGGTTATTGATGGCCTTAGGGATTTTTTTTGGTGGTTTTGTGTTTTGGAAAAAAGGCAGGGAAGAGGGTTTTGACGAAGAGAAGTTAATGGATAGCTGGCTGCAGTCGGGCATATGGGCTTTGATAGCCGGTAGAGTATGGTATGTTTTGGCTAATTGGAGCTGGTTTGAGAAAAGTTGGTACAAAATGATTTTTTTGACTAAATTTCCCGGTTTGAGTTACCAGGGTGTGTTAATTGGAGTTTTGCTAAGTTTATGGCTGTTTGCGTTAAGAAATAAACAGAACGTGTGGTTGTTAATGGAGTCAGCCATATTTGGTTTGTTGTTGACAGAGCTATTTGGCTGGATTGGTAGTTTTTTGGCCGGCAGCAGTTTAGGGAAAGAGACTAGCGGTTTTTGGGGAATAAGGTTGCCGTCTGCGGAAATGTCCCGGCAGCCGACTCAATTGATTGCTTGTTTATGGGTGTTGGTTACTTATTGGTTGATGAAAAAGTGGGAGAAAGAGTATCGTTCGTTTAAGTGGTATCAAAAAAAAGGAGAAGCGGAAACAGGATTTTTGTTAGTGGTATATTTTGTCAGTTTGGGTTGTTTAAGAATAGTATTGGATTTTTTGCAGGTTAGGGGAGTGGAATGGTGGTTTGCTGTAGGAATGGTGTTGGTTGGAACCTTGATTTTAGTTTCCAGAATAGGTATAAACATAAAACCTGATAAAATTAAAGTTGGCGAAAGTGGTGATGCCAATATGATTAAAGAAAAGGAAAGGAAGATTGTAAAAAAAATAAAAAGCAGAAAAAAGAAAGGGTTTGATTTTAAATGAAATATGAGTAGTATTAAATTTCCCCTGCAGGTATTGCAGCCTTTAAAAAAGCATTTAGAAGCTGAAAGAAAAAAATTAACTAAAAGAAAAGAAGCTTTAGAAGCAGAAGATCCGTTTAAAGATACGGAAAGATTGAATGATAATGCAGCCGTGGATCAAGATGCAGCTGAAGAAGCGGGTCATGAGCGTGTATCGGCCTTAAAAAAGGAGGTTGATAAGGCCTTGTTTAGAATTAGAAAAACTTTAACAAAAATTAAATTGGGCAAGTTCGGTTTATGCGAAAAGTGCGGGCAAATGATTGACACTGATAGACTGTCAGTAGATTCAACCGCTTCTTTGTGTATCAAGTGCGCTAAGAAATGATTGAGCCGAAAATAATTTTTGAAGACACTGCGATGTTGGCAGTGGCTAAACCGGCGGGAATGGTGGTTAATAAAGCCAGGACTACCAAGGGAATGGTGACTTTACAGGATTGGTTGAGTGATAAAGGTATTAATCGGCAAGTAGAAAGAAACGGAATTGTTCATCGCTTGGATAAAGAAACCAGTGGAGTAATAGTGGTGGCTAAAAGTGAATTGGCCATGGCTAAGTTGCAGTGGCAGTTTAAGAATCGTACTACTGTAAAACAATATATCACATTAGTACATGGCAAGCTGGAGTCAAGAGAAGGATCAGTGCAAGCGCCAATTAGCAGGAATCCTTTTAACCGAACTAGATTTGGAGTATTTGTTGGGGGCAGGCAGGCAGAAACTCGCTATATGGTGACAGATTATTTATTAAATCAAAAGACGAATGAACAGTTGAGTTTGTTAACGGTTAATATTTTAACAGGGAGAACTCATCAAATTAGGGTCCATATGCAACACCTTAAGCATCCGGTGGTAGGAGATTTAGTTTATGCCGGCAGAAAAACAGCTAAAAAAGACCGCCAATGGTGCCCCAGGCTGTTTTTACATGCTTATCAGTTGGTAGTCAGGTCGCCAGAAGACGGGAAGGAAAAGAGGTTGATGGCTGAATTGCCTGATGATTTAAAAAAGGTGGTAAAAGGATTAAAAAGACTTCAGGTGACAGTTGTATGATAAAAATTCATAAAAAAAAACAGCCGAGATGGAAAAAAGAACAATCTCAACGTCAGCAGCAGCGTCATAAAAAAGCCGTTGGTTGGGGTTTGGGATTTTTAAGCCTGGTGTGCGGTTTGATAGTTTTGGGTAAGGTGGTTAAAGAAATAAACAGAAGTGTTTGGCGTACTGATAATTGTTTGACAGTAATAGCGGTTGATAATGGTGTCTATAAGATAGAAAGTTTATCAGTAACTGACGGTGAACAGAAAAGCATTGTGTTAGAGCCTAATTTAATAGTACAAGCGCCTTTTGGCTACGGGGAGTATAGATTAAAGAGCGTTTTTGACTTAGGCCAATTAGATAATCACGGAGGTAAGTTGTTAATCAGGGCTTTGGAAGGGGAGTTGGCATTACCGATTGATGGTTATGTAGTTAATGGTAAGACTAATTTAAGCTGGTGGGATAGGGCCAGAAAGTGGTGGTTTAGCAGGTTGGTTTTAAGGAAAGAAGCCGAGATTAATCTGTTGTCAGGGGGGGTATTAACTGATGAAAAGCAGAAAGATGGCAGTGAAGTGTTTCGTTTAAGCCAGGTTTTAATAGATGAGTTGATTAATGAAAAGTTTTTTGATCAAAAGGTGGTGGAAGAAGATTATACGGTAGCAGTGTTAAATGCCAGCGGAGTAGAAGGGGTTGCCGCAAGAGTGGGTAGGATGTTGACTAATTTAGGGATGCATGTGAGTTTGGTCGGCAATTTGGCAGAGCAGCAGGAATCACAAATAACTATCAGTAGTGAGAGGTTGGCTGAAAGTTATACGGTAGAAAGGTTAAAAAATATAGTGCCGGTTGAGAAAATTTTTACCGGAGAAACAGCAGATAAACGGGCTGAAGTGGTGTTAATTATTGGTAAAGACTACACCATATTAGATTAGAGTGATAGAATCAAGGTTATGTCGGGACATTCTAAGTGGTCAACTATCAAGCATAAAAAAGCCCTGCAGGATAATAAGCGGGGAAATATATTCACTAAGTTAGCCAGAGTGATCACTGTAGCGGTTAAAGAGGGGGGTGGGGCGGATGAAGAGATGAATTATAAGTTAAGGTTAGCTGTAGATAAAGCCAAAAGTTTTAACATGCCTAAAGAAAATATTAAAAGGGCGATTGAACGGGGTGCCGGCCAGGCTGGAGGAGCTGGTTTTATAAATATGGTATATGAGGGATTTGGACCGCAACAGACAGCGGTGATGGTAGAAGTAGTGACTGATAATA
>Ga0172371_10007010_pt1 | contig 16166 bp, 10 predicted proteins | sample Lak12m_FD_114543 | JGI IMG/M metagenome (GOLD analysis project Ga0172371, IMG submission 114543) | Freshwater microbial communities from Kabuno Bay, South-Kivu, Congo - kab_022012_12m | ecosystem: Environmental > Aquatic > Freshwater > Lake | place: Democratic Republic of the Congo: South-Kivu...
AACCCTATAGACATTAAATTAATGCTTAATTAATTAATAATAGGGAAATAATTACCTGAGTTCAATCAGACTTGGTCCAGAGCATATTTAAGGCTGCAACTATGCCTATTTCTTTGAGGCTTTTGTCTAGAATATGTTTCTTTAATTCATCTTTCTTCATAAAGAAAGTATCAGGAGTCTCGAGTGAATTCACTTCAGGATCGGCAACCTTCTTTAATTGATTAATATGAACAACATGTCCTTTGATAGCTGAGAATGAGGGAGCTAAAAAGAAGGATCCCAGATAAGTAGCTTGTCCTTCCCAGCCTGTTTCCTCCTTTAATTCTCTTATTGCAGCTTCTTGAGGTGATTCATCCTTATCTATCCAGCCTGCTGGCAGTTCAATTACAAAATCATCTGGACCAGGTCTGTAATTTTGTTCAACTAGGATATTGCCGTCTTTGTCTTCTGCCAGGATAAGAACATAGTCAGGTCTGTCTATGAGATAATAATCATCACAAAATGAGCCATCTGGTAATTGATAAGTATTCTCTTTCAAGCTGATATATTTGGAGCTAAATATCGCTTTTGAATTTTTAAGAAGCCATTTTTTCATTGTGAGGTATTAACAATATATTCCTAGTATATAGTATAATTCACGAACATTTAAGTATGCCAGGTGAGTGGAGAGATATTAACCACAAGTGAATTGCGCACAAGGGTATCTGATAGTCCCTGGTTAGACCCTGTGCATAAAAAATCAGCTTCATTACTATTAGCAGATATTTCAGCAACCAGAAACCTTTACAATGAAACCGGGCAAGGCGTACTAAGTGATTTCGGTGATCTTTTACCTCAGGAGGGTGAGCAGGGGGTTGTATTAATTAACAACCGAGAAGTCCCTGCATCAGTATTAAGAGAGATAAGCGAAAGACCATATAGAAGAGAGCTGGAGACCGATTGTTTTAGAGGCGTGCCTGCCAGTGTAACTGCTGGAGTATTAAGAAATTCAAATCTGGGTATTGATCTGACTCGTGAGGGAGATCCAAATATTGGATTCTCTTTTGCAACTGTTGCATCCCTTATTGACCAATCCGCCAGAGCTAGAGTAGATAGTGAATTCCCAAGAGAGGATTTTTGTGATAGTTTCTCTCCCAGAACCGACCCTCTTTTGTATAGAGCCAAATTAAGTAATGGCACAAAAACAGCAACAATAATTGATGTCTTAAGAAATTATACTGGGATTAATTCCAGATATTTTGGAAATCCTTCACTAGCTAATCTAACCATAACTACAGGATTGCCAATAGGTGAAGAGTTCTTAGCAATTGATCTGATGGTAGAAATGCTTGAAGCAAAGAGTTCAGGTTTATTACATCCCGATGCTCAGATAATATTCCAAAGCCAGTTCGATACCAATTTAAGGTTGGATAAAGTCTTAAATATTTTTAATCTTCTCAAGAAAAGGTATCCTAGAGAAGTATGTAGAAACTTATACAGAGTAATTGAAACCAGACCCGAGCTCCCTGTTAATTATCATGAGGGTAATGAAATTGTTTTAACTCCTAATGGTATCATCGGGCTTTCACTAAGAAATGGCAGATTTACTATGCCTTTTGAAAGATCTGCTCTAAGGTCCACCTATTACAATGTCCCAACTGCTCATAGCAATACGCTTCTGCAGTATCAGGATGATATGCCAGATCCTGGGGTGATTGAAATATCTAAAACATTTCGAGTTTAATTGAATTTTCTTGGTCTCTATCTATGATGATGAATGACCGACAACTTTATTCAGTAGTTGATATTCGCGATGATCTGCAAGTAGGCGATCCATCAAGGCGCTATTTATTCCATGGGGAAAATGTCAAACCTCAAAAGCTACTGGAGTTGTGGGATACAAACAGAGAATTATTTGCCAGCGGCAGTAACGTTTGTACCTCAACGCCATTTCTTTTAGCTGCTGCCTTGGTATTAAATAGAATGGAAGCTGAAGTGGAAGAATTGTTCAGTGATTATGGCATAAGAATGCCGGGAGCTTTTGAATATCCTGTTAGAGTTGATGAAGGGTTGGTGCTTTTGCCTTCTGAGTTTGAATCACAACCCAGATTAAAAGCTAAGGTGGCTGTTACCAAGCAGTTAGCATTAGGTAAGATCGGAACGGGACTAGCTATTGTTGAGGATTATTTCCCTGGAACATATATTATTCGCAAAGATCCGGAGCTACCCAAGGCCAATATCCATAGATTATTAAATTCAGCTCCCTACAATCCTGATCAGACTGAAGACTATTGGGAGGATGGTGGTATAAGGGATGCATTGGGAGCTGGTTTCGGGAGTCTTCAATATCCCCTAATGGAACTGTTAAGAAGAGAAATCCCAAACTATATATTTGTTCATGAGATTTTAAGAAGCGAACTAGCTCAAATTGGAATTCAAATGCCCTATCAAAACACCGCCTTCACAACCGGCAGCCTTTATGAGAGCAGTTTTCCTTATTAAATCATGCTAAGATTAGATATATTACGATCTAATAATGGAAATATTACTTAATCCCACCTGGCAGGAATATAAACAATTGAGATTGAAAGCTTTAGAGAGCGATCCTAGAGCGTTTGGAAGTAGTCTTGAGGAGGAAGCCTTGAGTTCAGATGAGAAGTGGCAGAAATATTTGAATCTCTCTATACAAAAGCAGGGTGAGGTAATGGTGTTTGCCAAGGTTGATGGATTATTAGTTGGAATGGTTGGAGCATATTGGGATGATAAGAAGAAATCAAAGCATGTAGCCACTATGTTTGGTACCTATGTTGAAACTAGCTACAGAGGAAGAAAGATGGGCTCATTGTTGATAGAGAGTTTATTAAATGAATTAAAACAAATCCCTCAATTAAAAAAGATCAAACTGGCTGCAGTATCCTCAGAAACAGCAGCAATTCGGCTTTATGAGAAGTCCGGCTTTGAAAGGGTAGGTATTGAGAAAGCAGAACTATTCGATGATCCAGATTACTCGGATACCATTTTGATGGAAAAATCCCTTTAAAACATATCCCCCAGGGGGAAGAGTGAGAAGTTGGTAGAGAATTGTGGACCCTAGACAATCCTATATATCTATGATATATTATATATGGTTAATAAATATTAATTATGACAGCTATAACAAATCAGGAGATAATCGCAGAAGTTAGAAGTCCAGGTTATAAAAAAGTTGGTAATGATGTTTACTTTGGTGATAGACAGAAAGTAGTAACGGTACCCAATGCCAGGAATCTAAGTGTGTTAATGCCTGCTCAGATTCCAGTATTCACTGATACTGTTGAGGGGATTAACTTAGAAGTCGATCCAGTACGTTCAAGAGAATCAGTTGCTATGCAGAGAGCTTTGATGTCTTCAACAGCCTTAACATTAGTACAAATTAGAAGTCTTCCTAGATAATCATTTAGGATCTATCCATTTCTTGAAGGTGAGTATGAAGGTGGTGCCTTTACCTACAGTGCTCTCTATTTCGTAATTACCATCCATTAATTTAATTAATGTGAAGGTAACGTAGAGTCCTAGTCCTGTTCCTCCAGGTCTTACAATATTTAGATCGGTCTTCTTACCGGAACGGATATAGTTATTGACTCGATAGAATTTTTTACCTAAATGTTTAATCTCATCCTCAGGTATGCCTACTCCAGTATCTGTAATTAGCATTTTAATCTCATCAACACTTTTTTCTAGAGTGATGGTTACTGATCCTTTTTGAGTATATTTAATAGCGTTGTCTATCAAGTTATCAGAGACTTCCTGGATTTTTGCCCTGTCCGCCTTTATATATATTGATTTACTAATTTTATTTATCAATTGTAGGCCTTTCTCTTTTGCTTTATGTTCCAGACCAGCGAAACTGTCATTTACAACATCAAGTAAATCCACCTTTTCAGGATTAATTTCCATCCTCTTGTTATCTATCTTCGTGACAGCTAATAGAGTTTCAAGAGTCATTATCTCCCTATCAATATTCTCACTTGCCACATCTGTGTATTGAACTATTTTGGCATGATTTTTTTGAGGATTCTCTAACAGAGTCTTATTTAATGAAATGGCATTTCTAGCTATTGTTAAAGGAGTTCTAAGCTCATGTCCTAAGATATCTAGAATGTCTCTTTCATATTGAAGATTTCTTGCTAAAAGTTTGTTCTTCCTATCTAATTCTCTTGTGGCTTTCTGAATCGAAATTTCGAGTGTCTGATTAAAGCGTTTCTGTTCTTCATAAAGCAGATACCTGTTTATGGCCATCTTTAATATCTTAAGGATCCTAAATAATTGAGAGATTTCCTCCTTTGAATAAAAACCATTAGTATTCTTATGTAGAAATACAACTATGGCTAATAATTCTTTATCATTAGTTAAAGGGAAAAATAGTGCAAAGGTGCGTTGATGATTATCATCAAATGAGAATGGATGCTTTATGTGGGAAAGTGCTTTTATCTCTTTAATTACATTGTTATTAATTTTATTCTCAGAGTAGTACTTTTTTTCTGATGGGAGATAAATTATTACATCCTTGGACGAAAGGGCAGTATTAAAATAATGGATTAAATCTTGTATATAATTTTGTATCTCAATGTTGTTATTTGACTGATCTATCAACCACTCATTGATTTTATATAGCGACTCGTAACTAACTTTTAATGCTTTAAAGAAAAACCCTCTTATCTGAGGCAGGAGTTTTTCAATAAATATTGCGACTACGCATGCAATTACAAATCCGAAGATGAAAATCCTAATATCATTTAGTTTAGTAATATCCCAACCTAGGATCAGTTGTTCAAATTTTTGTGTCCCCCAACTAAGAAGGAATAAAATAATAGCAGCAGTTAATATTGCTAAAATGTTTGAGAGAATGTACTTAAGGGAATATATTTTTTCTTGGACTATTACCCAAGCACTTCCAAGTGCGAATATGAATGTCGAATATTGGCCAACAAAAATGAACGAGTTTATCCCAAAATTAGGTAATACTAAATTAAAAATAATAACTAAGGCTATTGATAAAACAAAAAGAGAGAAGATTAATGAAATCTGAGCCCTCTTTACACCTTTTGCAGTAATCAGCACTGAAATTAGCGTAGCTATTAGAAATACAGCCATTATTAGGACTAAGATAGACCATGCTGCGAATCCTTCTCCGTAAACTGTGCCTTCAGATTGATGCGATGTTGCGGGGATTCCTTCTTTAACCACCAAATCTGAGAATTGGGTGAGAACAAATATTAATATCCCAAAAATCCTAAAAGGAATAGATTTAAATTTAAATTTGAAAGACGAAGAAAATAATATTAGCTCTATCATCGTCAATACAGTTGATGAAAAAGCCATCCTTGTGAAAAAGGTCACAATTAATTTGGCATCACTAAAATGATTTATCCAGGAACTTAAAATCCATAAGCTTACACCAAGAGTTGCGATTGAAAGATGCTTTTGTGTTTTACTATAACTTCTTGATTTGTTGAATATTAAGTATAGAAAGACAAAGAAATTTAGGATTGTCGAGGAAATTAAAATTATTGATTGAACATCAAAGGTCCTTTCATTCATTGATAGTTTTATGAATTTTTTCGATTATTTGATTTAAGTCCTGCATTTCTTTATGAATCTCAAGAGAATAATATTCTAACTGTTTTTTTATTTTATTATTATTAATAAGATTGTCGATTTTTATGTACAAATCCTTATCCGAGAGTAAGCGAATTTTTGTAGATAAAATATAATCACCTAATCCAAGTGACTTAATTCTTCGCAAATTTAATTCTTGCTCAGCCTGTTGTGGAATCCCTAGTATGGGTACCTTATTTAACAGAGAATCATATATTGTACCCTTACCACCATGACAAATCGTAATATCGGCTAATTGCATCATTATTCTAGCTGGAGCAGTGTTTGTGAGAAATACATTATTAGGTAGTGGCAGTTCTTTTTTTAGTAAATTGCAGGAATTAGTGATTATAAAGTAATTTTCTTTTTTATTAAAAATTGATGAAAGTCTACTCAACATATATGGATAAAGCTTATCTGAGGATGATCCCATAGATAAATATATAAACTTTCCATCCTTTTCTTTTGCTTTAGTTATCCAAGAGGGGATTGGATGTATGTCAGTTCTATTCTGAAGAGGTCCAGTAAATATATATTTATTTTTGGGAGCTAAATCGTTAATTGGAAAAAGTAATCGGCTTTCAGGTATCAGTGTTAAAAATTCTCCTGCATATGCATCATACATACTCTTGATTGGGGGCAATTTGTATTTTTTTAAAATAATGTTGTATGCTTTAGCTGCGTTTTTAGCTTTAGATACTACAAATCTTTTCGCATTTCTATTCATAATCTGACCTAATAATGGGATCTTAGTTAATGGGAAGAGACTGAAAGTCTCGGGGATTTCATAAGGTAGGTCATAAAATTCTGTTAGAAATGAGACTGTTAAACTAATATAAGGTATATTTAAAATCCGACAGCCAATAATAGTTGATGTCCGCCCTTGAGTTATGACTAGATTTGGTTTTAGATTCTTTAATAAATTTATCTCTTCTTTTACATGCTCATCCAAAGTCTTCACGTCATGGAAATTAATATTTCCACTATCTACAACTTTACGATATTTTTTAAATGGGATTTCGATTAATTTAACTACTTTGAATCCAGATGACTTTGCCAGTTTAATATACGGACCTTCTCCTGCAAAAGCGATTTCGTCACCTAAATTTGAGAACAAATTAGCAAGCTCTATTAAACCAAAGGTAGTTCCTAGTTGATGGGCATAGGGTAGAAAAAGTATTAAAGCCATATCATTTCCCCTTTTCTTTTAATTTTATCAGCGTGGGAGAGTCATTAGGGTCTTTAGTAGCAATATCAGTGTCACCCACAATATCTATGATTGGAATATAATTACCGTCTGCTAGTTTTGTTAAAATGCCTTGATCTATTTCTGTTGGCCCTAAATAATCAATGTATTGTACTATATACGCCACTATTGTTTTCAAATTCCCTTTACCGAGTACTAAGACCATTCTCCTGTAGAATGAATCCGTAGCTCTGCCTTTATACTCAAAATGTAATAATCTTTCACCATCTCTCTCCGTTACCCAGAAAGTTAGGATATTTTTCCATAAGAATAAGGTGTGCATTGAATATAATCCTTTATTAGTTATTTGATGTTTGATCTTATGAGGAGGAACAGAGTAGACAGTATAAAGAACTACAACAAGAGCGATAATTGCAAATATTAAGATGAAGTTGTTTGTCAGTGCTGATAGTGCGATAAGCACTAATGCGATTATGCCTACATAAGCAAACCAGCGTCTGCTTTTAGGAGTATATATCCTTTCTGGAGCTTCCCATTCATAAACAGTTTCTAATTGCTTCCTTTCGTTTTCAATTACTTTCTGTAATTGCTTTTGGAGTTTTATTTCCTTATCCAGCAGTTCATCCTCCGTTAACTGCTTATCTTTTGGGTCAGCCATGGTAATAAAGGTCAATAGTTAATATCATTGTAATTACTTGTTTAAGATAAAACAATAGAACATTTTCCCTTTGACTGATTCATATATAATAAAGGATAGATGAGCATCCCTTTAGCTGAAAAATTAAGACCTTCTGATACTCAAGGCTTTATTGGCCAAAAACATCTTATGGGCAAAGATGGGCCTATTACTAAAATGCTGGAAACTGGATCAATAGTTTCCATGATTTTTTGGGGTCCCCCAGGTTCAGGTAAGACCACATTAGCAAGATTAATAGCAAATTATGTAAATGCTCATTTTGTTACTCTGTCAGCAGTCAATTCAGGTAAAGCTGATGTGATGAAGATCGTAAAGCAGGGCAGAGAATATCAGCAATTGATGAACAGACGTACAATACTTTTCATTGATGAGATCCATAGATTCAACAAAGCACAACAAGATGCTTTCCTTCCTTACGTCGAGGATGGTACCATAATATTAATTGGGGCAACGACAGAGAATCCCTCCTTCTCGGTCAATGCCCCTTTATTATCCCGCTGCAGAGTATTCAAACTGGAAAGCCATGAAGATAAAGATATTCAAGCGCTTTTAAAGAAAGCTGCTGCTAATTATCCTGATCATAAATTCGCACCTAAAGCCTTTGATATGGCTATAAAGCATTTGAACGGTGATGCCAGGGCAGCTATAAATGCAGTTGAACTGGCTGCCTCGTTATCCAATAATGTCACTGTTAAGATAATGGAAGCAGCTTTACAGAAGAAATCCCTTTATTATGACAAACAGGGAGATTCCCATTTCGATACAATCTCTGCCTTTATTAAAAGTATGAGAGGAGGTGAGCCTAATGCCACACTTCATTATTTAGCTAGAATGATCAAAGCTGGTGAAGATCCAGTATTTATTGCTAGAAGGATGGTGATCTTTGCGTCTGAAGATATTGGTAATGCCAGACCAAATGCCCTAGTTCTGGCAGTAGCTTGTATGGACGCTGTAAAAATGATCGGTATGCCAGAATCTCAGCTCATATTAGCCCAGACTGCAACATACTTAGCAACTTGCCCTAAATCCATTGCTTCAACAGAGGGAATTTTTACAGCACTAAAAGATCTTGATGACATGAAATTGGATCCAATCCCCCTACATTTAAGAAATCCTGTGACAAAATATATGAAAGAAATTGGTTATGGAAAGGGCCATGTTCGCTATCCTTGGCAGGCTGAAAAAATGGGTAAAAAGACTACTAGGCAACAGTATTTGCCCGACAACCTAATGAACAGAAAATATTATGAACCAGATTGGTAAATTTTTTGTAATATTTTCTAAAATTTTCCGTTACTTGAATAGGCAATTTTCGTTGACAAAGATTATACGCTATGATATACCTTAGCAACGAAAATTAAATATAGGCAAATAAAGGGGTCTAATGTTTTTAATTTCCAATAAAAAGTAAAATAGTATTTTTTAATACGGACTGATTATTTAACTGTCCGTTTTTTGTTTTTAATAAACTTCATTTTTAATCACCACAAAATATGAGCCAGAAGAAAACAGAAAGAATCAATCTCGCTGCAGCAGAATTCCCTACTCTGCAGAATAATTTAATTGAAGCTCAGCTTCTTTCTTACCAGGATTTTCTTGAAAATGGTATTAAAGAGCTCTTCGATGAGATCAACCCAATTACTGACTACACTGGGGAATCATGGGAATTAAGATTTGAGGATGTGGAATGGGGTCCTGAGAACATGACATTAAGACAAGCACAGAAATTATCCCTCTCATATGATAAGCCACTATATATAAACGCCAAATTAATCAATAAAAAGACAGGAGAGATCAAGAAACAGAAGATATTTGTTGCTGATATTCCTATGATGAGTAACCGTGCTTCTTTTGTTGTTAATGGCAATGAAAGAGTCGTTGTTATGCAGATAGTAAGAGCTGAAGGCGTGATGTATCTAGTGAACAAGCTGCCTGGAAGTCATATCACCACTTTTATGGTCAAATTAATGCCTTTAAGAGGTAAGTGGTTTGATTTTGAGGTGAATAAGAATGGTGTGATGATGACCAAGTTGCTTGATAAAAGACCAAAGATCATGCTCACTACATTATTAAGAGCATTAGGATACAGCTCTGACGGTGAAATTCATAAACTATTGGACGAGTCTGATAAAGGTGAAACAAGCTTTGTTGATAGAACTTTAGCAAAAGATCCAACCAGCAATCAGGAAGAAGCATTATTAGAAATATTCAGGAAATTAAGACCAGAAGATTCCATCAATTTAGAGAATGCCAAAGATTTTCTGGATAAACTTTTCTTTGATAAGAGAAGATTCTATCTAGGTAAAGTTGGAAGATACCAAATGAATAAGAAGTTTGGTATTGAAACTCCCATAACTACTGATGATTATCTATTAAAGACATCTGATATTGTAAATATAATAAAAGCCTTAATTCAGTTGAATCAAGGCTCAATTCCTGTAGATGATGTGGATAGTCTAGTAAACAGAAGAATTAGAGGTGTAGGTGAATTAGTCGGTGAGAGACTGAGAGTTGGTATCTTGAGAATGGAGAAGAACATTAGAGATAGAATGAGCACATATTCTACCGAAGATCTAGTTATTCCCTCTGTTATTGTTAACTCTAAACCAATCATTGCTGCTATGAACCAATTCTTTGGAAGTAGCGCAGTATCAAGGTACATGGATCAGGAGAATGTTCTTTCAGAATTAGAAACTAAAAGAAGGATAACTGCTGGAGGTCCAAAAGGACTTACCAAAGAAAGAGCTACTTTCTCTGTTCGCGACGTACATAGTTCTCATTATGGGAAACTTTGTCCTGTAGCTACACCAGAAGGTCCTTCTATCGGTATTGTCTCTCAGATGGCAATTTATGCCAGACTGAATGATTATGGCTTCTTAGAGACCCCTTATTTCAAAGTCTTAAGTAATGTTACTTTAAGTGAGGTAACACCAAAAATGCTTTTAGACAGAGTTTTAAGAGAAGATGCTAAAGATGAGAAAGGTAAAATCGTTGTTAAAAGTGGTACTAAATTAGGGAAAGCTGAATTAGATAAAATTCAAAAAGCAAAATTAGAAGCAATCAAAGTTCAACCATTTGTTACAAATGAAGTTGTTTATCTTCCTTCAGACACAGAATTGAAATACAAGATCGGACCAGCTGCAGTAGAAAAAGATGAAAAGGGTCATATTATTGAACCTGCTGTATTCGTGAGATTCCAGGGAAATTATCTTAAAATTCCATGCACAGAATTGGATTTCATTGATATTAACCCCGGCCAGATTGCTGGATTAGGATTATCATTGGTACCATTCAGTTTCAATGACGATCCCACCAGAACTCTTATGGCGGCAAATATGCAGAGGCAGGCTGTTCCATTGATCAATCCTTCAGCACCTATTGTAGCAACTGGAGTTGAAGAGACTATTGGTAGAGCCTCAGGAAGAGTAGTAATTGCAGAAAATGATGGAGATGTTTTAGAGAGTGACTCACAACACATAACTGTCAGATATTCGGACAAGACCAAGGTTGTCTATGAATTGGAGAAATTTGTTAAGACCAATCAGAACACAGCATTTACACAGATCCCCAGGATCATGGTTGGTGAGAAATTTAAGAAAGGTGACATTCTTGTGGATGGACCTTCCATGGATAATGGTGAATTAGCATTGGGAAGAAATCTTCTTGCAGCCTACATGGTATATGAAGGGTACAACTATGAAGATTCCATTATTGTGTCCGAAAGATTGGTTCAGGATGATGTATTAACATCGATCCATATTAAAGAATATGTTCAGGACATTAGAGAAACAAAATTAGGAGATGAATTGATCACAAGAGATATCCCCAATATTGGTGAATATCTTTTAAGAAACCTTGATGAAAATGGTATCGTCAGAATTGGAGCCAGTGTCAATGCTCAAGATATTCTGGTAGGTATCATTGCTCCTAAGGGAGAATCTGAACTTACAGCTGAAGAGAAACTACTTAGAGCAATCTTTGGAGAATATGCTAGGGATGTTAGAGACAATTCTCTAAGAATGCCCCATGGAGATAAAGGTATTGTAATTGGTGTTCAAATGCTTGATAAGGCTAAGGGTGATAAATTAAACCCTGGTGTTCTTAAGCAGGTCAAAGTATGGGTGGCTAGTACTCATAAGATCTCAGTTGGTGATAAGCTGACTGGATTACATGGAGATAAAGGTGTAATTTCCAGGATCGTTCCTATGGAAGAAATGCCTTATCTGGAAGATGGTACACCTATTGATATCATTCTTTCACCTATGTTTGTAAAACGTATGAATTTGGGTCAGATCAGAGAGATGGAAATGGCTGCTCTTGCTTCCAAATTAGGAATCAAAGTTAAAGTCCCTCCATTCACAGAAGTAGATTTCGACAAGATCGATAAATTAGCAAAAAGCAAGGGGGTCAGTTTAAATCAGAAGGTAACCCTTTATGATGGAAAGACCGGTAAAGCTTTTGCTAAGCCAATTCTTGTTGGACCAAGATATTTATTGAAACTTAATCACTTATCAGCAGACAAGATTCATGCCAGATCCACAGGATCTTACACTTTAGTAACTCAGCAGCCACTAGGTGGAAAAGCTCAGTTCGGAGGACAAAGATTCGGAGAGATGGAAGTCTGGGCATTAGAAGCTCACTCTGCTGTACACAATCTGCAGGAACTTTTAACTATCAAATCTGATGATGTGGTAGGTAGAGCTGCTGCTTACAAGTCTATTATCCAGGGATTGCCCATCGAGGCACCAAATATTCCTGAATCCTTCAAAGTATTAACTTCAGAGTTAAGAGCTTTGGGATTAAGTCTAGATATGATCGAGCCTGATCAGGATGAAGTTGATGAGGCAGAGATCGTTGAAGGAGTCCTGGATGTAAATGACCAGATAGTTGAATAAGTATATATTAACCATTATTAATTACTACTTATGATTAAAGATTTTAAAGCTCTAAAACTTAGTATCGCATCACCAGAGCAGATACTTAACTGGAGTTACGGTGAGGTCAGAAAAGCCGAGACCATTAATTACAGGACTCACAGGCCTGAAGTCGACGGTCTTATGGATGAAAAAATATTCGGACCAACCAAGAACTTCGAATGTTATTGCGGTAAATACAAAAAGATAAGATACAAAGGTATTATCTGCGATAAGTGCGGTGTTGAAGTTACCCATAAAAGAGTCAGAAGAGAGAGGATGGGCCATATTAAATTGGCCTCTCCAGTTACTCATGTTTGGTTTGCACACGGTGTACCAAACAAATTGGCTATTATTCTGGGTGTAACTCAGAAAAAGTTGGAAACAGTCATATATTTTGCCAGATATTTGGTAACTTCCTATGACCAGGATAAAAAGACTGAAGTAATTGATAGGATCAAATCTAAAAAAGAAGCTGATCTTAAAGCAATATCAGATGAATTGAATCAAAAATTACAGGAGACTGAATTACACTTCGCAGAAATTATTGCCAATGCTAAAAAAGAAGAAGCCAATGAAAAGAAATTAACTTTCAAGATCGACAAGATAAATAACGATCTAAGAAAGGAATTAGCCAAGATCAAATCTGTCTATTCTCAAAAAGAAGGTAATCTTCTTAATAAATACAAAGGTATTCTAGAATTAGTAGAAACATTGGAAGAGTGTACAACTCTATCTGAGGATGACTTCAATCTATTAAGAGAGTTCGATGCTATCTTCTTTGAAGCAGAGATGGGAGCAGAAGCTATTGAAAAGGTGTTAAGCAAGATTAATATAACTTCAGAATTAGAGAGTATTGATGCTCAGATCAAAGATTCGAGATCAATCCCCAAGAGAAGAAAATTAATCCAGAGAATGAGAGTTTTAGAAGGTATGCTTAAAGCTGGCATTGCACCTTCCTGGATAGTAATAGATGTCCTGCCAGTTATTCCACCAGATCTAAGACCAATAATTCAACTTCCTGGTGGTAGATTTGCTACTTCTGATCTAAATGATCTATATAGAAGAGTTATTAACAGAAATAACAGACTTAAAAGACTAATGTCTTTAGGAGCACCCGAGATCATTTTAAGAAATGAAAAAAGAATGCTTCAGGAATCTGTAGATGCTTTAGTAGATAATGATCATAGACCAGGTAATCCAGTATTAAATTCCAGAGGGTTGCCTTACAAATCTCTTTCGGACATGCTAAGAGGTAAACAGGGTAGATTCAGACAGAACTTACTCGGTAAACGTGTAGACTATTCTGGTAGATCTGTAATTGTTGCAGGTCCAGAATTAAAGATTAATCAATGTGGTCTACCTAAGACAATGGCCTTGGAATTATTCAAACCATTTGTTTTGAGACAGATCATTGTTGAAGGATTAGCACCAAATATTAAAAGTGCAAAACTATTCTTTGAATCAAAAGCACCTGAAGTTTGGGATCTTTTGGAAAGAGTGATCGAAGGGAGACCAGTTCTATTAAATAGAGCTCCAACCCTTCATAAACAAGGTATTCAAGCTTTCTTCCCAGTATTGATTGAAGGCAATGCCATTAGATTACATCCAATGGTATGTCGAGGATTCAATGCTGACTTTGATGGAGATCAAATGGCTGTTCACGTACCTCTGTCAACAAAGGCTATAGAAGAAGCTAAGGAAAAGATGTTTGCTAAGTCAAATATCCTTCTGAATGCTGATGGTAATCCTGTAATTAATGTTGAAAAAGATATGGCTCTCGGAGTATTCCATGTCACAGGCTTGGAGGAAAGAGAAAAACCAAAGTATTTCAGTTCATCTGATGAGGCAATTGGAAGATACCAGAACGATGAATTGGAATTAAGAGAAGAGATTAAAGTCTTAATTGATGGTAAGTTAATTGATACTAGTGTTGGAAGAATTCTATTCAATAATGCAATTCCTAGTGAAGCAACAGAGGAATTAGGATTTTTAAATAGACCTTTCAATAAAGGAGAGGTTGCTAAATTATCAAGTACCATTTTTAATAAATTCGGTGCTGATGTCACAGTTAAATTCCTGGATAATATTGAATCTCTTGGATTTAACTTTGCCACTCAATCAGCTTTGACTGTAGGTATGGATGATTTTGTCATCTCTGCCAACAAAGATAAGTATTTAGAGGAGATCGAGCAAAAAGAGGATCAACTCTTAAATGATTATCTTAACGGCCTTATTACTGATGAAGAAAGAAAGAGATTGTTCGAAAAATTATGGATGGATATGATCGAGAAGATCGCAGATGATAACTGGAAGAATTATCAAAGTCAGAAGGATAATAATCTGGTAGTTCTGCAGGATTCGGGAGCCATTCCAGTACAAAATCCTTTAAGACAGATTTCAGGTGTTAGAGGTCTAATTCTTGATCCTTCTGGAAACATTGTACAATTACCTTTACGTTCTAACTACAAAGAAGGTCTTTCAGCTCTTGAATACTTCGTAGCAGCTAGAGGTACTAGAAAAGGTCTTGCTGATACAGCTCTTAAAACAGCAGAATCAGGATATTTAACAAGAAGACTTTGCGATGTAGCTCAAGATTTGATCACCAAAGAGGATGATTGTGGTAGTGAAGATGGTATCACTATATATCGAGGTCAAAGCAGACGTATCTCCTTTGGAGATAGGTTGGCAGGCAGAATTGCAGCAGAGGTAATTGCTGATCCTAAAACAGGTGAGGTAATCGTCAAAGCTCAAGAAGAGATCACTCCTGAAATGGCCAAATCCGTAGATGAGGCTAAGGTGGAATCTGCTAAAGTACGATCAGTATTAACTTGTAGATCAAGATATGGTGTTTGCCAGAGATGTTATGGCAACAGTTTATCTACCAAGAGAATAGTGAATAAAGGTGTGGCAGTTGGAATTATTGCTGCACAGTCCATGGGAGAAGCTGCAACTCAGCTTACTCTTAATACTAAGCACTTATCCGGTAGAGCTGGAACTGACATTACTCAGGGGTTACCTAGAGTAGAAGAATTGTTCGAAGCCAGAACACCTAAGGCTAGAGCCCTGATCAGTGGTATGGATGGTGAAGTGAGTTTTATCAAGGATGATGCTGACAATGTAGTAGGACTTAAGATTGTCAGTAAAGAATCAGTAAGCAAGAAATTCACCTTAGAAGAAAAGGATGTAACTAAGATCCAAAAGAGCAAGACCTTGAAAGAAGGTGATGTGATCTTTACCAAAGCATCCGGAGATAATGTAGTGGCTATTGGTCCAGGTAAGGCAGTGAGAAAAGATAATGAGATCATGGTCACAATGGAAAAGGTTATGGAAGAAGAGTTTGAGATCACTCCTAAGGATAGCCTCCTGGTTGAGGATCATGCAAATGTGATCAAGGGAACCCAATTAACCGACGGTTCCATCGATCCAAAAGAGTTGATGGATAAGACAGACATTTATGCATCTCAGCATTATTTGATCGATCATATTCAGGAAACCTATGGTATCCAGGGTATTGCCATCGATGATAAGCATGTGGAATGTATCGTAAGACAGATGAGCAGATTCTGTAAGATTACAGATCCTGGTGATTCAATCTACTTACCAGGTAATTTCGTTGATCGTAATTTGATCGATGAGGAAAATGCTAAACTAAAGGGACAGGGACTAAGACCTGCTAAATACGAAAGACAATTAGTTGGCATAACCATTGCTGCCATTAAGACCGAGAGTT
>Ga0172371_10007013_pt1 | contig 16164 bp, 11 predicted proteins | sample Lak12m_FD_114543 | JGI IMG/M metagenome (GOLD analysis project Ga0172371, IMG submission 114543) | Freshwater microbial communities from Kabuno Bay, South-Kivu, Congo - kab_022012_12m | ecosystem: Environmental > Aquatic > Freshwater > Lake | place: Democratic Republic of the Congo: South-Kivu...
ACTGCCGAGAAGCATCGCCGGCCGGGTGGCAAACCTGGAACAAGGCTACCCAGGTCAACTGCGAGGCGTCCCATGCTTTCGGCAACATCACGGCTGCTTCGCCGCCGCCCCCTCCAAGCCTCCTCATACGTGGACCCGCGCTGGTCGCTGCTCGAGAGGACTTTCATGTGAATTTCCATGCCCGGTATCGGGCACAACTGACAATGAAAACCCTCGGCTTCGATGAGCACTCCGTGGCTTCGCCTCGGAGAGGGGCGGTAAGAGCGCCTCGCTGCGCCATAATTTGGAGGGGAGATGCATCTCCCCTCCAAACCTCCCCATACGTAGATCCGGCCGCGGTCTCCCGTTTTCGGAGATCTTTCATAGGAATTCTCAACGGGAGCAGCTTCGAACAAGCCCTAGTATGCCATGACGGGTAGCGCGGAACCGGAAAAGACTCCAGCGGCCTCGGCTCGCGAGAAGAGCCCCTCAACCGCCTTCAAGCCGTCGGGACCGAGATTCAAGGTGAAGGCGTTCACGTAGAGCTCGATGTGGCGGTTGACGACCAGCGGGTCCATCTCCTGCGCGTGGGCCAAAACATACGGCATCGCCTCCTCGGAAGCCCCATGGGCCGCGATCAGCGAGCGTCGGATCGCGTCGTCCACCGTACGGGCCATTTCCTGTCCCAAATCACGGCGCACGGCAATTCCGCCGAGAGGAATGGGACTCCCGGTGTCGCTCTCCCACCATTCCCACAGGTCCAGGAGCGCTTCGAGGCCATATTGCGCGTACGTGAACCGGCCTTCGTGAATCACGAGCCCGAAATCCGCCCGACCCGCGGCCACCTCAGGCATAATGTCCGAGAAGACCATGTGCTTGTATGTGGGAGCTCTGCCGAGGTAAAGACCCAAGAGGAGCGCTGCCGTGGTCAACTCACCCGGAGCCGCGACGAGTCCGCTACCAAGTCCGTCGAGACTCGTGTGCGGACGTGCGACGATAAGGGGCCCGCACCCTCGACCCAAAGCAGCCCCGGAATAGAGCAGGCCGTACGCGGTTCTGACCTTGCCGAGGGCAGTGAAGCTCAGCTTGGTGACTTCGAGGCGTTCCTCGACCGCCCACTGGTTCAAGGTCTCGACGTCCGCGAGCACGTGTCGGACGATGAGGGGGGTGTCAACGCGATCCTCCGCCAGCGCGGCCATGATAAACGTGTCATTGGGACAGGGCGAATAACCGAAACTCAGCGGAATCAAAACTTCCTCCTCATGTACCGAAGCACTCCTCTCTGGGCACGCTCGTTCGCGAGGTCGAGGTCCCAGAGGCTCTTGTCACGTACGCCGGCCAGATTGCTGATTCCCCGGATCTCAGCGACGCGAATGCACAGAGCCTCCCCAGCGAGGGCCAGGGCATATCCTTCCATGTTCTCCGCCAGAGCCCGGAATCGAAGGGCCCTGGCATGGGCCTGCTCCGAGTCGGCGGACGAGCCCACCACGGTCAGACACGGGCCCGTGACCACTCGGGCGCAGGCTTGAGCCTCTTCGGCCAATTCCTGGGTCATCCGTGGCGCCAGGAAGATCTCCTGCCGCACGCTCTCAAGGCCCAAACAATTTGCGTCCCCCATGCCGGGACCCGCGCAAACGCCGAGCTCGGCGAGGATTTCCGAGGTTGCCACGGCCAGGTCGCCGATTTCGAGCCCACTCTCCGGCAACGCCCCCGCGGATCCCACCATGACGATCTCCCGCGCCCCCAGCGCCGTGACGAAACCTCCCAGGGAAATGGCGCCGGCCACAGCTCCCACGCCGAGAACTCCGAGATAGACGGGCTTCCTTCCGAACAGGCCGAAATAGAAGGTGTTTTGGCCGACTCTTCCGGCAGGCTTCGCCCGGACCTCCCGCTTGAGCACGTCCAGCTCCGTTTCTGTAGCGGCCACAACCCAGAAGCTCATGACAACCTCACAGAACGGTGGTCGATGTGAAGCGCGGCTTTCGCTCAAAGGCGCCGACAGTGTCGGCACAACAATCAGGGACGCGCTCCGCCGGGGATCCTATTCGACCCCGATAGCATCCGACTGCGGTGTGAGACGCTGTGACCGGCCATGTCCCGACCTCCGTCAGACGTGCCCAATCGTAGTGGTTTGCGTTCATGCCAAAACGTGGCGGAGTGCGCAGGGGTACTGTATCAGGTTTCTTGCCCGACGAGAATATTGAGAAGAAATTTGAATGCAATTGCTCCGTCGGGCATGAACAGAGCTCTTCTCCACTGATGACGTCAAGTTCCTCAAGAAATCGCCGGTCGGGGGCTACGAGAATTCGGTGGACTGACTACCGGGACTCTGTAACGCGCGGAGGGGGCCATGAAGATCGAATATGGTTCGGCCGATGCCGGAAGGACCGCGCCACCTTCCTGCGTGCCGGGTTGCCACGAGTCTTTCAGTTCCGGCAAGTGAAAGAAGCGCCTACTGTCCGGCAAATGCCCGGTCTTTGTCATAAGAACTTCTTGCAACCTTGTGCGGAGGTGATAGAATCAATTTAGATCGTTGTATCACCGCAGTTTTCCCAGGGGAAATCATAGCCGCTGGCGCTTGGAGGGAAACAAGTCGCACCAGCAACCGTTTGTTCCGTTGTCGGGGGATCGGCGTAATGAGTCCTCTCCGGACCGCAGACTGACGGAAGATGCCCCACGGCTCACCCTGTGGCGGAAAGGCCGTTTCGCGCGGTGCGGGCCGGTGGAGGAAGGGTGAGGTTTCCGCTGGTCTCTCTCCGGGTTTTGAGGTAAAGCGCCCGGAGTGAGAAGCATTGACCCGAATCGCGAGAGGTGAGATTCAAGGGATGCAACGCATGTAAGTTGAGAATCGGTCAAGAATGTCTCTCGGCCGGGATTCTCGTCGTTGACGCCCCTTTTTGGCTCCTATAGGAAAGGAGGGAGGAGAAATGTCAAACGGAGGAGGTCTGTCTTCCCTATGGAAGACAGAGGACTGGCTTGCGGTATGGCTGGGATTTCTCGTTATCGTCCTCATTCTCGCAGGGCTGACGGTCAAGCCACCGAAGTTCAAGTGGACGACCGATGGTGAATTCAAGGCGTTTATCACCGAATCTGCGCCCGCAGTGGACAAGGTGGCCGCGAAGGCGGAAGAAAAAGGTGAGACCGCTCTCAAGGCCGAGGCCGTGGCCCTGAAGGCGGCCATCGAAACAGGTGACCGGAAGGCCATTGGCGCGGCCGCGAAGAAGTTCCAGGAGGCTGTCAAGAACACCAAAGACGCTTCCCTCAAGAAGTCCGCGGGAGCCCTGGGCAAGGCGTTCTCAGGGAACGCGGGAAATCTGCCGAGCAAAGTCTTCTCAACGGAAAACATCCTGTGGTCGATTTACCTTGCGATCGGCATCCTGATTCTGGGCATGATCGGGCAAGGCCTTCTCGGGAACAACGTGGGTATGTTCATCGTGGGTTTTCCCATCGTGTACATCATTGCGTGGATTGCCCAGTTCATAGCCGGCAACTACTCGGTAAGCTACTGGGGACTCGAATACGTGTTGTGGTGCCTCTTCATCGGGCTATTCATCAGCAATGTGATCGGGTTGCCCGCGTGGCTCAAGCCCGCGGTTCAGACTGAGTTTTACATCAAGACCGGTCTCGTGATACTCGGCGCTGGTATCCTCTTCAAGGAAATCCTCCAGGGAGGTTCCCTGGGAATCATTCAGGCGCTCCTTGTAGTGGGCGTGGTCTGGTACTTCTGTTACTGGGTTGCCAAGAAGCTCAAGGTGGACGACGAATTCGCGGCTATCCTGTCGAGCGCGGTGTCCATCTGCGGCGTTTCAGCGGCCATAGCCACTTCGGGCGCAATTAAGGGAGACCCGAAGAAACTGAGTTACACCACGTCTATCGTCCTTATCTGCGCGGTGCCAATGCTCGTGCTGCAGCCGCTTATTTCAAAATACCTGGGCATACCGGACGCGGTGGCCGGAGCGTGGCTGGGAGGCACGCTCGACACCAGCGGTTCGGTGGTCGCTGCCGGCGCCCTGATCAGCGAGACGGCCATGAAGGTGGGGGTCATCGTGAAGATGTCCCAGAACGTGTTGATCGGGTTCGCTGCCTTCATTCTGGCTGTGGTGTGGACGTTTAAGCAGGTGGAAAACGTTCCCGGCGCGGGAAAACCAGGCGCCATCGAGATCTGGAACCGATTCCCCAAGTTCGTCCTCGGGTTCATGGCTGCGTCGCTGCTCTTTTCCTTCATCATTGACCCCAAGACCATAGCAGAGGTCAAGGGCCCGTTGGGCAGCATCAGAACGATGTGGTTCGCCCTGGCCTTCACGTCCATCGGCCTTGAAACGAATTTCCGCGAGCTGACGACCCTCGAAGGCGGTCGGCCGGCCTTTGCCTTCCTGATCGCTCAAGGCTTCAACATCATTTGGACTCTGATCCTTGCCTACCTCATTTTCGGCGGCGTGTTCTTCGAAGTGCCGTCGTTCTGATTCCCGCGCTCCTCGATGAGGGGTAATTCCTGCGGTTTGGAGACCGTCACTCGAATCCCCCACGGTCAGGCATCGTGGGGGATTTTTCTTGGCCGGCCTTCTACCGTGGTTCAGGAGAGTTCTGCACAGCCGCTGCTTCGGCTTCACTCTCCGCGGGTACGAGCTCATTTCGCCCGGGCGGAGACCTCCTGACAAATTTCCGGTAGACTTTTGCCACAGCAATAACGGATGCGGCAAACGCCGCCTCGATACCATAGAGGGCCAATTCCGGAACGTGGATGATGCCGGCCAGCGCGGGATCGGTGAATATGAGCTCTGCGCTCACCTTCCCGAGAACTGCGGCCCCGACGTACACGATGATCGGAAATCGGTCCATAAGACGCGCCAGAAATGCACTGGCGCACACGACCAGCGGAATGCTCAGGATAAGGCCGAAAATCAATAGAAACAAATTGCCCTTTGACGCGCCTGCCAATGCGAGGATGTTGTCCGTGGACATCGTGACATCCGCGACGACGATGATCCAAACCGCATGCCAAATACTATTCGCTTCGCGGCCCGAGTCCTTGACGGCCACCTCCTCGAGCAGGAGTTTGCACGCAATCCAGAAAATGAGAATGCCGCCGACGAGCTTGACGTAGCTGAGCATCATGAGCTGAGCGGCAAAGAAGGTGAGTACGATCCGCAACAGGACGGCAAAGCCGGCCCCGAAGCTGATGCCGAAGGCACGCTGTCGCCGGGGAAGCGACTGCACGGCCAGAGCAATGACCACCGCATTGTCACCGGCCAATATCAGGTCAATGAGGATGATCTGAAGAACCCCGGAGAAGAGCGTCCAAGCGTCCATCGGACAGCCGAGCGCCGAGCTCAGATCCATTTCAGCCCTCCTGTCTCATCTCGCCGGTAGCCACGGCGAACGGCATCGGAACCTATACCAATGCGCTTTCATACGAGTAACACTGAGGCCTCTGTTCATTGGCGGTCCCGGCAGATCTCCTCCGCTACGGACGACACGCCCAGGCGTGGCTGACTTCGCTTCGGAGGTCCGCCGAGACCGGCCTCACCCATTGTCGCCTCTTTGACCGCGCATTGGTATTACGTGGCCGGCGTTCGATTGGACGGCCTTCTCCCCGGTCGAATCGCGCGTTCTGGGGCCGATTCTGCTCCGCTGTGCGCATGGCCGGTGAATAATTGAGAGACGCGAAGGAGAAACTGTAGACAGCAGAGGGCGCCAGGAAGCCGATGCGGAAATTCAATGGTCGAGACCTCCGGAAGCCACTCGTAGGCCGACATTCGGGAGATGACTCCACGCTTCTCGGTGCTGTGCCGTGGCGCACCGCCGATGCCGGGTGGCAGCCAACTCTGCCAAACCTCTCAGGATTAGTCAAGTTTCGCGCGGCGGGCCGTCCTTCGCGGCCGCTTTGTTCGTTCGCGGGGAGAATCTTCCAGCGTCTTGACACCTGATCCACGGTGAAAAAGAATGCTCCCGGATCGTGCCGTGCCGGAAGCACCCGGGAGAAACCCCGTCGCGGGGTGAGAAGGATTCCACCGAGCCTGTGGATAACTCGCACAGCAGGTTGTGGACAACTCTTCTAGGTCATCAGGATCACAGGGTTCTCAGCAACCTGTTCCAAAACGGCCCATTCTGGAATACCCCGGCAATTTCAATATGTTATCGGTAACTACTTAAACATTGGGAGTGGGTCTCAAGGTGGCTCTGGCTGCTGACAAATTTATAAACACCTGTGGATAAACAGGTACGAGGGCAATCGTCAGGGAGGCGTCCACGGGGACGAGGCAGCGGTTCCGGATGGAGAGCTGCGAAGACGGGATGATTGACGAGTCCCCCCGCCCTCCGCGAACGGCAGCGAGTCGCCCGAAAAGGGGGAGATCATGGGAGTAGTGATGGTCCTGGCCGTCGCGTTCGGACCGGGAATGTTTTGGCTCTGGTATTTTGTCAGAAAGGACAAGTTCGAACCTGAGCCCCTGGCGTTGATCCGAACCTGTTTCATTCTGGGAATGCTTGCGGTGTTACCCGCGGGCCTCCTCGAATGGCCGCTCTACGTGACCAGCCGTAACCTGGCCACGGTGGCGGTCGCTCCCGTGGTCGAGGAGCTCTGCAAGTTTGCCGTGGTCAGATTCACCGTGTACCGAAACCGCGAATTCGACGAGCCCATGGATGGCGTGATTTACGCGGTGTCAGTTGCCCTGGGGTTCGCGTCGCTCGAGAACTTGTTCTACCTTGGCCCCTTCTACGGGCAAGGAGAGGGATCTTTTACCACGATTGCCGTGATTCGCGCGTTCCTCAGTGTGCCCGGACACGCGCTGTTTTCGAGCATGTGGGGGTATGGGCTGGGCTTTGCAAAGTTTGCGGACGGACCGCGGCGCAAACGGCTCATTATAAGCGGCCTGGCGCTCGCCATGGGGTTGCACGCGGCATTCAACCTTGCGTGCCTTTCCGGCCCGTTTTGGGCCCTGGGAATGGTAATCGTGGTGCCGGTGTCGTGGGCGCTCGCCCGCAGGAAAATGCGTGAAGCGTTCGCGGCGGCTAGGCGCATCAGCGTGCCGGATGATCCCGCCGGAGACGACGCGGAGTCGTGACCGGAGAGAGGGAGTGACTGCCGAAAGAGTCATCCGCAGATTTCGCAGATGGCCGCAGATGCAAACGGGGTGCGTGGGGACTTGAAACGGAGATCTTCCTCCGCGATCTCTGCGTTCTCCGCGGTGAATGATCGCTTCTTGCGGGGACGGGATTCCGAAACTGTCTCAGAATTCAGCTTTGAGCCGAAATCGTGGCATGATCCGGAATCAACGAGCTCCGGGTGGCCTGGGCGTTATACGTCCAGGCGCCGAAGGCACAGGAGGTCCGGACCTCTTGTCGCTGCGCGACCCGGACGTGTAACGTCCGGGCCACCCAAAGCCGGGTTTGGGGGTTCTTCCTGGCACGATTGCGACCCGGACGCGGTTTTCGAGACAGTCTCATGTTGCCCGTCATTCATGGATAGGCATCTTGCCTGTCCCACCAAAGACATTCTAACGGCCCGCCGGAGGAATTCGCATCTGACCTCCCGGCGGCCGTCTACTCGTAAATCTATCATAGAGACACTACACTAGAGCCTTCACTTGTTGGCCTATGGTTTGCCCTGTCACCACCCGATTCGTTTGACCCGCTCCTCGAGCGCCCGAGATTCCAGGTTCACCCTGACTCTGAGCGCCTTGAGCCCATACACGTCAGGCATGTCCTCGAGCTCGAGGAGCTCGGGGGCGCCGGCTAGGTATCCCTGAGCCTGGAGGAATCCGACGTGGCGCTGAATTTCGTCCAATTCCTCGGGGCGGGAGTAAACGAGAGAGATCTTCTCGGGCTGGGTGAGACGATCGGTTCCGCCTCGCACCATGGCCTTGTCGATTCTCGAGCGAACGATCTCGTGCCCGATGTTGTACGCGCCGTCAACGTCGAAGCGCTTTTCATCGAAGCGGAACCTGATGGCCAACGGATTGTGACTCATCAGGATCAGGTGGGTGACGCTCAGGGGGACTTTGAGCGACGTCTTCAACTGCTCTGCGTGCCAGGCGATTCCGCAGGAGACCATGATCTGCCAGAGCCTGAGGTTTCGGATGTAGAGTTGGTGAAAATCGCCGTTCCGGGACATGGAGGGTCCGATATAAATGACATAGCTCACCCCGTCCGTCTGGTGCTTGTCGAAATAATGGGGAAAGATCTCCTGCGCTTCGGCCTCCTCTCGGTCCAGATATGAAGTTGTCCTTTCGTTGACCAGGGATACGCTGTCTTCGAAGTCCCTTCGGCTGCGGTAGACGGTCCTCAGATTCGGGTCGATGGCCTCCTCGAAGGCCCGGACGGCTTCTTTGGCCGGGTCGCCAAACTCGGCCAACAAGGGGAAGACCGGCTCGACCTCGTTTCTGAGGAAGGTCAACGTGGACACCTCATCGCCGGTGTGAAGGCCGCCTTCGATACGTTCCAAACAGTCTTGGATGCGCAGGCCCAACTCATGGAGAATGGGAAGGTCTCGGACCTCCGCGGCAGTTTGCACCACCCGACCGGCCAGCGTCAGATGCTCGGCCAGATCGGCCTGGATCGCCTGATTGCGGGCCTCTGAGGACCCGCGGATGTCCGCGGCCCCGTATAGCGGGTACACATCCTTGAAAACAATGGGCTCCAGCTCCGAGCTCCGCCCTCTTTCCGCATGTTCCAGATGGCGGAGGACCGCAGTCCGGAACCGCCATTCAACCGACGGGTGAACCGCAGTGCATTTCTCCCTGATAATGCCGTCCACCTGATTGTCGAAGTCATCCAGGCCCCGTTTCAGCGCGAGCGAGAAGAGCGGAAGGATATGCTCCACAAGTATGAGCTCCATGGGCCCCAGCTCGTCGGGCACGGCAGAGCCGAGGTTGATTGCTCCAATGATCCTGTCCTGGAAGACGAGCGGCGCGGTAATGAACGACCTTACGCCAGCTCCGAGAACCTGCTCCTCGATGGCAGTCCGCCGCGGCTCTTGCAGGAGGTCACGTATCCGGACCACACGCCTCTCCCGGCCCGCGACCTCGAAGATCGAACCCTTAAGATCGCTGAGGGGAATGTGGTGGGAGCTCGAATAGATGCAGTTGCAGGCGAGAGCGCACCCCGTATTGATGAGAAGCGCCTGATCGCCGTCGCCCTGCACCGCGGACAGTCCGACGACCAGCCCGGGAATCCGAAAGAGCGTGCGGAGCCTTTCCTGGAGTCGCAGGAAACCATCTTTTGAGAAAATTGAGCTCTTGTCGATCAGGTCGTTCTGGAGGGCTGCAATAACCTCCGACTGAGTCACGTCCACCGCATGGATAGCAGTGAATCCTTGGATCTGGAACTTCTCGGGGGGAAGAAACCGGGCCAGGATCTCGGGTTCCGTCAGGTGCTCCATTATTTCACGCCGCCCCTCCTCACTGAGCGGCTCAAGGTCTCCGACCGGGCGCACTTGCACGAATCGCAGATCGGGCCTGAACCTGAAGTATAGGTCGAGGCCCGTTTCAGCGTCTTTCACGATCCTGACAATCGGAAAATCGAGATCCTTGTCAATGCCGTAACACCGGCGGAGAATCATGAGATAAAACCTGATGAGCCTCGCCCGGGCAAATTCGTTGGCGCCGACCTGGAGTCTCCCCCGAAACAGGCCGGCCTCGTCAAGGAGGTAGCGCTGGAACAGCTCTGAAACGAAGAAGGGACGCAGGGTGAACGGCACCAGCGCGCCAACGAGCTCCGATTCCCAGAACGCGGCGGGGAAAATCGGTGCCATGAGCGCCCTGACGAGATCGCTGCGGCTGTCGAGGATCGAGAAATCCTCGATGGGCCCCATGATGTCCGGGGCCATGCTCAACTGCTTTTCGAGCTCGGCGTATTGCCGGCCCCAGTGGGAATCCGACCGAGCCAGGTTGTTCCGCCAGTAATCGATGAGCGGCTCCAGACTCAGCACTGCGTGGAACGGCGAATCATCGGAAAGTGTGTGCATGCCGCGGCCCTCCTGAGAGATCTCATCCCGTCGATGGTTGGGTCCACACTCTAACTCTGTATGATACAGGGTGATGAACAAAAGGTCCAGAATCGTCAATGTGTTGTCATGCGGAGCGCTGGTCGGTCGGCAAGGGAGTGGAGGAAGGGTGTCGTCATGATGACGTAATCGTTCACCGTGAATTCGAGTCCTCACCCCCAACCCCCTCTCCAAGTTTGGAGAGGGGGCTTCTGATCCCCCTTCCCCAAACTTTGGGAAGGGGCTAGGGGGTGGGGACATAGGGTGAGGCGCTCACCGTCTCATTCATGAGCAACCCCGGTGAACCGTCACCTATGGCATTGACAAGCACGCGAAACCGAGGCAGGCTCCCGAGTTAGAATGATCTGCAATCCCGGGGTGGCCTGGACGATATAGGCCCAGGCGCCGAAGGCACAGGGGGTGCCTCCCGCCGAAGGCGGGACTGTCGCTGTGCGACCCGGTGCCGCGCTTCGCGGGATAACGTCCGGGCCACCCAAAGCCCGGTTGGACGGTCTTCGTAGCACGTTCACTATCCAATCGCACCTTTTGAGACACTTTCGGAGGCCCGTCCGACCCGAGTGGGCAGCAAGATCGAGGTCAATGCCGTCGGGTGATACGGATGTCTTGTTATGTCATCGTTTTCAGGAAATGCATTCCTACGGGAAAAGTTTCCAAAGGATCGATCCATGGGAATCGAAACAACCAAGGCGAGGGCTCGAGTCTCGACCCGCAGAGCATTCATCCGGAAGGCGCTGGCTGCGACTTTTTCCCTTTCAACGTTGCCGTCACTGTCGGACAGGGCTCTTGGGGCGCAGCGTGACCACATCCTCATCGGCCTACCCATGCCGCTGACGGGCCCGCTCGCGGATTTCGGCGAGGCGTCTCCGTGGGCTGAAAAGCGGGCGTTGCAGGCGGTCAACAGGGAAGGAGGCATTTTTCTCAAGGAGTTGGGAAGGAAGCTTCCGGTACAGATCAAACCGGTCGACACGGAAAGCGACCCGACCAGGGCTGCCGAGGCGGCTTCTCGCCTCATTCTCCAGGATCGGGTGGACCTCATGGTGGTCCTGCATACGCCGGACACGGTCAATCCGGTGGCCGCGGTGTGCGAACGATACGAAACTCCATGTCTTTCTTTGGATGCTCCGGTCGAATCCTGGTTGGGCGGAGGGCCGTACCAATGGAGTTATCACGCTTTCTGGACCGTAGACGCCCTCACCGACCTGTACATCGGAATGTGGGAGGAGCACGCCGGCCGGACCAACAAGGTGGTGGGCGGCTTCTGGCCGAACGATGCGGACGGCAGGAGTTGGTCGGATCTCTTCAAGAAGAAGCTTCCTCGGCTCGGGTACCGGGTCGTCGATCCCGGCCGCTTTCCTCACTCTCCGGGCGATTTCGGCGCAATCATCGGCGCGCTGAAAAAGGAAAAAGCGGACATCGTCACGGCCGTGGTGATCCCTCCCGATTGGGCGGTTGCGTGGAGGCAGTGCCGCCAGCAAGGATTTCTCCCCAAGGTGGCGACCATCGGCAAGGCCATTCTGTTCCCTTCCGCGGTCAACGCACTCGGCGGGAACCTTCCGGACGGATTGACGTGCGAGGTCTGGTGGAGTCCCCATCATCCGTTCCGATCTTCGATCGACGGAGAAAGCGCTGCCGAGCTCTGCGCGGCCTGGACCGCGGAGACCGGGAAACAGTGGACCCAGCCCATCGGGTTTAAGCACGCGGGGATGGAGATCGCGTGTGACGTCCTTCGGCGTGCGGGCAGCCTGGACAAGTTCAAGATTCGCGACGCGATGGGAAGCACGGAGCTCAAAACCATCGTGGGCCCCGTCAAGTTCAACGAAAAGCACTACGCGGAAACGCCGCTCGTCGGCGGACAATGGGTCAAGGGCAAGCGGTGGCCGTGGGAGCTGGAAATCGTGTACAACCGAAATCATCCGGAGATCCCTCGCACCGCGGAAATGAGCTTTCCGATGCCGTAATCTTTCACCGCGGAGGACGCAGAGCACGCAGAGAAATCTCTTTTCCTCAAAATGGTTGTTTGATGCAGTTTCAGACCGCTTGCCGGCCCCAGGGTTGCACTGGATGTCGTGTCCCTGTCTTGATGGAGGAACCGGCCAACGAGCCTTCAAGCATTCTTGTCTCTGCGGCCTCAGCGGTCTCTGCGGTGAATCTTCCTTTTCTGGTGACCGGTTACCCGATTCCGGGGTGACGTTGCGGTCTCGTCCGGGACGGAATGCGCCGAATCCCATCCTGTCGGTCAATTGCCTCACGAAACAGGCCGGAGCTCTTCCGCTGGTGGACAACCTGTCGTTCGAGGTCGACCGGAGCGAAATCCTCGGCGTCATAGGGCCCAACGGCGCGGGAAAGACCACGCTTTTCGATCTGATTACCGGCAACATAGCTCCGGATGGAGGCCGGATCGTCTTTGACGGCCGCGACGTGACCCGCGACTCGATCTCGACACGGTGTCGGCTCGGAATTGGCCGCACGTACCAGATTCCTCGCCCGTTTCAGAAAATGACCGTGTACGAAAACCTGCTCGTGGCTGCGGTTCACGGTGCGAGGCGAAAAGGGAAGGGCGCCCGAGCTCTCGCGGAGGAGACACTCGATTTTGTGGGTCTCCGGTCCTTGCGGGATCACGTGGCCGGCGGACTCTCCTTCATGGACACGAAACTTCTCGAGATGGGTAGGGCCCTGGCAACCGACCCGTCGCTGCTGCTTATCGACGAAGTGACGTCAGGAGTGGCCGAACATGAAGCGGAGAGCATCTTCAGCCTGGTCCGGGAGATTCGCGGACGTGGCGTGACCGTCGTCTGGATCGAGCACGTGCCTGGCATGCTCAGTGAAACCGCGGACCGACTGCTTGTCCTTGCCGAGGGGAAGCTGGTTCTCAGCGGTGAACCGAAAGACGTGATCAATGCCCCGGAGGTCGTGAATGTCTATTGGGGCCGCGAAGAATCGGCATGCCTGACACCGATGCGCGTTCCGGAAGGCAACCGTTCGTGATTCCGGACCTCGTGGGTCTCCGAAGCGAAGTCAGGCGGTGTCGTTCGCAGCGGAGGAGATCCGCAAGAGCCGGCAATTACGGTCTGTGATCGTAATCGTTCACGGTGAATTCGAGCCCTCACCCCTAACCCCCTCTCCAAGTTTGGAGAGGGGGCTTCTGATCCCCCTTCCCCAAACTTGGGGAAGGGGCTAGGGGATGGGGACTAGGGCAAGCGCCCACCGTCTCATTCATGAGCAACCCTAGTGAACGGTCGCATGTGGTCGGCGTTACTCGTATGAAACCGCATTGGTGTGACTCCACAATCCTGACCATCTCGTGCCTCGATGTCCTTTACGGCGATTTCCGGGCATTGAGCAATGTCTCCATGACCATCGAGCGCGGCCGGACGATGGCAATCGTCGGCGCGAACGGGTCCGGCAAATCCACCCTCGTGAAAGCCATTGCGGGCCTTCTCAAGCCCACTCGCGGCGCAATTACGTTCAACGGGCAAGACGTGAGCTCGCTCCCTCCGCACGAAAGGGTGGAACGGGGCATCGCTGTAGTGCCGGAGGGGAGAAGAATCTTCCGTCACCTGAGCGTGAGGGAAAACCTTCTTGTGGCCGCGCACCTCAAGCGCTGTCGCAACAAATTGAAGGAGTCCTTGGCAAGGGTGTACGGGCTCTTTCCGGTGCTCGAAGAGCGCAGTGGACAAATGGGCGGCACGCTGAGCGGCGGAGAGCAGCAAATGCTCGCGATCGGTCGAGCCCTCATGGCTGCCCCGTCTCTGATCCTCTGCGACGAGATTTCCATGGGGCTTTCTCCCGCGGTCGTGACCGTCCTCAACCGGGGTGTTCGAGAAATCAGCCGGACCGGCGTGACCGTCATGCTCATCGAACAAGAAGCGGCGAGGGGTCTTGCTGCCGCGGAAGAAATCCACGTCATGTTCAAAGGGGAAGCGGTGCTGCGGGTCCCGACCGCGGAGTGCGACCGGGAAGCGCTGTGTAAGGCATACTTCGGGACATAGGATTGATCGGCTGTCGCGCGACCGCGAAGGAAATAGAGGAATATCTCACCGCAGAGAGCGCTGAGATCGCAGAGGAAATCTCCCATGAGATTCTCCGCGTATCCGGTCTGAATCTGCGGTCATCTGTAGATAGTCCCTCCTATTTCTGTGAGGAGTCTCGTCCTTGGGTGGGAGCTACCCGGAGCTCTGAACTTTTCACCGCCCAGGCTGATCAAACGTGTTGACAGCGTGTATACAAAAGTCTAGCCTATGAATGGAGAAGTGCGAATAGAGGTGGAAGGGTTCGTTTTCACCTGGGACGCCGAGAAAGCGGTATCAAACCTTAACAAGCACGGTGTTTCCTTCGGGGAAGCGTTGGAGGTCGTGTTTGACGCCTATTACCAGGCGGAAGATGCCGGTGTGGCGGACGAAGATCGCTACGGGATCATCGGCTATTCACACAAGAATAGGCTTCTGTACGTGGTAGTCACCGATGCCGGTGACACAGGGTACCGCATTATCTCGGCGAGGCTGGCGACTCCAAAGGAGAAAGATCGCTATGAAGAAGATAATCCTGCATAAGGACCGTCCAATGAAGCACATCTCCATCAGGGTGCCGGAGGACGTCCTTGAAGATTTGAAGAGAATTGCTCCGCTCAAAGGTATGGGCGGGTACCAGGCATTGATCAAGTTTTACATTAGCCAAGGTCTGAGAAGGGATCGTCGAGAGATTTGGCTCCAAGAGGTCCCAGAGCGGATTCAAGGTATCCTTGCAAAGCATGGGCTTACCGGCGCCGTACAAGATGAGCTCCTCGAAGAGCTATTGGGAGTCGTCCCTCATCAGCGGGTAGTGGAAACAAAGGAGAAAGAGAATCTTCACGTTGCTGTTTCTTAGGTGTTCCGGAGTTCCGGATACACCATACGTAATTGTTGACGTTGAAGGTCAGGAGGCGTATCGGGCAGACCTCGCGGCAGACCGCTCGGTACCGACGATTTCATGAGTCAGCTTGAGCAAACGCTTGGCCGCGGGCTGAGAAGAAGACGGCCGGGGCCAAAGAAGAAAAACGAAGTCAAACAGGTATGGGGCACCCGGAACGTACAAGTTTTCATAAGTACGGTGACAAGTCTCGGCTGTCGTGTCCCCCGACCGGGCTGACAAGTCGACTTCGTCGGCCATCTTGGTTGGACAGGCATCTTGCCGGTCATTCATGGGCAGGTAAGATTCTTGTCCCACCGAAGCCCCAATCGGAGCTTCGCTCGGACCGGTCAACCAAATGGGCGCCGAATGTGTCGCAGAACTTACGAAGCGGTGTACTAACGGAGAAACGTCACGAGCGGATCATCCGCGAGCAAGTTGAGAAATTCCTGCTGATACGCGGGGAACTGCTTTGACTTGAGGAAGACGGCTCGCCACTCCAACCACACTCCGGCCTGCCCGATCGACGAAGCGCACAATTCACCGTCTTTCAGGAATCTCTGCACGGACCAGCGTGGAAAGAGCGCGACCCCGAAACCTGAACGCACCAGGTCGATGATTGCCTCGGGCTGCTCGATGGTCATGAACTGACGGATATTCACCCCGGCCGGCACCAAGAAGTATTGATAGAGAACGTCCTTTGACTTCTCTACGAGAGAAATCACGGTCATGTCTTCAAAATCCACCTGACTTACCACTTTTTTGGCGCTCATGGGATGGCGGGGCGATGAAACTACCACGACCTCGTCTTCAAAGAGCTTCCGGTGGGCCATCTCGGGATGCTCGATGGGGAATCCGGTGATCACCAGATCGAAGGCATCGGATTTCAGGTCGCGGATGAAGGTGTGAGAGTTATTGAGCACCAGCTCCACCTTCGGGTACATTTCCTGAAAGCGACGCATGACGGAAGGAAGCCACTGGTAACTCAGCACGCAATGAACCCCGATGCGCAGGACACCGGTCTCCCCGTGCAATGCCTTGGAAATGTCCCGCTCGACCCGGTCCAGCTCTTTCAGAACCTTTTCAGCGGCTTGCAGCACCCATCCGCCCATTTGGGTGAGGACCATTTTCTTCCTGGTGCGGTGAAAGAGCAGCGCGCCGAGCCGATCTTCCAACTCTCTCAACTGCTGGCTGAGGGCCGGCTGGGACACGTGAAGCTTCTTGGCCGCGCGGGTAAGATTCTCGGTCTCTGTCAGAGCCTTGACAAGCCTGAGATGCCGTATCTCCAGAATGCCCAT
>Ga0172371_10007014_pt1 | contig 16163 bp, 17 predicted proteins | sample Lak12m_FD_114543 | JGI IMG/M metagenome (GOLD analysis project Ga0172371, IMG submission 114543) | Freshwater microbial communities from Kabuno Bay, South-Kivu, Congo - kab_022012_12m | ecosystem: Environmental > Aquatic > Freshwater > Lake | place: Democratic Republic of the Congo: South-Kivu...
AAAAAACCAATTGGAAAAATTAGAAGCCATGAAACTTTCAAAAGAACCACATGACACAATTTTTTCTGATAAACAAAATAAGGTTTTTGTAATCAGAAACTGGGAAGACTGGACGGTACGTTTCCACAATTACTCAGACATTGATCAGGTAGTTGAAATTTACTCGAAAGCAGCACGCCATAACTGCAAAGATACTCCCTGCATAGAGGTTTCTGTAAGAGCACACGATAACGCAGAAACCCAAAGCCTTTTTTGCTTTGAACCTTGGATGAGTGTGAAACTTAAAGACCAGTAAAAAATGGAAATGATAGGAACTCTTACCCCGGTTCGTATTGATATTGCAATTCGTTTGTGAATGTAAAAAAGTCTTGAAAATGATTGATATTATTTTTTCTTTATCATCAAAAGGTACTTTTGAAACAACAAAAAACGTCATCAACGATATAAAAAATAGATCCTGAACAATTCAGGATTATTTTTTTATCTTATCTCTCTTCTCTTTTCACTAATCTCTGATCTATTGTTTTCTTCGTAAAAATGCTGGAACAGCAGACCAGTCATCAGTATCATCCGCTACATTAATTTCTTCAATAATTTTTCCGTCGTCAGCTTTTGGTTTTTCTTCTGGGATTTCATTTTTCTCACGTTTGATTGGCTTTCGAGTAGCATTTTCATTGAATAGTGATCCTGTTTGTGAGGATGCATCAAAGCCAGTTGCAATGACGGTAACTTTTATTTCACCTTTCTTTAATTTCTCATCCCGAATGGTTCCAAAAATAACTTTTGCATCATTATCAATAGATTCAGTAATAATTTTTGCTGCTTCTTGAACTTCATGCATGGTCAAATCATCACCCCCAGAAATAGAGAACAACACACCTTTTGCACCAGAAATGGCAATATCAAGGAGTGGGGAATTAATGGCAGATAACGCGGCTTCTTCTGCTCGTTTATCACCTGACGCTATACCAATACCCATAAAGGCGCTTCCCGCATCACTCATAATGGTTCTTATGTCAGCAAAATCGATGTTGATAATACCCGGGGTAGTAATGAGCTCTGAAATACCTTCAACTGCTTGACGCAAAATCTCGTCACACATAGCAAAGGCATCTTTGAAGCTTGTTTTTTTGTCAGTAATGGCAAGGAGACGATCGTTAGGAATAACAATCAAAGCATCAACTTCTTTTTCAAGAGCTTCCAAACCTTGTTCTGCAATTTTTTTACGTTGATCTCCTTCAAAAAAGAATGGCTTGGTGACAACAGCAACGGTCAAAATATTTTGTTCACGAGCCGCACGCGCAACAATAGGAGCAGCCCCTGTGCCGGTGCCTCCTCCCATACCACACGCAATGAAAACCATGTCAGCACCTTTCAAAACTTCTTGGATGCCGGCTTGTGTTTCTTCTGCTGCTTGTCGGCCGACTTCTGGATTCATACCTGAACCAAGTCCTTTCGTAAGATTTTTTCCAATATGAATTTTTTTATCAGCTTGAGATTTATGTAAATCTTGAGTATCAGTATTCATACACACGAACTCAACGCCCGTGACGTTTGAATTGATCATATGGTTGATAGCGTTTCCTCCGGAACCTCCAACGCCGATCACTTTGATGCGTGCGAATGCTTCAATATCTGGGTTTACTTTAGGCATAAATAATATGTATAGATAAGTTTACTAATGAGATATACAAGCTATCATAGCAGAAATACTGGGGCAAGCAAGGGGACGTCATTAGGGCATAAATTGCTCGAGAATGTTGTGAACAAACCGCGAAGCACCTTTACTGATTTTACCGAGTAAATTGTTCGAAAAATGAGGATCTGCTTCATTATCAAGAAAACACAAACTATAGGCAAGAAGCCACCGAGCATCAGGTAATAATTTTGTTGCTCGGCCAAAACGATTATGCATACTTGCAATGCTTATGGGAAGTTCAAGAATAGTTTCAGCAGGTATTTTGATATCTTCAAGAAGAGAACCTCCACCACTAATGACAATTCCAGCAGGTAGTAAACCTTTTCTTTTATAGGCCGTCAAATATTTATTGGTCATATCAAAAATATCAGAAAGTCTGGCAGTTATAATTTCATTTATTTTTCTTTTTGGATATGAAAATTCTCGAGTAAGGTATTCTTCTTTTATTTCTTTTGCTTCTTCAAGAGAAACTTTCAATCCAAGTGCGATATCATTCGTGATATCAAGAGATCCAATGGGTATGGTTGTTGTTCCTAGTACACGATCATTTTCAAAAAGTGATAGCGTAGTAATTTCTGAACCAATATCAAGTAACCCTACGCCCACCGTTCGTTGTTTTGCAGAAAGCAGAGCAAGAGATATCGCAAGTGGGGCTGCAATAACATCAATAATATCGATACCCGCATGATTTACGGTTGATACTAATTCATTAAAATGATATTCCAACGTTGCAATAAAAAGAAAACGTCCTTCAAGTTTGGTACCAAAAAGGCCAAGTGCTTGCCCCATAACATCCTCACCATCAATTTTAAAAAATAGAGGAATAATATGAACAAATTTTTTATTCTTTTTGTGTTCCCTGAAAACTTTTTCAGCTTTTTCCGAGAGTGCATCAATATCAAATTGGGTAACTTGTCCATCTCCTTTGGATATCATTAAAGAAACATCCACAATATCTGATGAAAGACTTTGACCATTAATGGCAACATACGCTCGTTTGATTTTTTCACCAATCATTTTTTCTGCTTTAAGTATTGCTTGTTGCATAGCATTACTAGCTTTCGCACTATCAACAATATATCCTCGACGTACACCTTCTGTTTCTGACGCACCAAAACCTACCACGAGAGGTGGCTGCGATGGAAGTGGTGGTTTTGCAACAACAACACGTGTCGTTGAAGAACCAATATCTATACCAACAATAAGATCTGATGACATACTTCTCGTATTGTATCATATCTTGTTGCAACGGCTAAAAAAATTCAGTGTATTCAGGAGTCTTTTAAGATTTAAGAAAAAGCTTTTGCATTTTTTTCTCGAAAGTATCCATGACATGTCCATGAGTATGGCCTGATAAATGTGCAACACCATGCATAAAAAGGCATGCAAGATGTTGTTGATACGTACGATTATATTTTTTTGCTTCATGACGACATGCGGAAAGCGAAATAAATATTTCACCTTCTTTGGTATCTAAAGGAAAACTGAGAATATTTACAGGAGTATTTTTATGTTTCCATTTTTTATGAAGTTGTATAGATTTCTTGAGCGTAGGAAACACTATTGAAAGTGCATAGTCTTTTCCGAGAATTTTATTTTTTATACGAGCAAACGGCAAGCGTGGAAGCTTGCCGTTTGTTTTTCGTATTATAGAAAGATTGTTCTTTACATCAAAAATAAACATTATTTTTTCTCTGTTTCAAGTTTGCCCATTTTGAAAAGGCGACCATATTCAATTCGTTTTTTCATACGAGCAAGAGCACTTTGTTTCTTACGTAATTCTGAATCATTACGTTTAAAATAACGTCGATCTCGAAGATCCATAAGAAATCCAGCCGTGCGAACTTTTCGTGAAAACTTTCGAAGTACTGAAAGTGGATTTTCTGTGTTTTTTCTTTTAACTTCTATACGTGTTGCCATACAAGAGAGCATACTACCACAGCACCTTGTGGTATGCAAGGGATTCTAGAGAAGCGTTAGGGGATTAATATGTATGACAAAATATTCAGGGAGTGCCGTGATTTTTGTAAATATTTCCTTATAAATAGTGGGTATTTGCTTGTTTGCCGGCAAAGAAATCCAATCAGATGCTGGAATAGTAAACGAAGTAACTGATCGTTCTAGTTTATTATGACGATAACGCATCGTTTGCACAGTATATTTTTTATGTTCAAGATCTAATATTTGATGTAATATTTTTTCTCTTTTTACGATAATAGCATCTGATCCTGTCGTCTCTATTTTAATAATAACGCCATAAGGAGGAAAGAGAAATTTTTTTCGCTCTTCTAATTCACTAGTATACCAATCCGTAAGATTTTTTTTCTGAAACCCTTGAACCACTGCGCGATCTTTTTCTCGAGTTTGGATAATAAATTTTGTGCTTGCAATTTCTGCAAAGGCAAGGAGTACCCGTGCCAATTTTTCGTGTGCTGTATATGATGACCCTGCAAGTAACGATTCAAGGGAAGCAACGACAACGAGCGGTACTGATTGAGGTGATACATAGGCAAGTGACTTTTCTGTAGTAACAAGAATTCCAGATTTTGATTGTTGCCAAGCGAGAATAGTTTTTTTCGTGCGTGCATGAGTTGGTGTTTCCGTACTATCAATAATAAAAATGGGTACCTCTATGGGAATGTTATTTTCAATATATTGAGTAACATTTTTTGTCGCAATACCAAAAGATTTTATTCTCCAACCACCACAGCTACTACAGACATCATGCACAGGAAATTTTACTTTAGATCGTGGGTTTTGATAATAACGCGCTTTGCTACCGTGGCTCGTGATTTCTTGAAGTACGAGTGGTGTACCATCTTCCGGATCAGTGACAATCGTGCCACAGTCCTGGCAAAGTGATATTGGTGCAAGCCCTTTACGTGGAGTAAAAATTACCACACGGTAATTTTCTGTGACTGCCATTTCAATAGTGTGAAAAATATCTCGAGCGATAAGAGGATAGTCCGACGATGTAAATTCTTTTTCTCCTGGATAGAGATATTCTATTTGCACAGACTTTTTAATACGAAAATGAATAGGGAAAAGTGGTGTAAAATAATTTTTTTCACTTTGAGCAAGAGTATGTAATTGTAATAATTCATCAGCAACAATAAAGGTAATGCCCGATAGATGTGCATAGGTGTAAATAAAATCTCGGTCATCAACAGATGGACGTTCTTGTCTTCGATACAAATCAGATCCTTCAAATTCTGTTACGACCGTACTAAATTTTTCTTGGTTTACTAAAAGAAGAAATTGAACCGTACCTATAACCAATAGAGGTTGTGTATCATTGTTGAATTGTAGAAGCGATTCACGTAAACGTTTTGCGGAAAATCCTCCGTGAAAAACATAAACATGTTGTTCAATACCTTTGGAAAGTTCTTGTTCTAATAATTCTGCATATGCTTGTGATGGAACACAAATAAAAAGAGATTTTTTTGCTGCAAATTGTTGCCGAATAAGTGTTTTATAATAATCTATACGTTCACCAAGAGGTGCTTGAAACATATAACGCTCCGGAAGTATTGAAGTTTTTGATGATGATTCATCTGGCGTACGTGAAGTAAAAATATCAAGCTCAGAAAAAAATATTTTAGGAGTATAAGCAGTAATCATCATACCCGTCGTTGTTGCATAATAATTCTTCATCTGAATACACGTTTTCATAAATGTCGGACTAAGTGGAGAATCTTTTTGTATACTTACAATATTACGTAAGGTATATTCCGATGACTTTAATTGTGATTTAAGCTCTGACACATCATGAAGAGCAACCACAATACCGGGAATTGCTTTTTTACGCACAGGAATAGTTACCAACGTACCGAGGGTAACTTTTTTTGCAGAAAAATACGAAAGGATTTCTTTCCCGACACCTTTTGCTATTGGAATGACATCAACGACATGCATACACTCTATTGTATCTCAATTTTTGCACCAAGTGCATTTAATCGTTCAACGATATTTTCATATCCTCGTTTTATGGCATATACATTTCTGAGAGTTGAAATTCCTTGTGCTCCAAGCATAGCAACGAGAATCATCGTAGAAGGCCTAAGGGCTGGTGGACAAACGATTTCTGCACCAGTAAATGGTGTAGGTCCTTGTATAAAAACACGATGCGGATCAGCAAGCGATATCGATGTTCCTAATCTATTAAGTTCAGTGAAATAAACGGCCCGATTTTCCCACATCCAATCATGGAGAAGTGTCGTACCTTTCGCAAGCGCTGCAATAGGAACAAAAAAGGGAAGGTTGTCGGTGTTAATGCCAGGAAAAGGTTGCGCGTGAATTTTATCTTTGAGCGCGACAAGTGTTGATGGAAACACCGTAATATCAACAAGTTCTGTTTTTTTATTATGTGAAAAATAAGATTTTGATTTTTTATATACCAATCCCATTTTTTCAAGTTTCAATAATTCAAGTCGTAAAAATTCAATAGGACAACGTTTAATGGTAAGTTTTGATTTTGTAACAATTGCCGCGGTGATGAACATCATGGATTCGATAGGATCTTCACTGTTTGTAAACTCAATTTTTTTATTAATATTTTTAATTCCTGTAATGGCAAGTGTTGAACTTCCAATTTCTTCAATGGTAACTCCTAACTCTTGCAAAAAATAACAAACATCACGAACCATATAATTTTGTTGAGCAAAACGTATCATGGATGTTTGAGGAATACCTGCTGCTGCAAAAATACAATTTTCGGTTGCCGTAACGCTTGCTTCGTACATAACCACATCCGCAGCAGTAAGTCTTTTATGAGTAATGGTATACACATGTGTTCCTGAAGTAATATTTACACCAAATGGCTCAAGTCCAAAGCGATGGGCCGATATAGTTCGTTCTCCCATTTTACATCCACCAACATGGGGTATTTCAAACTCTTTGACATGGTGTATTAATGCTCCAATCATCATAATAATAGAACGAGTTTTTTTAGCAGAAGAAGTATTTAATGCACCAAGATTAAATCGTTTTGGTGGTTGTATTTTTAATGACGATGTACTTATCCATTCAATCGATACACCAATACTTTTAAAAATTTCTATAAAACGAAATACTTCTTCAATCTGAGGAATACCGTGGAGAGTTGTTTCACCTTTATTAATAAGTGATGCACAGAGCAATCCCATTGCACCATTTTTTGATGTATTCGTAACAACGCTTCCCGAAAGTTGACGCCCTCCATGAATGATAAAATCATCACTTTCTTTTGCTTGCGTTTGAAAAAAAGAATGTCCCAAAGCCAAGCCATATTTTTCAAGTTCACTAATCGTAAGATTTTGATTACCTTGCTCGATACGCGCAATGACACTTTGTGAAGTACCTGTTTTTTGTGCAAAATCTTTTTGAGTGATTCCTTGTTTTTTGCGTAATTCACGAATGAGCAATCCTATTTTTTGATGAGACATTTTTTCCATAATAATGATATTACAAATTTATTCTAATAAAGGTGTTGTTAATTGTACTTTTATATAGCACATATGATATTTTTTTATGCACAATTTGTCAATATCTCGCTTCTTTAACATTCAAGAAAATGTATGGTAGACTGCTTTCCAGCATTTCTATGGATTTTTTCAAGAAAAAACTGGGTATCGATTTAGGAACCGCGAATACGTTGGTTTTTTTGCCTGGAAAGGGAATTATAATCAATGAACCATCCGTTGTTGCTATATCAGAAATTGATCATAAAGTCCTTGCCATCGGATCTGAAGCCAAAGAAATGATCGGGCGTACCCCCGATTCTATTATTGCCTATCGTCCTATGAAAGACGGTGTTATCGCAGATTATCGTATTACTGAAGTTATGTTACGACATTATTTTAAACGAGCACTTGGACCTTGGAATTTATTCAAACCGGACGTCATGATTTCTGTTCCTGCAGGTGTTAGTTCCACTGAACGACGAGCCGTCGTTGAAGCTGCAACACGCGCTGGTGCAGGAAATGCTTATGTCGTGAAAGAACCAATCTTGGCAGCTATTGGTGCTGGTATTCCTATTTATGAAGCTCAAGGACATATGGTGGTAGATATCGGAGGAGGTACTACTGATGTCGCCGTAATTTCTCTTGGGGGTATTGTTGCTTCTATCTCAGTAAAATGCGCTGGAAATAAAATTGATGCTGCTATTGCAGATTATATTAAAAAAACTCACAATCTTGCTATTGGAGATAAAACTGCTGAAAAAGTAAAAGTAAAAATCGGCGGAGCGTTACCCGTAGAGGAAGAAAAAGAAATTATTATTAAAGGACGTGATTTTGTAACAGGATTACCACGATCAGTAAAAATTACAACGAATGAAATAGTAAAAGCTATCGACGATGAATTAAAAATGATGATCAACGCCATTAAAGATGTCTTACAAGAAACTCCACCGGAACTTGCTGCAGATATTATTGATAATGGTATTATTATGACAGGAGGAACATCACAATTGCGTAATCTTACTGATTTAGTATTTAGACGTATTGGGGTGAAAGCAGTTCTTGCAGAAGATCCACTTTATTGTGTCGCACAAGGAACGGGTATTGCGCTTGAACATTTGGAAACGTATAAAAAAGCCATCCTCTCTAAAAGATAATAGATATGAAAAATATTATAGATATTATTCAATTGAAAACTATGCATCATGCACAGTGCTTTGTGGATGAAACATCAAACACTCTACAAAGTCTTGAAAAAATACTTGCTACGTTGGTGCGAGAGAAACAATGCGCAATGTATCGTTTTCCTCTTGATATTTTAGATATCAAACAAGCGCACGAGATTCGATCACTTGTAACGACAAAGTCAGCATTAGAATTACCGCTGGTTCTTTTTATTACTTTTCATCAAGCAACGGTGGAAGCACAAAATGCATTTTTAAAAGCTATAGAAGAACCTGCAGAAAATATCTCTATCATATGCGTTATCCCACGATTATCTATTCTTATTCCAACGCTTGCATCACGTTTTATGATACATACCCACGAGAGTACTACATCGCGTCATGCTGAACGTATACCCATTCAAAAATTTATAGAGGAATCCGTTGAGCAACGATTACACATGATTGAAAAAATAATGAAAGATAAAAAAAATCCTTTTACACGAATTGATGTGATACAATTTTTGGACACCTTAGAATATACAGTAGTCGAACATCAAACCAAATTATATATTAACAATATTCAAGATATCTATACTCTAAAAACATACGCACAACTTTCAGGATGTTCACCGAAAATGATACTCGAATACACAGCGCTTACATTACCAATGTTAAAGAAGTAAAAGTTTTTAATACATGGTATACTGAAATCATATGTCATATAATTTTTCATCATTACACGAGGAACTCAACCAAACATCAGATTGGCTCCGCAAGGAATACGTACAGATTTCAACAGGACGTGCAAATCCTGCATTACTTGATTCTATACAAGTCGAAAGCTATGGAAGCCACCAACCTATAAAAAATATTGCCGCTATTACGATTGAAGAATCACGTACACTTCGTATTGCGCCATGGGATAAAAGTCAGATAAAAGCCATCGAAAAAGCAATTCTTGAATCAGGATTACCATTTTCTGTTGCGTCAGACAGTGAAGGTTTACGTGCTTCCATTCCACAACTCACCGAAGAAAATAAAAAGACGATTGTAAAATTACTTAAAGAAAAATTAGAAGACGCACGCGTGCGCGCACGACAAACTCGACAAAAATTTGAAAAAGATATTGAATCCAAAGAAAAAGCAGGTGATTTTTCAGAAGATGATAAATTTAATTATAAAGAAACTCTGCAAAAAGAAATAGACAAGACGAACATGCTTCTCGAAGAAATCTTCACAAAAAAAGAAAAAGATCTTATGGGTATAGCGTAATATATGCTTTCAGTACTTATTCTCATTGCAATTTTAGCCGTTCTGGTTTTTGTCCATGAATTAGGTCATTTTTTATTTGCAAAATTAACTAACACAAAAGTTGACGAATTTGCCATAGGATTTCCTCCAAGAATCTATGCGCGAAAATATGGCGAAACAACGTATGCCATCAATGCGATTCCTTTTGGTGGTTATGTAAAAATGCCAGGCGAAGATGGTGACTCTATCGAAACACCTTATGAGTCACGAGCTTTTTGCAATAAATCAAAATGGGTACAAGGTTTTATTTTACTTGGTGGAGTTTTTTTTAATCTGCTCTTTGCATGGACTCTCGTAGTGATCATTTTCATGACGGGCATTCCCGCGGGAGAAACATTTACCGCCCAATATCAAAATTATATAACCGAAACAACTGAAGATTATTCTGTTGTTGTATTGCCGTTACCTCTTGCAATCAAAGAAGGAAGTATATTTTCCTATCGTTTAACTCGTGATACCGTAACAGCATTTGGAGATCTTATAGCCGGTCAAACATCTTTTCAAGAACTTTCCGGACCTGTAGGGCTTGGTAAAGTTGTCGATTCAGCTCGATCATTTGGTTTTACAAATCTTGTATTATTTGTCGCATTTATTTCCATTAATCTTGCGGTACTTAATTTTATACCATTTCCGGCTCTTGATGGGGGACGATTACTTTTTCTTATTATAGAAGCTATCATACGAAGAAAAATAAATCCCAAAATACTATCGTGGGTTAATGGTATTGGATTTTCATTATTGATACTCCTTATGGTTATCGTCACGATAAGTGATATAACTAAACTTATATAAAAAATAACACATAGAGAATCCTTGTCCTCATTTTTGAGAGTGTTTTTGTTTATGTTAGTATGGCTTTTATGACAATCCAAGACATCAAAATAATCAACATTCCTGATTATCCAGGTGTTTATTTTTTTAAACATGGTTCAAAAATCCTTTATATTGGCAAAGCAACGTCACTTGCTGATCGTGTAAAAAGTTATTTTGTCACAGATGTTACTCTTTCCCGTGGACCAAAAATCGTAAAAATGCTCGATGAAGCAACAGCTATTTCTTGGCAAAAAACAGATTCAGTACTCGAAGCATTAATACTCGAGTCTCAATTAATTAAAAAGCATAGCCCAATATATAATACACGAGAAAAAGATGATAAAAGTTATAATTATGTCCTTATTACAGAAGAAACTTTTCCACGTATATTTACCATACGCGAACGCGAACTATTACAAAAAGGTCATTCTTTCATTCTTAAGAATGAAAGAATGAAAGAAAGTTTTGGACCATTTCCTCACGGAACTCAATTACGTGAAGCTCTTGCTATCATTCGTAAAATATTTCCTTTTCGAGACAAAAAAGCAGCTGATAAAAATCAAGATCGTTTTTATCAAATGCTTGGATTATCTCCAAACATTTCATCAGACATTGCTCAAAAAGAATACGCAAAAACCATTCGAAACATCATACTTTTTTTTCAAGGTAAGAAAGAAAAAATATTACACGCACTTGAAAAAGATATGCATATCTATGCAAAAAAAAGAGAGTTCGAAAAAGCAAACGATATTAAAAAACAACTCTTTGCATTGCAACACATTCAAGACGTTGCACTTATTCACGATGACGCTAAACAAGTGGCCAATCAAAATTTCCGAATTGAAGCCTATGATGTTGCTCATTTAGGAGGCGCAAGTAGTGTTGGCGTTATGACTGTAGTTATTGATGGAGAACTTGAAAAAAATGACTATCGAAAATTTATATTACACCAGCCGATACAAGGAAGCGACACACACGCATTACGAGAAATACTTGAACGCAGGTTTAATCATTCTGAATGGCGATATCCAAATCTAATTGTTGTTGATGGTAGTGTCGCACAAAAAAATGTTGCAGAAAAATTTCTTATAAAAATAGGATCGACAATTCCTGTTGTTGCACTCACGAAAGATGAACATCACAAACCAAAAGAAATACGAGGAAACAAAAAACTTGCTCAGACATTTGAAAAAGAAATTCTGCTTGCGAATGCTGAAGCACACCGATTTGCGATAACCTTTCATCGAAATAAAATAAACAAATTGAAAAAGTAAAAAACCCTCGCCATTGTTGTGCAACGAGGGTTTTTATTATAAGCCTGTGTTATGACTCTCAATACGTCAATCAAAACACTTACAGCTATCTGAGACAGGACTCCGGTGTATAAAGAATGTTCTATTCAAAAATACATGCATTCCGCCCGTTTGAGATCTTATCAAGCTGATGCTTAAACTTGGCTTTGGGACTAAAATTTTTGAGACCAAAGATCAAAGTAGGGTTATATAATAAACATAAAAATTACTTTATTAATGTATTTTTTAGTTTTTTATTTCTGTTGAGTTTTTTATGCAAGATTTTTTTTCCACGATGTAACTGTGCCTTAACACTTCCCAAAGGAATCTCGAGATGCAAAGCAGTTTCCTCATAAGAAAGATCCTCAAAATAACGTTTCTCGATAACACTTTGGTATCGCAACGGCATTGTACACAAACATTTTTTTAAAACTTTGTTTTGATAAGATGTTTTCTCTTTCCTTATAAACAACGCTTCAGGAGTCTTCTCGCTATCATCAGAAAGCATATCAACGATATCTAAAATGTTTCCATCATCATCTGTACCACCGTTATTTGCATAATCCAAAGGATTTTTCTTTTTTCTATGCGTATTGATGTGAACATTTCTTACGATAGTGTAAATATATGTTGTGAATGCTCCAAATTCATCATTGAATTTATTGTTGAGTAACGCCAAATACACTTTTTCCATACTATCTTGTACAAGATCATTGAAATAGAGACTATGAAAAAGAGCGGGATCTTTTGATATAAGTGCTTGCTGTATAACGTCAAAAATTTGTTTACCAAGTTTTTCAAAAGAACTCTTTGGATTTTTTTGAAACGCTATTGCCATTTTAGTAAATTCCACAGACTTTTGCGAAGGAACTTTGTTTTCCATATATTACAAGTTTTTTTATACTATATCCCATTTCATAAAAAAGACAATCGACACAATTAAACGTCTATGAAAAAAGCCACTATTTCTTCAGTGGCTTTTTCTTTTTTTTTATCTTTATTTTTTATATACAAATGAGCATTCACTTGGAAAGTCGATCCCGTACGGGGATCATCTTCCAAGTCCTTTTTTGAATCAAGATCAAGTGAAATTGCTTTCGCGGTACGAATATCCACTTTGGATAATTGATCAAATACCTCGGCAATGGTTGGATGAAAATCAAGAAATGATTTTACAAGCACGGTAACCGTTTTATATTTCACAAAGTCATCTCGTTTAGGACCGATAAATCCATTATGAACAAGAAAATCTGTATTGCGAGGACTTGTTAAAATATCCTCAAGTACTTTACCACTTATTTCATACAATCCACTTTTATTGCGAATTTTTATGAGAATAACAATTTCTTTACTTTTTAGAAGATTGGTGATAATGAAATCACTAGTGTGTCCATAATTTTTTTGCAAGGTATTCAAGGTATCCATATCTATGGTACCTGTCTGTTGTAAAAGTAGAACCATAGTATAAAGATTTGTACTATACTGCCAATTTTTGAATCTTTTGTCAAAGATATTTACAAAGAATTCCATTGACAATATTTTGCACGTCAAGTAATCTTACGAACAAACCTCAAACAACACACTGTTCTATGAAAAAATTATTCTTTTCCGCAATCGCATTACTCGTGATCATTATTTTTAATGCATGCACTTCACAAACCAACCTTTCAGAAACTACTGAGAAAATTATTTTTTCGTTCAATTACCATACCGCGGTAAGAGAATTGTATGAAAAAGATACATGGTCCATGACGCGCGTATTACATACTGATTTCCTTATTATAAAAGCAGAAGAATGGTCAGATGTAGATGTGACTATTATTGATGATCAAAATAAGATATTACCACTTGCAAGTAACTATGATAAATACACGAATATCATTCGTGTGGAACTTACAGATGAACAATGTTACAACGATATTATTGCCAGTGTTACCGGTTGGGAACAGGGGATAAAAAAATACAAAAAGATCCTTCTCAAAGGAACGCTATCGTATGATTATTACGAATAGTCATAAAAATAATAATAAAAAAGCTTCTCAAAAAAATAATGAGGGGCTTTTTTGTTTTGACTATTTATGGTTATGTGATATTGTCCTTTAAAACAAATCCTATGCTCATAGACAATTCTGCTTTACGAAGAAAAAATCTTGCTGTTTTGATTATTGACATGCAACCAAAATTTCAAACATCCGGAATGCATGATATTATTCCTGCACAAATAGCTGTTATTCGCTTTTGTGCAAAAAATAGCATTCCGCTTTTCGTAGTCACGTACGATGGTTATGGTAAAATAATTCCAGTATTAGACAAGGAAATAAAAGCTGTCAAACATGTAGTTTTTATTGAAAAGGCATACGATAATGCATTCGATGATACTCACCTGTATCGACATCTCAAGAAATTTCGTTCCAAAAATCTGTTTCTTATGGGAATCAATACAGGAGCTTGTGTTTTGGCAACAGCATTAGGTGCACAAAAACATAAGTATCGTGTCATTACAGGACCACAAGTGACTGCGGATAATCGTTATATACCTTACACCTTGGAAGAGTCGTGGAGAAATTCAGCAATGCGTAATGTCACTATTATTAATGACATTGAGTTTGCAACACAAATTCCAATTCCTCATGAAAAAGAAATAATCTATTCATGGTCATATCGTATAGAAAAAACGATAGATACAATGATTGAAGCAATATTTTGTCGTTTGCGACCATTTTTTAACTTATAACATCAAAAATAAAAAAGCCTCCCACATTAACAGGGGAGGTTTTTTTACTTTTTAAAAGTTTTCTTTCAAAGTTTTTGTTTCAGTAACTTCTTCATCAACACATGAGATAAAGAAGAGTACACAGGGAAATAATATTCCTGCAACAACATATCCTATATCATACAAAAATTTATACCAATTAGAAAAATAAATCATAACAGGTATACGTACAGCAAGAAATATACTCAACACAATGAGCCCAAATAAAAGTGCAATCATGCGTGCAATATCCATCCACACAGGTATTTTTTTGATTGTTTGATAACATGCCAAAAATACCAAATCACCAGCCACGTGGGAAGTGTCAAAAGAAATACGTGAAAGATATTTTTCTCTAAGAGATAAGCAAAAACAATTTGTGCTATTTGCGCAGAAAATAGCACAATGAGAAAAAAATTTATAAGAAAGGTTCTTGAAATTTTGATCCTCTTTGCGCCATTGGTAATAGATTGAAAAAATGAAAGTATGCGATTATCAAAGTCTGGATAGGTTCGAAGCATGAGTTGTGACAGTTAAGATTTTCTGTACTGTACCACAAAGTTTCTAAAAGAGAATTTTCTGCAGTACCCGGTACTGCAGAAAATTGACTATATACATATAACGTGGTATTGTAAAAATAATTCACACCTTTAAAAACTTAGCCCATGCCACTCGTTATTGTAACTTTCAACCCAAAACAATTAGCTTTGACTTTTACAAGTGCAACAAGCCTTGCAAAAGAGCTCGCCTTTTATACTGCAAAAACTCTCAATATCCCAGAAAGAAATGAGGGACTATTAACTCCAAGCGACATTGAAGTTGAATTTAAAGAACATCATCCGTGGAATTTTCCTGCACTTCCTTTGCAAATTATTATTTTTGCAAATCGCTATCCGGAAAGAGAAGCCAACTTGGATGAACGAGCAAAATCACTCGCAGAAAGTATCAGGAAAAGTTCAATTTTTCCAAGTCATCTCATCGGCAAAGAACAATCTTTTATATGGATAATGTTAGTTGATGCATCATTCGTCATGATATAAATTTCTTCCCAAAGAAAAAATAAAAGCCACCGAGAACAATTCTGGTGGCTTTTATACTATATGATTTTTTAACTTTTTAAATAGAAAGAAAAATGCTTGCGAATTGAAAAAAATAAGGTATGATATTCCTCGTATGTTCTTTCCAACGTTTATCTTTTAGATAAACATCGAATTTTTCCGTCGCAAGACGGGAAAGCGGGCCTGTAGCTCAGTTGGTAGAGCGGTCGCTTTGCAAGCGAAAGGTCAGGAGTTCGAATCTCCTCAGGTCCACAACATACGCCTTGTTCGAATTGAACAGGAATAGACATTTTACCAAATTGAGATTTGCAGATGTAATTAAGTGGAGCATTTAGCTCAAAACTTGAAATCTGCTTATTTGTGATTTCTATTTTCTTAAATAGTGTTCTTGCAAGTAGTCCTCGAAGATTATCATCTTTGGTGTTTTTGAATGCAGTGTGCACATTGGAAGCAAGCGCAATAGCAAGATCAACGAGTTTCAAGGTGTCTGCTATTTTACTCTGACTTTTTTCAAGTTCAGTTGTAAGTCGAATTTCATCAATATCGATTTCTCGTCTCGTTTCTTCATATAACGACCGGTCGGAATCCGTTTGATATTCCTTATCAAGGAGCATATTGATAAGATTTCTTTTCT
>Ga0172371_10007017_pt1 | contig 16158 bp, 13 predicted proteins | sample Lak12m_FD_114543 | JGI IMG/M metagenome (GOLD analysis project Ga0172371, IMG submission 114543) | Freshwater microbial communities from Kabuno Bay, South-Kivu, Congo - kab_022012_12m | ecosystem: Environmental > Aquatic > Freshwater > Lake | place: Democratic Republic of the Congo: South-Kivu...
CGGTTCTGCGCGTACCACGCCGATCACTTTGCCTACGGCAAGGAAATCTGGGATGTGGCGACCATCGCCTACCTGCTCGATGAACGTTGGACCCCGTCACGCGTGGTCCCCAGCCCGCGGCTGCTGGGCGAATGGCAGATGGGCGTGGGCGGCAAGCTCTACTTCGAGCCGGCCCCAGAGCGTCACCTCATCCGCGAGCTCTGGTTCGCGCGGCGCAACCCGATCTTTCGGGACCTGTTCACCAAGTTACAGAGGATTCCTGCATGACCCGGATGATGGGTTGAGAATTTGTGGCGTCGTATTGCCCGTCAAAGCATCGAATGCTATAATCCACTCGCCAGACCAATCAGGAGCATAACTTATGGGACGGGCCGTCACAGTAACATTACCTGAGTCGCTGTATACGCAGTTCGAAGGCTGGGCGCAGGCCGCGCGCCGCCCTGTAGCCGATTTGCTGTTGGACGCGGCGCGGCAAGTGTTGCCGCCAGCGCATGTCAACCCGAAACGCTCCCTCATGCAGCAGCAGGTTGCCGCCTTCAATGCAATGAGGGAAACGCTGCTGGCCCAATTTGCAGGTGAATTCATCGCACTCAAAGAAGGACAGGTTGTTGATCACGACGCAGACCAATTGGCCCTGGCTGAACGCGTCGGTAAGCAGCATGCGACGGAAGTGGTGCTTATCAAACAGGTGCTCCCAGATTCGCCTTCGGTGCTGCACTACCGATCGCCTCGCATGAGCAAGGCCGCATGAGCGTCTTCAGCTACGCATACAGCGCACACTATCAACCCGCCGCGCCCGTGGCCGAAATCGAAGTCATGGGCGTTGGTTCGCGTGGCGCACCGGTCACGTTAACGACGCTCCTTGACTCCGGCGCCGATGCCACCATTCTGCCGATTGACATCCTTCGGACCGTCGGCGCATCTTACGTGGAAACGATGCACATGCAAGGCGTAACCGGCATTCGCGTCCCAGTTGACCTCTACCTGGTCAGAGTCCAGATCGGGCCGCACAACGTCGGCGCGGTTCGTGCTGTGGCCGGAGCCAGACACGGGGAAGCGATCCTGGGCCGCGATGTGCTCAATCAGTTGGTCGTCACGCTGAACGGCCCGGCGAATGTTACCGAATTGGCGGGGTAGGCGATCACTCTATACCGTGGTGTCATCCCTCACTCTTGTTGCCTGCCCATTGCCTCCTGGATTCAGATAATGCCGCCATTCAACATCCTGCTCATCACCAGCGACCAACAGCATTACGACACGCTCGGTGCCACCAATCCAGTCATCCGCACGCCCAACCTCGACCGGCTGGCGGCCGAGGGGACGCGCTTCGACCGGGCCTATTGCGTCAACCCGACCTGCTCCCCGTCGCGCGCCACACTCATCACCGGGATGTATCCGTCGGCGCACGGCTGCTGGGCCATCGGCGTCAAGCTGCCAGAGGACGTGCCGACGGTCGGCGACCTCTTCCAGCAACACGGCTACGAATCCATCCTGGTCGGTAAGGCGCACTTCCAACCGCTGAAGTCCGAGCCGGGCAGCGAGTCCATCGAGTGCCAGCCGATCCTGCGCGATCTTGACTTCTGGCGCGATTTCCACGGGCCGTGGTACGGCTTCAACCACGTCGAGACGGCCCGGATGCACGCCAACGAGTCGCACGCGGGCCAGCATTACGCGCTCTGGCTGGAGGAGAAGGGGCTGACGAACTGGCGCGACTACTTCCAGCCGTGGCCGCCCGACCCGAACGACAAATATCGCGGGCCGTACCACCAACGCGACCGGCTGGTGTGGGACCTGCCCGAGGAGCTACACCACACGCACTGGGTGGGCGAGCGGACGGTGGCGAACATCGAACGGTGCGCCGCGGCCGGCAAGCCGTTCTTCCTCTGGGCCAGCTTCTTCGATCCGCACCCGGCGTATGTGACCCCGGAGCCGTGGGCCAGCATGTACGACCCCGACGACATGCAGCCGGGCGCGTATGTCGAGGGCGAGTTCGATGCGATGCCGCCGCAGTACGCCAAGACGCGGGAGCAAAACCCGGACTTCACCTCCTATCGAGAGGCTGGCGGTCAGGGCTTGCACGGCTTCCACTCGCACCTCCACGGCGACGCGGAATTTCGGCGCAGCCTGGCGACCTACTACGGGATGGTCAGCTTGATTGACCTGGAGGTCGGCCGCATCCTGGAGAGCCTGGATCGGCTGGGGCTGGCCGAGAACACGCTGGTCGTCTTCACCACCGATCACGGCCACTTCCTGGGCCAACACGGGCTGATCGCCAAAGGCGCGTTCCACTACGACGACCTGCTGCGCATCCCGATGCTCGTGCGCGCGCCGGGGCAAGTGATGGCGGGGCGGGTGTCAAGCGCGCTCCAGAGCCAGGTGGACTTTCCGCAGACCTTCCTGGCTGCGGCGGGCATCGCGACGCTGGGGATGATGCAGGGGGTGAACCAACTCGACGTGTGGCAGGGCAAGGCCGAGCAGGCGCGGGAGTGGGCGCTGGTGGAAAACCGCCACAATCCGACCACCGTCCACCTGCGCACCCTCATCACCGACCGCTACAAGCTCACCGTCTACCGCGGCGCCGACTACGGCGAGCTATTCGACCTGGCCGACGACCCCGGCGAGCATCGCAACCGTTGGGACGATCCGGCCTACCGGGAGGTCAAGGCCGGGCTGCTGCTGAGGTTCGTCCAGGCGGAGATTCAGCGCGAACCGACGCGAATGCCGCGGATCGCAGGGGCGTAAGAACCTCGAAAAACCGATTGGACCAGTCCGGCACTCCGGAGTCCTCGACTTGTCGAGACGTTTTGGCCCCCCCCATACTCGACAGACACCCAGAGGTGCGAAGATGTCCGCACACGCCATCGCAAATCCACAGGTTCCCCTCGATCTGACGCAACCGACGCGTGAGATCCAGCAATCCATGCTTCGCCACCTTATCCTGATCGCGGCGACGGCCTACGCAGTCTGGTTCGTCGTAATGACGGAGACACGCTTCAACCTGTTCGTCTTGACGGTACTGCTTCTATCACCCGTCGTGATCGCCACGTGCGGCATGGCGATGTGGCTTTCACGGCGCACACTGGTAGGCGCGCAGGTCCTGTGGCAGGTCGGGTTTGCATTGGCTATCGTGCTGGCCATGCTGGTGACGCAACAACCCGCGGTCGGTCTGCTCCTCGCCATCCTCCCCTTGATGGCTATGCTCACCTGTGGCTTGCTTGGCGGCATCCTCTCCGAGCTTTCTGTGGCTGCCCTGGTCTGGACTTTGGGCCACTGGGCAGGCGCGCCAGTGTTGCCGACAGACTACGTATTGACGATCATGCTGGGCGGTGCGCTCATTGCCGCGCTCGGCTGGGTTGCCACTTCTGCGCTTTTATCTTCCATGCATTGGACACTCATTTACAGTGAACGTTCACGCCTCGAGCTTGAAAAGCTGCAAAGCCAGCGGATGGAGTATGAACAGACCCAAGAAGATCTGATCCACGCCAATCGCGAATTGGCACGGCTGTCCGATCGCCTGAAGACTCTCCAACAGCTTGCCGATGAAGCACGACTCGCTAAGGAAACCTTCGTGGCCAATGTGAGCCACGAACTGCGCACGCCCCTCAATATGATCATTGGCTTCAGCGAAATCATCACCCAGTCACCCCAAGTCTATGCCCAGGCGCTTCCGCCGGCGCTGCTGGCCGACATCACCGCCATCCAACGCAACAGCCAGCACTTGGCCCGCCTTGTTGACGACGTGCTCGACCTCAGCCAGATTGATGGCGGCCGGATGGCGCTGACGAAGGAGTTGGTTTCAGTCCAAGAGATCACTGAATCGGCCATCGCCACGGTGCAAGGCCTCTTCGTATCAAAAGGACTCTATCTGGATGCGGATGCGCCCGATGACCTGCCGATCATGTTCTGCGACGCTGTCCGCATCCGGCAGGTGCTGATCAACCTGCTGAGCAATGCTGGACGCTTCACGGAGCGCGGCGGGGTGAAGGTCACTGCCCGACATCAGGGGCGCGAGATTCTCATCAGTGTAGCCGACACCGGCCCCGGCATTCCATCCGAAGCCCACGAGCGGGTGTTCGAGCCATTCCATCAGCAGGATTCATCCATCCGGAGAAGGCACGGGGGAAGCGGGCTGGGCCTCAGCATCAGCCGACGCTTCGTGGAGATGCATGGGGGGAAAATGTGGCTGGAAAGCGAAGTGGGGGTGGGAACCATTTTCCACTTCACTCTGCCGTTGCCCGCCACAGATGAGCCGAGTCTCGGGCCGGAATACCGCCGCTGGTTCAACCCCTATTCGCCCTACACAGAGCGAACCCGGTCCTGGAAAATGCCAAGAGTGACCGTCCTGCCGAGGTTTGTAATCCTGGAGGAAGAGGGCGCGCTCAAACGCTTGTTCGAGCGTTATGTCGCTGATTCCGAGATCGTCTGGGTGAAAGATGTCAAATCGGCTCTCACCGAACTGAATCATTCGCCGGCGCAGGCATTGATTGTCAATGCGCCAGCGCCCCACGCCGCTGCGTCCGCTACCGACATCTTGCGCGCGGCGCCTTTGCCGACGCCCGTGCTCACCTGCTGGCTGCCCGGACCAGCCGAAGCGGCCAGGCAATTGGGGGTACAGCGGTATCTAATCAAGCCGGTCGGCGGCCAACTGCTGCTCCAGACGTTGGCGGAGCTGGGCGGCATCCGGCGTGTGCTGTTGGTGGATGACGACCAGGAGGTCCTGCGCCTCTTTTCCCGCGTCCTGGCCTCGGCCGGCACGCAATACGAGGTATACCGCGCTAAAAGCGGCGAGCACGCGCTGGCACTGCTGCGTCAGCGCCGGCCTGATGTGATGCTGCTCGACCTGGTTATGCCGGGGATGGATGGCTTTCGGGTAATGCGCGAGAAACTGGCTGATGCTGCGATCAAAGACATCCCGGTCGTGGTAATGTCAGCCACCGATCCGATCGGGGAGGCGATTATCAGCGACGCCTTCACCGTCACGAGCAATTCCGGAGTCACCGTGCCCAATCTATTTGCCTGCATCAAGGCGGTCACGGACATTCTTGCGCCAATCGGTCAAGTTGCTGATCCAGGGCTGCGAGGAAATCCGTCCGCGTAACCGGTTTCTGAAGGAACGCGCTGGCGCCCATGAGCAACGCCATCTCCTTCTGCCCCAGGATCGTGCTCACGATGACGGGAATTTTGACCGTGCTTTCGTCTCGGCCCAGACGATCCAGCAACTCCCAGCCATCCACCGTCGGCATCATCACATCAATCACGATGATCACCGGGGCGTGCTTTTGGGCCAACGCCACGGCTTCTTCGGGCGCCTGGGTCGGGATCAGGCGATACCGCGTGCCAGTCACGTATCGCTGAAACAGACTGAGTGCATCGGCGTTATCATCCACGACCAGGACGGGCCACTGTTCGAGGGCTGGGACGATTACGTGCGCCTCGAAAGCGCGCGCATCCACGTGCAACGACAGCCGGCAGCCGCAAAGCTCGGCAAGCTGCTGCGTCTCGTTCAGGATGGCAGCCTCGTGGCTCAAGACAGGCTTTGCGTCGCCGGGGGACGCCGGACACGTCACCATGACTTCAACTTGCCATCGCTGAATCGTGGCGCCAAGACGGACTTGAGATTTGGCGGCACGCGGCACGGCCACACTGAGCAAGTTAAGGAGGATCTGGCGCAGTGCCACGGCCGGGACGGGGGTATCTGGCAAGACACAGCCCACTTCGACATCCAGCCGCACATTATGACGGCTCGCCAGCCGGTCGGCCAGACCTGCGATGCTCAACAAGGTCTCACCGAGATGCGTGGGCGCGTCCGGCACGGCATCCTTCAACCAGGCCAAGTCTTTGCTGATCGTCAGGTCGGCCTGGGGCGGCGATGCGCTGGTGGAGGCCTCCGCACCGTCACGAGACCTCAGATCCAAATCGAACTGTTCCCACAACTGGTCTGCCAACGCCTCCAGGGCGGCTTGCTGCTTGCGGCGCAGGTGGCGATCCCCCATGGCGAGTTGATCGGCGATCTCTTTGGGACCAAGGCGTTCCACATAGCGATAGAGGAGGATCTCGTAACTCTGCCGACGGGCGGAGTGGAGCGGCTCACCCGACGATGGTTCAAGAGATGCGATGGCCTCGGTGAGGATGCGGCGCAACGCGACGGGCGTATCGAACCGCTTCCCCACCCCAAACAGTTCGGCCAGAGGACTGCGGCGCAGGCGCTCCGGGTCATAGAGGCTGTCGAGTCCGGTGCGAAGATCACTCAAGAACTGCTCTCGGCTTGGCATGTCCGTCCACCTGTCCATCGAATGTCCGCAGCCCGTCCGAAATCTACTTCGCCTGGGCGGCGCTTCCTGCTATGATTATACGTAAGAGGTACGTCATTGGCAATTCCATCTCTTGCCAGCCGATCTGATCCTTGCATATTAGGAGGGAGAAAATGTCCAGCCCAAAGCTTAGTCGGCGACAGATGCTCAAGGGCCTGAGCTTTGCGGCCACGGGGGCCATGCTGGCAGCGTGTCAGCCCCAGGTGGTCGAGAAGCAGGTCGAAGTCGAGAAGGTCGTCACCGCGGTGGTCAAACAGACGGTTGTTGTCGAAGGGGCCACCAGGGTTGTCGAAAAAAGCGTCGAGAAGGTCGTCACCGCCACGCCTCCGCCCAAGGCCATTGCCAAGGTCTATATCTACACCAACACAGGCGGCGGCATGCTGCAGTTCCACCAGGAAGGCAGCCAGCCCGACAAGCTCAAACTGCTGACCGAGTACATAAAACAGCAAGTTGGCATTGAGCCAGTAGGCATCGTGGCCCCGGCCGGCACCGCAGCCACGGAGAAACTCAACCTGCTCCTGGCGTCGGGCCAACAGCAGCTAGATACCTTCCAGACTGGCGACTGGGCACAATACAAGACTGCAATTATGCCCGTCAATGAACTGCTTGACCAATATGGCCCCAATATCAAGAAGGGCGCGCTGTGGCCGAAGCAGGTCTGGGATGGCCTGAAGGACTCCGAGGGGAGTATCTACGGCTGGCCGCGCGGCGGCGGGCTGATCAACACCGAGCCTTTCTGGGTGCGCAAGGATCTGCTGGACAAAGTCGGGCTGCCGATTCCCAAGACACTCGATGAAGTCGAGAAGGCTATGGAAGCCATTCGCAAGGTCAACCCCAACGCGAAGATCTGTCTTGCCGCGGTCCAGAGCCAGGTCCGGCGCGGGTTGTTGGGCGGGTTCACCGAATTCGGAGACTCACGTTGGCTCGACAGCGACAAGAAGATCAAGCCGGCCGAGTTACAGCCGGGCTTCGTTGACTATCTGGCCAAAGTCGCCGATTGGGTCAAGAAGGGCTGGATCTTCGAGGAATGGATTGACAACGGCGGCAAGCCGGTCGAGCAACTCCGATCCGGGAACATGGCGATGTATACCGGGTGGTATTCCTCTATCACCCTGGGCTGGCCACAGCTCAAAGATGCCGGCAAGGATCAGAAGTGGGAGATGGCACTGGGAATGAAGGGGCCGAAAGGCTTCCTGCAGAGCTACTTCATCCGCAACGACGCCCACGTGCTGACACGGAAGGCGAAAAACCCCGATGCCGTGGTCAAGTTGGTGGACTGGGTCTACAAGGATGTCGAAAACCTGCTCACCATCACCTACGGCATCAAGGACACCGACTGGGGCTGGAAGTGGTTGGACAAGGCGAAGGGTCTGATGACCCTGAATGCCAACGGGGGCTACTATGGTGAATTCATCCCCGCGTGGGGCACTGGGTTGCAGGCGCAGTTCATCCCGCAGGATCCCGAACAGCAGTGGCACAACGAATGGATCCAGAAATGGTACTTTGTCTACGACAATGGCAAGGTCCCGTTCGACTATGGGGTAAACTACGATCCCATTGCGTTGCGCGATGCCATCCCAGGCATCGGCGACATCAATCGCCTGACTAGCGAAGAGATCGTGAAATTTGCGCTTGGTAAACGGCCATTGAGCGAATACCCCGCCTTCCTTGACCAGCTCAACAAGGCCGGGCTGCCCAAGTGGATTGACGCCTACACCAAGCAGTACAACATGTACAAGGGCAAGTAGAAGCCCAATCTGACAACAATCTGGCCGTGTCATTGCGAAGCCCGCCGTTTGTGCCGAAGCAATCCCCAACATTGGGGCAAACTGCTTCGGCACAAAGACATCCCTCGCAAAGACATTCCCATCGTGCGCCGCGGCTTGCTCACCGGGCGATGCATGGCTAACTGAAGAAATGTCAAGGATATGGCATGGATGATGTAGGCTTGCTCAGTGCGGCACGCGCCGAGCGACGGACCATTTCGGCAGCGCATGTGCAACGAAGTCGCGCCCGCGAGCTTTGGACCGCTATCGTCAAGCACAAGTTCTACTATTTGATGGTCTTGCCCGGCCTCCTCTACTTCATCATCTTCCACTACCTCCCGATGTTCGGGATCATCATCGCCTTCAAGGACATTGATCCATTTGCGGGGTTCGCCGGCATTTTCAGCGCACCCTGGGTAGGGCTGAAGCATTTCGAGCGTTTCGTTGACTCGGTGTACTTCTGGAATATCCTCCGCAACACGGTATTGATCCGCGCCTACAAACTGTTGTTCGGGTTCCCGGCCCCGATCATCCTGGCGTTACTGATCAACGAAATCAGAATGCTGAGATTCAAGCGAGTGGTGCAGACGATCTCCTACCTGCCGCACTTCATCTCCTGGGTCGTCGTCGCGGGTCTGGCCTACGCAATGCTTTCTCCCGAAGTCGGCCTGGTCAATCATGCACTGGAAGCGATCGGCCTCGGGCCGATCCCCTTCCTGCGCGACGAACGCTACTTCCGCAGCACCATAGTCGGCCTGAATATCTGGAAGGCCATCGGCTGGGGAAGCATCATCTATTTGGCCGCCATCACGGGCATAGACCCGACCCTGTATGAGGCAGCGGTAATGGATGGCGCTAACCGGTTTCAACAGGCCCGCTACATCACCCTGCCCGGCATCTCTCTGGTGATCGTTATCCAGCTCATTTTCGCCATCGGTGAGATGCTCAACGCGGGCTTCGAGCAGATCCTGCTGCTCTATTCGCCCGTGGTCTACAACGTGGCCGATATCATTGACACGTATGTGTATCGAACCGGCCTGCTAAGCTTGCAGTACTCGTTCGCGGCCGCAGTTGGTCTCTTCAAATCTATCGTGGCGTTGGCGCTGCTCCTAATGGCGAACAAAGTGGCCCACAGGCTCGGCTACCCCGGCATCTGGTGAAGGGGACGACATGATCAAGTTATCGCGCGGCGAGAAGATATTCGATGTGTTCAACATCCTGCTGCTCGTCTTGCTGAGCGCCCTGTTCCTGCTGCCCTTCATCGTGGTCCTATCTTCGTCATTCATGAGTCCCGAGGAATATGCGTGGCGGGGTTCTTTTGTGTTGATCCCCGAACGATGGGACTTGGGCGCATATCGCCTGCTGTTTGCCCGTTCGAACGCCCTGACCAATGCCTTCGCCGTCACGCTGTTCCGCGTCTCGGTGGGCACCTTCCTCAACCTGGCCTTCACCTCCACGATGGCCTATGTGCTGGCCCGGCGGACGCTGCCTTTCCGCACCGGACTGACGCTGATCGTCTTCATTACGATGATCTTCGGTGGCGGCCTGATCCCGACCTTTCTGCTGGTGGATGCGCTGCACCTGACGGATTCCGTCTGGGCAATGATCGTGCCCAGCCTGGTCAACGCGTACTGGATGCTTCTTCTGCGCAACTTCTTCATGAGCATCCCCGAAGAGATGGAAGAGGCGGCAATCATGGATGGCGCCTCCCCGCAGGTGATCTACTGGAAAATCGCCCTGCCACTGTCTCTCCCGGCCCTGGCGACCATCGGCCTCTTCTATGCGGTGATGCATTGGAACGCCTGGTTCGACGCGGCGATCTACCTCTCCGACCCGCAGAAATACCCGATGCAGCTCCTTTTGCGCGGCCTGTTGGCGCTCACCAGCGCCGAACAGCTCGGCGTCACTGAGCACCCACCCCCGGCCGAAGCCCTCAAATCGGCCATGATCATCGTAACCACTGTCCCGATCTTGCTGGTCTACCCCTTCGTGCAGCGGTATTTCGTGAAGGGGATCATGGTCGGCTCGATCAAAGGCTAAGCTGCCGCTACCTATCCAAAGCCAGGAGATGCATTCCATGTCCGACAATGATTACCAACCGCCCAGCGCGGAGTTCGCTGGCCGGAGATTCGGCGCGGCCGAACTGGGCATCCAACCCGCCGAGACACTGACGCTCAACGGTGGTGGCACGTTGGCTCTTCGCCAGCCACCCGCCGGCTTCGTCTATCGAGATGACCTGGGGTTATTGGTCTCTGCCCGCGCTGTCACGCAGCGGGTGCATGGCTGGCCTCTCCCGCACAGCTTCGCTGAGCCGCAGCGCGCCTGCATCACCCCGGCCGGAGACTACTTGATGGTGCTGTGCGGGGGACGCTCGCATCAGTGGGGCAAGGTCGAGAAGGTCAACGCGCTGCTGGCATACCGCTCACGCAATCGAGGCGCTACGTGGGAAGGCCCCACCCTGCCGTGGGATGTCCCCTACAGCCAACATGCCTGGAACCCGATCGTGCCGCCAGGAAGCAAGCGCATCTACGCCACGGGCACGGAGTTCGTTCCCGAACGGGTCGTTCTGCCGCACAACGCGCCGTTGCCGCTGCGCTACTCGGATGATGACGGCTACACTTGGTCGCCACTCCGGTTCATCCGGCCGACCAACTTCCCGGACTTCTGCGGCGTAGGCCATATGCAAGGATGTGTCACCGACGCCGGGACCTGGCTGGTCGGCAGTTACACGATCGCCCTGAATATCAAAGGTGAACGGGTGGACCACCAGTTTATCCTGCGCAGCACGGACCAGGGCGCCACCTGGACACTCCTCCCGGATACTCCGCCCGGCGGCTGGTTCTTGCCCGAGCACGATCGCCTGATGGAGGGGCAGGTGGTCAACGTAGGGAGCGGCGAGCTGCTTTTCGTCACGCGTACCCCGGTCGGGTTCATCTATGAGCAGCGGAGCTTCGACGATGGGCAGACGTGGACGACGCCCGCGCCGACCACCATGATCCACCCGGACGCGCCGCCGATGGTATTCCGTCTGACTGACGGCCGCCTCGTCTCGTTCATTCACAACTGCCCGCCGGCAAAACGTGGGGTTGGCGCAGCCGCATCGGGCGACCGCGCCGAGCTATGGGCGTGCCTGTCGGAGGATCGGGGGCGCACCTGGAGTGAGCCGCGCTTCCTGCTTGCCAACGCCGCGCCCGGCTTCGGCAACCGCGAGGTGAGCTATGCCGACCTGCTGGTGGACGGCGATGACCTGCACCTCTTCTTCGATCACGGCAAGCGGCAGGTGATCCAAGTCCACCTGAAAACAGCCGATCTGGCGCAACTGCCCACCCGCGCGGAGCTATGGGTATGAACGCCATCCTGAATCCGGCATGGGCCACCGTGCGCGAGCGGCTGACCAGGACATACCGGGGCCTGCCGCCTGATCGCCCGCCACTGCAGATCGCGTGCTCAGGCCAGGGCGGCCTATCCATGCCATCGTTCACCGCAAGCCTGGCCGATCCCGAGATGCTCCTGCGCCAGCAGTTGGAAGAGGCCTGGCTGGTGAAGGCGATTGGCTCTGATTCCATCCCGGTGCTGGTACCTGTGCCAAATAGCGCCGTCCTGGTACCCGCCATGTACGGCGCCGAGATTGTCGAGAAGGAGTCGGTCTGGGCCAGGCCCCTCTCCGGCGATCTGGATGACATCGTATCACGGCTCGAGCTGCCCGCACTGGATGCCGGCCTGATGCCCGCCTACGAGCGCAATGTCCGGTTCTTTGTGGACAGAGCACCCGATTGGGCGCATGTGTGCAGTCCGATTGCCCATGAAGCGTTGGAGTCGGCGAACTACCTGCGCGGGACGAGATTGTATACCGAGATGATCGATCAGCCTGAGCGGGTGCAACAGCTCTTGGCTGCCCTGACGCAGACGCACATCGAGACCACGGCACGCATCAAAACCATCGTCGGCGAACCGGCCGATTGCATGGTCTCACACAAAGGAACCTTTCTGCCAGCCACACGGCTCGCCTGCGACTCGATCGTCAACCTCTCGACAGCGATGATCCGAGCCTTCTTCTCTCCGCACCTCGAACGGTTGGCATCAACGCTTGGCACCAGCGTGCATCTGCATTGGTGCTCCATTCGCACCAACCCGGCCAGGCATGTCCCGGTGGCCCTGGCGCCCTGCCGCGCGATCTCCGGACTTGCCACCATGCATCACTGTTTTGGGGACTCCAACGACCCGCCCGATCTACAGGCATCGCTGAAAGGCAGATACGCGCTCACGGTGGACCTGCCTGCCCGCGACTCCCGGCAGGAGTTCGCGCGTTGGGCACAGGAATTGGCGCAGAGATGGCAGACGCCGAGCAGCGTCATCATCCGCATCCTTGTCACATCCGTTGATGAAGGGCGGGCGCGCATGGATGCCTGGCGCGAGGCATGGGGCGTCGAGTAGAACAGCCGGCGAGAATCAAGGAGCAAGCTCATGAGCGGGCACATCAAGAACGCACGCAAGGTGACGATCTACCAGGACCCCAGCCGCTTTACCTGCCAGGTGGGGGCAACCCAACTGGCCAACGGTGACATCATCGTCGTGTACAACGAAACGCGCGGGCTGGAGCATCTGGACTTCGACAGCATCGCCCTTATGCGTTCGACTGACGGCGGCGAGAGCTGGGATCCATCCTCCCGGGTGGTGGTCTGGCCCTGCACGCGCACCTTCGGCAGCGACACGCCTTCGATCGTTCAGCTTTCCGACGGTACGCTGCTATGCAACTTCGTGATGACGGCCCACGTCAACACGATCGGTATCCACGAAGACTCCGGCCCTCAATCCCTGCGACTGGGCAACATACGCGAAAAGGACGGGGGCTGGTTGACGCGGTCAACCGACAACGGCTATACCTGGGCGCCGCCGTATAAAGCCAGCGTTGCCCCCATGCGCTGGGGTCAGCCGATTGACGAGCCACTCGAGTTGCCCAACGGCGTGCTCCTGATGGCGTGCAGCGGGAAGAAATACGCACGCCCCTACGAAGACCCCGAAGCGCGCGCGTCGTTTCTACTGCGTTCCGACAATCGGGGGCAGGACTGGGAGTACTATTCAACCATTGCCTACGACCCGCTGGAGATCATTTCATTCTGGGAGCCGGCCCTGGGCCGCACGGCCGACGGTGTGCTCGTCTGCGTGTTGCGCACGCTGCATGCGCCGCGCAACCGGCACGGGCACCTATGGGTAGCCTACTCCACCAACGATGGCGAGTCGTGGAGCCGACCCGAACCGACCAACCTCTGGGGCTATCCGGGCGACCTGACCCTGTTGCAGGATGGACGGATGCTCTGCACCTACGGACACCGGCGCGATCCATACGGCGTGCGTGGATGTATCTCGAAGGACGGGCTTCATTGGGATGTGGCCGACGAGTTCGTCATCCGCGAGGGTGGCGAAGGCCCTCGCAATATCGGGGCTTGGTTCCACATCGGGTATCCGACCTCCATACAGCTAAAAGATGGCCGGATCTTCAGCGTGGACCATCAGTGGACGCAGGAAGAACCTTATGTGCAGTATGTGGTGGGGGTGCTATGGGAACTAGCGCGGTGAACGACGGCTCGGACCGGCTGACCAGCCGGGAGCGGCTGCGACGAGTCGTGCGCCGGCAGCCGCTTGACCGCGGCTTGTTCTGGCCAGAAAAGCCGTGGACCGAGACACGGGACCGCTGGCTGGCGGAGGGCATGGCCCCCGACCACAACTTCGGCTACGACTTCGACGAGGATCGCTCGCGCACCTGTCTGGGCGTCAACATCGGCTTCAACCCGCCCTTCGAGCAGGAAATCCTGACAGATGAAGGGGAACACCTGGTCGTGCGGGATCAATACGGCATCGTCAAACGCCAGCGTCGCGACGGCTACGGCATGCCGCAGTTCATCTCATTCCCCGTCACCGATCGAGCAAGCTGGGAACGCCTGCGCCGCGCCTGGATCCTGAGTCGCCAGGCCGCTTCCCGACTGACTGGCCCGCGCGCACCGCAGAACTCCGGGCGGCCGACTTCCCGATCACCACGATGCGCAGCCACCTGGACGGCTTTTTCGGCTTCTTACGCGAGCTGTGCGGCGACCACATCTACTACCTCCTGCGCGACGATCCCGGCCTCGTCCACGAAATGCTGGCTTTCCAGGTGTACCGCATCAGCACCTTTCTCAGGCGGATCACCCGCGACATTCCCGTTGATCGGCACTATATCTGGGAGGACATGTGCTTCAAGACCGGCCCGTTGATCGGCCCCCGGATGTTCGAGAGGTTCCTCTTGCAGCCCTACCGCTCCGTCGTCGAAGTCTCCAAGTCGTGCGGCATCCCGGCAGTGGACGTGGACTCCGACGGCAACCTGGACAAACTCCTGCCGCTGTGGATCGAGGCGGGCGTAGACATGATCCATCCCCTGGAAGTGGCCGCCGGGATGGATATACTGCGTCTCAAGCGAGAGTACGGCGAGCGCATCATCCTGCGCGGGGGCATTGATAAACGCGAGTTGGCCAAGGATCGCGCGCATATTGACGCCGAGTTGGCGCGCATCCGGCCCGCAGTCGAGATGGGGGGCTACATTCCCACTGCGGATCACACCGTGCCGCCGGACGTATCGTGGGACAACTACCAATACTATCATGAGCGCCGCGCACGGCTGGTCGGCGCGGCCTGAGGAGAGGAAGATTCCGAAGGGGTGACGTGCCTGCAAGGCACCTGGTTCCGGCTCACGCAGTGAGGGGAGAGAGGTATGCTGAGTAACGAAGCGCGGCTGGCGTGCTACATGGCCGGCAAGGGTTCCGACCGTCTGCAATGGTTCTTCTCTGGCCGGCCCCTGTTCGGCGATCCGTCGCAGGCGCAAGCGTTCGAGCGTGATCGCCAAACATTCACCGGATTTCGCTACGTTCCTACGCCCATCATCCGCCGAAACCGCAGTGTCGAGCGGATCGAGTACGAACGCGATAGCTGCACAGTCACCGAACTGCGGACGACCAAGGGCTGCCTGACCAGCCGGTCGAAGCTGCATCACCCGGTCGAATACCCCATCAAGACCATCGCTGACCTGCGCGTCTTCACTGAGATCGAGGCCGAGACCGAGATTTTGCTTGACACTGCGCGCACGACGGGCTATCACCCCGTCGTTGATCGCATCAGCGTCAATCCATCCCCGATTCAGCGACTTCTCGAGTACGAGATGGGGGTTCAGGGCTTCTGGTATCTGTACCAGGACTACCCGGACGAGGTGCGCGCTCTGCTCGATGTGATGATAGACGGCTACCTCCACGAATGCAAGCTCATCGCGGGCCTGCCGGTGGCCGCCGTGCGCCCCGTGGAAAACACCTCCACCACGATGATCTCCCCTGTGCTCTATAAACGGCTCAGCCTCCCCCAGATTACCCGGATGGTGGAGGTTTTTCATGATGCGGGGAAGTTCGTCGCGGTGCATATGTGCGGTCTGCTCAAGACCCTGCTCCCCTATCTGGGCGAGACGCGCATGGACGGCATCCATTCGCTGACCCCACCGCCAGTCGGCAACACGTCTTATGAGATGGCCTGGGAGGCACTGGGCGATACGTTCCGCATCGAGGGTCGCCTGGGCACCACCTGCTGGCTGGGCAAAAGCTCCGACGAAATCCTCAACTACCTGAACAGGCTCATTACCCCCGAACGGCTCCGCCGCAGCCCCTTCATCCTGGAAGTACACTGCGACGGGATGACCGACGTCCCCTTTGAGCAGTATGCCGAGGTGAAAAAGGCGCTATCCCAAATGTGACGAGCGGCTGAAAATCAGGTAGAATGGGAAAAATTTCGACTCACGACAGGATTCCCATGTCACCACGCCAAATCGTCTTCATCATGACCGACACCCAGCGCCAGGACATGGTCGGGTGTTACGGCAACCCCGACATGCGCACGCCCAACCTCGATCGGCTGGCGAGCGAAGGGGTGCGTTTCGACCGGGCGTACACGTGCCAGCCGGTGTGCGGGCCGGCGCGCGCCGCGCTTTTCACCGGCACGTTTCCGCATACCAACGGCATGTGGGCCAACTCCAACCCGCTCGGCGACAACATCAAGACGGTCGGCCA
>Ga0172371_10007018_pt1 | contig 16158 bp, 12 predicted proteins | sample Lak12m_FD_114543 | JGI IMG/M metagenome (GOLD analysis project Ga0172371, IMG submission 114543) | Freshwater microbial communities from Kabuno Bay, South-Kivu, Congo - kab_022012_12m | ecosystem: Environmental > Aquatic > Freshwater > Lake | place: Democratic Republic of the Congo: South-Kivu...
CCATTCGGGTGGGAAACACGAGATTTCCCGTGAAATAGTCCCGTCACCCCCGGGCTTGTTCGCAGGGCTCCTCGCCTGCAACGGGCTTGCTGGCGTCGATCAGAAGCCAACAGACGACGCCGACCAGATAGATCGCCGCGAAGACGAGGAAATTGATCTGGTAGCCGATCTTAAGGCCGGCGGTCAAGTCGGCCCCGGCGAGCATGTCGCCGGTGGTGCCCAGCTTGGCGGCGTGAACCGCCTTGCCGTAATCGAGGACGAACCCACTGATGACGATGGCCAGGAACCCGCCGAAGTTGCCGACCATGTTCATGAACCCGGCCACAATCGCCGCATAGCGGCGACCGATGTCCTGGCACACGGCCCAGGACGAGCCCATCGTGAGATCCGCAAAGAACCCGGCCAAGGAGATCGCCAGGAAGAACGTCAGGGCGCTGGGCATGAACGGGCAGAGGACAAAACAGACCATGCACGCCGCATGACCGCACGCCCCGATCGACTTGCGGCCCAGCCGGCGGCCGACCCTGCGCACGAGCAGGTCGGTGATGAATCCGCCTGCGAGGCAGCCGATTGCCCCCATCCACAGGGGCCCGCCTTTGTAGATGGCGCCCAGAAGGCTCGTCCGCGCCACGCCGTGCTGATCCTCGAGGAACCGCGGCAAGTACGTAATATAGAAGTACCAGCCGTAGGCCTGGCAGGAGTACATGAGGCACAGCGCCCAGAGATTCCCGCTCGAAATGAGCTTCAGCCACGGCACGCGGGCGTGGCCGGCCTCCGACTCGGCGGCACTGGATCGAATCAGGGCCAATTCGGCGGCGCTGACCGAGGACTTCTGCTCCGGCCGGTCGCGAAACCACAGGGCAAACACCACGCACCAGACGATGCCCAGGGCGCCGAACACCCAGAACGAGGCACGCCAGGGGAGCCAGCCGCCCAGGGCGCTGCCGGCCTGGCTGCCCGGCCAATGAAGCCCCTCGACGAGCAGGGCCCACACCAGCGGCGTCAGCCCGCCCATCAGCCGCGCCGACATCCACACCGTCCCTTGGGCCAGCCCGCGCTCGTGAAACGGGAACCAATTGTGCAAGGCCCGGGTGATATTCGGATACGCCCCGGCCTCGCCCATCCCGAAAAGAAATCGCACGACCGCCAACGTCACGAGGCCCCCCAGCATGACGCCGCCCACGCGCATCCCGATCAAGCCGGTCAGCGCGGTAAAGAACGACCACCACAAGACAATGCGGATCAGCACCTTGCGCGGCCCAATCACGTCGCCGAGCCAGCCGCTTGGCACCTCGAACAGCGAATAGGCCAGCGTGAACAAGCCGAAGACCCATTTCAGGTCCGCCTCGCTCTGGAGCCCGAGGTCGTGGATGAGTGCCGACTGTCCCGAAGAGATGCAGACCCGATCGAGGTAGGTGATCATCGACAGCGAGGCGGCCAGCGCGAGCACGCCGTAACGGACCCGCGTGAGACGAGGCGAGCCGGGCAGGGCGGACGGGAGTTGGACCATCGATGAATCCTCTCTCGGGGCAGCATCGAAGCGGCGCGCAAGGCGTTCCGCTGTTTCCGGCTACCCGATCGCGCGACCAGGAGCCAGCCATCGTAGTGCTTCCCTCAACCCGACGCAACGATTCCGCTTGTCGGGGGGGCGGCCCGTGGCATTCAAGGCGTCAACCCAGCACGGTCGGGGCACTGTTCCCATTGTCGTACCCTCCCACGTGGTTATCAGGCAATTGTACGAAGTGCCAGCGGACCACGCTGTAGTGGGGTAGAGCCGCAGCGGTTTCGCTCTCCCTCCGGCTGACAAAACCATGACCTAGACTTATATGAGCGTAGTTCCTGAAGTGCCCGGCTCGATTGAGGAGTCGTTCCATGAGCGGGTTCTACCACGATCTCGTGTCGTACATCGATCACATGGGCCGGGGGGAGTGGCTGTTTGTGGCCACGGTCGGGCTCGTGATCGGGGTGATCTGTATGCGGGGGCTTGGATCGAGGTCTTCCTACTAGAAACGGGGCCCATGTTCGACCTAACGGCGGTGATGGATCTCTGGAAAATCGATATTCCCGCTCCACTGGCGTTGGCCGTGGTGGCGACTCTCGGCTATCTCTTCGGTCGCAAGAATCGGAGCAGCGCCGAGGACCTCGCCGCGCGCTCGCGGCGCGACCTCCGCCGCGCCCAGGCGGTTGCCGGAGAACTGGAGAAAATCGCCTGGATGGTTCGCCGCAATCTGGCGAAGCACCATGCGAGCCTGATCAAGTTCAAAGCGAAGGTGTCGGACTTGAGCGGCCAGGAGCAGGAGGCGGCCTGGAAGGACCTCTGCCGGGAGGCCTCCGAGATCCTCACGCCGACCTTGCGCCTGGCCAGCCAGATCGCTTGCGCGTACGACGAAATCCGCCAGCAGAGCAACCAGCTCATGTCGTTCACCGAGGCCCGCACCGATCCGCTGACCGGCGTGAGCAACCGCCGTGGGCTCGACGACTCGCTGGCCGCTCAACTGGCCCTGATGAATCGCTACGAGGTGGGGTTCTCCGTGGCGATCTTCGACATCGACCACTTCAAGCACATCAACGACGAGCACGGCCACCTTCAGGGGGACCGCATGCTCCAGACCGTGGCCAATCTGCTCGACGAGTCGGCCCGCGAGACCGATTTCGTCGCCCGTTACGGCGGCGAGGAATTCGTGGTCATCATGCCGCGGACCAGCCTGGAGGGGGCCGGCGTCTTCGCCGAGCGGTCGCGGGCCAGGATCGAGGCGGACATGCCGTTGACGGTCAGTTGCGGAATCGCCGTGGCGTTGGACGGGGACACGTCCGACTCCCTCCTGGCCCGGGCCGACGCCGCCCTCTATCGCGCCAAGGCCGCCGGACGCAACTGCGTCTGCCGGCACGACGGTGTCCGGATCGAGCCGGTCGTCGAAGAAGCATCCGTCCCCGCCGAGCAGCCGACTCCGTAGCCCTGGACGAACGTTCGCCCGCTCGGGTATCATCGGGCTATTACGGCCCGCACACCCATTTCCGAGCGCGACATTCCGCACGGGGGACTGCTCGTCATGCCACTGTTCGAGATCGAGACCGAATCGCACATCATCATTACCTGGGCCGAGGACGAGTCCTCCGCCCGCGAGGTGGTGCGATCCAACTATCCGAGGGAGTCGGCGATCCGCGTTACCCGCCGCCCCCGCGACACCTGGGTCATCTCCAAGGCCGCTCTGGGCATCGCCAGCGGCCTGGACCCCTGCTCCGTCGCCCGCGATTGCCTGGCCAAGGCCGCCGGCGACAAGGTCCACGCCATCCGGCTCTACATGCAGGAGACCGGGAGCGACCTGGAGCGGGCCCGAAAGGTCATCGAATCGAACATGGTGATGGGCTGGTAATTGACACGCCCGCTTCGTCGCCCCATGATGGACGTGCTGCCTTGGGGCGCTCCAAACGCAGGGGTGCAGGTCGGCGTTTCGCCGACCGGGTCCAACTGGACTCCCACGAAAGCGGCTGGAAACGGTCGCACCGTTTCGCAAGGCAGCGGAGGGTGCCCGCGTTGCCGATCGCCGGGCGCCCTCCCCGTATTCACCTGGATTGTGCACCGCGCGACACTAGCCCGACGCGCAAGCGAGGGGCTGTAGACGAGTTGCCCTCCCTTGCGCGTCGGGCTAGTGTGGAACACGTTGTCCTCAAATGACACGGACGGTGCGCGATCCAGGTCAACTTCGCAGGTCAGGCTGGAAAGCATGGCCTACGCGGGGGTGACGTATGGGATTTCTCGACTGGCTGCTCCAAGGGCGCGGTCACGGCGTCGAGGAGCTCGCCCGCCGTCTGAAAATCGACGCCGACGCCCTGGCCCGCATCGAGCCGAGCTACCAAGAGTTCTCGATCCCCAAGCGATCGGGCGGGAAGCGGACCATCGAGGCCCCGTCGCCTGAATTGAAGTCCGTTCAGCGTCAGATCCTGCGCCGCGTGTTGGGCCGGCTCCGCGCGCACCCCGCGGCCACCGGCTTCGAGCGGGGGTCCTCCATCGTGCGTCACGCCCGGCAGCATCAGGGCCGGGCCGTGGTGATGCGGTTGGACGTGAAGGACTTCTTCCCCTCGACCACGGCGACCCGGCTGAGGCGATATTTCCGCCGGATCGGCTGGAACCGCCCGGCAACCGCGATCCTCTTGCGCTTGTGTGCTCACAAGGGCCGCTTGCCCCAAGGCGCGCCCACGAGCCCCCGGCTCAGCAACCTGGTGAACTACCGCATCGACGCCCGACTGGCCGGCATGGCCTCGCGCCTGGGCGCCGTATATACCCGCTACGCCGACGATATCACCCTCTCCTTCGACCACGAGGACCACGCCAAGGTCCACTACCTCCAGCGATTCGTGCGCAAGGTCCTTCTATCCGAAGGCTACGTGCTCCATACGCGCAAGAAGCTCAGCGTCCGCCGCAGGCATCACCGGCAGTTGGTCACGGGCCTGGTCGTCAACGAACGCGTGAATCTGCCTCGCCCCGTGCGCCGCTGGCTCCGCGCGGTCGAACACCGCTCCCGCACGGCCCAGCCCCCTCCGCCCAACTCGCCCGAGCCGCTCCGCGCCCGCAAGAAGCCCACCCTCACCCCGCAACAGCTTGAAGGCTGGCGGGCCCTGCAAGGAATGATCGCGCGCCATGCCGCGGAACGCTGAAATCCCTCGGAATCCTCCCCATGCCACATCCGGCTTCTGCGGCGTAGGAGAGGTAAAGACTCGTCTCGCGCCGCTGTTCTTGGCCCCGTCATAAATCGAGCCCGTCGACCTTGTCCACGAGCTGGTCGAGGTCGGGCTTTGCGGCGGGCGGGGGGGGCTGTTTGGTGGCGGTGTCGCTGGCCACCGGGCCTGTATCGCCCAAGGCCCGCTGGCGTTCCTGGGCGGCGAGGGCGGCCGGGTCCACGCCGGCGAAGATTTGGGAGAGGTCCAGTTTCAGGCCCTGGAGCGAGGCATTCGGGTCGCCGGCGATGGCCGGGTCCTTGTGCTGCGGGAACATGATGGCCCCGCTCGGACAGATCCGGGCACAGGCGGGGCAGCCGGGGCGGCACGCATCGGGCTGCTCCACAATCGTTCCTCCCGCTGCGTCCAGGCTGAAGACGCCGAACAGGCAGAAGTTCAAGCACTCCTTGCAGTCGGTGCAACGCTCGAGGTCGATCACCGGATACCAGCGCGCTCGGGTCGGCTCTTCCAGGCGTTTGGCCTCGCCGTTGGTCCGGCCAGCCACCGGCTCCGCCACCCCAAACTTCTCGGCAACGATCTCGTCGATTTGACGCAGGTAGGGCTCGGGGTCGTCGTACGCGCGGAGGTCGAAGCACCAGATCGTGCGATCGGGGATCTTGGTCTTGGCCTTGGCCTCGCCCGACTTTCGCCGTGAGGGCTCGGGCGCATCCTCTTCCGGCAGGGAAAAGGTCCGCCCGAGCCGGCCCCGGACCCCGCTGGCATCGAGCACCCAGAACGCAGAGCGCGGGTAGAGCCATGCCAGCACGATCATGTCGCCCCGGATCGAGCGAAGCAGCCGGACGGCCGGGCCGTCCGGGGCAAGGTCGTAGAGATGGGGAACGACGGTCACGTCGAGCTCGGGACGGTGCTCCAGCCCCGCGACCAAAAGCCCCTGGATCGCCTCTTGCTCCGGGCGGGAATGACGGTCGGCGGCCAGCACGACGGCGATCTTGTCCGACATGACGATCTCCTGAGCGGGGGCGGGGGATTAGGGGTTGGGGATTGGGGATTGGAGACACTCACACAATCGATTCTATCCCACTCGATTCCCCACTCGCCACTCCACCGACAGTCGAATCTGGCCACTCCACCGACAGGATCCGCCGAAGAAGGAATTCCGACGCTTCGTAGTCAAATCTGGTGGGGCTCGCTGCGCTCGCCCCACCCTACAAACCACTGCCCCACAGTTGCCGCTGCCAACCGGCCGTTCCTAATCCCTAATCCCTAATCCCTAATCCCTAATCCCCAGCCAATCCCTGCTTCCCCGCCTGGCCCTTGAGCAATCGCTGGGCGAGCGGCCACGTCGTTTCGAGGTAGGCCACGTACTCCTCCGGGGAGAGGAGCCCGCGGGCTTCGGCGGCAATGACGAGCAGCCATCCGGCGTCGTAGGGGTTCGTGTTGACCAGGGTGGGACGGGCCGGCACGTCAGGGTTAATCTCAACCAGGCGTCCGGCGAGCGGGACGTAGAGGTCGCTGGTGGCCTTGGATGCCTCGACAAAGCCGATGGCCCGGCCCTGTTCGACCGTCACACCCGGCTCGACCGACCATTCCACGTGGCACACCTCCCCGAGGAGCTTCACGGCGTAGGCCGAGAACCCGAAGCGATACCCCGCCTCCCCGCGCGCGGCCCAAAGGTGGTGGCGCGTGTATTGGCGATCGACCGGCAAGAAGGCCGGCGACCGGCCCATCATGAAGACCAGGGGTCTCGGCATGGAATGAGGCTTTCAGCAGTCAGCAATCAGCACGCAGCAGTCAGCTTTCAGCAATCAGCGTTCAGCAATCAGTCGCTTCAACGGAACGCCACGGAGGGCGTTCCCTACAGGCTGAAAGCTGATAGCTCTCCCTCACTTCTTCCCAAAACAGTAGAGATCCCCGGCGTCGGTGCCGATGACCAGGCGTCCGGCGGCCACGGCCGGCGAGGCGAGGACCGACCCGCCGGCCTCGAAGCGCCATCGCTCCTTGCCGGTCTTGGCGTCGAGGGCATAGAGGCGTCCGTCGGCCGAGCCGACGAACACCCGGTCGCCGACGATCACCGGGGAACTGTCGACTCGGGATCGCGTGGCGAAGGTCCAGAGCGGTCTTCCCGTCTTCGGCTCGAAGGCGTGTACCAGCTTGTCTTGCGAGCCCACGACGAGGAGTCCCGGGGCGGCCGCGGCCGACGAGCGGAACGGGGCCCCGCGCTCGTCGTTGGCGTACTTCCAGGCGACCTTGGCCTGCTGCCAGTCGACGGCGAAGAAGGTCTTCCCCTCGGTGCCGACGAACACGAGCGAATCGAGGGCGGCGGGCGTGGAGCCGGTGGGGCCTTCGAGATCGACGTCGGCCGTCTGCTTGCCTTGGGCCAGCTCGATCACGTGCAGCCGCCCGTCGCAGCCGGCCACCAGCGTGCGGTCGCCGACGATCGTGGGAAAGCACCGGATTTGGTTCGTGCTCTGGTACTTCCAGACGAGTTTTCCGCTCTCGGCGTGGAGGCAGTAGAGATAGCTGTCCTGCGATCCCACCAGGACGTGCTCGCCGTAGAGGTTCGCGCTGGAGTTGATCTCCCCGTCGGTGTCGTAGTGCCAGCGGGGCTTGCCGCTCTTGGCATCGAGGCAATAGAAACGGCCGTTCGAATCGCCGACGAAGACCAGCCCCTTGCGCACCGCGGCCGAGGCGGTGAATCCCAGCTCGGTGGGATACTCCCAGAGGGCCCGGCCCGTCGCCAAGTCGACCGCATAGAACTTGCCGTTGAGACTGCCGACGTAGACGGTGCCGTCGGCAATGGCGGCGGTGGCTTCAAACCCGCCTTTCTTGACGGAGAAGGTCCAAAGCAGATCCAACTTCTCGGGCAGGGTCGTAGGGGCGAGCCCGCTGGCCCGGCTGTCGCCGCGAAACAGGGGCCACTGCTCGCCACCCGGGGCGGCGGCTGCCCGGGTCGCCTCCGAGGCACCATGGGCCTCGACCGCGGTTTCGCCCGTCGTGCATCCCGTGAGAACGATCAAGGCGGCCACGAGAAGCGGCCCCAAGGCGGCCTTCGAGTATTCGCGTTCCCACGCTCTGCGCGGGAACGTTTGCCTAGCCTGGATTGCGCACCGCGCGACACTAGCCCGACGCGCAAGCGAGGGATTGCAGACGAGTTGCCCTCGCTTGCGCGTCGGGCTAGTGTGGAACACGTTGTCCTCAAAGGACACAGACGGTACGAAATCCAGGCTAAAGACGCTCTGCGTCCTTCCTCGCCCAGGCCGCAGAGCGGCCGAACCGTGCGTTCCCACGCGGAGCGTGGGAACGAGAATACTGAAGAACGATCTTGTCATGCGACCGCTCCCGATCGGCGCGTGCGGATCACCGCTCGGAGGCCGCCTTGGCCCCTGGAATACAGTATAGGTGGGATTCGGTGCGGAGGAAAAGCTCTCCGCCGGCGATGGCGGGGGTGGCGAACACGCGGCCCTGCATGTCGTTCTCGGCGACGATTTCGAAGTGATCGCCCGCGGCCAGCACGTAGACGGTGCCTCGCTCGTCGACCGCGTAGATGTGGTCGTCGGCGGCCACCAGGCTGGCGGAGAACGTGCCGCGGAGGCGGCCCTTCCAGATCACCTCGCCGCCGGCAGGGTCGTAGCAGGTCACCACCCCGGCATCGTTGAGCACGTAGAGCCGCTGGCCGTAGACGATGCCCGTGGGGATGTACGGCCCTCCGCGATCCAGCTTCCAGGCCACGTGCGAATCGGTCACGTCGCCGGAGCCGCCGGGCCGGATGGCGAGGATGGGGCCGTTGCGTCCGCTGGTGCTGTAGACCAGCCCGTCGCCCACGAGGGTCGTCGGCGTGACCAACTCGGTCGTCCCCCGCACTCGCCATAGCTCGCGCCCGTGGTCGGGATCGTAGGCGATCACCAGGCGTTCCTCGGGGACCTTGCTGCTGGTGCCGTTGACGATCAGCTCGGTGCGGTCCTTGGCGCCGACCTTGGCCCGGACCAGGACGGGGGTCGTCCAGCAACCGTAGCTGGCCCGCGAGGTCCGCCACACCCGGCGGCCCGACGACTTGTCGAAGGCCGCGATCGAGGCATCATTCTCGGCGTCGCACAATTGGATGACGAGGTTGCCGTGGAGCACCGGACTGGCAGCCGTGCCCCATTGGTGATCGAGATTGCCGAGCTCCGCGTGCCAGAGTTCCGCGCCGGCAAGATCGTGGCAGAACAAGCCGGTAGAGCCGAAGAAGGAGTAGACTCGCTGGCCGTCGGTGGCCACGGTCGACGAGGCGTAGCCGTTCTTGGCGTGAGTGCGTCCGAAGGCCCGGCCGACCTCGGCCCTCCACAGGAGCCGCCCGTCGCTCCTCCGGTAGCACAGCACGGCCAGCGCCGGGGGATCCTGGTCGGGAAGGGCCGAGGTGAGGAAGACCCGATCGTCCCAGACGACGGGCGAGGAATTGCCTCGGCCCGGCACTTCGACCTTCCAGCGGACTCCGGCCGCGGGGCTGAAACGCACCGCGCGGCACCCGCCCGGGGCGATGCCCGAGGCGTTCGGCCCGCGCCACCCCGGCCAGCCCACCGGATCTCGGGGCGCTTCGGGGAGCGAGGCCGGCTGCTCCAGCGGCACGCCGCCGCGCCGGCAACCGCAGAAAACAACGAGGGCGCAAAGGGCCAGCCGGCAGCCATCGCCATGCATTCGGAACCCAGACATGCGCCGGCTCAAGGCGTGTTCGGAGTGTTCGCGGGGCTGGGCGTGCTGCTCAATTGCGAGAGCACTTGCAGCAACCCGTTGAGGTGCGCCAGACGCGGGCCGAAACGATCGATGAACTCGTTGAGCATGAACTCGCCGTCGCGCAGCGTCTCGAAGTTCTCGCTGATCTCCTGGGTGAGGCCGATGAGATACTCGGTCTGGACCTTGCTGAGGGCCTCGGCGGCCAGCCGGCAACTGCGGGCCAATCCGGGGTTGGCCTGCTTCCAGTTGCCCAACTCGTTGGCCCGCTGGCGTTGGGTCGAACAGAAGTGATTCAACAGCTCTTCGAGCAGCTCGTTCTGGCGATCCTGCGCCGCAAGGATTTCCCGCAAGAGGCCGATGCCTTCGTTGGCGTCCCCTGCGCCCGGACACCCGGTCGCGCCAAGCGCGCCGTGAGCGACATCGATCTGAGAATATAGGGAAGGTCGCGAGCGGCGATCTTGACTCATGGAGGCAGTTCCTTAACCCGGTTCCTTGCTCCGACTCAAGTTCCAGTATAAACACGAATCCACGAGAAAGTCGAGTATCTCCCAGGCGGTTCTGGTGTCACCCGGCTAAAGTCCTGCACACTGGCCGCCCGATCCAGGTGCAGACACCGGCCACCACTCCGAATTCTGGGATAATCAAGAAGGATGCAAAATTTAGATAGAATAGCAAGTTTGCATGAAGGTTAACGACGCTAAGTCCAGTCTTGCCATAGGTTTCTTGACGGTCATCGAGTACCCCGAGTATGGGCTGTTCGGGGGCTACTTGGTGCTGAACCGGCTGGGGCGCCCCCTGGAATTCCATTGCACGGCGCCGGTCAAGCCAAGTCGGGCCCAGCAAATCCTTTACGGCTCGACCTTGCAGCCCTATCTCTATGGCGAGCAAATCGGCCGGACCCTGGTCGGGAGCACGAAAGTGGACCCGCTGGCGGTCTTCACCGACTGCGGACCCGCCCTAGCGCTACGCGAGTTTGTGGAGGTGCCGGTGGTTTTCGTGCTCGACAAGGAGGGTGCGTCAGGGGTCGGAGAAGACAGGGCGTCCGAGGTTTCCCAGGCCCCCGAGACCGCGCAGAACTCCTACCGCGTAGACCCCGCACATCCGGCCGGGTGCAGGATGACGGCCTTCCACCTGGGCCGCCATCGTCTGGCCGTCCCATCGTGGGCCGCCGACGACCGCCAGGTGGTCGCCACGCGGCTCGGCGAGCTGGCGGAATCGTTCGATTTCGTGGAGCCGTTTGAGCGGATCCGCGAGGCCATCGAGGAGGCCCGCCGCGGCGGGTAGTCCGACGTATGTCCCAATCGCCGTGTGTGGCACTGCTTGACCGCTGCCGCCAGCACGGTTTTCGTCGATCGGTTGAGACGTGACCCGGCAGCGGTTAGGCAGTGGCACACTCCCAGGATCATGCAACCCACGATGGAAGTCCGAAGCTGGCATCCTTCCGACATGCCGCCGGCCCTGGAGTGCGACCTTGCGTTTCGGGCCGCCCTGTTTCCCACCGGCTGGAATCGGGCGATTGCGCGCCAAGCCGAGATCAAGGTCGTCCGGCAGGACCTTCAGCCCTCGGCGCCCCGGGTGATCTCGGTGCCGATCGGGCGGGCGTCGACCCGGGTGAGGAGTTTCTTTTTCGCCGAGCCGGTCGTGGAAGCGGATTCCGTGAAGGCGCTGCCTCCGGGCAATGGCAAACCGCAGACTCCGGAGGGCCCGAGAACCTGTACCCGCGTGAAGCCGCCCGGCGACGTGATCAAGCTGGAAGATCGTCTCCGCTACGTGTTGCAGCCCTCGCTGGAGTCGCTGCTGGAGACCCGATCGCTCACCTTCCCGTTGCGGCCGTTTCCTTATCAATGGGAGGGGATTGCTTTCCTGTATCCGCGGCAGACGGTGATCCTGGCCGACGAGATGGGCCTGGGCAAGACCATGCAAGCGATCACCGCCGTGCGTCTGCTGCTGCACACCGGGGACGTCCGCAAGGTGCTGCTGGTCTGCCCGAAGCCGCTGGTGAGCAATTGGCAGCGGGAGTTCCAGGTCTGGGCGCCCGAGGTTCCGCTCCTGGCGATCGAAGGGGATCAGGCCCGGCGCCGCTGGCAGTGGGAGCTGCCCGGCGTGCCGGTGAAACTCGCCAACTACGAGCTGCTGCACCGCGACCGCGAGGTCCTGGAGGGCGCCGCCTCGGGCCAGGGGGCGCTTGATTTTGACTTGGTGATCCTCGACGAATCGCAGCGGATCAAGAACCGCGCCAGCGCCACAAGCCAAGCGGCGCAGGCCATCCGGCGTCGCCGCGCGTGGGCACTGACGGGAACGCCGATCGAGAACAGCCCCGAGGATCTGGTGGGGATCTTCGATTTCCTCGTGCCGGGCTATCTCTCCTCGGAGATGGCCCCGCGCCGCATGGCCCGCGCCGTGGGCGATTACGTCCTGCGTAGGACGAAGGAGCAGGTGCTCACCGACCTTCCGCCCAAGCTGTTCCGCGACGCCGAGCTCGATCTCACCCCGGAGCAGCACGAGACGTACAAGCTGGCCGAGGACGAGGGGGTGCTGCGGCTCACGGAACTGGGGCATTCGGTGACGATCCAGCACGTGTTCGAGCTGGTCTTGCGCCTGAAACAGATCTGCAATTTCGATCCTGCCACCGGCACGAGCGCGAAGCTCGAGCGGCTCGAAGCCGACCTCGAGGAAGTCGCGGCCAGCGGGCGCAAGGCCCTCGTATTCAGCCAGTGGGTCGAGACGCTGCGGCGACTCAGCGGGCACCTGGAGCGGTTCGGTCCGCTGGAGTTCCATGGCAGAATCCCGCCGCGACAGCGCGAGGCCGTCCTTCAGCAGTTCCGCGAGGATGCCGACCGCCATGTGCTCCTGATCAGCTACGGCGCGGGCGGGGTCGGGCTCAACCTCCAACTGGCCAGCTACGTATTCCTCTTCGACCGCTGGTGGAACCCGGCGATCGAGGACCAGGCCATCAACCGTGCCCACCGCATTGGCAGCTCGGGTCCGGTGACCGTGACCCGCTTCCTCATGCTCGACACGATCGAAGAGCGGATCGAGCGAATCCTCCAGGAGAAGCGGGACCTGTTCGACACCATCTTCTCCTCAAGTGCGGGTCAACCCCGCAAGCCGGGCCTGTCCCAGCAGCAGATCTTCGGCCTCTTTGATCTCCAATGCCCGGGCGGACCGCTCGACGCCGCCGCATAGTTTGCGGGGGCAGCAGCAGGATTACTGAGGTTCAGAAAGGGAACGCAACATTCTCTCTCGGACCCGGGGCGTGTCGCCCCGGTCTTTCCGGGCCGACACGGCCCGGCTTGGATTTGTCCTTGTTGCACCACTTCTCTGAGGATCAATAGCCTGGATCGTACACCGCGGGGGAATCTTTGAGCCTCCTGGAGCACGACGAAGTTGGCTCAGCGGGTCCTGATCGGGCCGTTCGTCCCGAAAATTGGAAGGCATCCTGACACGGCATCGAAAACCGCTACAATCGGGGGCGTGGCGAGGTCGTGGGCAGGCCGGACTCCGAACGGCTGTCGATCGGTATGCGAAGGAGAATTCCCCCGATGAAGAGGACAACCAGACACACGCTCACAGCCTTCATTGCCGCCCTGCTGCTGACATGGCTAGCCTCTACGGCGCGTGCAGAGGTTGTCGGACTCCGCGCCGCCTTGGTCGAGACAGACGGCGTCTTCGGGGTCGAGTATCGCTCCGGGGAGACGCCGTCCACGCGCGATTTGGCCCCGATACGGCTTCGCGGCTTTGGGGAGCTTTCGGCGAAGATCACGTCCGGCGGAAGCGCCCGCGGCGGAGCGGTCTCTTGGCTGGCCGCTTCTTGCGAGAACGAGACGAAGGCCGGGATCGTCCACGCCAAGTTCGTGAGCGATTTGCACCTGCTGGGCGAGATCAAGGACGACACGCGGGCCGTCTCCGGAATCCGGGTGCCCGTCTTCCTCGTTCCGCGCCAGGGAATGGTGTCGGCGTTCCGCAACGGGAGGGTTCTTCACATCGTGGCCAGTCCGAAGGAGAAGGGGTTGATGGAGGGGCTGGCGTCGCTGGAGAGGAAAGGCATGCTGGCCAAAGCGGATCTGGTCCCGCAGGCGAAGGTGCCGATGTTTCTGGACGCCTGGGACAAGCATGGGTTCCGCTTCTACTACCGCCCCTGGGAGACTCCGAAGGATGACAAATGGAAGGACTACAAGGTTCTGGGTGAATTCGACTTTGCCAAGCAGCAAGGCGACGCGGGGTTTGTCTTCTGGGCGGAGACCAGCCTGGTCGACAACGCGGTGGGGCTCGACAACGACGTCTGGGGGGACTGGGCGGCCCGGGCGGCCGTCCGCCGCAATCTCCCCATCGTGATCAACACGATGGCGGCCGAACCGACCTGGATGCTCAACGGCCACCGGGACCAGCTCATGTCGCTCATGCCCCAGTTCTGCGGGTCTTTTCACAGCGTCGCCGACACGTGGAGTGCCGGCATGCGGAGCGTCTCGTGGTGCGCCACCGGTGCGAAGGACGCGCAGCTCGCCCCGATCCGCCGCATCGCCGCCCGCTACAGCAAGGTCCCCAATACGCTCGAATACCTTGAGCCGCACGGTGAGCTGCGCCACGGCGATTACGACATCTTCCTCGAATACGGACCCGTCGCCGACACCAGCTACCGGGCCTACCTGAAAGAGAAGTATGGCACCGCCGCCAAGGTGGCCGCCCGGTGGGGGATGAAGGACGCCATCCAGACGTGGGAGGACGTGCGCGTGCCCGACCTTGCTTCGTTCCTCGGCTACGACGCCGACGCCGTCGACCTGACGGGCCAATGGCGAATCGGCTACGAACCCAAGCGCGAACCGGCGACCGACGGCGGGAAGAAACCTCAGGGCCCGAATCCCATCCTCGCCCCGGCCGAGTGGTTCGGCGAGAAGTTCGACGATTCGTCATGGCCGGCGATCGCCGCTCCCGGCAACGACCGGATGATGCTGCTCGAAAAGAAGCCGGCCGTTTTCCGTCGCTCGTTCGAGGTTCCCGAGAGCTGGTTGCGCCAGCGCCGAAAGATCTGGCTCTACGTCTGGGACCTGAACTCGGGGGAGCATCTCCAAGACAAGATCGCCGCCTCGCTGAATGGCGTCGGGATCGGCGAGGATCTCACCCGGCACGCCACGTCGCACTGGTCCGCGTTCGAGGCCGGCGCCGCCCTCCGCGCCGGCGCCAACACCGTCGCCATTAGGGTGCCCCAAGGGTTCCTGGGCTATCACATTTATCTTTCCAAACACGCGCCGGCGCAGTATCCCGACCTGCCCGAAGGGATGCAGGCGACTTGGGTCGACTTCGCCGACTGGCGTCAGTGGACGCGGCTGGAAGCGGCGCGGCGCGGCCTGGAAGCGATCCGGAGCGTGGACCCCGACCGTTCGATCCTCTGCATGTCGCCCGACAGCAGCGTCGCGGGAATCAAGAAGCTCTGCGAGCGCTACGGCGCCCACTTCCACAACACGGGCCACATGGGCGCGTTCTGGAACGAGTTCCTCCCGATGCTCATGCGCGGCGCCGATCTTCCCTTCTCGCTCGAGCCCGGTGGTCCGGCCGGGAGCTTGCAGGATTTCAAGCGCATGATGGGGCTCTACTTCACCGAGGGCATCCAGGCGATCCACTATTTCATCCACGTCGGGAGCATCTATTGGCCGCAGGACATCCGCGCCCATTTCGAGCGGGTCCAGCCGCTGGTGAACACGGTGGGCAAGGTCCATCCGCCCAAGGCCGAGATCGCCATGTTGTTCAGCGACCGCGTCGCGAACCTCACCGGGTTTCCTTGGGGGAAGAACCCCGACGTGAACCTCTCTACCGGCTATTTCACCTGGCCGCTCACCGGCTATTTCACCGGAAAATACGACTTCGACGGCGTCACCGATCTCGACTTCGCCGACGGCTCCGCCGATCCCTACAAGATCATCATCGGCGCCAACATCTCCGTGATGGACGAGAAATTCGTCAAGGGCGTCGAGGACTGGGTGCGCAAGGGGGGCATTTTTGTGGCCTTCGTCCAGACGGGTCGCCATGCTCCCGAAAAGAAGGACGCATGGCCGATCTCTCGGGTCTCCGGCTACAAGGTCACCGGGATCAGCCGCGCCGGGGCGACGCCGGACGATCCCCATGAGGTCGCCGATTGGTGGAGCTTCACCTTCGCACCCAAACAGAAAGTCTTCAAGGCGGACCAATGGGACCTCAAGGGCGTCAAGGCCAACGGCTTGAAGCTCAAGGCAACCTCGCCCTCCTGCCGGGCCCTCGCCCTCTGGGACGACGGTTCGACGGCCATCGGTCTGCGCCGGCTCGGAAAGGGCTTCGTGATGCACATGGGGCTCAAGTTCTGCCGCGAGCCGCTCTGGCACGGCTGGCCGGACCGCACGGAGAAGCTGTTCCGGCAGGTCTTCGAGTGGGCCGGAATGGAGCGCGTGCCCGCCGCCGCGGAGGGCGCGAAGTTCCGCCACTACGTCAGCAACAACGGACTGTTCGACTACTGGATCCTATGGAACGAGCACGCCGACAAGCCCCTAAATACGAATCTGGCGTTCCGAGACGGAGCCAAGCCTGCCTTCTGCCGCGAAGTCGGTTCCGACGCGGTCGTCGAGCTGGCCGTCGAGGCGGATGGATCTCTCGCCGTCAAGGGCATTCATCTTGAGCCGCTTGAGACCAAGATGTTCGTGACGCCGCGAAATCGGATCACGGACGCCCCCGTCGAGTGGCTCGAGCTCCAACGCAACTGGTGGCGCGGCGCGGCGGATGTCCCGTCCGCTCCGGCGCCCGTCG
>Ga0172371_10007020_pt1 | contig 16157 bp, 8 predicted proteins | sample Lak12m_FD_114543 | JGI IMG/M metagenome (GOLD analysis project Ga0172371, IMG submission 114543) | Freshwater microbial communities from Kabuno Bay, South-Kivu, Congo - kab_022012_12m | ecosystem: Environmental > Aquatic > Freshwater > Lake | place: Democratic Republic of the Congo: South-Kivu...
CTACTATATCATTGACCTTGTCGACTTGGAAAATATCGCGCCGGCGCTGGCCCAGCCACCGGGCCCTACCAGCAATTGGTTGAATGTCAAAGCCGCCCCCTTCTCTGCCGCGGGCAATGGCACCAACGATGACACGACCGCGCTGCGAAATTGCGTCAGTGCGGCGATGAGTCAGGGCAAGAACGTCTGGGTGCCGGCCGGCACCTACAAGCTCACCGGCTCTATTGACGGGCTCAAAAATATGACGGTGCAAGGGGCCGGCATGTGGCATACCACATTTGTAGCTGACCCGGTTCTGGCCAGCACCACGCCCAGCCGGCGGCCCAGATTCCATGGCGGGGGCAACAATGTTCATCTCGCCGATTTTGCCATGATTGGCTATCGCACCTACCGCATTGACACGCAGCCCGGCGATGGCATTGGCGGCAATTTTGGCACCAATTCCACCATTGCGCGCCTCTGGATCGAGCACACCTCGGTGGGCGCCTGGGTGGTGAACTCACTGGGTTTGTTGATTGTAGACTGCCGGGCACGCAACACCATTGCCGACGGCTATAACCTGTGTGTCGGCGTGCGCGCATCGGTCATCTCCAATTGCACGGCGCGCGGCACCGGCGACGACTGCTTCGCCACCTGGCCGGCAACCTACATCGCCCAGACCTACAAGCCGGGGCTCAATCGCTTCACGCATTGCACCGGCCAGCTGGCGTATCTGGCCCAAGGGGGCTCCCTCTACGGCGGCGAAGGCAACACGATCGATCAGTGCTTGTTCCAAGACATGACCTATGGCAGTGGCGTGTTGATCAGTGGCACCTTCGAAGTCGGGCCGAATGTTTTCAGCGGCACGACCCTGGTGCAAAACTCCGCCCTCATGCGCTGCGGCGGATATTTCGACAAGGCGGCCTTAAAGTTTATGCTGGAGAATCATCCGATCACCAACGTCATCCTGAACAATCTCAGCATCGTGGACAGCGTGTCGCACGCCATTGGCGTTGATCGCGAACAGGTGCTGGGCGCCACTGCCAACGGGCTTTGCGTGAGCAATTGGGGTTTGGGTATGGCCGGTTGCTATGCCGTCTGTGCCTATGGCGGCAATACCGGCCGCTTGGCCATCAATGATGCGATACTGGGCGAGTATGCCAATGGCGCGGCCAATCTCAACCTCGCGTTCAACAACGTCACCGGATCGTTACCCGCGCCGTGGCTGGCCGGGGACATTGGCAATGGCATTCACAAAGGCGGGGCCGCGTCCAGCAACGGCACGTTCATCGTCAGCGGCGCAGGGGCGGACATCGCCGGCGCCGCGGATGCCTTTCGCTATGTCAGTCAACCGGCCAGTGGCGACTGCAGTATGGTGGCCATGGTCACGACCCAGCAGAACACGGATCCATGGGCCAAGGCGGGCGTGATGATCCGCGAAGACCTCAGCATCGACTCACCGAATGCCGCCGTCCTCATCACGCCGGGCAATGGTGTGCGGTTTCAATGGCGGACCAGCGCGGGCGGCGCGACGGCATCCACCGGTGTGGCTGGTGTGACGACGCCGTGCCGGCTAAGCCTCCAGCGCAGCGGCACCAGTTTCGCCGCCTATTATGCCACCAATGGCAGCACCTGGATTCAGATTGGAACCAGCCAAACCATCGTGATGGCGTCCAGCCTGACACGCGGTTTGGCCGTCACCGCGCACAACAACGCGCTGCTTTCCACCGCCACGCTGGAGGTGGAACTCCCCGAACCGGCCTTGACCGGCATGCTCACTACCGCGCTGTTGGTCACGCGTCTGGCCCAGCACAGGGGCAATTGATTCCGCCGTTGGCGGGATGTGTGTGATTTGGCAGCAGCAGCACGGTCGCCGGGCCGGCGACCCTCCCGGAAATCGCAACAATTCATGGGCAGAGGCAGGCGCACGGAATGTCGTTGCGCGCCTGCATGAAGAGCCAATGCAAATGGGCAGTAACGCCGACCTTGTTCGCCTTACGGCGTGATCGGCATCGTCGTTGCGAGCGGGATATCGCCGCGCAGCATCTTGCCGGCTTCGTTCGCCAGCCGCAGATACCAATCGCTGGGCAGGTTGTAGCCGTCCACATTCAGCGGCACGAAATTGCAGTTTGGTGGCTGGTCGGCGGGCGTTGGCGCAATCTTGAACATCGCCGTGGCTTCGTCCACCTCATCGAACATGGCGCCATACATCATTGAACAGCCGGCGCTGATCCCGTTGTACACCTGGCGCCAGTAGAAATTGCCGCCGTTACGCGGAATCTGATTGGCGGGGCCGCCGGTGAGGTTTTTCCAGGAAAAGCCGGGCCAGACGACCGGCAGATAGTCAATGCCGTGGGCGTTGCAGTCAGCCAGGTCCGGCACGGTGACGTTGGCCCGGTACGTGTTTGCGCCGGCGTCATCGGCATAGCGGCCGACCGACCACGGGCTGATGATGTCGAAGGCGCGAAACGCGGCAGCCCACGCAGCATCTGTTTGCGCGTCATTGGTCAACGTGCGCCAATACGACGGCACGCCACCCATCACGGTACAACCGGCAGTCTTGAACCAGTTGATGGCTTGCAGGCATTGTGCGGGTGTGTCGGCACGGCCGGCGAAGCCAAAGCCCCAGAGTGCCACCACCGGTTTGCCCTTGTGCTGCAGGTACATCGGGCTGTTGGTCACCCCCTGGACAGTGACAAGGTACGGCCAGTCATTGGTCAGCGCGCTGATGAGCGTGGCAGCGGGATTGCCGGAGATATCGTACATGATCGCGAAGGTGCGGCCGTGCGCTTCTGCCGCAGCGCGGACATTGGCGGCCACCTGATTGCGCAGTGCCCCGACTGTTCCGGACAGATCCGTCAAGAAGCGTTGGAAGAACACGCCGTCGAGATGATTGTCCTGCATCCATTTGAAATGCCGCATCACGGTTTTCTGGTTGTACGCCGAATAGAGTTTTGCGGGTGTGCCGTTGGAATAGGTCACACTTGTGACGTAAAGCTCGTCGGCATCCAGTTCGGACATGTCCGGCCACATTTCCACCGTGAGATTCGCGGCGGTGGGCGTATTGTTGCGAAACCAGTGCACCCAAGCGTTCACCGGCGACCCGTCACCGGCACATGCGAACCAGCCTTGATAGCCCATCAATAATTTATGGGACATGGTGCGCGGATCCACCTCGCCCACGCCGCGAAAGAACATCTGCGGGCTGGCAGCCGGGACGCGCACGGTGTTCGAACCGCAGACGACAACGATCGTATTCGTCAGCTTCTGCCACGCCGTGGTCTGCAGCAGGTTCGTGTTCGCTTGAATGCTAATCGCGGCGCTGTTGGTCGGCCAGGCCAGCACTACATTCCCTGCCTCCGGTCGAATGAAAAGCCGCGGCGGACTTGGCGGCGCCGGCAACACGCTCAGTGTGATTGATACCGGCGGGGACCATGCCTTGGCACCCCGATTATCAACAGCCAGCGCCGTGAGAATATATCTGCCGGCGCTGACATCATGCCAGGATACGCTCCACGGGCTGGCGCTGGTCTGGCCGATACGGTTCGTCCCGGAAAACAACTGGACATTGGTGACACCGCCATCCAGGTCTGTCGCGTCGGCAATCACAACCAGGCCGGGCCCCGGGCTGGTAATGGAAACCGCCGCAGTGTGGGCCGGGTTCGTGATGGACACCAGCGGCATGATATTGGCGGTTGAATTGCTGGCCTGCGGCACGACGAAATCCGTTTGTTTCGTGATCGCGATGTTGTCCCACTGCGCGGCAAGCGGGTAATAGCCCGGCGCAGTGCCCGTGCCGGCCTTTCCATCACAGAACACGCGCACTAACAGATTCGTACCGGTGGTCGACGTGCTGAACGTGCCGTACACGAAGTACCCTTTGTCCGCTTCCGCATCTGCATAGGTCAGGAGAAGTTGTGACTCGCCCGCGGCATCATTGAGATCAACGACCGTGTTGACATGATTGGCCGCATTACCAAGGTTCCAGAGATATGCACTCAAAACGTACGCTGCGGCAGGTTCGAGTGTCAATGTCTGGCTGTACGTGCAGACCGATGCGCCGCCGTCAACCTGGGCTCGGGCTACCACGCTTTGATTCACCGGCACCATGTTCGAACCGGTGTTCGCAAACATGTCGGCCGTGCGATTCCAACCGGGAGGATTCGGATAATTGCCACCTGTCAACGGGCCTTGCAACTGGAAATTGCCATTGGCAATCAACTGGACTTGTTCCGTGCCGGGCTTGATGGCCGCCAGCTTCAGTTTTATCTCGGCGTGTGACATTGCCGTCGCAGCGACAAGGCCGAGTAATGCAACCAGCAAACAAGAATATTCTGCGGGCAGTTCGGCGGCAACGTTCTGCAGGTTACGCCCGGATGCCATCGGCTTTTCGTGCCTAATCAATACCACTTCACCGCAATGGCGCGGGCCTTGGCTTCTGCCTCGACGACCTTGCTCTCGGCCACGTGCGGGCCGCCGGCATCCAATGGCTGCGCATTGACAAACGTCACATCAGTGATGCCGGCAAGTCCGAAGACCGTGCGCAAATAGGGTTCAACAAAGTCCGCGGCATGATACGGACTGCCGGCGCTGTAATCGCCGCCGCGCGCGCTGACCACCAGCATGCGCTTGTTCAGCGCCAAACCGACCGGCCCTTGTTCGGTGTACCGGAACAAATACTTGGGCTGGACAATCACATCCAGATAGTGTTTCAGTGCGTACGGTATGCCGAAGTTCCACATGGGCGTGCTGATGAGATAGGCATCCGCAGCCAGAAAGCGGGTGATCTGCGCGACAATGGCCGCCCAGCTTTTTTCCGCCGCCGCGTTCAGTTCTTGACCGGCCATCAATTGATACTTGCCGCCGACAGGCACGGCCGTGAGTGCCGGCAGCGGCTCGTCGAAAACGTTGAGCGTGTCAATGTGCAGTGCGGGCGTGCGGTGGGTGGCTTCGGCCAGAAATGCCGCGGCGATGCGGGTGGAGCGCGACAGTTGGCCGCGCGGACTGGCGACGATGTGCAGGATCGTTTGCATCCGCCACCGTGCTATTTCATCTGCTTGATGATCTCTGGAATGATCTGAAACAGGTCGCCGCAGAGGGCCAGCGTGGCGATTTTCATCATGGGCGCGTCGGGATCCTTGTTGATGGCAATGATCACGTCGGACGACTGCATGCCGACCAAATGCTGGATCTGGCCCGAGATGCCGCAGGCGATATAGACTTTCGGATTGACCGTCTTGCCGGTCTGGCCGACTTGGTGCGAATACTGGATCCAGCCTTCATCCACTGCGGCGCGACTGGCGCCGACGGCCCCGCCGACCGCCTTGGCCAGGTCATGCAGCATGCCGAAATTCTCCGGTCCCTTGACGCCGCGCCCGCCGCTGACAATGATGTTGGCATCGGTCAGGTTGATGGTGTCTTCGAGGATTTCGACCACATCGACCACGCGCGCATTGTTCGCTTTCTCGCGCGCGTCGAACGCCTCGCGAATGACTTCGCCGGTGCGGCTGGAGTCCGGCTGCGCGGCCGGAAACACTTTGTGGCGCACGGTTGACATTTGCGGCCGGTGCTGCGGGCAGAGAATGCGGGCCATGATATTGCCGCCGAAGGCCGGGCGGGTTTGCACCAGCAATTGTTTTTCCGGGTCGATGTGCAACTCGGTGCAATCGGCGGTCAAGCCGGTCTTGAGCTGCACCGCCACGCGCGGAATCAGGGCGCGGCCGATCGTGGTCGCGCCGCACAACACAATCTCCGGTTTGTATTTCCGGCACAGGCGCGTGATCACGGTCGAATATGTTTCATCCTCAAAGAATTCAAGGCAGTCATCCTCGACCACCACGACTTTGTCGGCGCCGCAGGCAATCAACTCTTGGGCTTTGTGTGCCACGGTCTTGCCCAGCAACACGGCCCAGACTTCCTGTTGGCGGACATCCGCCAGTTCGCGCGCCTTACCCAGCAGTTCAAAGACGACGCCCTGCAGCACGCCTTTCTTCTGCTCGGCAAAAATCCAGACATGGCGATGCGCGTCGAGGGCGGTCTTGGCTTCTTTCTTCTCGCGGATCAGGGTGATGGCGTCAAACGGGCAGACGCCCTGCTTGGCGCACGCACCGCAGAGCGTGCAGGTGACCTCGTCCACCGCGGCAATATCGTGCACGATCGTCAGCGCGTTAAACGGGCAGCGTTCGAGACAGACGGCGCAGCCGGTGCATTTCTTTTGATCAATAATCAGGGGCATGGTACGATGTACAATTTACGAATTACAATTTACAATTAGACAATACCCATGGCACGCATCTCGCGAATGGCCTCGCGGGCGACGTCGGCGGGTTCGCCGGTGATCATCTTGCCGCCTTTGCGCGGCGGCGGCGTGAAGATTTCGACGACCAGCGTGGGTGAGCCTTCGAGCCCGACCAGGGCCGGCTCGGCGCCGACATCCGCGGCTTTCCAGGTTGGGATCGTCGCCTTCTTGGCCGTCATCTTGCCTTTCAAGCTGGCGATGCGCGGCTGGTTGATTTCCTTGACGACCGTCAGCATGGCCGGCAGGCGCACTTCCAGCACGTCATAGCCGTCTTCATTCAGGCGTTCGGCGCGGATGGTGCCGTTCTCGATCGCCTCGATCTTGCGCACATACGTGATCTGCGGGATGCCGAGATGGACAGCGATGCCCGGGCCGACCTGGGCGGTGTCGCCGTCAATCGCCTGCTTGCCGCACAGAATAAGGTCGATCGGGCCGAGTTTGCGGATCGCCTGCGCCAGGGCATACGAGGTGGCCAGCGTGTCGGAGCCGGCGAAGGCGCGGTCGGACAGCAGCACGGCCTCGTCGGCGCCCAGGCTGATCGCCTCACGCAGCGCGCTTTCGGCCTGCGGCGGGCCCATCGTCAGCACAATGACTTTGCCACCAAAGCGTTCTTTCAGCCGCACGCCCTCTTCGAGCGCGTAGCAGTCAAACGGATTGATAATGGATTCGACGCCTTCGCGAATCAGCGTCTTGGTTTCCGGATTGATGCGAACACTGGTCGTGTCCGGCACTTGCTTGATGCAGACAACAATGGTCATGGGCGTGCGGGGTGGATTACTTCTCGTTACTGGCGGCCTCTTTCACCAAAGCGTGGCCGATGACGTCGCGCTGAATTTGGTTGGTGCCTTCGTAGATCTGGGTGATCTTGGCATCGCGCATGCGTTTTTCCATCGGGTACTCTTTCATTTAGCCATAGCCACCGAAGACCTGCACGGCATCGGTGGTCACTTCCATGGCCATGTCCGAGGCGAAGCACTTGGCGATGGCCGATTCCTTCTGGCACTTGAGGTCGCCGGCATCGATCGAGCGCGCCACGGCGTAGACCAGTGCGCGCGAGGCCTCGACTTTCATGGCCATCTCGGCCAGCAGGAAGCGCAGGCCTTGATTCGCGATGATGGGCTTGCCGAACTGCACGCGCTGGCGGGCGTAAGCCACCGCGTCGTCGAGCGCGCCGGCGGCGATGCCTAGCGCCTGGGCGGCCACGCCCGGGCGCGACATGTCAAAGGTTTTCATGGCCACGACAAAGCCCTGGCCGACCTTGCCCAGCAATTGCGACGCCGGCACTTTGCAGTCTTCAAAGACGAGTTCATAGGTGCTCGAGGCGCGAATGCCCATCTTGTCTTCTTTTTTGCCGAAGGAAAAGCCGGGCGTGCCCTTTTCGATGATAAAGGCCGTGGCGCCGCGCGCGCCCTTGGCCTTGTCGGTCATGGCGACCACCGCATAGGTCTCGGCGACTTCGCCGTTGGTGATCCATTGCTTGGTGCCGTTGAGGATAAAACAGTCGCCGTCTTTGCGGGCGGTGGTCTGAATCCCGCCGGCATCCGAACCGGCGCCGGCTTCGGTCACGGCAAACGCGGCCAGCTTGGCACCCGAGGCCAAATCCGGCAGATATTTCTGTTTTTGCTCGTCGCTGCCGAAGAGCACGATCGGCAGCGTGCCCAGTGCCGTCGCTGCCAGGCTCAGCGAGATGCCGCCGCAGGCTTTGCTCAGTTCCTCGACCGCGACCACCAGGTTGGTAATGCCGTTGGAGACCTTGGGATCCACCATGCCGCCGTATTGTTCCGGCAGGTAGACGCCGAACAAGCCGGCATCGGCGATGACCTTTTGAATGTCCCATGGGAATTCATTTTTCTCATCATATTCGATGGCCACCGGCTTGATGCGCTTCTGGGCGATCTCGCGCGCCGTTTCCTTGATCATCAATTGTTCTTCGGTCAGCAGATAGTTCATAGATTCCCGTCAGTGTTGCATAAAACAGAACATAAAAAAACACCTTGCCGCATGTCAAGGTTAAAAGCCATGTAGTATACCAAAAAGCCGCGCACAGGTCAACCGTGCGCAGGCACGCCATTGTGCGCCGCGGACCGCACATCCCCTTTCCACGAGCCGCGTCGGATCGCTTACGACCGGCACAAGCCACGCCGGCGCGGCAGCAGGACGGCCACCAGCACGACGCCCAGCAGCGCCGGTTCGGGAATCGGCAGCAGCACCAGCGGCCGGAGCCGGCGCCCGTCGGTGTCGTTGATCCCGGGCGTGTTGGTGCTGTACTGCGCCATGATTCCGCTGATCACGCAGGGCACCTGGGGAATCGGCGTGCCCACCAGCGGATCCGCGGTATCCAGAATGCTCATGACGGCCGACTGGCCGGCGGTATTCGTCAACAGGTAATCAGCATTGCTCCCGGTGAAAGTGGCAAGGTTGGTCGCGATGAACACGTTGCTGAGGATGACGCTCATGTTTTCGAGGGCCTCGCCCGGCAGCGAGCCGTTCTGCATCTCATTCATCGTGATCGGCAGCGCGGCCGGGACGCCGACCGGGCCGAGATTGGTCACCATCACCGGCTGCATGATTTCATACAGGCCATGGTACCAGACATTCGAGCCGCGCAGGACAATCCGATCGCCCGGCAGGACGCCTTGGTTGAGCAGGTTGGTGACATAGGCCGTTTCGTTGTCGACGCCATACATCAGGATGCCGGCCGTCGCATCTTGCGCGGGAAAGGCGTAGCCGCTGCGGGTGATGTCGTTGGTGGTGGAGACGGTCATGGGGCCAACCGTCACGATCGTGCTCATGGGCTGCTGACGGGCTTCACTGATTGAGACGGCATCGCCGAGTTTGTAGGCCCACAGCTTCATGCCGGTCGCGCCTTCCATGACGAAGATATAGCCGTTGAGATAGGCCAGATCATAGCCGCGCCCGTCATTGGCAATGACAAACGGCAAATCCACTGAACCGAGGTAGCTGCCGTCGGCAGCACGATAGCGATCAAGTTTGTTGTATGGCAAGGGTGTGCCGCCTTGCACGACCCGGCACGGCATGACCCACAGTTCATCATTGTACGACGGTGCGCGGCCGGCCGGAACAAACTCGATGGCGGCGCCGGTCTTGGCGTTTTGGTCATTGTTGAGTTCGCCGCGCGCATTGACCCAGGGCGTGCAGATCTGGGCCGGCACACTGCCACTGAGCACGGCGCGGCGCAGCATGTTGGAGCCGCCGGTGATGCCCTGGCTGTAATAATACATGGTCGCGTCCGCACCCCGCACTGCATCCACGCCCCAGTAGGATGGCGTGAACTGGTTTTGCGCCAGGGCATAGTAGGTGAAAGTGGCTTCGTTGCTGACCACGTATGATTGATAAAAGCGCGTGCCGCACCACTGGCCGTAGATGAACGTGCCGGTGCTGGTCGGATCGGCGATGATGGCATAGGCGCCAGCCCAGCCACTGGCGACTTCGCCGCCCACTTTGGTGCTGACCTGCCAGGTGCCGCCGGTGGTGTTCAGCCGCGCATATTTGCGGTCGTCACTTGCGGCGCCAAAGGCGGCGCAGGCATACACTTCGCTCTGGGCGGCGATGCCGGCCGTGCCGTTATCCGCGCCGTTTTGGAGCGTGCCGGGCGGGGCGGGCATGCTGGTCCACGACGCGCCGGTCGAGGCCGGATTGGTGGCGGCACTGAACGTGATTTTATGCGCGGTAAAGTCGCTGTTATCCCAGCGCGAGGCGCATAGCAACTGGTTGTCATGGTCGGGCACCAGCCAGCTGCGCAAGGAATCCAGGGCGGCAATGCCGCTGGCGACCGGAATCGAGGACCAGCCAGACGTCGTCGGCGCATTGACCGGCACAAACATATAGGTGAAATAAATGTTGGAGGCAGCCGCGCTGTCGTAGCCGGCAAATTGCAGATAATATTGCACGCCGGCCTTGGCGCCGCTGTACGTGAAGGTTTCATCCAAGCCGGTGTCCTGCTCGCCAAGTTTGGTGGTGGTGCTGACCGAGCTGCCGGTGTAGATCGCGACACAGGCATCCCATTCCGTCGTGCCGTTCAAGCTGCGCGAGCCGAGGGTGTTGATGGTCACAACGCCATTGGACGGCGCCGTCCACGTCCACCAGACCGTGTTGGTGTAGGTGGCGGCGACGCAACTGCCTTCGCCGACTTCCTTGGTGGCGCCGCTGTTGTCCGTGCCGGTGTTGGTGCCGGCCATGCCGGTGAACAGCAACGCGTTGGCAAAATTATCATTGACCGGTGCGGCTGGCAGCAGTGCGCAGGCAAGTAGTAGCAGCAAGGCAATGCGTGACCAAACCTTCATGGCAGACTCCAAAGCGATAGTGGTTATCAAGAGAGAGCGTCGAAATGGTGGCTTTCATGGTAGCATATTGCCCCGCGCTTTTCAAGTTCCGGCCGAATATGCTACAATGCAGCATAACCAGAATGATGACCGCCATGTTGAGCGTTGTTGCAGGACATATCAGTTATCTGGCAGACAAGCTGTTGCGCCAACCGCAGCATGCGGTTGAAATTGTCTTGCTGGCGTTGTTCATTTATTACGCGATCATGTTTATCCGCGGGACGCGCGCGGTGGCGGTGCTGCGCGGCGCCTTGTTGCTGGCGTTGATTTTCGGGGTGGCGAATGCGTTTTCCCTGGAGACGATCAACATGCTGTACCGCACCCTGGCGCAATTCGTGGTGTTTTCCATGATTGTGATGTTTGCGCCGGAACTGCGCCGGGCGCTGATGCAGATCGGGCGGCAGACCTTTGTGCGCAATGTGCTCGGTTCGAAATCGCTGGCCGAGCCGGTGCGCGAGGCCGTGCGGGTGCTGGCCAACAAACAGATCGGCGCGCTGATGGCGATTGAGCGAACGGTCGGCCTGCGCGGCTATGCCAACACCGGGGTGGCGCTCGACTGCGAAATCAGCGCCTCGATGCTGATCAGTATTTTCTTTCCCAAAAATCCCCTGCACGACGGCGGCGTGATCGTCGAGAACGGCCGGATTCTGGCCGCCTCCTGCATTTTCCCCTTGTCCAACAATCCGCTCTCGCAATTGATGGGCACGCGCCATCGCGCCGCGCTGGGCATGAGCGAGGAGACCGACGCACTGGTTATTTGTGTCAGCGAGGAGACCGGCAAAATCAGCATTTTCGAGAACGGCGTCTGGGACGAGGGCATCAGTGTGACGGAGGTAACCCAACGTCTCAGCAGCGCCACCATCTGAGATGATCCGCGAGCGCCAATATGTGTTTCTGCGCCTGAATCTGCTGCTGGATATGGCGCTGGCCATGCTGGCTCTGGTGGTGGCGTATTACACGCGGTCATTGCTGGCGCTGCTGCTGGCCGGGTGGGTGGATGTGCTGCCGTGGTGGCTGCCCGAAATGGTGCCGTATGACGAAAGCCATTTGCTGCGCGAGTATTTGTGGTTGTTTCCGACCTGCGCCGTGTTATGGCCGCTGGCGCTGAACCGCTGGGGCTATTATGATTTGTATGACCCGCGCCACACGCGTTCGCGCCGGATCACGATCGTCAAGGCTTCGCTCCTCAGCGCGGCCCTGCTGATTCTGGTCATTTTCGTGTTCAAGCAGCAGTTCATCGCGCGGGTGGTGATCGTCAGCATGGGCATCTGGACCACCCTGGCGCTGTGGCTGAAAGAGAGCATCATGCGGCGCGCCTTGGTGCGACTGCACCAACAACCGGAGTATCAACATGCGGTGGTCGTCGTGGCTGACGACCAGATGAACGAGCTGGCCGACCGCTTGATCGAGCACTATCGCGACTGGGGCGTGCAGGTGGTCCAACGCCTGCCATTGTGCGGCATGCAAGCCGACGCTTTTGCCGCGATCTTGACGCAACAGCCCGTGGACGAGGTTATTCTGGCGCCGGCGCCCGGCTCCTACACCGCGGCGCCGACCGTGCTGTACGTCTGCGAGCAATTGGGCGTGACCACCCGCATTATTGTCGATCTGTACCAGCCGTTGATCTGCAAAATGTCGACCGAAATCATTGACGGCGCGCCGGTAGTCGAACTCCATCCAACGACGCGGAATTTCGCGGCCTTGACCGTGAAAGTGTTTTTCGACCGGAGTGTCGCGGCGCTGTTGCTGCTGGCAGGCTTGCCGTTCTTGCTGCTCGTGGCGCTGGGCATCCGGCTGACGTCGCGCGGCCCGGTGCTGATCCGCCAGCCGCGCGTGGGCCAGAACGGCCGCATCTTTGCGATGATCAAGTTCCGCTCGATGGTGGCGCAAGCCGAAACCATGCGGGCCGCCTTGGAACAGGCCAACGAACTGCAAGGCTGGGCCTTCAAGCTGCGCAACGATCCGCGCATCACGCCGTTTGGCCGCGTGCTGCGGCGCTTCAGCATTGACGAGTTGCCGCAATTATGGAACGTCCTGATTGGCGACATGAGTTTGGTCGGGCCGCGCCCGGCCTTGCCGGCCGAAGTGGACAAGTTTCAATTATGGGAACGGCGGCGCTGCTCCATGAAACCGGGCATGACCGGTTTGTGGCAAGTGAGCGGCCGGACGCAATTGCCGAACGCCGATTGGGTTGCCTGCGATCTGAAATATATCGACACCTGGCGCCCGGCGCTGGACGTGCGCATTTTGCTGAAGACCGTCTGGGTGGTGGTCAGCGGCCAGGGGCAGTAGTGCAGAAATGATGAATGATGAGTGATGAATGATGAGTACTGCGCAGACATTCATCATAAGTTTTTCCTTATGCTACTTCCATCATTCAGCATTCAGCATTCATCATTTTTCTGCGCACGGGCTGTTGTCGGCTGCAAGGCGGCACGCAGCGCCGCGCGCAAGCGCGCAACCGTGAAGGGCTTCTGAATGTAGGCGTTGGGCACGATGTCTTGAAAATGGCGCGTGATGTCTTCTTCGGTGTAACCGCTGGAAATGATGACAATCGCCGTTGGATTGATGGCCCGCAAGGCGGTGAGTGTTTCGTAGCCGTCACGGCAGGGCATGGTGTAATCCAAAATCACGGCTACAATGGAGGCCTGGTGGGTGCGATATACATCGAGCGCCTGGTCGCCATCGGCGGCGGTCAGCACATCAAAGCCGAGCGTCTGGACCATGCGGGCCGTCACCGTCCGCACATTGGCTTCGTCATCGGCAACCAGCACCAGCCCGCTGACGTTCCAACTGGATGGTTCGGCCAACGCGGTTGGCGCGCGCGGATCATCCGTCACAGCCGTGACGGGAAACAGCACGCTCACATTGGTGCCGCGCCCGGGCGTGCTGGCAATGCGCAACGCGCCGCGATGCCCGCGCACAATACCGAGTACCACGGCCATGCCGAGTCCACGCCCGGTCAGTTTGGTGGTGAAAAATGGGTCAAAGACACGCTGGATGGTGGTCGCATTCATGCCGCACCCCGTGTCACTGACCGCCAGTTCCACATAGGGTCCTTCGTTGTGCTCACCTGGCGGCAGCGCGTCGCGCAGCATGGCGGCAGTGCACTGCAGCAGGCGGATAGTCAGCCCAATTGACCCGCTGCTGCCGCCGAGCGCTTCCGAAGCATTCGTCACCAGATTCATGATCACCTGGCGCACTTGGGTGGCATCGGCGCGAATGCACGGCACATCGTCGGCGAAATCATACTGGACAACGGCGCGTTTGCTAATACTGACATCAATCATGCGCGTCATCTCCTCGGCCAGCGTGCGCAGGTTGACCGACGTGATTTCAAAATGGCCTTTGCCGGAATAGGCCAGCAACTGGCGGGTAAGGTCCGCGGACCGGCGCGCCGCGTTGCGCGCCTCATCCAGATTGGGCCAGGCGGGTGAGGTGGGCGTCAAGGCCATTTGCGCCAAGTCAAGGTTGCCGAGGATGGCCATCAACATGTTATTAAAATCATGGGCGATACCGCCGGCGAGAATGCCAAGGCTCTCGAGTTTTTGGGCATGCTGCATCTGGCGTTCCAGACCCAGGCGTTCCATCTCGGCGCGCGCGCGATCGGTGATGTCCATCATCGTGCCGACAATCCCGGCGACCGCGCCGCGCGCATCATGAAAACAGGCCTTGGTGTAAATGATATGGCGCATGTCCCCGTGCGCATTGCGGAGCTGGTGCTCGTAGATCTGCAGGCTGTCGCTGGCCATCACGTCCAGGTCTTTTTGATGAAAGACGGCGGCATCCTCGCTCGGCCAGCATTCCGCCACGGTCTTGCCGAGCACGTCCGCCTCGCCCGCGCCAAAGAATTCCAGGAAGGCGGCATTGCACAAAATGTACCGGCCGGCGGCATCCTTGGCAAAGACGGGCAAGGGCATCGAGCGCAGAATGGTGGTCATGCGCTCCTTGACCATCACCAATTCATCCGCGGCCTGGCTGCGATGAATCGCCGCGCCCAGGCAATCCGCCGCGATGCGCAAAATGGCCACCTCACTCGGCGACCAGACGCGCTCGGCACGCACGGCGTCAAAGCCGATAAAACCCCACAACCGGCCTTCCGGCCTAATCGGCACGACCAGAATGCTCTGAATCTTCTGGGCCGCGAGCAGCGCGCGCTCCCCTGCCGGAAAATCGCGCACGTGGCCGGTGATCACCTGTCCGGCGCCCAGCGTGGTCTCCCAGCGCAGGAACTCCGGCCGGTATGGCATGTTTTGCAGCTGCGGGTTGTCCAATTCCGCCGGCACGTCCGCATGGCACCACTCCGCGCGCTGGCTCATCAGGAGCGTGCCATTGGCCGGGTCCGCGCTATTCTCAAAGACATAGACCCGATCCACCGCGCAGGCCTGCCCGAATACCTCCAGAAAGCGCGGCACGGCGGTCTTAATGTCGGTCGTCTGCAAAAGAATACTGAGGCCCACTGCGGTTGATTTGAGCAGGCGGTCGCGCTGTTCCAAAACCCGTTGTGCCTCGGCCCGCTCAGTGATGTCCATGATCACCAGCACGCCGGCAAAGATGGTTCCCTGTTGGTCACGAATGGGCGCGGCATTGACATTGACGATGCGCCGACTGCCATCCGCGCGCTGCAGGACGGCATCCTGATCGGGAATGGTGACGCCGTGCGCAATCACATTAATGAGCGGGGGCACGGCCAATTCCGGCCACGACCACGGCAGCGTCGCGTCGATCAGCACGCGCGTGATATCCAAGCGGGCGAGGGTTACGCCCAGCACGTCGGCGGCCGCATGATTGACGGTCGTCAGCAGGACCTCCGGCGCGTCGGCAATCAGGATGCCGATCGGGGATGCCTCGATGGCGGCCGCCAGATAGGCTTGCGTGCGCACCAGCGCCGCCGTCCGCTCGCGAATACCGGCGGCCATCGCGTTAAACGCTTCCGCCACCACGCCAAATTCGTTGCGACCGAGCACCGGCACGACCGTGTCGAATTGCCCGGCCCCGATGGCTTGCGCCGCGGCGCGCAACATGCGCACCGGCACCGTCAACCACCGCGCAATAATCAGGCTCAAGGCCGCCCCGGCCACGATAATCGCGAGCACGATCAAACCGAAGCCGATCAACATGGTATACTGCGGCTGCAACACATCCTCCGTCGGCAGCGCCAGCGTCATCGACCAGCCGGTACTGGGCAACGGGCGCGCCACGGCCAGTATTTCTTCATCGAACACCCCGTGCCGCACGGGCAGTTTCCATAATGTGTGGAGCACCTTGCTGTGAGTGTGCCGCGTATGCGTCGCATCCTCGGGATGGGTCGCGCTGGCAAGCATCATGGTGTGGTCGTCGCTGATGTACATGTAGCCGTGCGCCCCAAGCGCACTCGTCGAGAGCACGTTGCGCACATAGCGCAGATTGAAGCGCATCCAGAGCACGCCGGCGTGTGCGCCCGCCGACTTGTGAATCGGCCAAGCCACTTCCAAGTAACACTTCGGCGTGTTGCTGCTCATGGTGATGCGACTGATTTGCTGGGCGCCTTCATTGAG
>Ga0172371_10007021_pt1 | contig 16156 bp, 11 predicted proteins | sample Lak12m_FD_114543 | JGI IMG/M metagenome (GOLD analysis project Ga0172371, IMG submission 114543) | Freshwater microbial communities from Kabuno Bay, South-Kivu, Congo - kab_022012_12m | ecosystem: Environmental > Aquatic > Freshwater > Lake | place: Democratic Republic of the Congo: South-Kivu...
CTGGCGGATGCCAAGATTCGCGCTGCCTACTCGCGAAATGCCGAGCGCCTGGAGAAAACCATCAACGCCGCCGGTACGTATATGTTATGATGAAAGCATAATCCAACATTTATTCAGGGAACCTTATGATCAAGAAAATACCATTTCAAAATCGAATTATTGCGCTGATCCTCTCAGTTCTTTTCGTTTTCAGCCTGCTATTATCCTTTTTCGCCCTGCCGGTGGAATTAAAGCTGTTCAACCCACAGAGCTACTCTGCGCTGGTTCAGCGGGAAGAATATGCCCAATCTCTGCCGGATATCATCGCTGAGACGCTGGTATTTCAAGCGGCTTTGTCCAGCCAATCCAACCAGATCGACCTGATTGCCAATAAGGATACGATTGCTGATATTATTTCCCGGAATATCCCGGTAGAGTTGGTGCAATCCACTTTTGATACCGTCATCGACCAGATGTTTTCTTTCTTCAACTTCAAAACCCCCACTTCCGACTTGAAGATCAATATCAGCGATCTGAAAACAGCGCTGGCTGCCGCCAGCCCGGAGATCGCGGAGGAATTCCTGGTGACCCTGCCCAATTGCCAGGATAACGCGCTGGAGGCGATTCAATTCAACGGCAATCTGACCGTGAAGGATTTGCCGTTCTGCAAACCCTCCGGTAAAAATCTGGATCAATTCGCGGCGATATGGGGCATGGCGTTTGAGGATATGTTCAACCAACTGCCATCCTCGATCCAACTGACTGCCGTACTCTCTCCTGATCAGGAGTTGACCGATCAATATTTCAATTCCTACAGCCTGGTGCGTTGGGGAATCCGGCTGCTGCCGATTGTTTCACTGCTTCTGTTGATCCTGATCGCTTTACTGCTGCGCAATCAGCGCGAGGTCATGTGGAAGTGGTGCGGCCGCCTGCTGGTCTTTGTATCCGGGATCACGCTAATCGCGTTGGTGATCCTGCTGATTGGCTTTGACCAATTCATCGCCATGCTCTTGAATCCTTTGCTTAAAAACATGATCAGCGGGTTCGGTTCTGTGCTGTTGGGGGCGGTGCAGGATGTGGGCTTTCAGATGATCATATGGGTGATCATTTCGGCATTGGTGGTGATGGGCTTCGGCATTGTCCTGATCCTGCTGGCGCGTTTCGTGAAGCCTGGCGTTCCCCAAACAATACCGGAGGAAACGCAGCCGGAATATCTCCCGCAAGAAACAGCCGTGGAAGAATTCGCTCCAGTAAAAACGGTCGTGCCGGAAACGCTGGAAGAGATCGAACAAGCCGAGAAACGACGCAAGAAGGGTAAAAAATCAGACCAGGAATGATCACTCCTGGTCCAACTCATTTTTCCATTGATAGATCTTGTTGAGCGCCTCGATTGGGCTGAGCGAATTGGGATCGACCTTTTTGAGGTCTTGCAGGATGGGATTGTCTTCGCGGAAAAGCGTCATTTGAGCCGGCCGAGCCTCGTCTTTTAGTTCCAACCGCCTGGCCTGATTCTCCAACTGGATCAGGATTTCATTGGCGCGCGCGATCACCGGCGCAGGGATGCCGGCCATCTGGGCGACATGGATGCCGAAGGATTTTTCAGCCCCGCCTGGAACGATCCTGTGCAAGAAAATCACGTTGTTATCCACTTCACTGACAGCCACGTTATAGTTCTTGATATTGGGCAGGATGCCAGGCAGCTGGGTCAGCTCGTGGTAATGCGTGGCAAACAGCGTCCTGGATTTAAGACGGGGGTGATTGTGAATGAATTCCAACACCGCCCAGGCGATCGACAGGCCATCGTAAGTGCTGGTGCCCCGCCCGATTTCATCCAGGATCAGTAAGCTTTTTTCGGTGGCATGGTGCAGGATATTGGCAGTTTCGATCATCTCGACCATGAAAGTGGATTGGCCGGCATGGATCTCATCCTGGGCGCCAATGCGCGTGAAGATACGGTCCACAATGCCAATTTCCGCTGAATCCGCGGGTACGAACGATCCGATCTGAGCCAGCAGCACGATCAGAGCTACTTGGCGTAAATAGGTGCTTTTACCGCTCATGTTTGGGCCGGTAATGATCTGGATATTGTCGCCGTTGGTGAATTCTGTATGGTTGGGAACGAAAGAAATATCCAGGCGGGTTTTTTCCACGACCGGGTGGCGGCCATTGGCAAGGATCAGGCGTTTATCAGGAAACAACTGCGGGCGGATATAGTGATTATCTGAAGCAACTTGCGCGAAAGATAACAACACATCCAGCATGCCTAAAAAACGCGAAACAGCCAGCAGTTTTTTTGAAGATTTCTTCAATTCCTCGCATATTTCCTTGAAAACGCGGCTCTCGATTTCGTGGATATTCTCTTCGGCGTTCAGCACGATGGTTTCGTATTCCTTGAGTTCGGGAGTGATGAAGCGCTCGCCGTTGACCAGGGTCTGTTTGCGGATGTATTCACCGGGAACCTGATTCACATAACTGTTGCTGACCTCGATGTAATAACCGAAAATTTTATTGAAGCCGACTTTGAGGGATTTAATCCCTGTGCGCTCTTTTTCCACTTTTTCCAGGTTGGCAATGTAATCGCGTGAGGCGCGCGTGGAACGGATCAGTTCGTCCAGTTCGGTTGAATACCCGGAGCGGATGATGCCGGTATGCGCCAGCGTGGCTGGCGGTTCATCGGCAATGCTGCGCTTTAAGAGGTTGGCTTCTGGTGAACAATCATCGAAGGCCGCTTTTTCATGGTCGAGAATGGCGGCAGTATTTTTCAGTTTGGAGAGAATGGCAGGCAGCGCTTCCAGCGTGTCGCGCAAAGCCACCAGATCGCGGGGAACAGCATGATCTGAGAGCACCCGGTTCACGATCCTTTCCACATCGGAGATGCCCCGCAGTTCTTTCTGGATTTCCTGGCGGTCCAAACCCCTCTCGAAAAAAAACTCTACCGCGTCCAGGCGCGCGTTGATTCCCGTCTCAACGATCAGCGGCTGGTTGAGCCAGCGCCGGATCATGCGTTTGCCCATCGGGGTGCGGGTTCTATCGATCACATCCAGCAGCGATCCGGATTCACTGGCTTTCAGGATGGTCTCGGTCAGCTCCAGATTCCGGCGGGTGGCTTCATCCAGCACCATATGGTCTTCGATGGAATAGGATTTTAGGTCATTGAACAGCGCCAGGGCCTGTGAATCGCTTTCTTTCACATAACCCAGAATGGCGCCCAAAGCCGCCACTGCCGCCGGTTGATGTTTCAAGCCGAACCCATCCAGTGAGGCGACCCGGAATTGGGATTTGACAATTTGTTCAGCCCGGCCGGTTTCAAACTTCCAATCCGGCAAGCGCGTGATGTGGTAACCGCCGGGCAGGTCGAGCTTGAGTGTTTCAGGCAGCAATATCTCGGAGGGATGCAGGCGTGAGATCTCGGCGCGTAGGCGGCTGTGTGAATCCTGATCTTCGAAATGGGATATACCGATCTCACCGGTGGAAATATCCAGGAAAGCCAGACCTGTGGAAAGGTTCTCCATGAAAACCGCAACCAGGTAATTATTCTTTTCATTCCTGATCAGACCGGGTTCGATCACGGTGCCGGGGGTGACCAGACGGATGACTTCACGCGGGAACAGACCTTTTTGGGGTTGTTCTCCGATCTGCTCACAGATGGCGACGTGATAGCCTTTTTCAATCAAACGCGCGATGTAATTATCAGCGGCGTGAAAAGGAATGCCGGCCATGGGTACTTTTTTCCCTTTGGCGACGTTGCGGCCGGTTAGAACTAGATCCAGCTCGCGCGAGGTGATTTCAGCGTCCTCGTCGAAAGTCTCGTAAAAGTCCCCCAGGCGGAAGAACAGGATTGCGCCGGGATAATTCTTCTTGATATCCAGGTATTGTTGTCGGATGGGTGTTACATCTGCTGCGGACATAGGTGTAGGCTGTGGTTTTTGTTTACTGCTTATAACTCGGTTTCGAATTCCTCATCCAGGTTGCCAACGCATGCCAATTCAATATTGCCGAATAGCTTTTCCTGGGTTGCCTCAATGGTATGGTGTTTGATCAACTCCAGAAGCGCCAGGAAGGTTACAACCAGGTCCAGCCTGGAGGGATGAATCCCCAATACGGTTTCAAAATTAATGCGCGGTGAATCCTTAAAATAATGGATGATTTCATTGATTTTGTTCTTGATGGTCAGCGTTGTGATGGTGACTACATCGCTGAGGGGGGTGAAATTTTCATTTTCAAAGTAAATTTCCATCAGGATATCCACCAGGTCTTCGGCGGTAAGGCCGGAAATATCCAGCACTTCGCGGAATTTCGTGGGCGCGCCGACCCGGTAAAAGCTCTGCAAGCGGGCTCCTTCGCGGTTTTTCATCCAATGAGCGATTTCTTTGTATTTTTTATATTCGATCAACTGGCGGGCGAGTTGATCGCCGACATCTTCCTCTTCCTCCTGCTCGGCAGCTTCGCTCGAAGGTAGTAAAATTGAGGACTTGATAAATACCAGCTTGGCAGCGATCACCAGGAACGCCGATACTTCCACCGGATCGCGATCGACCAGCGTCTGCAAATGGGCAAGGTATTGGTCGGTCACCCTGGCAAGCGATAATTTTGTAATATCCAGTTCAGCCTGTTCGATCAGTTGCAGCAAGAGATCCAGAGGGCCTTCATAAACCTCTGTGGAGATTTTATAATTAAGCGACGAATGCCAAAGTGCAGGTAAGGACATAAGTGCAATTATAGCAGAGTGGTGCTATGATAAAAAAATATTGATGAACGTCGAGTGAAGAACGATATGATGGATGAAACCATAACCGAATCACCGCATGAATTAATCAAACGCCTGGAGTTGAAATTCAACGATATGCTGTTATTGACCAGGTCGATGACTCACCGATCGTACCTCAATGAACACCCGGAAGCGCTGGAGGATAATGAACGGCTGGAGTTTTTAGGAGATGCGATCCTGGATTTCCTGGTGGGCGAGTGGCTGTATAACCGTTTCCCCGAGATGGAGGAGGGAGAATTAACCCAAATGCGCTCAGCGCTGGTGCAGACCAACCAACTGGCAGCTTTCGCCCGCCAATTAAAACTGGAAAATACGATAAGATTAGGAAAAGGTGAAACAAAGTCGGGCGGCAAGCTGCGCAACACGCTGCTCTGCGATGTGTTCGAGGCATTTATTGGCGCGTTGTTCCTGGATCAGGGAATTGAGGTGGTCAGGGATTTCATCAATCCCATGCTGGAGGTGGCAGTTAATGAAGTCATCGAGCTGCATAAAAATGAAGACCCCAAGTCCCAGCTGCAGGAATGGGCGCAAGCCAATGGTTACTCGACGCCCAAGTATGTGACGAAAGGTGTGAAAGGCCCCGATCACGCCAAAATCTTTGAAATCGAGGTCAAAGTCAATAACAAAATCATGGGAAATGGAATTGGAAAGAGCAAACAATCCGCTGAGAAAAATGCTGCGCAAAAAGCACTGGAAAGCATAAACCAACCCGAATATGGCCAATAAACTCCTGTCACTCGAACTGCACGGATACAAAACCTTTGCCAGCAAGACCGATTTTAATTTTCCCGGTCAAATCACAGCCATTGTCGGTCCGAATGGATCGGGAAAATCCAATATCTCTGATTCCATCCGCTGGGTGCTGGGGGAACAAGCTTACAGCCTGCTGCGCGGCAAGAAAACCATCGATATGATCTTTTCCGGCTCCGAGCAGCGGCCGCGCGCTTCCATGGCGTCCGTTTCCATTACATTTGATAACCAGGATGGCTGGCTGCCGGTGGAGTTTTCCGAAGTTACCATCACGCGCCGGGCGTATCGCAGCGGTGAGAACGAATACCTGCTGAATAACCAGCGCGTGCGTTTGAAAGAGATCAATGAACTGTTGGCGAACTCGGGCCTGGGCGAGCGCACCTATACCATCATCGGGCAGGGTTTGGTGGATACCGCCCTCAGCCTGAAACCTGAAGAGCGCAGGCGCTTTTTCGAGGAAGCCTCCGGAATCGGTTTATACAAGGGCCGGCGCGAGGAAGCCACGCAGAAACTGGATAAAACCCTGCGCAACATGGAACGGGTGAATGACATCCTGAAAGAGCTTCATCCACGGCTGAGCTACCTTGAAAAAAGCAAAGAGAAGGCCAAGCAATACCAACAGGTGCAGAATGATCTGAACCTCCTGTTGAAGGATTGGTATGGCTATCACTGGCATTCCGTCCAGCGGGAACTGAAATATGCCGTGGATTTCAACAGTAAGCAAATCCAGCAATTGGATGCTCGGCGCGGTGAAAAACAGGAATTGGAAGCCAGGGTCAACAAGATACAGGCGGGACTGAACGAAAAACGCGACCAATTGGCCAACTGGCATCTGGAGCTTTCGCGGCTGCACTCAATCAAGGAGGATGCAACCCGCGATATCGCTGTGCACGATGAGCGCGAACGCTCGCTGCGCGAACGCAGCCAGGAACTGGAAGCAGCTATCCTCGTTTTAAACGACGAGCTCAACCAACACCAGGTTGAATTGGACGCGCTCAACTTGGAGCGCGAGAAAATTCAGCAAGAATTAGCGCAGGCAGGGACAGCTTTGGGCGCTGCCAATACCAGGTTGGAAGAACGGCGCAACGAAAGGGAGCGGATTGAAAATTTTGTGGATGACCTGCAAAAGCAGATCATTGCCAATGAATCCGAAATCCTTAAAACCGAATCGCGCATTGAATATCTCAATCATCAAGCAGAGAACGACCGCAGCGAACTGCAAATCCTGAATACCAACCAGGCCGGCGTGGGCGAGTTCATCAACCAGATCGATCAAAAAATCAGCGCATTTCAGAATGAAACCCAGAACCTGCAGGTTGAATTAGCAAGCAATCAAAAATCACTGGAGTCCGGGCGAAAACAACGCAGCGAAACACGCGAGAAGATCGAATCCCTTGAACGTAAATTCAAGGAAGTCGATCTGACAATCTCCAGGCTGGGCGCCGAATTGAAGGTCATTCGCGAAGCGGAAGAAAGCCTGACGGGTTTTACATCCGGTTCAAAGGAATTCATCCAGGCTGCGCGCAGCAATCAGGTGCGCGGGCGTTTCGCGCTGCTGCTGGATTATTTGAAAGTCCCGCAAGAATACGAACTGGCTTTCAGCGCCGCGTTGGGAGATATGCTGGAAGGCGTTATCCTGGAGGAAGGCACTTCAACCGGCGAAATCCTTGATTATCTTGAAAAAAGTAAAACATCGCGTACGGTTTTGCTGCCACAATGGTGGCATGTTGAGACAACCGATAAGGGAATACCCGGAAATGGAACCCTGCGTGCTGCTGATTTGATCGAGGAAGCGGGTGAACACGCGCGCCTGATCAAGGGCATCCTGTCCACCACCCTGATCGTGGATAGTCCGCAGGAAGCCGAAAAACTGGTGCAGAAACTGCCGCTGGGAATGAAAGTGGTTACCAAGCGGGGCGAGGTTTTCGACACGCGCGGGACCATCACTGCGGGCAGTGAATTCCGCGTAAAGAACTTAAGCCGCAAGCGTGAAAAAGAGGCCATCGAAACAGAAATAGCCTCTTTCAAGGCGGATGCGCAATCGCTGCAAAAAGACCTGGAAGATCAAAAAACCAGCCTGGAGCAGTTAAACGAAGAAATTAAGCAGTTGACTGACCTGGACGGACAGAATCAGAAAAAGGTACAGCAGCTCGGCATCGATAAACACAAAGCCGAGATTGAGAAAAACCAGAAGAAAGACCAGCTGGAGGAAATTCGCAAACGTCTGGAACAAATCAACTCAGGTTTAGAAAACCGTTCCAAAGAAAATGCGGCCTTGAAAGACAATTTCAAGGAGCTGAAAAATCAATTGGCAGAGAAGCAAAAATCATTGCAGGAACAGTATCAAGCGCTCAATACGCTGCCGATTGAAGAGATACGCTCGAATGTCATGGCGTTGACATCCGATAAAGCCGTGGTTGAGCAGCTGGCCGGCCAGCATGATAACCGCGTCAAGGAAAAAGAAAGAATCCTGCGGGAAACCCAAAATAAGATCGATGCCCAGCGCGCGCGCTTGACCGAGTTGGCGCAAACGCTCCAAAAAATCCAGCAGGAGAAAGAACAATTGGGTCAGACAGATGGCAGCGTATCTGACGAGATTGCAACTTTATCTGAGAAGATCAAGCCTCTGGAGGAAGAGGTTGAATCCGGGATTAAACATCAAGGCAGCCTGCTTGAAGAGGTGGATGCTTCCCGCAACCAGTATTCGATTGCTGAACGCCACGCGCTGCAGTCGCAGATGAAAGTGGATAAACTACGCGACCGGTTGGAGGATCTGCGCAAGAGAATACAGGAAGATTTCGGCCTGCTGCCTGAAGAAACCGAAGAGGGTTTAATCGGCCCGAAGCCACTGCCGATCGATGGGATGATTGCCATGCTGCCTGAGATCGAGATCCTGCCGGAAAACCTGGACGAGCAGATCAAGCAGCAAAAATCTCACCTGCGGCGCCTGGGTCCGGTCAATCCAGACGCAGAGATGGAATATGATGAAGTATTCAACCGGGTCGTTTTCCTGACCGAGCAGCTGCAAGACCTGGACAAAGCTGAGAAAGACCTGCGGCAGGTGGTGGGCGAGCTGGATGAATTAATGAAAAAGGAATTCTTGAAGACTTTCCGGAAAGTGGAGGAGGAATTCAGGAATATCTTCGGACAATTGTTCAGCGGCGGTTCAGCGCGCATCATCATCGAAGATGAAGAGAATATCATGGAATCCGGCATTGAAATCGAAGCCACGCTGCCCGGCAAGCGCAAACAGGAATTGGCGCTACTTTCCGGCGGTGAACGCAGCCTGACAGCGGTGGCTTTGATTTTCGCGCTGCTGAAGATCTCGCCGACGCCTTTCTGCGTCATGGATGAGGTGGATGCCATGCTGGATGAATCCAACGTGGTGCGTTTTGGAGAATTGCTGCGCGAATTGAGCGAAACGACCCAATTCATTGTCATCACCCACAACCGCAATACCGTGCAGCTGGCGGATGTGCTGTACGGCGTGACCATGGGCAAGGACACGGTCAGCCAGGTCATCAGCCTGCGCATGGACGAACTGACCGATGAGATGGTTCAATAAATGAATTTTGACTTACTAAACAAGCAAAAACGCTCCCTGAGATTCAGGGAGCGTTTTGGTTGCTAGTTGACCAGCATTTCAGCTGAAATACTGGGTTCCTTGGGTACGAGGTCTTTCCAGACGTCGTTTTTCTTGATATTTTTCTCTTCTTTGGCCGCGGTCAACCATTCTTCATAAGCGGTCTGCTGGGCATAGGCGTAATCGGTCTCGGCCAGCGGGCGGACTTCATGCCCGACGACCTGGATGATATGCCAGCCGAAATCAGTTTGCACGGGCTGGCTGATCTCGCCGGCCTGCAGGGCAAAAGCTGCTTCCTCAAAGGGAGCGACCATCGCGCCGCGCGTGAACCAACCCAGATCTCCGCCGTTGGCGCTGTTGCTGGTATCCAGCGAAACTTCAGCGGCAATGGCGTTCCAGTCTTCACCGGCATCCAGACGCGCCAGCGCTTGTTTGGCTTCATCCTCGGTTTCCACCAAAATGTGGCGCGCCCAAACCTGTTCCTGCTCAACCGGAGTATCCGCCAGGACTTTTTCCTGGACTTTCTGATTCAACAGGTAATGGTAGATATATTCGCGCAGGTATGCTTCAGCCACGTTGATTTCTTTCAAGCCGTCGATGTATTCCTGATAATCCAAGAGATAGTTCTCTTCTGTGAAGGGTGTGGCAGTCAGCGCGGGCGTGCTGGTGGCCGGCAGCTCGGTGGCGGTGGCGGTCGGTTCCGGCGTTTCCGCTGCTTGATCGCCTTCCGCTTCGGCAGCAGCCTCGCTGGCTTCGGTGGGAATTGCGTCATCAGCCGACGATTCCTCGGCTGCAGCTACATCCGGAGTGGATGTGCTGCCCAATATGGCGATCTGCTCATCGGACGCGGTGGGTGTGGCGTAAGGCGTTGTAGTAGGTTCGGGGGTGGGTGTGCCGTTGGGGAAATAGTTGAACAAGCCCTGAATGAATTCGTCCACCTCGGCGTCGTTTACCTCGATACCCATCTCCCTGGCTTCGAGGGCGAGCACCTGATCATCGATCATATTGTCCAAAACGGTCTCACCGAATGATTCGTATTCATCCAGCACGCTTTGAATCTGACCCAATTGGCTGAGGAAATATTCCTGATAAGATTGCTCCTCGGCAAACATCTGGTATTGGGCGTAAACGATGCTGTATTGCTGGATGTAGGCGTTTCGTTCCAGGCGCACGCGGTTGACGAAATAATCGTTGTCGATTTTCTGGTTGTCAACCTTGGCGACCGGAATATAGTTCTTGAAGACGGTGTCATAAAGCAGCGCGTAGCCCACCATTCCGACGATCAGGGCAGCCGTGATGATGAAACCGATGATGATCATACGGTTCTGCTTCTGTTCACGGGCGGAATGGATAGTTGGCCTTTTCACGACCTCTTCTTCTTTTTTTGTGGAAGACATGATGTTTTCTCCGGATTATATTAACGGGTTCTTTCTTCCCAGGTTCCACCGGCGAATGGCAGCAAAGCGATATGCCGTGCGCGCTTGATCTCGCGCGCGACAGCGCGCTGGTGCTTGGCGCAGGTACCGGTTTGCCGGCGCGGGCGGATCTTGCCTTCCTCGGTGGTGAATTTTCGCAGCAGAGCGTGGTTCTTGTAATCGATCTCAAGAGTTGCGTCTGAGCAGAACTGGCAAAAACGGGGTTTGGGTGTGTATCTGCGATTACCCGCGCCGCGGGGGCCTTGTTCCGATGAGGCTTGATAATTATCTTCAGCCATTTTTTACTCCTTCTACTGCCCCAAGGCTTCTCCAGCCTTGGCGCAATGATTTATCAACTGATTATTTAACAACGATCATGAATCGCATGACGGGTTCCAGAATGCGGAGATTCTTTTCCATTTCTGCAACTGCCGATGCGGGCATGCTGACGTAATGCAGGAAATAAACGCCTTCATTCTGCTTCTGGATTTCATAAGCCAGACGACGTTTACCCCAGTTGTCAATTTTTTCGATCTTTCCGCCAGCTTTGGCGATCCAGTCCTTGATCTTGTCCAGAGCCTGGTTGGTGGCCTCTTCGTCCAAATCGGGATGGATAATGACCATCAATTCATAGTTGTTCATAAAGGATTCCTCCTTTCCACGGGTATGCCCTCGATGCCGGCCGTTGACTGGCTCGAGAGCGGAAAGGTAACCGTTACAAGAAGCGGTTAACTTGCCGGCGATTAGTTTAACACAAAGCGGTCAATTTGAGTAGGAGCTATTTTCATTTTGTTAGCGCGAAGTTAAAATAACCCCTTTGTGCAAAGCTCCGGGATTCTTTTTCTCTTATAATTAGCTCATCTATCCATACTCAATGGTCGAGGAGGAAAAATGAAAGTCGATATTTTGTATAAACCTTCCTATTCCCTGGCAGATGTCAGCCTGGAGGGTGGCGAAAGCATCGTGGTTGAATCCGGGGCGATGGTGGGTATGTCCACCGATCTGCAGGTCGAAACCAGGATGAAAGGCGGGTTGATCCAGTCATTGGCGCGTTCGATGTTGGGCGGTGAGTCTTTCTTTATGAACACTTACAAAGCCGCGAGCGCAGGCGGGCGCATCCAACTAGCCCCCACCATGCCTGGCGATGTATTCACCCTGCAATTGGCAGGCGATTCTTATCTGGTGCAATCCGGTTCCTTCCTGGCCTCCAGCGAGGGAGTGGTGACGGACACCAAATGGAGCGGCGCGCGCACATTCTTCGGCGGAGAGGGGTTGATCATGCTGCGCTGTTCAGGCAGCGGTACGCTGGTGCTTTCCAGTTACGGCGCGATTCATGAAATGGATCTCGCGGCAGGCGAGACCTTCACGGTCGATACCAGCCACCTGGTGGCTTTCACGGAAAAGATCGGTTTCCACGTGCGCACCATCGGCGGTTTGAAAGCGACTGTTTTCGGCGGCGAGGGTCTGGTGGTCGATCTCAGCGGGCCGGGCAAGATCCTGCTGCAAACCCGCAGCATGGGCGCCTTCCTGGATTGGCTGCTGCCGCGCCTGCCCAAACCGTCTAGCGGAAATTAATCTCCTGATTGAAAAGGTAAAAATCTATGTCCTCTGTTAAACCCTTCTTTGAAGCACGCGGCGTGGCCATTATCGGCGCGTCTGACAAGCCGGATAAACTGAGCCACGGCATTCTGAAAAATATGCTGCAATACGGCTACAGCGGCGGCATTTACCCGGTCAATCCCAAGTGCAATGAAATCTTGGGATTGACCTGCTATCCCGATATCAGCGCAGTGCCTGATCCGCTGGAGCTGGCGGTGGTGATCCTGCCCGCGCCGGCCATCCCGGCTGTGCTGGAAGACTGCGGCAAACGAGGTGTTAAAGCCGTAACGGTTATTTCCGGCGGATTCAAGGAAGTGGGCGAGCTGGGCAAAGAACTGGAAAAACAAATTCTCGAAATCATCAAGAAATACGGCATGCGCATGATCGGGCCGAACTGCGTGGGTACTTTCAACCTGGTCACAGGTATGAATACAACATTTATCAAGGGACTGCCGGCGCGCGGCGGGATTGGATTCGTTTCGCAATCCGGGGCGGTGTGCGGCGGGATCGTGGATCACGTGCTGGGCAAGGGTGTGGGTTTTTCGCACTTCCTCAGCCTGGGCAACGAAGCGGATGTAACCGAAACGGATATGATGGAATACCTGGCGGATGATCCGCACTCCTCCGTGATCGCTGTGTATGCCGAAGGCATACGCGATGGGCGGCGATTCATTGAGGTTGCCAAACAGGTGACGCGCAAGAAACCGGTGCTGATACTGAAAGCCGGGCGCAGCGAAGAAGGCGCGCGTGCGGTTTCCTCGCACACCGGCTCGCTGGCCGGCTCGCACGCCGCCTACCAGGCAGCTTTCCGGCAAAGCGGCGTGATTGAAGTCGTGAATGCCGCCGATCTGTTGAATGCCGCCATGGCGCTGGATTGGTTGAAGCCTCCCAAGGGCAAGCGCGCGGCGATCATCACCAACGCTGGCGGTCCGGCCGCGCTGGCATCCGACAGCCTGGCGGAGAACGGTATTAAACTGGCGCAGATCAATCCCGCAACGCAAGCCAAGTTGCGCGAGAAGCTCAACCCGGCCGCGCAAGTCTCCAACCCGGTGGACATGCTGGGGGGAGCGACGGGAAGCGAGTACGGGTACGCGCTGGATTGCGTGCTGGCGGATGAGGGCGTGGATATGGTGCTGGCGGTGCTGGTACCGCAGTCGCTGGTCGATCCGGTTAAAGTGGCGCAAGCTTTTGTGGATTCCGCCCGGAAAAGCGAAAAACCTGTGCTGGCCTGTTTGATGGGTTCATTCAGCGTGCAGGAGGCGCGCGCGCTGCTGCACGCCAACCGCCTGCCGATGACCGATTACCCCGAACAGACCGGCGTGGTATTCGGCGCGCTGCGCCAGTACGCGGAAAATCAGGCGGCAAAGGAATCGGATGTTCGCTTTGAAGTGGACAAAGATTTTGACATAGCGCAGCGGATCATGCGCTCTGCCGCTTCCAAAGTGTGGGGAGAACACGCCACGCGCCCGCTGCTGCAAACCTATGGCATTTCATTGGTGGCCGGCGAACTGGCCGCAGACATTCAAGCAGCCCTGCAAGCAGCGGATCGGCTGGGCTATCCGGTGGTGATGAAAGTGGCCTCGCAGGACGTGTTGCATAAATCCGAATTCGGCGCCATCGCGGTGAACATCCGCGACGAGCAGGAAATGAGGAACGCCTACGAGCGTATCACTCGCAACGTATTAAGCCATGCTGCCGGCGCGCGCATCGAGGGCGTGCTGGTGGAGAAAATGGCGCCCAAAGGCCAGGAGGTCATCATCGGCATGAAGCGCGATCCTGGTTTCGGGCCTTTGATGATGTTCGGTATGGGCGGCGTGTTCGTGGAACTGTTCAAGGACGTGGCTTTCAGGGTCGCGCCATTGACCGTAGCTGACGCGCAGGCCATGATCGCCGGCACCAAAGCTTATCAACTGCTGTCCGGTTGGCGCGGCGGCGAGAAATATGACCTGCGCGCCATCACAGAAAACATCCTGCGCCTGGGTCAGCTGGCGCTCGATTTCCCGCAAATCCAGGAAATCGAGGTCAATCCGCTGCTGGTGCTGCCAGGGGGGCAGGGCGCGCTGGCGCTGGATTGCCGCATGCTTTTGGAATAAAGACAAACGTAATTGAAAATTAATTCAGCCCGGGTGATCATGCCCGGGCTGCTGTTTGGTAAGCCTGCAGCGCGCGTTCGCGCGCAAATGAATGATCGACGATTGGTTTTGGATATTGCCTGCCGATGCGAACACCGCATTCTGCCTGAATATCCGGCGGCATGCGCCAGGGTGCGTGAATGTAAGCATCTGGTACATTGGCTAGTTCTGGCAGCCAGGTGCGGATGTAAGCGCCGCGCGGATCGAACTTGTGGCCTTGCAGCACGGGATTGAAAACGTGAAAATACGGGGCGGCATCGGTACCGGTGCCGGCACTCCACTGCTAACCGCCATTGTTGCTGGCCGGATCCCCGTCGATCAGGTTACGCATGAACCAGGCTTCCCCAATTTGCCAATTGACCAGCAAGTCCTTCGTCAGAAAAGCAGCTGTGATCATGCGCGCGCGGTTGTGCATCCAGCCGGTCTGAGCCAGCTGACGCATGCAGGCATCCACCACCGGATAACCGGTCAATCCATCCTGCCAGGCTTTGATCTCGGCGGGATGGTCGCGCGAGGGGATTTGACGCAAGTTTTCACGAAAACTCCCACGCAGCACGCGCGGGAAAATGGTCATGATGCTGTAATAGAATTCACGCCAGATCAGTTCGTTCAGCCAGGTGGAAACACTTGAATGGTCAGTTGTTTCATGAAGTAAATCAGCGGCTTGCGCATAGGCATCTAGCGCTGATAACAAGCCGAAACGCAGGCAGGGAGAAAGACGCGAGGTGCCCTCCAGATCCAGGCGGTCGCGCTGGCTGCCATATCCGCCAATGCGTTCTTTCAGGAATTCTTCCAATTGCACGCGCGCGCCGGCTTCATCTGCAGGAAAGCCCGCTATTGGGTTGTTTTTTGGAAACAGTTCAGTTTGCATTGGCAAATGGGGTGGTAAGCGTAGGGGAGCAGGCAAAGAACGGCCGGGGTGCGGCAAAGCTCTCCAGGCGCGGCTGAAGGGTGTAAAAACGACGTAGGGTGATACGTCGGATTTGCCAACCGCGCCGGGCGGGTGGATGGTCAAGCCATTGACAGGCGTGAGCGGCAGCGCGGACGCGACCGAACGGTCGCGGCGGAGTGCATATGGGCTAATATCCGCTTCGGCCAGGATGCATCCCGCGCCGGATTCAGAGAACAAGCGCGCCAATTCGGTTTGTAGATCGCCGCATCTCAAAACCAGCGAAGAACCACATTTACGCAGGTCGCTATCCAGTGATCGCAGGCAATTCATCAGGTACGCATGACGTTTGGGAGAGGAAACGGCAGGAAAATGAGGATCAAGGATGAAGAGTGGGATGACGGCGTCTGCCCGTTCCAGCGCCGCAACCAGGGCAGGATTATCGTTCAAACGCAGATCACGGCGGATCCACCAGATCGCGGTTGGCATATCTGTATTGTACAAGATGCTGGAGAATTAAAACTGCGCAGGGATATTATTCTTATAAAATGGGAATGGTCGTTAGATTGTCTGGATGTGGCTACGCAGGTAAAGATATAAAAGCAAACACAGGATGAAGGCGGCTAAAATGATCAGCGAGATTTGCAGGTTTTTCCTGTTTTGCATGAGATTTAAAATTTTTAGTTAATTCGATTATACATAAAATAGAAAGTTGGGTATAATCCTCCCTCGCTCTGCCGCGAATCTTTCGCCGCCTGAAGTGCATGGCGGTGATTGGTTTTAATAGAGAAAGAAATTACTGGCAATGAACCTGAACATAATCGATATCTTCATCGCAACGTACGTATTTTGCACATTCTGGATCGCCTTTTATGGCTATAACAGCCTGGCATTGGCCGGTTTATACCTGGCCAGTCGGAAAGACCAAAAATTGCTGCAAGCACCGGAAAATCTGCTGGAAATGCAGATGGAGAAACTGCCGCGTGTGACCATACAACTGCCAATCTACAATGAAAAATATGTGGTTGGGCGCTTGCTGCA
>Ga0172371_10007023_pt1 | contig 16155 bp, 15 predicted proteins | sample Lak12m_FD_114543 | JGI IMG/M metagenome (GOLD analysis project Ga0172371, IMG submission 114543) | Freshwater microbial communities from Kabuno Bay, South-Kivu, Congo - kab_022012_12m | ecosystem: Environmental > Aquatic > Freshwater > Lake | place: Democratic Republic of the Congo: South-Kivu...
AAATACCATGCCGAGGCGCTTTGCGCCGAGGCAATTCCTTACAATTTCACAAAAAGTGAAAATTGGCGGAAGCGGGAGGATTCGAACCTCCGGTGCCATTGCTGACACAGCAGTTTTCGAAACTGCCGCATTCGTCCACTCTGCCACGCTTCCAAATTTGTTGTGGACAATGGAGGACTCGAACCTCCGACCTCCCCGACGTCACGTCGGGGCGCTCTTCCCTGATTATACAAGGCTCTCGTGGACGTGCTCAGACTCGAACTGAGGACCCCTACAGTGTGAATGTAGTGCTCTAACCAACTGAGCTACACGTCCAATATTTTATTTTGTGGACCTGAGGGGATTCGAACCCCTTGCCTCTACAATGCGAATGTAGCGCTCTACCAATTGAGCTACAGGCCCGAATTATTTATTCTAATCCACTAAACTTCTTAATCTCTCAACTTCCCTGTTTAGCAACTGGCTATCTTCCCCATATTCCCCCGAATGTACGTTCGATCCGTCATAGCTGGCCGCTTTGTGATCGATATGAAAATTCACCAGAAATTTGTAATCAACAATTTTCACAAAAAGATGAAAGCGCGGAAACGGCTGGTGCGTCAGTGTTCGCACAAACGCCATCTCGCCGCCGTCCTGTTTTTGGAAAACATACCCCGCCCGGCGAAAAAAATTCGCCACGCTCGCCTTCGGATTTTCAATGATAAATTTCATAACTGTTTTTCGAATGGATTAAATCCCGTTTCTTTCAAATTATGAACTGGTATAAACAAAGGCGTCGGCAAATTATTCCAAGAAAACCATTCCCAACATTCGGACTTCTCCGGCTCGAGAACCCTTACTTCACCAGAATCGTAATCGCAAATCATATAAAGAGTAATGTAATGCTTGTCTTCTTTTTTGAAAAAATCATTTGTCACTGCCCCACTGAAATGGATATTTTTCACCTTTACGCCAATTTCTTCAGATATTTCTCTTTCAGCACATTCTTCCCACGATTCATTAAATTCCAAATGTCCGCCGGCAAAGCACCAGGAACCCTCGCCATGAGCGTTCTTCCTTTTCCCGAGAATCACTTTTCCGTTATTTCGAATAATCACTCCGACACCTACTCGCGGATGTTTTTCCATAAATTTATTTTATTCGTCGGGACACTGGGAATCGAACCCAGTCTACGCGAACCTTCACCCCGCACTAAAATATCGTTTCGGGCTGCCGAGAATCGAACTCGGATTACACGAACCCGAATCGTGCGTAATGCCACTATACCACAGCCCGATATTTTTGTTGCCGGGGCGCGTCGCGCGTACTACCGGTATACTATGTCCCGATATTTAACGAGGCGGATCGCGCGCCTGCCTGCCGGCAGGCAGGTGTTGCCGATACACTACAGCCCGTTATATAAACTTTGTTATCTTTTCCACCAAATCATCCGAATTCTCATATTCAATAAAGTCCTTCGTCACCACTTTCAGGGAACCTGATATCTTACTCCCTTTCTTATAAACACACAAGATCGGGGTTTTAAGCATTTCCGCCCAGCCAAGTTCAATACCCAAGCCCGTAGCTGGATACGTCACCTCCGCGATCATCAAATCAGAATTTTTTATCCTATCTTTTGAATTGAAAAACTCATCAGTCTCGTGAGGAAACAAAATTTCATGTTCGTTATTCAAAATACTTTCTCGAATTGGTTTATACAATTCTTTTTTGAAATCAAAATCCTTCGAATGTCCGAAATAAATTTTCACTTTTTTGATTGTCATTTCGACCGAGCGTAGCGAGTGGAGAAATCTTTTTAGATCCCTCGACTTCGCTCGGGATGACAAGTTTATATTATTTCCTCACAAACTTTTTTCAAAATATCCGTCGCTTTTTGATTCTCTCGCAATTTTCGTACTCCGTCAATGATTTCGGCGATTTCATCCTTGAGGGAAGATTGCTTTGAAAGAAATGCTTTCATCGTCTTGTCGTCCGGTTTTTTTTGGAAATACTTGGCCAGAATGGCATACCAGTGTTCAATTGTTTCCTGTGAAATATCCAAGCTGGTCTTCACTATTGGCGGATTGTTGAGAACATATCTCAACTTTTCCCAATTCTTATACTTGTCATAAACAAGTTCGTCCTCGACCAATTTGGCCGTCGGGTCGATCGCATTTGCGCCACGCAGGGAATAGAAATCATATTCCTTGAGAATTTCTTCCCGCCGCATATCGCACCACGCGTGAAATTTCCATCCGGCATCAAAAAGATCCATCCCTTCGAAATCAAGATCGATTTTTTCAAAGCACATATGTGTGTCTTTGCGCGCGAGTCCCTTGTCCACCCGCCGCAGATCAGGAAAAAGCGTCCCCAAAATGAAAAACTCTCCGCCCTTGCGGGGATTCTTTTCGAGATATTTCTGAGCATAGATGACATGCGCAATTTGAGAAGCCATTTTTTGGAAGATTTTATTTTACGTAGTATTTTGCCTTGATCTCTTCATCGTCCTCTTCTTTTTTCTCTTCGATTTTCTCTTTCGCCATCTCGCGAAGTTTTGACAGATCTTCCCTCGAAAGTTCCTTTGCCCGCGCGAGCAATATTTCCTTTTTATTTTCTTCAGGATCTTCAATCACTTCCGAAAGCAGCACGTCCAGGATCGCGCCGAGGATCGGCCCGGGTTTCAGCTTCAGCTCCCTCATCAAATCGTTACCATTGATCTTCAACATTTTGACTGAAAGAGGGTCGCTCGATATTTTGTCCACCATATATTTGAAGTGGCGCAGTTTATACGGCACGGCTTTCGGCACACCGCTCCCCAACCGGTCTCCGACCCGCACGTCAATCAGATCATCAATATTTTCCAGCCCCACTTTGCGAACCAAGCGCCGCACGCTCGAAGCCCCGACTTCTTCGACGTTATAATAGAACATATGATTGTCGACAAGCAGTCGCACTTTTTTGATGATCTCCGAAGAATACTTGAGCCGCTTCAAAATTTTCTCGACCACCCGCGCGCCGACGTGGTCATGGTTATAGAATGTCGAAAAGGCACCTTCCCCTCTTTTCGTTTCCGGTTTGGCGATATCGTGAAACAGTGTCGCCAGTCGCACTTCCAGTTTCTCTGAAGGACAATTTTTGAGCGCCAGGATCGAATGCTCATAGATGGTATATATATGATGCCGGTTCTGCCCCACCCCATATCCTTTTTCGAGTTCGGGAATTACATACTGAAGAAGTTTTAGCTCTCTCAATAGTTCAATTCCTTCCGCCGCGAAATCGGATATCATAATCTTGTTGAACTCATCCTGAATTCTCTCGAGCGCGATTAATTTCAAATTCTTCGCGTTTTTCTCAATCGCCTTTTTGGTTTTCTCCTCAATTTCGAAAGGCATTTTTTTGCTCATTTTCCTTGGCCCGCTGGTTCGCTTCACGTCAATATCGCTTCCCAATGTCACCGCAAACCGCACCGCCCGCATCATCCGCAGCGCGTCTTCATCAAACCGCTCGTTCGCATCCCCCACCGCTCGAATTGTTCTTTTCTTCAAATCTTTTTGCCCATCGAAAAGATCAATAATTTCAAAATCGGAATTTTTTATTTTGAGCGCCAGCGCATTGATCGTGAAATCCCGCCGACTCAAATCTTCTTCGAGCGTCTTGGCAAACTCCACTTTGTCCGGCCGCCGCTTGTCTGAATATTTCGATTCAATGCGATATGTCGTCACCTCTACGATGTCATAAGAATTCTTCAAGGTTGAAGAGCCTGGCTCTGAGGAATCCTCCGACTTTATGTCGGAGGAGGAAAGAGCCGGGCTCTGATTCGCAATCTTCGGAATTTTCACTCCCACGGTCCCAAACTCGTTTTCATAAAAGCTATTTTCTTCTCCAAAGATCTTCATCACTTCCTCCGGCTTCGCGTTCGTCGTTACGTCCCAATCTTTCGGCTCGATCTCCATCAGCAAATCCCGCACGCACCCGCCCACGACAAACGCCTCAAAACCAGCCGATTCAAGTCTCTGAATTATTTCAATTATGGGTTTGGGAACCTTGTTGATCATATTCTTAACTTAAATCAAAACAGGCAAAAAATCAAAGAATCAACCTACCGTCGCGGCGGTTGGGGTTTTTCTTTTTGGAAGAAAAAAGTTGTGTCCTTGGCAGGAGTCGAACCTGCATCAATGGCTTAGGACGCCACTGTTCTATCCATTGAACTACAAGGACTAAATTCGAAATTGTGGACCGTACCGGACTCGAACCGGTGACCTTCTCGATGCCATCGAGACGCGCTACCAGCTGCGCCAACGGCCCAGATTTATTTGATGTGAATTATTTCACTAATTTGTAAAAGCTCAATTAATAATTCCGCTGAAAAATAGTCAATTCTGCATACTCCCTTATACTCGATCTTTCTTGATATTTTACCCACAGTACGTGGGTCAATTCTTGCTTTGTAAAATTGAGATGGGGCTATCCTCGTAACATCCTGCCAAAATTTTTCCAGCTCTTTAGTGTTTTGGTCAGCTCTGCATTGAACAGTACAGCGAAATTTTTTTTCGTCAATTTTATAACAAAATCTCAATAAATGGAGAAAGAATTTTACAATATTCGGATCTGAGTTTCCCAACATTAGAGAACTCTTTTTTATGTTTTTCCGCCCTTCTCCAAGATATAACACGGCAAGAGCAATCTTGGCAATGTTAGGATCGCTAATTAGTTGTGCGAGATGAGCATTGCGACTTTGTAATGATTCCAAATACTTTTTCCTTTTCTTTTTCTGAATCTGCAACGCTATTTCCCTAGCCTTTCTTAGGTTTGATAAATTATATTCTCGTATCTTTCTGTTATAGTCACTAGGCAAAGGAACTGAACGGCACCAATATGACAAAGTGCTCTTTGGTATTGAAACCCCCAGAGATTTAACAATTTCCTGGTATGTTTTCCCTTTCTTTCTAAAGCTTATAACTTTTTGTTTTAAACTTAACTGTTTCATGTAAATATTGTACCACAGAACATATCAATGTACAATATATTCTTCAATAAATCGTTCTATGCTAAAATAGTTTCATGAAAAACGCAGGGACAAAATTGGCCTGGCTCTGGCAAAACGCGGAAAAAATCTTAATTGTTATCTTTTTCCTGACTTTTTCTCTTAATATCCGCAAAGTTTTTCTGACGCCCTATTCATTTCTCAACGGGGGGTTCAATGAATATATGACGATAAGTTTCGGCTGGGCAGATTTGCTGATGATTGGAACAATAACTATTTATAATATAAAATTATTAATTAGTCAATTTAGACAAGGAGAAACCGGTAATTCATTATTAGAAAACGTAATACGAAATAAGTCAAGTGTAATACGGAATTATTACAGAAATAATGTTTCACGTGAAACATTATATCTGCTAATTTTCCTTGGTTGGGTTGGCCTGTCCATACTTTGGTCGCAATACAGACCTATAGCTATTTATCGATTCCTGACACTCGCCGAAATCGTGCTTTTTGCCCTCATAGCTGTAAAACGCCTCAAAAATAGCAAATGGCTGGATATAGCCGTTTTTGCCCTTATTTTGAGCGGCCTTTTTCAGTCTCTACTTGGAATTGCACAGTTTATCCACAATGGTTCCTTGGGTCTTCATTTTCTGGGTGAGAGTATTATTGGCCCAAATATCGACGGCGTCGCCAAAATCATCATTAGCAGCGAAAAACACGTCCGAGCCTATGGCACATTCCCACATCCAAATATACTGGCAGGCTTCTTGTTGGTGCCTCTTTTTATCCTTATTGCTGAATTAATTTCTAGAAAGCTCCCTTTCCTTAGAAAAAAGCAGACCGGGTTGATATCGAGACAAGTTTCACATGAAACATTTTTGAGTTACTTCCCCGGCTGGATCCTTAGCACAGCCCTGCTGCTAACGCTGCTAGGATTTGGTTTGACTTTTTCTCGGTCGGCTTTTTTGGGATTATTCATTGGTTTGGCAAGCTACTTTGTTTGGATCGCATTTTCATGGCGCTCAATCAAGGTATCTAAAATTATTTTTAAGTTTCTGCCTTTGTTCATACTAATTGTTGCGTTAGCCATAATCATATTGATAAACAATACCTCTTTTTTTTCAAATCAATCGCTGGAAGAAAGGCAACTCTATCAAATTGTTTCATATGAAACAATTTCGGGACACCCTATCATGGGCGTAGGGATAGGGCAGTTCATCCTGAATGAATATAATATAAATCCGAAACTGGAAAGCTGGCGATACCAGCCGGTTCACAATATTTATCTTCTTGTTTTTAGTGAACTGGGAATTATTGGCTTGATACTTCTTCTTCTCTGGATTTTTTCAATTTTGGAATGGGGGAGCAATAAAAATCGTAATACGGATTTATTATTGACAAGAATACTATATTGTTGTATTATATTGTCTTTTCTAATTATTTCTCCTTTCGACCACTACTTTTGGGACATTAAACTTGGCACATTTATTTTCGCTCTTCCACTGATAATCTTGTCTGCGGAATTGAAAAAAGAAGAAAATTAGACAAGGAATTATAATCTGCTATAATCAAAAAGTATTAAACTTAATTACCCTGAATCAATTCTTGCGCTCAACCAAATTCAGCCAATTTGCAAGAAAAAAATGAGAATGGAGCTGATGTGGGGTACAAAACAGAAAAATGAAAATCGATTTGAGAAGGGGCGGTGTTCCTGCTTCAAGAACACCGGCGGAGGGAATGACACAGGCTCCCGCGCGGGTGTCTGAGCACCAAACTGCTCGACCCGCCGGCACAGAGCAGCCGGCTAGTCGACATGACACACCAGCGCCAAAAATAATGGACTGGATCATCACCGGAGCAGTCTATCTTCTCACTTTTTTGATCCCCTTATTTGTCCTCCCGAATGTTCCCAGCGTTCTGGAGCTAAACAAACAAGCGCTTCTGATTTTGCTTGGCGGCATTGCCTTTCTCGCTTGGATAGGAAAACTGGCTTGGGAAGGAAGGATTCGGATCAAGAAAAATTTCCTGCTGATTCCCGTTTTGATTCTTCTCATTGTTCTCTCGCTTAGCACGGTTTTTTCCGTGTATCGCGATCAGAGCATGTGGGGAGGGCTAGGCACCGAAAGTCTCTCATTGGTCACATTCATTGCTTTGATTGCCGTATTTCTGGTAGTCAATAACAGCTTCAATACTCGCGCAAAAATCGGCAACCTGGTTCTTGTCCTCATCGGATCATCCTTTCTGGCTTCAATATATGCGATACTGCAAATTTTTGGAAAATTCATTTTCAAGAACCCAATCCTGGCCCAAAATTCATTCAATACTGTCGGATCCGTATATGCTTTTTCAATCTTTATTGGCGCCATTCTCATATTGACGGCGGCCGCGATGCTCGAAAAACGGCCTTTTTGGATCAAGGGCTTCCTTGGTCTTTCAGCGTTGCTCTTTGTTTTCATTCTGATTTCCATCAATTTTCGCACCTCTCTTATAATGTTTCTCGTAGGAATGGCGATTCTCTTGGGACTCGCTATCATATCAAGCGGAAATGAAGAAAAAAACAAAACCCTTATTGTCCCCATGGTCATTTTGACCCTTGTTCTGCTCAGCACATTGATCGGAAAATCAGGTTCCATCATGAAAGTTCAGCTTCCGATCGAAGTTGGCTTGTCTCAAAGCGCTTCCTTTGACGTCGCCAAGACCGCTTGGAAAGACAAAGCTCTTCTCGGATCAGGACTTTCAAATTATGACCTCAATTATCTGAAGGGAAAGCCAGCGGAAATAAATCAAACCGATTTTTGGTCGGTGAGATTCAATGAGGCTGCCAGTCGTTTCTTCACGCTGGCAACTTCCGCCGGACTCCTGGGCGCTGCCGTCTTCCTGTTTTTGATTGGAGCAATACTTGTCCATATGTTCTCATCCCTTATCAAAATATTCGAAAAGAGGGATAGCGGGGTTTTCACATTGATCGGCATCACGGCTGCTTGGGTTTATTTGACCATTGCCCTTTTCTTTTATGCCTCGAACATTACTCTCGATTACTCATGGTGGATACTGACCGCCGGATTCGTCACCCTCGCCGCAATCGTCTTTGGCAAGAAAGAAGAGCTTATCAGTGAAACATCTTCTCCTCGATTGTCACTCATTCTCTCATTTGTCTTCGTGCTCATCATAGTCGGTTTCATTTCCTTGATCTTCCTTGAGGGGCAGAAGTATGTTGCCGCTGTTGCCTACAACCAGACTCTCGCCAGCGACGCCCAAGGCGCCAAGGTGGAAGACCTAATTTCCAAGTTGAACCGGGTAGTAAACTTGGATCCGAACCGGGACTTGTATCATCGAAACCTTTCTGTCGCCCTCTTCGCCTTCTTGAACCAGAAAATTTCCGAGAAAGGTATACAAAATTTATCTGAAAATGACCGGGCAGACATCAGTAATTTGTATTTTGCCGCGGAAGATCAGGTGAAAACAGCCGTAAGCTTGAACCCCGACAATCCGGACAACCTGATTCAATTGGCCCAAATCAATCAGAACGTGATCGGGTCGAAAGATGGCGCTGATCAGGCCGCTCTCGACGATTACAAGGCCGCTCTTAAGGTCAGTCCGCAGGATCCTTCAATTTATTATCAAATCGGCCAGATCTATCTTGTGATGGCAGATCTCGAAACTGCCAAAAACGCCTCCCAACAGAAGCAGGGAACTCAGCCGACACTTTCCGACAAGGCCAAAGAGGATATCGCGCTTGCCCGGCAAAACTTCGAAAAAGCGGTTGAGCTCAAAAATAACTATATCCCGGCTCAGTTCATGATTGCCGTGGCGTTGGAAAGACTGGGTGAAACGGATCAGGCTATCGCGCAACTCGAAACAAGCCAGAAAATGAACCCCCAGGACGCGGGCATCTCTTTCCAGCTTGGTGTTCTCTACTATCAAACCGGCAAGTATGACCAAGCCCAAACAGTTTTGGAAAGCACCGTGAAGCTGGTTAATAATTATTCCAATGCGATGTATTTCCTCGGGCTCACTTATGACAAATTGAACAACAAAAAACAAGCGCTGGAACAGTTCCAGAAAATTGCCGAGTTGAACCCGGATAACGCGGATGTGAAAAAGATTGTTGCCAATCTGCAAGCCGGCAAAAAAGCGCTTGACGGACTGGATCAGAGTACGGGCGGCCAGAATCCAAATGGCGAAGCTTCGCAAAGTCAGTCTGTTCAGCGCGATCAACAACCCGTCCCGCCCAACACTCCTATCGGATCGGGCCAAGATCAAAATCCAACTCCCGATCAGACTCCGGCTCCTAATCCCAATCCGGCTCCCTAAATCTTTTCTCAAAAATCCCTCCGACATCACGTTGGAGGGATTTTTCTTTGAAAATTTGACAGCAGATTTATCGTATGATAGATTATAGGTACCTGAAGTGATCCGAGATGTCCGTGCGAACGGGCATTTTATATTAATTTTAACGTACTACATTATTATTATGGCCAGACCAAAAAAAATGAAAAAAACTGCCGACACTGATGAATCACAAACCGGGCGACTCGGGCAATTTGGAAGCGCGATCGCGCAAATTGCCGAGGAAAAGGGAATCGACAAGAAAAAAGTGATTGAAGCAATTGAATCGGCGCTGGCAGCCGCCTATAAAAAAGATTATGGCCGGCGAGGACAGCATATCCGCGCCGAATTTGACGAAGTCACCGGCGGAGCCGATTTCTATCTCGTGAAAGAGGTGGCTGATGAAACAACCCGCATTTTTGAGGAGGAACCCGCCGACGCTGACCCGCGCTACGCCGAAGGCTCCGGCGAGGCGAGAGCTTTGACGGACAAGCCGGAAGAAAATATCCCAGAGAAAAAAGCGCGCGAGGGATATGAAGAATCCGACGAAGAGAATATCCCGCGCTATAATCCGGAAAGAGATCTGACTCTTGAGGAAGCGCTGAAAACAAAACCCGACGCAAAGGTGGGGGATATTATCGAAGAAAAATTGGAAGCCAAAAGCGACTATGGACGCGTCGCGGCTCAAACCGCCAAGCAAGTCATCATTCAAAAGATCCGCGAAGCAGAACGGGATTCAATGTACGAGGAATACAAGCAAAAAGAAGGCGAAATTTTGAGCGGCGTGATTCAGCGGATCGAGGGACGCAATATTTTCCTCGACCTCGGGAAATCAACCGGCATTTTGTTTCCGTCGGAACAGGTGGAGGGAGAAAGATATCGTCTCGGGCAACGTCTCAAAGTATATTTGATGAAGGTTGAATCTGACGCCAAGGGCCCGGGAATTATTCTTTCCCGCACTCATCCGTCTCTCGTCCAGAAACTTTTTGAAATTGAAGTTCCGGAAATTTTCGCGGGGACAGTTGAAATCAAAGCCATGGCGCGCGAAGCCGGATCACGCACAAAGATCGCCGTATCCTCAAGTGAAGAGGGCATTGACCCGATTGGTTCTTGCGTGGGGCAAAAAGGAACACGCGTTCAGGCTGTGATTGATGAGCTCGGCGGAGAGAAAATAGATATCATTGAATGGAACAACGATCCGGCCAAATTCATTTCAAACGCGCTCTCGCCCGCGAAAGTCTTGTACGTGGAGCTTGATGAAGAAAAAAGAGAGGCCCGCGTTTTCGTTCCGGCCGACCAGTTGTCACTCGCCATCGGCAAGCAGGGACAAAATGTCCGCCTGGCCGCCAAGTTGACTGGCTGGAAAATTGACGTTGTGGGAGGTTCCGCTGACGCTGAAAGTTCCGGCGAGGCGAGAACTATGGCGGGCGAGGAGACAAAAGTTGAGGAGCCGACAGAGGAAGCAGAGATTGAAGCGCCTGCCGAAGAGAAAAAAGATAAAGTAAAAAGAGAGAAGAAGAAAAGCGCGAAGAAAAAAGGAGAAGCAACATAAGGAGTAAAAAATATAATATGAGGAATATAATTGTTGTCGGACATAAAAATCCCGACACCGACTCGATCGTTTCGGCGATCGTTGCGCAAGATTTTTTCAAGGAAGTTTTGAGCGAAGAAGCGAAGGCCTGTCGTGCCGGGGAGCTCAACAACGAAAGCAAGTTCGTGCTGGAAAAATACGACATCGAAGTGCCGGAGCTTGTCGGCGCAATCAACAAAGATGACAAAATCGTTTTGGTTGATCACAATGAAGCGACTCAAACGTTTGACGGCCTTGATTTTTCGCAAGTCGAATATATTTTTGATCATCATAAACTATCGCTCTCAACAGAAAAACCTCTTTATCTTCGCAATGAACCTCTTGGAAGTACATCCACCCTTTTAGCGAAAATGTTCCGAGAAAATGGGAAAAATGTTTCCGAAAAAAATGCAAAACTATTGCTGGCAGGAATTTTGTCTGATACACTGAACTTCACATCGCCTACAACGACTGATGAAGACAGAAAAATCGTATCCGAATTGAATGATATCGCCAAAATTGACCTCAAGAGATTCGTCGGTGAAATGTTTGAAGCTAAATCTAGCCTCGAGGGAATCTCAACTGGCGATATCATCAATCTCGACTACAAGATATTTAATATGGGCAACTATAAAGTGGGTGTCGGAACTTGGGAGACTACCAGCCCAGCAACCGTAAATGTAAAAAAGAATGAAATTTTCGATTTATTGGAAAAGAAAAAAGAAGCTGAACATCTGGACTACTTGTATTTTATGATAGTTGATATTTTGAGACAGAGTTGCGATCTTTACATAATCGGCGAAGATGAAAAAATGCTGGCCGAAAAAGTTTTCAGAGGGAAAACGGAGAATGGAGTCATGTTTCTTGACGGCGTTGTATCCCGAAAAAAACAGATTACTCCGCCCTTAACTGAAGTATTAACGAAATAACTTATGGACATCAAGAAATTGCCCAAGTCTCAAGTTGAGTTTTCAATAACCGTTCCAACCGCAGAGTTCGAAAAATTTATTGACGCCGCCGCCGAAGAACTTTCAAAAGACGTGAAAATAGACGGATTCCGTCCGGGAAAAGCGCCGCGGAACGTTGTCGAACAAAAAGTCGGCGCCGAGAAGATTTTGGCGCACGGCGCCGAGCGCGCCATCAAAAAAACATATGTTGACGCGATTGTCAAAAACAAGCTCGACACGATCGGCGAGCCGAGAATCACCATCACCAAAATCGCCGCCGGAAATGATCTCGAATACAAAGCAATCGCGGCCGTGATGCCTGAAGTGAAACTCTCAAACTATCGCAAAAACACAAAAACTATCAAAAAACCGGGGGCGGAAAAAGTGACCAACGAACAAATCCAAAAAGAGCTTGAGACTCTGCAAAAAAGCCGGGCAAAGCTCGTCACTGTTTCACGCAAAGCAAAAAAAGATGACCGGGTTGAGATAGACTTCGAAGTCTTTGTCGACGGGAAACTGATTGAGGGGGGCGCGGCCAAAAAACATCCGCTCACGATCGGTGAGAACTATTTCATTCCGGGATTTGAAGACCAACTGGTCGGCATGAAGGAAAAAGATGAAAAAGAATTTGAGCTTGCCTTCCCAAAAGACTATCATCAGAAAAAACTTGCCGGAAAGCCTGCCAAGTTCAAGGTGAAAATGGTTTTGGTGCAGGAAAAAGAGCTGCCCAAAATTGATGACGAATTTGCCAAGAGTCTCGGAAACTTTGAAAATCTGACCGCCTTCAAAAAAAATCTGGCCGAAGGAATTGAGCTGGAACAAAAACGCAAGAACGAAGAAAAATGGCGCTCCGTTGCAATTGAAAAAATTGCTGACGCCAGTCAAATTGATGTTCCGGATATGCTTGTCGAGCAGGAACTCGAAAAAATGATGGCGGAATTCGAGCAAAATATCGCTTCAATGGGACTTCAGCTTGAAACCTATCTTGAAAATATCAAAAAATCCAAGAATGAAATCACCAAAGGTTGGAAAGAAACAGCCGAAAAGAGGGTGAAAGCGGCGCTGGTTCTCAAGGAGATTGCCAAGGCCGAGGAAATTGACGTTCCATCAAAAGAGGTTGAGGAAGAAATGAACCGGGTTATGGCGTACTACAAGAGCATACCGGACATGGAGAAAAAGGTGGACATGGAACGGCTGTACGCCTACGCCAGAGGCGTCGTCGCAAACGAAAAAGTATTTCAATTTTTGGAAAATCTCTAGCTGTCATCCCGAGCGAAGCCGAGGGATCTAAGTGATAGATTTCTCCACTCGCTACGCTCGGTCGAAATGACAATATAAAACATGAAAATAGGAGTTTGCGGCATAGCTTGCGAGGTTTGTCCTCGCATGAAAAAGGAACTTGCCCGAGCGGCGAACAAGGATGTAAAGCGAAAGAAAATGAATTTTGCAAAGTTTCGACTTGTGCTTATAGAAAAGATATCAAATTGTGTTTTGAATGCCCGGAGTTTCCCTGCGAGATTACAAAAGAAGGACCGATAGCGTATGACTATTGTAAGTTTATCATAGGAGAAGAAGGCTAACAAAATTACACTGGATTCCCGCTTTCGCGGGAATGACAAATATAACAAATTATTCAATTATAACTATGGACATAAAAAACCAATTTCTTATTCCGACTGTCATTGAAAAAACCGCTTATGGCGAGCGGGCGTATGACATTTATTCGCGGCTCCTGAAAGAACGAATTATATTTCTCGGCGGGCCGATTGACGACCATGTCGCGAATGCCGTAATCGCCCAATTGCTCTTTCTTGACAGCCAGGACTCAAAAGCCGACATCACAATGTACATCAATTCGCCGGGCGGATCGGTGAGTTCGGCGCTCGCGATATACGACACGATGCAATACGCCAAGGCCGATGTCTCGACGATCTGCGTGGGGCTCGCCGCTTCGGCCGGAGCTTTGCTTCTCGCTTCCGGGAAAAAAGGAAAAAGATTTTGCCTTCCGAACAGTGAAATACTCATCCACCAGGTGATGGGCGGCGCCACGGGGCAGGCGACCGACGTTGCGATCCACGCCAAACATATCGTCAAAATGAAAGAACGGCTCAATGATATTTTGGCAAAGCACACCGGACAAAAAATCAAAAAAGTGCAGGAGGACACCGAGCGCGACTACTTCATGGGCGCGGAGGAAGCGAAAGAATACGGAATCGTGGATAAGATCATCAAATGATTCCGCCTGGGCGGAATCATCCCGAGTGTAGCCGAGGGATCCCGACGTAATAGCAAAAACCCCGCCTTTGAAAGACGGGGTTTTCTAATTTTTTATTTATTTTTATTCAACGACCATCGCGACAAGATTTCTGCGTCCGAAAGCGAAGGCTTCTGCCTTGGTCGGCATATAGATATCAAAGTGATTGGCTTTGATCGCGCCGCCCCGGTCCTCGCAGACATAAGTCCCCATTCCGTCGATTTCGATTTTCGTTCCCATCTGATATTGCTTGGGACAAGCAAGAGTATGGTTCGCTTGAACCTTTGCTCCGCTCGCCGTGATTCCATCAGACTTTCCGCATTCGTCGGCTGCCGCGGTATAGGCGGAAGCATTCACAACGAAGCTTCCCTTGGGCAATACGAAGTTTTCCGAGAGCAGCTTGTTTTTGTACATTTTCGAGAACTGCGCGTTGCCGACTTTCGGCGTATAAAGCGCAACCAGAAAGTTGTCGCTCAAGGTATTGCTGATTTTGGTTTCTAATGTTTGTTTGGCATCTTGGTTTGTCTCTTCATTTGTTTCGGCCGCTTTGGTGGGCAGAGCCGAGAACAAAATCGCAACGAGAATCAGCATTGCCAATTTGCGCATTAGATTGGATAAATTGTTAATGCTAGGCTTCTACTTCAGGCCATCCGCCCAAGGCGGATTATTTGTCGAGCAAAGCTCTCCAAATAAAAAAGCCCTTTTCAGGACCTAACGAGCCAGTATAGCATTTCTATATGGGAAAGTCAAGGGCACGTGAAACATTGGCCATTTCGCGTGAAACACTGGCATTTTAGGCCGTGTTTGCTTGATTCTCATCGCCCTGGCTCATAATCGCCTCTTCCAGTTTTTTTATCTTGTCCTCGGCATTGTCGAAACTGTCCCAGTCGCCGCTGGAAAGACAATTCGTCTGAAAAGCAATCAAATACTCCAATTGCTTGATAAGTTCAAATTTTTGCATAGTTGAAAAAAATAAAAAAATACTTCGCTAAAAGTAATTTTCGGTTTCTCCTTTCGCGCCGTTCATTTTTGGACACTATAGCAGTATAGTCGAAAATTATATTTCTGTCAACAGCTTGACGATTTCGGAAAAAAATTATAGTATAAACTAGCTTTCAAGAAGCCACTTTTTTTGTTTTGGAAACAGCCAATGTCGCGAATGAGAGCCAATAATAAGCCTAATATTTCAAACAGGATGGAAAAAGTTCAGAAATTCAACGCTAAAGTTCGCACAGCGCTTAAACGACCGGATCTCAAGGCGGGGGATATAGTCAAAATTCACCGCAAGATCAAGGAAGGAGAGAAAGAAAGAATTCAGGTGTTTGAGGGAATCGTCATCGCCATAAAGGGAAAGCAGAGCTCCTCTCCCACAGCCACCGTCCGGCGGGTATCTTTTGGAACAGGTGTGGAAATCACCGTTCCTCTTCACTCACCCGCTATATCCAAAATTGAAATCGTGAAACAGGCCAAGGTGCGCCAAGCGAAACTATATTACCTTCGGAATAAAGGCATCCGTATTTCAAAATTGAAAACAAAAGAACTCGCGAAATTCGTAGTGGAGGAAAAAAAGGAAGAACCCAAAATCGAGGTTGAAGCGACAGATCAGCCAAAAGAAGAAGTTGCTGAGAAAAAATAATATAGAAAAGCCGTGGTGCCGGAATCGGTAGACGGGCCAGCTTGAGGGGCTGGTGTCCATTAGGGCGTGGGAGTTCGAGTCTCCCTCACGGCACAATCGGCGCGAGGGGCGCGTAGCTCAGTTGGTTAGAGCATCTGTTTTACAAACAGAGGGTCAGAGGTTCGAGTCCTCTCGTGCCCACCTAAAATGCCGGGTTAGCTCAGTGGTAGAGCAGAGGACTGATTTTCGGTCCATCTCGCAGCAATGCGGGATTGTAAATCGGGTGAATTCGAGGAAACCTAAATTCTCAATGTGAGACCAAGGCAATCTCGAGCCAAGCTCCAAAGGGCAATCGGTTTTGGAGAAGGTGTAGAGACTAGCAAGTGAGTCCCAACAATAATCTTGCGCTAGCGCCCGATATCCCGAAGGGGGATAATGAAATAGTCCGATCCTTGAGGAAACTCAAGTCGACTA
>Ga0172371_10007025_pt1 | contig 16154 bp, 42 predicted proteins | sample Lak12m_FD_114543 | JGI IMG/M metagenome (GOLD analysis project Ga0172371, IMG submission 114543) | Freshwater microbial communities from Kabuno Bay, South-Kivu, Congo - kab_022012_12m | ecosystem: Environmental > Aquatic > Freshwater > Lake | place: Democratic Republic of the Congo: South-Kivu...
TCATTGTGTCTGATTTTATTATTCCAAGTGCCATACAAATAATTTTTTACAGATGCCTAACATTATATATAGCAAAGTGGGGCATCGTTCCAAATCGCTACATTTGTGCTTTTAATTAAGTTTTTAGTGGCTCGATAGGGTAGCACATTTAATCCCCACCTTGCCATATACAAGTAAAGTTACCGCCAATAATAAAGACGATAAGACTGACCTCTGAACCAAGCATTATTTTCGTCTGTTTCATCGGAATTTTTACAAGTTAATTTGGCTTTATCAAATTGATTTTTATTTATTCTATTTTCAACTTCTTCACTTCCGATAAAATACCAATCGGGAAAATAAGCATTGTTTTTAAAAATCAATTTTTCTCCTTTTGATAGCCTTTCTTCAATTTCTTTTGCTTTCATATTTTGTAAATTAACTGGCGGTAACAAAGGCTAAAAACCAAAGCCCACCAAATTTGTAATGTGAACCGAACTTTGTATAAGGCTTCGGTTCTTAGCCTCAATCGTTATCGGCAACCTTAAAGACCGTACATTTTGCAAAATTCATCTAATGCTTTCAATGGTGTTTCGCCAAATCCAACTATGCAATCATTTTCAGGTAACTCTCCGATAATATAGTAGTATTGGTCTCCATCCTTTCCAAATTTTGCTCCGAGAGTTGACACTACTAATAGTTTACTTTTAAGCATTTCGTTTCCAAACGCTGCAATTTGAACATTCATTTGTTCGTTTAATATTCCTTGTTCTGTTGCGTACATAATATATGAGTTTTTAAGTTTATAATTCGATTGATAAAAGGTAGCCGATAACACGCAATATAAAAAATTGGCTACCAGCGTTTGTGGTAACTTGAAAGGTTTGTACAAGCCAACTTTTCATATTGCCAACCGTTAGGGTGCATTTAAAAGAAACCCATAGGGTCAGCACCGTACATTTCACTTTCTTTATCTAAATCTTGCGGACGTAAATAACCTAAATCATCCTCTAAAGATGAAAATGAAGATTCTGTCAACATTTTACCTTGTAATTCTGCAAGATAGCTTAACAAATCTAATGTATTGTCGTGTTTTTCAACTGTTAGGTAAGCAATTCCATTTTCAATTCTTATTGATTTAACCTTTTCTTTTAACCATTTATTATAAGGGTTTTCAATAAAAAGTTTTTGATTTATAACTTCATACGAAACATTTGTCCCTTTTACAAATCCTTTTGATGTAAATTCTAATTTCTGAACGGGACAAAATTTTGAGATAACATCATGTGCTTTTTGTTTTGTATCAGCATGTATTTTTACACCATAAGCAGAATTATAACTTTTTATTGATATAATCTGTTTTTCTGTGGGCGGTAATGTACTCCAATAACTCATAATAATTTCAATTAAACGCACCCTAACAATGTATATAGCAAATTGTGGGTGTTGTTCCAACTTGGTATATTCGCACTCTTTATTTAGTTTCTGCAAGTTGATAGGTTTGTGCGTTCTATCCCCCAACTTGCCATATACTTAACGTTATGTGGCATTTTACGACACGCAATATAATCTGTAATGCCAATCAGTGAACCTCTTAAATATTTTTGTATCATAGAATACTTTACCTGTTAATATCCAATATGGTAGAAGCATCGCAGTTGAAAAAAAATTATATTTACAACCAAAAGTGGTATTGCAATAAGAAACAAAAAACGGCACATAACAGCGTATATACGCAATTCTTTTTCTGCACTATCTGAAACTTTTGTTTCATTCTTAACTTTCTTCATATTATTTACCTTTGTGTTAGAACTTCGTATATCCGCAAAACGTTGCTAACATAAAGCATACGCAAGTGCGAATACAAGAAGTAATATAATCATATCAATATAATCTGGCTCTCTATCAAAAAAGCTGTTATTAGTCGAACTCGTATCCATACATATCCCTATTTTCTATTGCACATACTAAGGCTTTTACGACATCACAATGGAATGTTAATATACGACCATTTACAATAATGCAGGTGTTTCCCATTAACGCATCGTAATATTTTTCAATATTCATTTTATACTTAGACTCAAAGAAAAGATAGACATCTCTCATCTCATCTGAATTTAGCCCCTTTTCGTATTCCGTCTTATAGTTATATATGTGATTTACAACCTCATCATATACACTAATCTTTTTATTGTTTGCTTTTTTAGTTCGTGCCATTTTGATTATTTTTAATGTAAAATTTCCAACACATAAATGATACTATGAATCCACCAGACACAAAAACAAATCTCTGAAATGTAGTCCATGTACTTGTGTCGAATGTTCCAATTATAAATCCGACAGATAAAAACATTAATATGAATATTGCTATCGGTGATAAGTATTTTAAGTATTTAATCATAAGTAAATTTTATTTCTGTTTAACTCTAACATGATGCTTTTCAGAAACTCTTCCTCGTTAGGCGCTGGAAGGTATATCCCGCACTCTACGGATGCAAAGTTTCTAAATCTTTCAATAGATAAAGACATTTCATCTTTCGTTAATTCAGATGATGATTTTAGTCTTCTTACAATTCCTATTCTCTTGTCTTCACTCTCAAGAACATATATGTCTTTATTTGATGCATACTTATAATATACATCTTTAACATAGTCATGTGTTTCACCCGTCTCACACGCAAGATATGATATAATCATGTGAAGGTAGTTGTTTTGAGAATAACTTCTTTTTGTCTTTTCCGTTAGTTCAAAAACGCAAGATGACTCAATTAGCTTATTCAGCCTGTCTCTTGCACGCCTTTGGTCTATCGGGTTGCTTCCATCGTAAATCATATCAATACTTTTTATAATTAAAATAAAAAACACACTCTTTGTTAGCGTTTAATATCGGATTAAAATACATTTGGTTCGTATATTCATCTGCCGTTTTCCTATAACAGCTCTTAGCACGAACACATCCACTTGTAGCACATTTCATTATTATCATATGTCTCCCTTATAATAAGATTTTAAAAATTCTCTTTCTTTTGTTTTTCTCTCAATGTCAAGTCTTTTTCCATTCAAAGACCTATCGCAAATGCTTTTTATAGCGCTTTTCACACGCCTTCTCTTCATGCACAGCTCATCAGCTATCTCATCAAGAAGATAGCCTTTTGCACACATGGTCATAATAGATACCCTCTCGTCTAAAGTAAATGGGGCATCCCGTGGTTTGCTTTTATTTATATCATTTGTCATATCTATCGCTATCTAATCTTTCGTAATCAAGCGCTTTCATTATAGAGTCAAAATTGTTTTTAATGTGCTCGTATATTGCATCTATGTCAGAATCTGAATACATATCTTTATCTTTTATGGAAAACCATTTAGATGGCTCGTTATCTACAGTATCAAAAACAACAGCTGGGGTGAGCTCGCAATAGATAATTTTTAACCCCTTTTTTACTCTTACTCTCATTTCGTATATTTTAATTTAATAACACCTTTAACTATAATCTCTTCATCATATATTCCACTAAGCTCTGGATGGTCTATGAGAAATTTCTCTTTATTGAAAGATGTCCTTGTGTAATCCTTTGTCTTGCTTATAAGTAGGTTATTGAACTTGATTGTAGATAATTTATTTTCATCCATATCGCACTCAATCTTTTTTAACAACTCATTGAGATATTCTTTTTTTGACTTTATTATCTCCTCATATTCATTAATCTCCATGCAATATGATTCTATTATTGTCAGAGTATTTGCATCTGGGCAGTACGCTTCGCATATCTTATTGGAATCTATCGTAGGCATAGGGTTTTCTACATATACATATTTATCAGTGTAGAACATATCGTGCAACTCATCATCCGTCTTTCTTTCTATCTTAACAAGTTTGCATCCTTTCTTAATGTGGTTAGCATATAAAGAATCTATTCTTAACCCTGTTTGTTTTTCTAAAAGAAAAGCACACATACTCAACTGCCACGATAGATACTCTTTATCGAGCGAATATGATGTCTTATGGTCAATCAAAGAAATTACATCATTAACAGATGCTATAAGGTCTATAGGCGTTGCATACCTTTCCCCATCGGTTACAATGTATTCGCTTTTAACAACATCTATGTTTTCTTTTTTCTTTAAGTTTTCATACCATTTTATTTCGGCTATCGGCATATACGGAACGCCATTATCATAATTCTCTATTTGTTTATGAACATTTGAGCCATAATCACGCTTACTCTCTAATATCTTTTTTGGTATGTTGTCAAACTTACCGTGAAAGAATATTGATTTTCCGAGAATACCAGTTATGCCTGATAGTTTTTTATCACCGAGATGATATGTATGGTTGCCCTCATCGTAGACAACCATACTGTTTATCAATTCTATCATTATTTACCTTTATTAAGTTCAACCTGAATATCTACACATGCTTTGTAAAAGTCTTTATCTGTCTGTATTGACGGATACTTATGCCAGCATTTAGTAACCTCATCCATGCTTTTTGATGCGCTCATCTCTGCTATAGCACTCGCTTTTTCACCCGCTGTTAGCTCTTTAACATCAGATTCTTTTTTGTCGTATTTTGTTGTGTCTTTTTCCCAATACACATCAGCACCTACTCCAAGAAGCTTACATGCACTGCCGATAGCATCTGTTGTAGCTTTCTTAAAACATTCATCATCAGTGTAAAGACCGTTTCTCTCGCTTGATACAAACATAGACCCACCGCTTCCAGAAATACCGTCTGACCATGCACCATCAACCTTAACGTATAATAATATATCTACAAATACAGCTACCTCGTTTGTTACGTCATTTTTGTGCATATCTTTCGATTTCACTTCATACTTCCATCCGACACCACACATTCCAAATTGCTCTGTAAGTGTTTTAATACGCCACATAGGGTTGATGTCTGTCATCCCCTTTAATCTACCACCTGCGATAGATTTTTGTGCGTTAGCGGGTACACTTCTAACCGCTTCATAAAGTTTCATTTTTTCTTCCATAAATTGTTTTAATTAAAAAATTGCTTGCATTGTTCTTGTATTTAATTCTTTGTAATCTAAATATAAATTGTCAATATTATTTACATCTATCAACCTTGATATTTGTTCCATATCATTTATATGCTTATTTACAGATTTACCACCATTTTCTATATACACCAATTTAGCTTGTATTGCGTACTTTGGATGAGCCATACGGATATCTCTTCCGTAAAAATTAAGATATTTATATTTTGAGTAAGACTTAGGAACTGTAAACAGGCACACTTTTACACCGTCAATATAGCATTGATTTCTGTTTCCAATTCTGTGTCCCTTTATCTCGATTGCATGTGAAGCCTCCGATTCATCGCACATTGAATACCCATCTATTTTAGAGTAGTCAGGATGAATAACATCCGATGAAAGAATACAGTCAATATCGCCAACAGTACGTGATAATAATCCTGTTGCGCACAGACCAACACTTCCTCCTATTATTATGTTTTCGTCATAAGCTAATAGCTTGTCTAAAACGCTTAGCGTTGTTTTTGTTAATTGATTATTTATTTCCATAATTTAAAATATGTTTTATAATATGCTTCTCCTAATATTGCTTTCTCTGTATTAATGCATATTTTGTTGCAAGGAGTACCTCTTAAGTCGCATGCGCCACATACGCTAAAATCAACCTGACCATATATTGGATAATACATCTTATTTTCATATAAAATCCAGCCAGCAATCTGGATGTCATCTGTTTTATTTTTCATCATATGCCTTAAAGTATGTATCACATTCAACACCCGTCATTCTTATGCCATATTCAGATTCTATTGAGAAACACTCGAGTCCACAACACGGATGCAAAGAGCAGTCTTTGGCACATGAGAAATTGCCAAATGGATTTTGATTGTGTAAGGGTCTGTGCTTTTTGCCTTTATGGTATATGTATGCACCATATTTATCTGACAATAATATCATATTGTGTTTTTAATTCGCTTAAAATATACCGTTGTTTCGTCTTTGGCGTTGATACGATAACACTCGGAATGGCAGCCCCAAAAACCTATATCACACAATGAGCAACGATTCATTTTTTTCATATCTTTTGGCAACTGATTAGACACTGGGTAGTAATATTTGCTGCCAATTCTAAGAGTGAGAACTTCGATGTTATCAATTTTCATACGAATCTTCTTATATTTAACCCTGATGATTTCTTTGCATCATCCAAAACCGCCAATGCATCATCAATACTACTTGGTCTGTCGTAGCAATAAACAACTACTTCTTTTATCTTCTCGCACGTCTCACCAAAAGATATTTGGTCTTCTTCCGATAGAGATAGAGTGAATTTACGAAGGTCTGATGCTGCAAATTTTAACCTGTCAAACAAAACCTTAGTTGATGAACTTTGCTTCATCCCCGCCTTTTCGTATTCAGCCTTAGACAACAACACAAGCTCCTCAATTATATCAATAAGCATGAATATTATTGCTGTTGATGCTACGCCCTCTTTTGAAACATTATTATAATTCATATTTATTATATTAATTTATTATATAATGAGCGCCAATAACTATCACCTCTTTTTGAACGTGACCATAAAAACGATGATATTGCACTTCCAACACCATATCGGCATCTTTCAAAAAATAATCTGTTTACATAACTATTCTCTCTTTGCATATTACGCATATAATCAGAAAACTCCTGTCTTACCTCGTAGAATAATCCCATTTCCACCAATCTATCAACTGTAGCTTGTGTTCCCCGTAAAACACTTCTGCTACTACACTTCATGTATCGTGATACGTCTATTTTTTCCATAATAATAAATTCAATATTAACTTTCATAATCAGAAACAGCAAAATACATAGACTCCCATAATCCACTACTCCAATTCATGTTAAACATTATAGTTGCGCAGTAATCGTTTCGGCATAACAGCTTTAATATGTAACACATTCTTTCATTAGGATTTTTAAATTTAAAATACATTCCACACTCTTTTATAAAAGCATAAAAGCATCCCATGTGGCACATTGTTTTATAATTTCTATTGAAATTACTTTTTATGTGCTCTGTAGATTTTAATCCATATGTAGCAACATCACCAGACTCGACCATATCAGAATACAGCTTGTCAAAATCTATATTAATCATGTCAATAACCATTGTTAGAAAGATTGTCGTATAGCTCTATGTAATACATTTCATTAGCATTTCCACAGTGTGACCACACAAGAACGCTTGTCACAAAATCATGTCCAGAGCTACATACTGACATTAAACCTAAAACATAACCCCATGCAAGCTCTTGACTATATCCATCTGTAATCATAACATCATGAATAATCATGTGTAAGAACGGCTTTGTTGTATGCTTAGATATATCGTTATATATTTTTTCTATTCTCGACACATCAAAGCGGGAATCTTTAATAAGGATATCGAGGTAAATCATTGCGTTGAATTTTTGCTTTTATATCAGTCCAATAGCGATAATTAAACGTTGAATCACTTTTGTTTTCCCAGAATTTAAAATACTTTAAAATAATATCAATAATACTCACGACATTATATCTACTAATAATCTTTAGTACGCTAACAAAAACATCATCCTGTTTCTTATCATTGTATCCATATGTCTTGTAATACTCCCTGTATATAACCACAAGAGCTCTTATCGTATTATCGAGTATTCCAATTTCATCAAGACTAATAAGGTTATCAATTAATTCTTTCTTGTCTTTTTCATAAAATGTTCCATAAATTTTGCCGTATTTTATGTTATCCAATACAGAAATCAAATTACTTTTCATTTTGTTATTAATTATATTATTATACTGCTAATTATAGCTCGTCTTTGCATTGAGCCAAAAAGTCAGCCCATCCATCTTTTCCGAGCATAAGTATTGCTTTTTCACGTATTTTAATTAATAGCTTATATTTGCGATTAAGTTCAAAATCAATTATGTCTGACAGCGAATTAAGATTATTAATATGTAAGAAACACTCAGCTTTTGATTCAAAGCTATTCATATTCAAATAAAGCATTGATTTCGCATTGTTTATCTCCGCCTTCATGTATGTAAGCTCTTTCTCGTCATAGTTATCAGCGTCAAATCCGACATATAGAGATGTGGCTTTTAGTATCAATTCTTCTTTATTCATAATTTTCGTCACTTACATAAGGTGAAACATTAAGATACACAGACCACCAAGCTTTTTCAATATAATACTTAGGATATTTGTATTTTTTATTTAATAACTTTTTGCACTCATCAACCCACCAATCGTGTTGCTCTCTTGTGCACGGAAATAACTTATACCATTCTATGGTTTTAATTTCCTCTGGATACTTCTCTATCACTTCCTCGATAGTGATATTGTGAAACTTTACTAACCATAGGTTATAAAGCTCATTTACATCTACTGTTTTCATATTATTTAGTTTTAATTAATACCATAAATCCATTTCCAACTTTATCATCAACATCAGAAAACTCTATAACATCCATATTGAGATATTCAAGCAATTCAAGGAAGTTTTTTAATCTCCAAAAAGTATGGTGGTCATCTGTATGTTTTGAGTTGTCTTCGTCTTTTCTGCCAACACACTCTTGCAGTGTGGTTTCTTTTTTATCTCTATCGAATGTTCTGTCCATATGAGGACATATAATGAATATGTATTTTGATGCAACCCTATTCCATTCTAATAAGGCTTTTATTGGATTATAAAAATGCTCTATTACATGTGATGAAATAACAAAGTCGTATGATTTGTCGCCAAATGGCAAATTATCACCATCCGAAACAACATCTACATCCATGAATGTTCCACAAATCCTGACCTGCTCATTTTTATATACATCAAATAGATTGTCTGTATGACTAACCCTGTCTACATTTATAGTGTTTAGCCCGAAAGAGTTGTGAGCTGAGCCACCTATCTCAATTCCGTTTAGACCTACTAAGTATTTATCTGCAAGTTTTGAGCGCATATCAATGAATTAAGTTTAAATTTTGTTTTCTATACCTACCTGTTGACGGTGATTTTTGTATAACCAAGTATCTTGAAAGACCCTCTAAGTTTCCAGAAAGGTATGAGTAGGAATTTACCTCTATTACTTTTATATCAATCCAATCATTTGGGAAAAGATAGTTTATTAATGTTTTCATTTTTTATTCAAATTTACGCTTATATGTTTACATACAGCAATTATTTAACTTTAATTAATATTGTTTAACGATTGTATAGCCTCGTCTATTGATGATATAGCATCTGTCATTTCAGATATTGCGTCTTCCATAACACTACCATTTTCTGAAGATTGTAGGCTTTCTGGCATATTATCATAAGATGATTGCTCCTCATCGCACACATCGGTTACAATCACTGATGCTTCTTCTAATTTTGAAACAGCATCAGTAAGTCTTCTTCTTTTGTATTTATTCATGGTGTATTGATTGACGTATTAATTTGTTTTTGTTATTTGTTAATTCCAAAAATAAATCCCCCCAATATGTGTACCCCTCTTCTGATTCCTCCCATGAAAATGAATGATACAAAAAGTAGCTTGGATTTTCACTGTACATTAAAAGAAAGTCAATTCTTTGGTAGATGTCATTCGGAAGCGGGATTGTGATGTAAAATCCGTTTTGATATATAAAATTATCCACATATTTAGTTAGAGCTTTCTTACTGACAAGGAACCTTATCAAGTCTATTGGTATTCTCGGTATGTATTTAGACTTTTGAGATACCGTCATTGCGTCAATAGCCATACCTATATAGTCTCTATCTATAACAGCCTTATTTGCTCTCTTGTTTTTCACTATCATTGACATAATCTTTTCTTAATTCATATTCCATTAACATAAAATAATACTCTGATGAGTACCATCCAATCATTTCGTTTATTGCGCCTAAGTATCTCACTGCCTTCAAAAACTCTTTATCGGTGAACATTGGAAGAGACTTTTCTCTTACGAGCTTAAAGGTATCGTAACGACTTTTAAACCCGTCATCAAATCCGCTTATTTTTTCACCTGTCTTTGTCACAGACATTACTTTTATAAGGTCATCTACGGTTTCGTAGTCGTTTACGATTTCTTCACGTAAAGACATCCATGACCTATCCTCGATATCAGCTATTGGCGGTATCTTTTTCATTTTTAAAAACTTTTAATAGATTATTTAATTCTGTGTATATTTGCTTATCATAATATGATGCAACGCTTCCGTGTAAAGTAACTGTAATTGCTCGCCTCACACACGACATATGTGTTAGCCCGATAAGTAGTCCGTATGGTGTGAGGTAGAATATGCGATAGTCATCATCATACTCTACGGTATCGCTTTTCCCTCTCGTAAACGCAGTGCTTAGAATACAAAACCTATCTGATAGTATTTCAATCACCTTATCACATGGTCTTTGCTTTGCTATTGCAGATAAAATTAATTTACCCATATCATTCTATTTGATTAATTGTATCTAAAATTGATTGCTTATCAACCTCATAAGTTTGAGAGAATACATCAGTCACAGTTATAGCATTTTCAGCAGCTAATTCTAAAGCCTGTTTTATGGCTTCTTTCATTGCTTTTAAAATAGAATTAACTTCCGTAAATTCTTCAACAATATGAAATGCACCACAAAAAGGAACTTCTTCAATTTTAGTTGTTATATACTTTTTAAGCGTTTCTTCTAAATTTATTGTTTTCATATTATTTGATTAATTGTATCTAATATTGATTGTTTATTTATTTTGTCACCTATTTTTATATCTGGATTATTATACTGTCCACAGCTACAACATGCACCCCAATACGGAGTGTGGTCATCACAAGCCTTGGTATATACTGGTTCAGTTTTGACATTTTTAGCACATAGTTCAAGAGTTTGTCTGCAAGCTTCTTTCATTGCTGATATAATATCATACGAAGTTGCTCTTTCTTTTACTAACTTTGATAAATTAGGTTCTGAGCCAAGATAACCTATCTTATTTCTTAAAATTTCTTCTAAGTTTATTTTTTCTCTTTGCATAGTAGTACATATTTAATAAATAATCTTGCATATAATTCCACTCTAACATCTTCGGATACCTTGCTTTTTAAGTTATTGTATTCCAACTTATCATCAATTAGTTCTTTTGGCGTTTCATTAATACCACACATCATATCAAAGAAGTCATCTAAATGTTTAAAGACTTCTACTACTTGCCCCCTTGTTATTTCTTGCATATGTTAATTATATTTAATAATTCCAATTCTAATCTGTGTAAATCACTGAAATCAGTTAGAATGTAATGTTTGCTTGATTTCTCATATCCTAAATTTAACAATAATCTGTTTAAAAACGGCACTGCTTGTTGCAAAAGAGGAGCATTTAATCTATCACTAAACATATTCCAATTTCTAAAATAAGACCCAAGAATAGGGGTGCAAATGTTGCCTTTTTCAAATATTTCAGGTAAATACCAAGCCAAGCATGGTTTATTAAATCCTAACTCTTTCAAAGCTAAAGCTATTTCGTATGTTACAAATTGTTCTTGCATAATTCTATACATTTTAAAATTGCTTGTTCACGTGCTTCAACGAACGTCTCACATATGTGATAATTTACACCCTCATTAGATAATCCCAACCAAGCATCCATGTTATCGTCCATCCCACCATAAAAATTATCTTTATGGGAAATACAAAAACAATACATTAATTTATTGAATCTCTTGGGTCGATACAAAACCTCTACTGAAACATGAATATTGTATTTTTCTCTAAAAAAATCAATACATTGTTCCCAAAGAGGTGCTTTTATACAGTTTGAAAAATCATCCCATTGAAATGTTTCATAATCTCTATAAAACTTTTTATTTTTATACAAACCAAAACATTCTTCGTCAAATCCTAACTCCTTCATAGCTAATGCTATTTCATAGCTACAAAACTGGTTTTTTATTGTTTTCATATTAATATCCATTTATAATCGCCCAATCACTTTCATACGCTACAGTTGGAATCTTAGATTTATTGTCATCTATATACTTAGATGCATCTTGTTTAGTAATTCCAGTGAATTTGATATTAGTCCATTCCTCTATAAATTCAATGTAATTTAATTGTTTTACTGTTGGTTTTGTCATAATTTATTCCTCCACATATTTACCGAAAGGTGAGCCGTCCTCAAATTCATATATGCTTAATAAGCCATCATATTGGAAGTAAGTGATACTACCTTTATATTCAAGACCAACGTAATTTTCACAAATAATACTTATTCTTTGAATATGAAAAGGTGAAGATTTTCTTCTAACCCATTTATCTCTGAACAAATGATTATCTTCAAATGTAAATGGAACTAATTTTTGTTGTGGTTTAATACGATAATTAAGAGTTCTACCTTTTATTTCCATAGATGCCAGCTTTAAATCTTCTGGCACAAGCTCTCTTAAATCACTCCATCCATAAGCAGACTCTATCTGGATAGTCTTTCCTTCTGAATAAGCATTCAATATAAGACTTAATTCTTTTGCTTTTTCTTTTTTCATAATATTTACTTGTTCATCGTCAATGAACGCTTTTAATTGTTGAACAATATCGTTATGTTCCCTTAGCGGGATGTTAGCGGTTACTGTAAAAAACCGACCAACGTTGCATTAAAATACTTTTGTATATTATTGACTTCTTCGACAAAAGAATCATAATCTTTCATTGTTTTTATTGTAATACATTCAGGAAATTCTCCGACTGTCCTTTTAAAAAGAGCATAAGCGCATATAGGTTTATCTAAAGTATCAACCGATAGTACAAAATCACATGATTTTGCTTCTGGGAGATTTTTAAAAACAAAATTATCTTTTTCTGACATGATAAGTATTTATTAAATTGAATAATTAAAAGAAACAGCAAACCGCTAACACTATGTATGTGCATAAGGCTGCTTTGTGCTATTTGAAAGTTTTGTAATCCGTGCGAACATTTGTTCAGTTATACAGCGAAGCTCTCGCAAATCGCCTTATTCACATACATTTGTTCGTTAGGCGCAATATTAAGAACGCTCCACATCAATCTCTGTGCTTTCAAATCCTAACTTAGTTTTTTTGTCTTTATATTCTTTTAAAAACTTTTCAAACATTTCTTTGATATACTTTTCATCATAAGCACAAAAAGCACTTATGGTTTTAATTTTGATTTTGTAAATTGTAGCCATAATTATAAAATACTGCGCCTAACACGCAATATAAAACAGTTGCCATTAGGCTGTTACTAAATTTGAAACGTCTTACAAGGCAACCGTTTCATATTGCCATACGTTAGCCACAATACTAAGAAGCATCGTGCAAGTAATAAACAGTTGGCTCGTCTTGTTCTTCGTAAATTACGATAGCATACATATCTCTACATCCAGAACCACCATTAATGTATGGTTTAATCCACTCCAAAAATGTTTGGATTTCTTGTCTGGGGTTTGTAATATTTGAGCGAGTGCTCAAGTGCCACCTCTTATCAATATCATCAAACCACATTTTATTTACAGGATTGTTAATCGCAAAGTAATAACTACCACCTTGGAATAACCATTCACATCTACCATCTGGTAAAGGAAAATTTGCAGGTTTGGTTTCAATTTCGCCAAGCATATATTTTAATGCTTCAATAACTTCATTTGGAGTGTCTTTTTTTAGTTCAGCTCCGAAAATTAATTCAGTGTACATTCCCATTTTTATAGTTTTTAAAAGATTAATAATTAAAGTACCGTACCCATAGTCCCGTGGCGTTATGTGCAATGCTAACGACCATCATACTGCCACATAACTGCATTACAATAATTATGTACGGCACCCTCTGTCATTCCTGTGTAGTGGTTATGTTGCAAATGAATTGGATATTGTAGAAAATTTTGTGGGAACAACTTCCAATTTATATTTTTGTCTTTTATGTGTTGGGGAGCTTGTTCATTTAAAGAGCATCCGCAATAATAACACAAACCTTTTTGTTCTTCAATATACTGCAACCTAACCGCTTTTCTTTCGGTGTAATGCAGTTTTGTGTAATCAACTGGTAATTTATACATTCTTCTATATTTGTGAGAAGCACTGCACCTAACAGCAAGTAAGCAATAGTTGCCAGCGCATTCTCGGTTAATAATTAAATTAATCATAATAACCATCCATTATAGGGCACTGCATACAGTTAAAGTCTCTACATGTACCACAGCTAACATCAGCATCATGGTATTCTTTTGTCTTTGATGTATTAGATAGATGCGATAATGCTTTAACCGCTTCTTTGGTTTTCCAATTATCGTTTACGGGCGGAACTCTGTAATTAAAGTAGTTGCTATATGATTTATATCCACTATTTGAATAATAGATTCCATTATCCTGAGAAAAACCACCAAATAACAACATACTGCCATCGGCTATGATAGCGAATTTATCAGACGCTCCTCTAATATTATCCACAACATGAGAATGTATCTTTCCGTGAAAAACATAAGACGGTAAAATCATATATCTGAAAACGTATTCGCTGTCGGTTATATCCATGTCTTTTGGAATAGACACATGTAATATCCCGTTATGTTGAAAACCAACTCTTTTTTGTTCATCAGTAAATGCGTGGCAATTACTCTCACACTTACTTCCGTGTGTTGCGAGCCTGAAATGCAAGCTTAATGGAACGTCTTTGAAGTTGAATTTAGAGTTTAGTATAGACTTATAAAAAGATATACACTTACCTCTATCCATAGTCCTATACGTCTTAATCTTACCTTTGTTATCACACCACATAGCGCCAAAACCGTGTGGGTTGTTATTCCATGATTCCTCTACATGCTCTAATGGCGGGAGATTAACTCCCGCTGGCTTAGCTATTATTATACACATATTATATTTCGTTTACGTTTACAAGTTTTGCTCTTAATGGATTGTGCTTTGGTAGCTTCGCAATCCTTTTAATAAAATTCTCTCTCGTTAATTTCGCATCATTGGTATCTCTACAAAACTCGACAAGCTCTATACAAAACTGTATAGTTGCAACAACCGATTCTGTTTTAAGCGTCCCCCGACCCTGACGGAACTCTATCGTTGTTGAGCCTTCCCTGTTTATTGCAGAATACCTTGAATCCTGCCCATTGCTTTTTGCAATATCCTTTGTTGATTTCTTTTTTACTGTACTATCTACCGATGAATACCCAAAGTCACGGGTGAAGTCGATGACCTTTTTAAAGCTCGGCGTAATGCTTCTTGTAACATCCTTGGCGTAATCAACGTAACCTCTCCTCATTATAGCTGTTATGTAATTCATTCCATATCCACATGCACCAAGTTCATTGTGATACATGTGTAGAACTTTTGCGAGAGTAGCATCAATTTCTTCGTCAGTCTTTCCAAACGCACTGCGTGATATGTGAACGTGTAAACCGCAATTTCCAGCATCGTGTGATTTGAACCTTAAAGCCCTTAAATAACTCAGCAACCCATCCCATGTTGATTCCTTTACCACAACAGCTGGGGTCATTGGGATTGTTACGAGCTCAAATCCATAAGACGAAGAAAGGCTTCCATCTTTTTCAAAAAAGAACCAATTTGATTCTATGTCTTTTGCGGTATGTACTCCGTCAGAGTCTGTTGCTTCCATTTCAAGTTCCACACCTACAAGGAACTCGTATCCACGTTTTTTACCGCCCTTTGGCATTATGTTCGCTGTTCTGTCTACCGAATGGTAATCATTCCTTCCAGAGAAAGAATAACTACCGACTACATTTTCTAAAAAATACTTCATATTACAAATTTTTATGTGTTGTTAAAAACCAATCATCTAATACTTCTGATGCCTGAGCATACGTCATGTTAGTTGCACCCATAAGATGCCCAACCTCTGTATAATACTGCTTTGTCGAGAAAGCATCTATATCTAACTTATCCCAGTTACGCTCTTTTGCCACCTCGTCAATGGACTTCTTCTTTGGCTGTGTTGATGGGAATTGGCTATTCCTATAATTGGGATTATCAAATCCGCTTGAATATTTGCCATATCCACTATACCTACCAGAATAATAATCATCATAATCATTGTACGTTGGATATCTCTCTGTTTTATATGTTGTGTTCGAGTATAACACGCCATTATCCTCAGTGAAAGCGCCAAAGATTTTATAATCACCCTTTCTGTTTAGGAA
>Ga0172371_10007026_pt1 | contig 16152 bp, 7 predicted proteins | sample Lak12m_FD_114543 | JGI IMG/M metagenome (GOLD analysis project Ga0172371, IMG submission 114543) | Freshwater microbial communities from Kabuno Bay, South-Kivu, Congo - kab_022012_12m | ecosystem: Environmental > Aquatic > Freshwater > Lake | place: Democratic Republic of the Congo: South-Kivu...
AAATAAAGCTGAAGCGCCGAATGACGCTTTCGATGAACCGTTGCAGCGGCAAACGATGGCGGCTGACATTCAGGTGCAAAAAAACGGCAATGATGTGAAAAAAGAAACGAAAAGATTTTATTCGCCACTTGTTATGAGTATTTCAAACAAAGAAAATATTTCATTCGACGAAATGGAAACTATTGCCGGGTCTGGGCTTGGCGGCAGAGTTACAAAAAATGATTTGCTTGCTTATCTTAAAAAAAGATCGGAATATCCTTCTGGCAAAATTGCTTCAAATAAAATTACCAACAGGTTTGTTAGGGATTTAGTTGAACCTATTCCGATGGATAATATCCGGCAAAAAATTATGAGCCACATGATAAAGAGCCGGGATACTTCAGTTCATGTTTCAGCAACCATTGAAGTTGATATTTCAAAAATCTATACCTTCATCAACAAAAATAAAGAGACGTATCAGCGGCAGTATGGCGCAAAACTTACTTACATGGCATTTGTTTCGCACGCTGTAACGCAAGCTATAAACGCTTACCCGGTTATTAATTCTTCAATCGAAGGAACTACGATTCTTCAAAAAAGATTTGTTAATTTAGGGATAGCGGTTGCGCTTGAACCGAATGGGTTAATTGTTCCTAATATTAAGAACTCACACGAAAAAAGTATTCTTGAATTAGCAAAAGCAATTTCTGAACTTGCAGAAAAAGCCAGAACAAAAAAACTCTCTCCGGATGATGTTTCAAACGGCACATTTTCTATCACGAATTACGGAGTCTTCGGAACAATTATCGGAACTCCGATTATCAATCAACCTGAAGTTGCTGTGCTTGGCGTTGGGGCAGTTATCAAGAAACCTGTTGTAATTGAAGTTGACGGAACGGATGCCATAGCGATAAGACCAATTATGCATTTAGCTTTATCGCATGATCACCGTGTAGTGGATGGAATGATTGGCGGAAAGTTTCTTTCTTTTGTAAAAGAAGCGCTTGAAAAGTTTGACGAAAAAAATATGATTTGATAAACCTTAACCAAACATCTACTAAAAAGAAGTTATCGAAAGAATTATTAATGCGGACAATAAATTATCATCAAAGAATATTTAAAGAACAAGTTGAGGACAAAAAGGAAGCCATTGGCAAGCGTCCTGACTGGTTAAAAGTTCGTTTACCAATCGGCGAAAATTTTAGCGATCTCAAAAACTTAATGCGGAATAAAAACCTTAATACTGTTTGCGAAGAAGCAAGATGCCCAAATATAGGAGAGTGCTGGAACCATCGCACGGCTACTTTTATGATACTTGGCGACACTTGCACGCGAAGCTGTGGTTTCTGCAATATAAAAGTCGGCATTCCAAACTCACTTGATCGTGATGAACCAAAACGCGTTGCCGAAGCCGCTGCAAAATTAGAGCTTCGTCATGTAGTTATTACTTCAGTTGACCGCGATGAATTGAAAGACGGGGGAGCTTCAATATTTTCTGAAACTATTCGATTACTTAGAAAACAAATTCCGACCTGCACAATTGAAACGCTTATTCCTGATTTCAAAGGTGAAGTTGCATTGTTTGAAATAATCATGCAGCAACCGCCTGACATCTTAAATCATAATTTAGAAACAGTTCCTAGATTGTACCATGCTGTAAGACCGCAAGCAAAATATGAACGAAGTCTTAATCTTATTTCTTGGTTTAGAAAAAAAGGATTAAAAACCAAGAGCGGTATTATGGTTGGTATTGGCGAAACAAATGATGAAATTCTTGAGACAATGAAGGATTTAGTTTCAGCGGGGTGCAGCATTTTAACAATCGGGCAGTATTTGCAGCCGACGAAAAATCATCTACCTGTTGACAGATACGTTACGCCAGATGAATTTGCAATGTTTAAAAAAGAAGGGTTGAAAGCGGGTTTTAAAATAGTTGAGTCTTCTCCGCTTGTAAGAAGTTCCTATCACGCTGATGAGCAGGCAAGAGAAAGTTTATTTTAAAATATTGTTAAGATTAGTTAATTATTTCATAACTTATCAGTCCAATTTTTTAATGTATTTTACGATAGTAAAAAAAGTCATAGTTGATGAAAAAATATTTACTCTTTACACTCTTCTTTCTACTCATTGCTGTCCAATCCAAAGCGCAGCAGAATAATTTACAAAAACCAACTGTTGACGATAATTCCAAGTTTACTAATATTGGTAACATCGGGCTTACAGTTTCTAACTTTGGAATCTACGGAAACGGATTAAGCAACCTTACGGCAGCTAATCGCCAGCCATCATGTGAATATCCTTTAGGAAGCGGCATAGAACATATCTTTGTAGGCGGTCTTTGGATTGGCGGTTTCCAAAAAGAAAATCTGACCACAAAAAACAAACTCGGTCCTTTTGTTAGTACAGCCGCCGTTGATGCAAGTTCACTATCATCCGGCAGAAACGCGGGATTTGAATACACGAACACTTCAGAATCAAAAGTAGTTGAAAGATCAACATCGTTAGATTCAAGATATTATAATCCGGATGCTATTTCACATCAAGATTTTATAATGGATTTTTGCGATACGAATACAACGTACGCAAACGGTGAATCTATTGCCGAGCATAACCCGCTTGGCGTAGCCATTCACGAAGAAACCTACGCTTGGAATTTTCCGTTTGCAGATTTTTTTGTAATAATGAATTACACCATCAAGAATGTAACTAACAAATATTTGGATAGCGTCTATGTCGGGTTATGGACTGACGCGGTTGTGCGAAACACAAAAATAAATACAACTACCAGTTCCGCATTTTATTCTCACGGCGGTGATGCCTACAATGATACGCTAAAAATTGCTTATGAATATGACGCGGATGGCGATGGACCTTTAACCGATAGTTACGTCGGATTTTTATATTTAGGCTCAACGCCTACTATTGATAGCATGTTTATAGTTTCAGGCGATGCTTTACCAGCAACAAATTTTACTTCTTGGACGCATAACAACACCACCGATCCAAACTTTTTTGCGCCGACAGATGATCTTACACGTTACCGCAAAATGCAAGGATATTTCGGAGGGACAAATCGCTATGCTGATGGTATTAATCCTTCGGATTTAAAACTTCCATCGAACAGATCAATATTACTTACGCATGGTTACTATAATAATATTGCTCCGGGTGATTCAATTAATGTTGTGTATGCTATTGTTTGCGCAAAGAAGTTTGGGAATGATCCTGCAATCTTAGACACTTGGGAACAGAAGAAAAATCTTTACTCAAATGCAGATTGGGCATTGCGCGCCTATTTTGGGAATGATAAAAACAGAAACGGTATTATTGATGCCGGCGAAGACCTTTTTGGAGACGGAAAGATTCACCGTTATATTTTACCTTCACCGCCAAATGTTCCGATTCTGAAAGTTGTTACGGAAAATCAAAAAGCCACCATTTACTGGGATAAGAGGGCAGAATTATCAATTGACCCTATCTCTGGTAAAAAAGATTTTGCTGGGTACAAAGTTTACAGAACTCAAGCGGGATTTGATATTTCAGATGTTCAAAATACCGTAGGTTCTTTGGTGGTTTTAGCTCAGTATGATTCCGCCGGAGTTACCGGATTTAATACAGGATTTAGTTCTATCGAATTAACCGAACCAATGGTTTTTGAGAACGACACAACTAAATATTATTACAAATATGAGATTCCGGAATTACTAAACGGCTGGCAATATCTTTTTTCGGTTACTTCCGTTGATAAAGGAGACCCTGAAAATAACCTTGGTCAGTTAGAATCGAGCTTGCTTGCAAATCTAAAAAGAGTATTACCGGGGACACCTGCCACAGATGACGAAAATGTTCAAATCGGCGTTTATCCAAATCCCTATTATGGAAACGCCCTATGGGATGGCGCCTCTGAAAGATTAAGAAAAATTTATTTCTATAACCTTCCCGCAGAATGCGAAATTACAATTTACACGTTAGCCGGTGATATTGTGAAAAGAATCTCTCACAATAAAACAAGTAACGGCGCTGATTTAAGATGGTTTGAGCAATATGCCTCCGATGGAAAGCAGCAGTTCTCCGGCGGAGAGCATGCTTGGGATTTAATCACCGGTAATGATCAAGCTATTGCAACAGGGCTTTATCTTTTTACCGTAAAAAATAATAAAAACGGTTTTATTAAAACCGGAAAATTTTTAGTAATTAAATAAGGAATAAAAAATGAAAATGAAATCGCTTTTGCTGGCAGTTATCCTTTTTGCCGGAATATCATTTGCTCAGCAGTATCCTTTAGTAACACCGCAGGATATTAATTTTATCCCGGATAGTCTTAATCCATCAACATGGCCTGCATCGCCTCTGGCAGGTGATACTGTGAGAGTGAGAGGTCAAGTATTGGTTACTCCGGTAGTAAATGCACAAACAGATAGAAGAACAATATTGTCTGCCGGTTCAAGATGGGCAAGTTACATCCAGGCACACGACGCAAGTGAATGGTCTGGTTTGATGGTATTACAAAATGATACTACCGTACAAGCTACTCTTATGGATATCATTGACACTTCCGGAACGTATGAATTTACCGGCGTTGTTACTCCGTATGGGCAAGCGACTGAACTAGTTCTTATTACAGCTCCACAGGCTATAGAAATTAATTTAATTGAGCAACACAGCGCTCGTCCTGCGCCAATTCCGTTAACAATAGATAGTTGTTACAACGCTGCTGGAGGATTCAATTACGATTTGAGAAAATATTTAGGAATGTATGTTAGTTTTACCGCAGATGAAACACATCCACTTATTACTTCGGATTTAGTTACAGGGTCTGGTTCATCCGCCGGTGGATTTAACATAAATGATCTCAATGGTCATAAAATTCAGATGTATGCTCAATCAAGAAATTTTAAAACCGGTGCAAGCTATGCATTAAGACCGACTTATACACCGCCGCCTGCCGGTTCTCAATTAACGTATGTTAGAGGATTATTAGAAGCGTATAACAATGTTTGGGAAGTTGTTCCTCTTTATGCGGAAGACTTAGGACCAGTTTTAGTTTCTCCGCCAAGTATTTCAAATGTTAAACGAAGTCCGGCTATTGTTGGACCAAATGATGATGTTACCGTTACAGCAACAGTTAAGGGGCTTCAAGGTGCGGTTGTTACCGGCGTTAAACTTTTCAAGAGAGTGAACGGAGGCAATTTAGATTCGTTAGATATGACCAAAGGAACCGGCGCTGATACGTTGATTTATAGTTGTGTCATTCCTAAAGTGGCAGATTCAGCTTTCGTAGATTATTACATAAAAGCAGTTGATAACAACGGTTTAGCTAACGTAAGTCCATCTAATTTAAATACGAGCAGATATTCATATTTTGTTTTGAACAGACCTCTAACGATTCAAGATGTTCGTTATAGCCCATTCGGAAGCGCATACAGCGGTTATAACGGCTATTATGTAACGTTAACCGGTGTTGTTACAGCGGATACTTCGGACATTCCTGGAAACCATTCAAGTAATCCGACAAGAGTCTATATGCAAAACGGCAAAGGACCTTGGAGCGGGATTTTACTTGGCACTTCCGGAACAAACGGAACACAAGTTACCAACCTCAAAAGAGGCGATAACATTACAGTTACCGGAATTATCATGTTAGGTTCTTTAGGTGTTAAAATTGATTCGTTAGCGCCGATAATCGTAAACTCACAAAATAATACTTTACCCGAACCGCAAAACCTTCTAACTGAAACTATTGGAACTTCACCATTAGGAACTGTCGCCGCCGAACAATGGTCTGGTTGTTTAGTTACTTACAAGAATATCACTATTGATGTTGCAAATGCGGACGGAACGTATAATTATGGTGAGTCCTATGCAAATGATGGAGTTTTACCACATACAAGAGTAATTTGGTCGGATGGAAATACAAGTTTTAATGCAGGCGCTTCTGCCGTAAAGGTTAATGTAGGGGACACATTTTCTTCAATCACCGGAATTCTCGGAATTACTCACGCCTATTATAAATTAACTCCCAGAAAAGATGATGATATTTCCGGCTATGTTCCTACTGCAATTGCTGAAGAAGAAAATACATTGCCGGCTCAGTATCAACTAAATCAGAACTATCCAAATCCGTTTAATCCTACAACAAATATTGTCTATTCAATTCCTAAGTCTGGATTTGTAACAATAAAAATTTATAACATACTCGGACAAGAAGTTCGCGTACTTGCAAATAAGATGATGAATCCCGGCACGTATAATGTTTCCTTCGATGCGAGCGCCTTGAACTCCGGCGTTTATTTCTACAGTCTTTCAGTTGATAACTTTGTGCAAGTAAAGAAAATGATGCTGCTTAAATAGCGGAAAGAATTTCACGAATAACTCGAATGTTGCCGCATATTTTTGCGGCAACATTTTTAAGTAAATAAAATATATTTTCATGATAAAAAAATTATTAGTTGGTTCCTTTTTAGCTGGGTTGTTTTTCTTTTACGCATGTAATGAAAAATTAGTTGATAATCCGGTGTCCAATAAAGCTCCGTTTACAAAAATATTTTTGCACCCGGACAGCACAATTTCACAGCAACAAAGTACAATTAAATTATACTGGAGCGGCGATGATCCCGATGGGTTTGTTGTTGGCTTTTATTTCTCTTGGGACGGTGTACATTGGACTTTCACGGCAAAAAATGATAGCCTCTTTGCTTTGCAGATTGGCGCTGTTGATACCATCTTTTCTTTCAAAGTTTCTGCCGTAGATAACTCCGGCAACGGGAAATATGATATGCAAATCAACCAGAATAATATCAACTATGGCGCAGAGCCATTCACTGATTTGAATGCGAACGGATTATGGGACCCCGGCGAAGATTATATTGATATTGGCGTTATTGATCCTCATCCGGCTTCGTTGAAATTACCTATCAAGAATACAGCTCCGCAAGTTGAATGGAATGTTCTTTCAACTCACCCCGATACTTCATTTACCGTTATGTCTTTCGGTTGGAATGCAACCGATATTGACGGCGAAAAAACAATTAAGCATATTAATATTGCCTTAAACGATACCACTAAGTTTGTAGCATTAAATGGCGGTGTTAAGGTTGTTACAATTAGAACAAAAGATTTTAGCAATGCAAATCCTTTAATGGATATTTTAATTGACGGAGACCCGAATAATCTTGCGACAGACCAGACAACCGGTCAGAAAATTAAACTACCTGGATTACTCTACAATGCAAATAATATTTTTTATGTTCAAGCAGAAGATATTTCCGGTGCAAAATCGTATTGGTTAAGTTCAGCCGTTCAAAAAAATAGCAAACCCGGTTGGTATGTTAAAAAGCCGCGGGGAAAATTTGTTATTGTGGATGATTCTAAAAAAGTAGATAACGCTCCGGCTTTTTATACAAGTATAATGAATGACAGTCTGCATCTAAATAATAAATATGATTTTTACGATATCTATAACCAAAAACCACCATTTTTAAACTCGACATTTTTAGAAACAATAAAGCTCTTTGAGTGTGTTATCTGGTATAGCGATAACGATCCTTCGCTTGATTTGGCAAGTTCATCCGTGCAAAAATATATTTCACTCGGCGGAAAAATCTTTTTCTCGCTTCAATTTCCCCAAACAGTTGACTTAACTCAAATACAAGGATTTCTTCCGATAACACCGGACAGCAGCGACTATGCAACTTTTCTTGCGCCCGGCGCTACCGCTTGGGATACCACCCAAAGCAATTATCCAAAACTTCAAGTTACATCTTCACTTGCAAGGGCGAGGTCATTTTACTTATCAACTATCGGAGCTACACCAATTTATTACTTCCCTAAAAAAGAATTAAAAGGATACATCGGCTTTGAGAACAGCGAAAAAAATATTTTCTTCCTTGGAATGCCGCTGCACAGAATCAATGGCATTCCCGGAAGTGTAACTACTCTATTAACTAAAGTTCTTTTTAACGATTTCAAGTTAACGCCATGAAATTATTACTGACAATATTCACCTTATCAATTTTTTCCCTCGTTGCTCAGCAGACAGGAACCATTACAGGAAAAGTAACTGAAAAAAAGACGAAAGAAGCTTTGCCAGGAGTAAATGTTGCCCTCAAAGGTACTTATTACGGCGCCGCTACTGACTTTGACGGAAATTATAAAGTAAAGAATATCAATCCCGGGACCTATAATATTGAAGTTTCGCTCATCGGATACAAAGCAGTTAAATTTGGCGGAATTAAAATTGAAGCAGGGAAAAACAGAGAATTAGATATTGAACTCGAAGAATCAGCCTTAACTTTAGGGCAAGAAGTCGTGATAGTTGGCGCGCGCCCAATGCTTGATGCCGAAGAAACTCAAAGTAAAAGAACTATTTCAAAAGAAGATATTCAAGCAGCAAGGCTTGAAAATATTGCGGAAATTGTTGTGCAACAGGCGGGCGTTGTAAAATCGGATAACGAAATTCACATCAGGGGCGGAAGGTCTAGCGAAAACGCATTTTTGTTAGACGGCGTTTCCGTTCAAGACCCTTTAGCCGGAACCGGCTTTGGTTTACAGCTTTCTGCTAATGCCATTGAAGAAGTTGAAGTTATTACCGGTGGGTATAATGCAGAATTTGGACAAGCGACTTCCGGTGTTGTTAATGTACGCACTAAGGAAGGGGGAGAAAACTACCATGGATATTTTTCTATTAAGAATGACAATCTTTTCGGCAAAACTTCAATGCATGTTTTTAATACTGATATTGTTGAAGCAAATGTGAGCGGACCTGAACCTATCACAACGTCAATTCTTCCTCAATTAGGTTTTAAAATTCCAGGCAGTATTAGTCTTTTCGGAAATTTTTATATGGGAATTACCGATGGAATTACTCAAGGTTATACTAAGGCGACGGCAAAGCAAGTAGTTTCTTCTATCTTTAACGGTTCACGATTTGCGCCTCGAGCTGAAAACAGTTGGTTCTGGTTAGGTAAAGTAACGTACAAAATTACTCCGACTATTAAACTTCAGTATTCGTTTAATCAATCGGTAAATATTAATCAAAATTCACAATCGTTACAAGCGAACTTAGAATATGTTGAGCCAAGTCCCGGTTATCAGTACCCGTTCCAAAATAATTTTGATAATGCAAACACTTACACACACAGTAATGTTTATCAAACCCTTAGCCTGACACATACGTTGAATCCTAAGACTTTTTATGAATTGAAAGCAAATGCTTTTTTCACCCATTTACGCGCCGATGCAAACGGAAAAAAGTGGAACGAATATCTTGAACCGCAGGATATTACCAACTTTCCGGTACAATATTACAATACTTCGCATGATACCATCGGAGTAATTCCCGGCGATGGATTTTGGGATATCGGAAATCCGTACACCTGGCATGATCACTACGTGCAGGAGTTTTCGCTTAAAGGTGATTTGACAAGTTTCTTCGATGAAAAAAATAAATTTAAAGCCGGATTTGATTTTCAATCTCAAGAGATGCAAGTAGTTGATATCTACCAGCCTTGGGTTGGCGAGTTGGGTTTGAATAACGATATTTATAAAGTGTATCCCGCAAAAGGGGCTTTTTACGCCCAAGATAATATTAATTTTTCCGGAATGATTTTGAACTTTGGGCTACGAATGGATTACTGGTTCCCGGGTAAATTTGTTGATGACGCGGTGAAGAACCCTGATGTAATTACTATTCCTGACAAAGTACGGCAGAGTTACGAGGCTCATTCAATGAGTTTTTTCGGACGAAGATATAAATCAAGATTAAGCCCAAGGCTCGGCATTTCGCATCCGGTTTCTGATTACCAAACATTATTTTTCTCGTACGGGCATTTCAGCAAATGGCCAAATCCTCAATTTGTTTATGCTAAATTGAATCCGGTTAGCGCTCAATCTTCTTTCCAAAAATTTGGAAATCCAGATTTGAACCCGGAAACGACCGTTGCGTATGAATTAGGAATCAAAACGCAATTTTCTCCCGATGATATTCTTACCTTAACAGCGTATTATAAAGATATCTTTGATTATGTAAGCACAAGATCGGCAATTATCACTTCAGCCCGACTTTCTTCCCGTTCGTTCACAACATACGTGAACTCCGATTATGCGCGTTCAAGAGGCGTTGAGCTTGAGTATAAAAAAAGAATGGGAAAAACTTTTACCGGCTCTTTCAATTTTACTTACTCAATTGTTACCGGAAAAAGCTCTTCGCCGGACGAAGGAATTCTTGTGCAAAGAGGTTCTCTTTCGGAATCAATTAAAGAGTTTTATATGACGTGGGATCGTCCGATTAATGCTTCCGTTTCAACAAACTTTTATATTGAAAAAAACAACGCGTTGTTTGGGTTCGGAGATGGAATATTAGATGATTACAATATTTTTATCAGAGCGCAATTTGAATCGGGGAAACGGTACACTCCGGCAGTTTTTACCGGAAAATATTTGACTGATGGAAGACCTGAATATGTAACAATTTATAACGACAGAAATAATTTTATCGGAGACAACTGGTTTTGGGTTGACCTCAATTTTGAAAAATATCTAAAAATCAATTCGCTTAGCTTCACGTTGTTTGCAGAAATTAATAACCTGTTTGATGCAAAAAATTCGGCAATAATTAACCCAACAACCGGCAAAGCTTACGAACTTGGCGCCACAACGCCCACTAACTGGAACGATCCGTTATACCCTGATTTGCAAACGCCAATCAGCGCCTATCCTTTTAATCCGGCAAGATATTTAACCCGTCGAAATGTAAAATTAGGAATCAGTTTAAGATTTTAACTATGAAAAATATTCTAATAATTTTTGTTTTCTTTACTACAATTTACTTTGAGGCTAAAGCTCAAGTATTCCCAATACTTGGTGGGCAGCGGGCAGGTATTTCAACGGCGCAATTTTTGAAAATTGGCGTTGGCGGAAGAGCCGAAGCTATGGGCGATGCTTTTATTGCTCTGGCAAATGACGCTTCAGCCCTTTACTGGAATCCGGCTGGATTAGTACAGTTTTCTAACGATCAAATAATTTTTTCACATAATCAATGGGTGGTAGATATAAACCATGAATTTCTCGGAGCCGTTTACCACTTAGATGAATCAAATGCTTTTGGGCTTTCATTTACGGCGTTATCCATGAAAGATATGCCGGTAACAACAGAATTTCAGCCGTTGGGAACCGGCGAATATTTTGGATTTGGAGATATAGCCATCGGCGTAACTTATTCAAAAAAAATGACCACACAATTTAGCTTTGGCGGAACGGTGAAATATATCGAAGAAACATTAGATAAATTAAAAATGCGCGGCGTGATGGTTGATTTGGGTACATATTATTGGACTGGACTTGGAAGTTCACGGTTTGCCGTTGCGGTTACAAATTTCGGAAACAACCTTGCGCCGGATGGCGAAGTTGTGTTGATAGGGAAGCGGACTAAATCGGAATGGCAGGCTTTTTCACCGCCTACCATGTTTAGAATTGGGTTTGCCTTTGAACCTTATGAAACCGATATAAATAAAATTACGGCGTCAATTCAAGTAAATCATCCAAACGATAATAGTGAAAATATCGCTATCGGAACTGAATATACATTTCGAGAGCCTTCACTTTATTCGTCGTTCTTCTTGCGAGGCGGTTATAAATTTAATGTCGAAGAACAAAATTATTCGTTTGGCGCGGGTGTTTTTGTCCCTTTAACTTTTGCGCAAATTACTCTTGATTATGCCTATTCTAATTTTGTTAGATTAGGAACTGCTCATCGTTTTTCAATTATTTTAGGTTTGTAAAGAAAATGAAAAACTATTTTAAATATCTTATTCTTGCAATTCCATTTTTGTACGGCTGCGGAGATAAATTAGACCTCAATCAGTTTGAAACAAATACGCAAAATGTTAATCCGGCGGGTGATACGGTGTACGTTCAGTTGACGCCTTCATGGGAAGGATTTAACAACCCGCAGGCAATTTTAATCGGCAAAGAACCTTTCATTTATATTTGCGATACCGGCAATGATAGAATTGTAATGTTAAATACTGCCGGAACAGTTTTGGGGTCAAAATCTATTAAAAAACCTATTGCAATTGCACAAGATTATAGACTAAATTTAATCGTTTGTGCAGAATATGATACGTCAATTAATGGCGTTGTAAGCACGTTCAGTGCTGTTTATAAAATTGATGTTTTTGCCGCTCAACACGATTTGGCAAATGCGCCCGTTACAAGACTATTGCCGCGCACGGTTGACTTTAATTATCCGCTAAGAAAATATACTGCCGTTGCTGCGTTTTATGATAATTCATTTTATGTCGCAAGGAATGGTCCGAACAACACCAGTGTTTATGACCCGGATAATTCAATCTTAAAGTTCCAGCCGAAAAAGTATTTTAACGCCGGAGAAGGAGATTCGCTTATCGGAAGAGTTCCCAACATAGACCCGCTGAGTTCCGGTTTAATTTCTGCAAATGGTATTAATTCGCTTACGTCATTTTCTAAAAAGACGGTTGATTTTATTGCCACATTTTCAGGCGAAACAAGTTTTAGAGCGCAGTGGTTTCACTTTTTTGTCTCGTCGGTTGATGAAAAATACATTAGCCAATTTCATCCTCAAGAAGGAGTGGCATTTGCGCTTCCGAATAAATTTAGCCAGCCAACCGGAAGCTGTTTAGACCAATACGGAAATATTTTTATTGCCGATGGAAGTCCCGCCCGTGATAGTGTTTATAAATTCAACCAATACGGCGAAGAAATGCATTCGTTTGGCGGACCCGGTGTTTTTACTCGACCGACGGGAGTAGCTTTTTTAGATAAAACTTTGTACGTTCTTGATGGAGGAAGTAATAAAATTGTAAGATTTATTCTTTCTACAGATATACGGTAATTTAACGAGTTTCATAAAAAAACTATGACCAATAATTTCAGCGCAATAATGCTTGCCTTTACTTACACTACACAAAAGCCCTTCTCGAAAGGAATGAAGATGACGAGACAGAGTAACCACACGTATTTTCTGCTTAACAAAACTATTCCGATAGTATTTTTCTTATTGCTTTTTTCATTAAGTAATATCGTTTTGGGTCAAGCAGCAAACCACATCGTAATAAGCGAAGTTGCTCCTATGGGCGGCTCTTCAAGTTCTTTTACGGGAGGTGAATTTATAGAATTATACAATCCGTTAGCTACCGATATAACGCTCGGTTCGAATTATAAAATTGCTTCCGGTTCAACTACGGCAGCAGTAAATGCAGCAGAATGGCAACTATCACTTGCCGGAAAAACTATCAAAGCGTACGGTTATCTTTTAATCGCTGAAAGCGATGCTGTTAAAACACCGGATATTCTTTTCCCTGCAAATAAAAATTTGGCAAATTCCGGAATACGTTCCGGAGTTGCTCTTTTAGATGGCGCAACCGTGATTGACGCGTTTGCCTGGGATGCGAGTTCTATTTCGGCGGAAGGGACAAAATTTACTCCGTCTTCAACTACTTCCGATAAAAAATCATTCGCACGGAAAAGCGGACTAAACGCACTGGCGAATGATAACCTTGGTAATGCATGGGATTCCAATAATAATTCGGCTGATTTTTTTGAATGCACTTCCGCAAACGCAAACCCGCAGAATTCTTCCAGTCCGATAGAAGTAAATCCATACAATATTTCCTCAACGAGTGGTCCCGGCGAGGTTTCGGTTTCCCCCGGAATCTGGAAATTCAATGCCCCAACTTCTTTGGCTTTTGTTATAATACCACTAAGCGGTGAAACTATTAAAGCAGTAAAAATTGTTAAACCAAAGTTATTCACTTGGAACTCGTCTGACTTTTCAACTCAACCTGCTACTCTTGCGATTAACCAATTAGCTGATACAACTCTCTTAACCAATTTTACTTTGTCCGGAACTGACAGCATACTTTTAACAATAGCGAATGTAACTTGCAACGATACAACCGGTGAATTTGAATTTGCGATAGTAACGAGCGCTGATGGGATTACTTTTGATCCGCTCAAAGTGCAGCCGAAAACATTGGTATATGGATCTCCAATTCCAATTTTGGAAGCGAAAACAAATAATGCCGCCGGAACCGGTTTGCGAAACGGTGAATATATTACGATACGCGGAATTGTAACTGTTGGAGTTGAATTTGGAAGTCCAAGCGCTATGCAAGATAATAGCGGCGGTATTTCAATCTACGGATCAGCTTTTTCTGATGTTGTAAAAGTTGGCGACGAAGTTTTAGTTACCGGAAAACTCACTCAATTTAATGGACTTAATCAACTTGAACTTCCCGTTATTCATTCGATTATTAGCAGTAATAATAAAATAGACCCTTTAGTGGTAACTCCTTATCAGTTAAGCCATGATGGGCAAAACGGTATTGAAAATTATGAAGGACTTCTTGTTCGTTTAAATGGCGTTTCCGTTTCTGAAATAAACGGAAGCCCCGTAACAAGCTGGGCATATAAGAATTATATGTTAACCGGTTCATCGCCATCCGATACGGTTCAATTGAGGATAGACAACAACACAACATTAATTGGGTTACCGGCGCCGGTAGGAAAGTTTGACATTGTTGGCATTCTTAGTCAATATAAATCAGTCGCTCCGTTTACCAGCGGCTATCAATTTATGCCACGAAGTCCTGCCGATGTTATATCAAATGGTCCAATTATGGATAAATATCCTGAAGAAGTTAATTTGTCAGAAAATTCTATTAGTTTACATTGGGGAACTGTTAATACAGGAACTTCAAGAATTCGTTTTGGTAAAACTACAAACTATGAGCTGGGCGTTGCAGCCATTGATGACAGTTTAAGAAGAGATCATTTAGTTGCAATAACAGGATTAAATTCTGCAACTATCTACAACTTACAAGCTTTTTCAGTTTCCAACGCAGATACAAGTTTCTCCGGCAACATTATATCAAGCACTACTTCGGCTTTTCCAACTACCGGGACGATAAATGTATATTTTAATAAAGATGTGAATACTTCGGTTTCTTCAGGAGTAAAAGCAAACGGAAATTTTGATTTCAAATCTCAAATAATTAAAAGAATTAACAATGCTAAACATCCAATTGATTTGGCTATTTATAGTTTAAGCGGAAATGTCGGTGCTGATATTGCTACGGCTTTAACAAATGCAAAAAATAGAGGCGTCAAAATTCGGGTGATTGGCGAACATGATAATAACACAACTGCTCCATGGACAACCTTGCGAAACAATGGAATTCCGGTTATTACAGATCAATTTGGAAATAATGACGGCGCCGGACTTATGCACGATAAGTTCTATATTTTTGATAATCGTGGTGGTGGTGCAGACAGTATTTGGGTTGTAACCGGTTCATGGAACGCAACAGACCCGGGTACTGATGCAGACAGACAAAATTTATTAGAATTTCAAGATGTTGCGCTTGCGGGAGCGTATCAAATTGAATTTGAAGAAATGTGGGGAAGCAGCACCGATGTAGCAAATTCACAAAATTCCCGCTTCGGCGCCCGGAAATTAAACAATACTCCACATTCATTTGTTATTGGTGGTAAATCAGTTGAAAGTTATTTTAGCCCAAGCGATAGAACGAGCTCATTTATCGCAAAAACACTAAGCAAAGCAAAAAACTCGGTGGATGCCGCCATATTAACATTTACCCGAAAAGAATTAGCCGACTCTATTATTGCTCTGCACAAAAGAGGATTGAAAACCCGTATTGTGCAAGATAATAACACTGATACAGGAAATCAATTTGCCTATTTATTTTCTAACGGAGTTGATATTATTTTAAAAGGTGGAAGCGGTTTGCTGCATCATAAATATGCTGTTATTGATGGCGAAGCTGGTGAAACTCAATATGTAATTACCGGTTCTCATAACTGGTCATCTTCCGCAGAAAATAGCAATGATGAAAATACGGTGATAATTCAGGATAACCAGGTCGCAAACTTCTACTTGCAAGAATTTACCGCAAGATATTATGAAGCCGGCGGCAAAGATTCAGTCGTTCTATCGGATATTGAAAACACAAGCAATATTCCGGTTGAGTATTCATTGCAACAGAATTTCCCAAATCCGTTTAATCCTTCAACCACCATTCAATACGCGTTAAAAGAAAGCGGCAAAGTTGATTTAACGGTTTATAATATGCTTGGGCAGCAAGTGTTGACGCTGGTATCTGAATATCAGAATGCAGG
>Ga0172371_10007027_pt1 | contig 16149 bp, 15 predicted proteins | sample Lak12m_FD_114543 | JGI IMG/M metagenome (GOLD analysis project Ga0172371, IMG submission 114543) | Freshwater microbial communities from Kabuno Bay, South-Kivu, Congo - kab_022012_12m | ecosystem: Environmental > Aquatic > Freshwater > Lake | place: Democratic Republic of the Congo: South-Kivu...
AATTCTTCTTCGGTCATGATCGTATAATTTATTTCCCGGATAAACCCCGACTCGGCTGTTTTTATTATTGAAGCCACCTCCGGCGCAACGAAGGTACCGACAAACAACGCGTAAATTTCATCGTTCCTTATCGGAATATGTTTAATGAATCTGGTCGAAACAACGATAAATTTGACTTTTCCGAGCTTCGACAGACTCTTGGATATTTGGACGGCCAAAGGAGTTTGTTTGGTAAAAATCCTGATAAATTCGTCGAAAAATATATAATTCCTGTTCAAATGATAAAAAACTTTATTCAAACGTCTTTCCTTCAAAAGAACCTTCCCTCCCTCAAGGATATCCAATTCACGCTTCACTGCATTGACTTCTTCATCGATCTCGCGAACGACTTTACGCAAATAATAATTTTCTTCGGGATGAATAAAAAAAAGTTCCAATATTTTTCTTCTTGTTTTTGAAGGAATTATATGGCGCAACATAATTAATAGTTCACCTTGTTGCCGGTCGGCAATATTTCCACAAATACCTGTCCCCGAACAAGCGAAATCTCTTCGTCGTTTTCATCATAAAAAACCATCTGGCTGTCAAAATCCTTTTTTTTCCAGGTACCCTCGATGGCTTTACCGTCCTGGAAAACCAACGCATCGCCGCTGCCGATTATATCATACAATAAATGACCGCCGCTGTAACCGTCATTGGCCGGCGATTCGTCGGCAAAGACGACGACGACATTTTTAGCGGTTAATTGTTTGCCCGTATCCTTGTCCAAATGCGCCGCCCCGCCATTCATCCTTTTATAGGAGTTTGTCGTTTTGTCGTAATCCCACTCGACGGCAAAATCATTGGCCAAATTTGTCCAGAAACCGAAATTGATTTTGCCGACATTTCCTCTGTTGCCCGCGGTGGCAGCATCTCTAAAAGTCCATTTGGTAAAAGTTTTATCCCAAGAAACTCCTTCTTCATCAACATTGGTTAAGACACGTTTTGTCTTGGCGTATTCCCAAAGCTTGGCCGTGGAGCTGTAAACGGTATGTTCGGTTGCCACATTAGGCAAACGTTCGTAATCGCGCCAATAATACGGAAAAGGAACCGCAAACTGATTCATGTCGTTATAATTTCCCCAACCCATTTCATTGATGGTTCCTAAAGCATCGGCCGGTGCCCCGTTGGCGCAACCCGAACCGGTTGACTCGTCGCAGTTGGCGCCGCCGACGTGAGCATAAAGAGGATTATTGCCATAACCCTGAAGCAGTCTGACAAAATAAATCCTGGCAGATCTGACCGGACCGATCGGATTGGCGTCTTTACAATAGAAAATCGACAAAAAACGCGTAATGCCGCCTTCGGCGACCGCTTCATAAACAACGTCGGCCGATGATATGCCGGACTGCGGCCTGGCTTCCTTATGGTTTTCTATCATGACACCCATTGGCCTCCTCGCCTCCCATTTGGCTCTCTGGGTTTTGGAAAGAAGTTCCCCGTTTAACGGACATTCTTCTGTTTTCGGTTCATTATCGACGACTTCGCCGTTGCCTGTCGCAACATCGCCGTTGGTGGGAACTTTATATCCTGTCAAAGGTGAAATGAAATTACCCGCTCCCCCACCGGAAAAAAAGGAGTACGAAGTGTAAGCGGACAGGAAAAAAATAATCACCATCAAAACCAAGGCAATCTTTTTATTAAGCATATGTTTATAAATTTTTAATTTGAAATTTTAAATTTTTAATCAATTTTTAAACATTAAAAATTCATTTCGCTTCCGAAATAGCTTTTACCTCCTCTTCGGAAAGATTGTATTCCTCTCCTTTTCCGGTCTTCACCCGTTTTGAATATATTCTTAACCCCTCATGGGTGTAAATGAAATTGACGATTAAGCCGCTTTTTTGTCCGTCAAGAAACGCCAATACGAAACTCTTCTCTCCTTCGGTACGACCGAAAGGATTAAAACGCACCAAACCGATTTTTTGGTAATGCGACAAAGATGATTTTACAATATTTTCGATCCTTTTTTCTATGATTTCGATTTCTCTCCCGTTTTTTTCTTCATTTTCAAGCAGTGTATCCAATATCCCGTCGATTTGATGGCGTCGTGTCCGGTTAACTAATCTGAAATAGTGTTCTCTTATTCTTAATAACAGATAGGTCACGATCGACAACCATACAACAACAATTAATAATACAATCATTTCATAAGGAAACATTGCTAATCATTTTAACCACTTTACAAAAACGTGTCAATACATATACAATAACTGCATGCCAAAAAAAACCCGGGAGCAAAAAATTGTCGCCGAATACCGTCGTCGAATGAAACTCCTACCAACTATGCCTGCTTCGTCTAAAGTAAAAGAGACCGGGATGCGTAATTTTTTTTTGGCTGATGTCCGTAAGAGTTTGATTCTCATCGTTTTCATCATCGCCCTTGAAATCAGCCTTTACTTTGCTAATATTAGTGGTACCCTGGAAAGGGTTTTAAAATTTTAAATCGATCGGAGGTGAACCCATTATGGCAACGATGTACTGTGTTAAGTGTCGTGCTAAAAAAGAAGTTGCTAATCCGGAAAAAGTAACGATGAAAAACGGTAAACCGGCAATGAAAGGAAAATGCCCGGATTGTGGTACCGGAATGTATCGAATCGGCGCCGCTTAATTGAATTTGAAGTATTTGAAGTTCTAGAATTTTAAAAAACCATTCCTGAATAAAAATTTGGGAATGGTTTTTGTTTTTCTCTTTACAGCAACGGAATTGTCGAGAGTTTTTTGTAGATCGGTTTGCGGCCGGCAAAGGTGCTTTCGAAAAGAATGACCTTTTTGACCGGAAATTCGAAATCCAGATTCATTTTACCCAGGCGTTTTTTGATAACGAAATATTGCTGTTTGGAAGGCACACGGTAACGGGCAACCGTCAAGTGAGGAATAAATTTCCGTTCATCTTTGATTTGCAGCGCATCATTTATTTTGCCCGCCAGCTCTTCCAGATTCTTTTCCCTCCGAAAACCAACGTAGACGGTAATCTTGTCTTTGATAAATAAATCCGTTTCCAAAGAATATAAATAAAAACCCCGTTGATCGTAAAGAACATCTTTGATTTTTTCCACGAGTTTCTTCGGCTGCGAAACGTCGCCGAAAAAATTAACGGTTATGTGATAATTTTCCGGGGAAACCCAGGCAAAATCGGGATATAACTTTCGTAACGGATCCAACTGCTCGTATAAACTCTTCTTGATTTCCTCCGGCAAATCGACGGCTAAGAATAATCTCATCTATTTTATAATTCTACTGGTGGAAAAACCTTTCAGTAAAGGAGTAACGACTTTCAGCCGCGCCCCGACTTTTTTCGCTTGCCGCCGTTTTATTTCCATCAACTCGTCCTGGGCACTGACAGCGACTATTTTTGGTTTTAACGTTTCCACCAATTGATAATATTTGTCATCCGATTTTAAATAAGGCAGAAGAATTACTTTGTCGACTAAAACAATATTGGATAATATTTTGGCTCTTTGTTTTTGGCTATGAATCGGTTGTCTTTTTTTTCGTTCACGGATAAAAGCATCTGATTCTAAAGCAATAATTAATTGATCGCCGGCTTTTTTGGCCTTTTCCAAAAAAGTCAAGTGACCGAAATGAATCAGATCAAAACAACCGCCTGCAAGAACGCTCTTTTCTTCTTTAATGGTTTTGGCTAATTGACGAAGCGATTGCCATCGAATGATCTTATCTTTAGCCAAAGAATAGCCTTTTATCATCGGCTAATTATACTATATACTTAACACTAATGAAACTTAAAGTCGAACTGGAAAATGCCGGCCAAAAAATTCTTATCGTCGAAAAAAAACCAACACCCTTTGCCGCCAACCTCAAAGAAGAATTGACCAAATACGATAACGAAATTTTCCTTTCCCCCAAGCCCCCGAACAAACTTGACCGATTTCATTACTGTTTTTTCATTAACGAAACATACCCTTTGGAAAACCTTATCGAAAAATCTTACCGCGAAGTCATTTTTATCTTCGTGAACCAAAGAAAACAGGCGCAAAAATATGATGCATTCATCCGGCAGATGGACATGAAACGGGTTAAAGTAGTAAACTACAAAGGCTCCGTTTATCTCAATCCCCACAATCGCGACGCGATAATCTGGTTTGCATTATCCAAAACAAAAGAAACGCTTTTGAATCTCCAACAAACACTGGCTGCCAAACAACCCGAACATCCGGCCGCCGATTGGTCTCCAAAGCCGGCGGTTGCGCCAAAATTCGTATTCGACTGGCACAGACGGATAAAACCGAAATCGCTTATTATCGGCTTTATCGGTTTTTTCGTTGCCTATCATTTCCTTTTTATTCTCCCCCTTTTGGGAAGCAGCTATCTTTTTTATCGCTCGGCAAACTATCTGAAACAAAACCAAATAGAAAAAACGAGATTTTCGGCAAACGAAGGAGCCATTTTGCTTTCGTTAAGCAACTCGCTTTACCATATCCCCCGCCAAACATTCCTTTTTTTCTCGATTGCCGCCTGGCCCGATAATCTGATCCAAATCAATGAAAAAACCAATCTTTCCCTGAAAGAAACCCTGGCCACACATGAAAACAGCCGGCAAATATTCCGGCTGCTACTGAAAAAGGATAAAACGCTTCAGGAAAAAGAAAATATGTTATTGAGGATCGAATCTTTAAAAAAAGCAATTGCCGATCTTAACGAAAACTCATCTTTTCTCGAGCAAAAAATCGTGACCGCAATTCCAAAACTAAAACGTCTGCGGGAAGATCTAAACCAAATCAGCGATTCTTTGGGTAAGGTAAGCCGATTATTATCTTTTTCCGATTATTTCCTGGCTAAAGACGGCGAAAAAAAATTCCTGCTTCTTTTTGCCAACAATATGGAACTGCGGCCGGGCGGCGGTTTTATCGGTTCTTTCGGTATCTTGACCATGAAGGATTTGACTCTTGAAGAAATAAAGATTTATGACGTCTATGATGCCGACGGTCAACTGATTGCCCACGTCGAGCCGCCCGCTCCCTTGAAAAAATATTTGGAACAACCCCATTGGTTTTTACGCGACAGCGCCTTTTCCGGTGACTTTTCGGAAAATTACGAACAGGCGGTTTTTTTCTTAGGAAAAGAACTCAACCTCAACGGTTTTTCCGGAGGAATTCTGATCACTACCTCTGCCATACAAAATATTCTTGGCGCTTTCGATAAAATTTACCTGCCCGATTTTAACGAATCGGTCACGCCGGAAAACTTTTACATCAAAGCCCAGCTTTATGCGGAAAAAAATTTCTTTCCCGGATCAACGCAAAAAAAGAGTTTCCTTAGTTCGCTGACCCGCCAGTTAATGATCAACCTGGAGAATGTTGCCCCCTCCCAACTTGTCAAAGGCATAAAAAAATCACTTGACGAAAAACAAATTGTTATTTATTTCGATTCCCCGGATATACAAAAAACGGTCAATTCTTTTTATTGGTCGGGTCGAATAATCGATCCGCATTGTCCGCCGAATTTGACCAATTGCTATGCCGACTCGATTTTTCCCCTGGATGCCAACCTTGGCGTGAATAAAACGAATTTTTTCGTCAATAAGACAATGGATATGAAAATCAATATCGATAAAGACGGTTTTATCCGCAACAATCTGACGATTAAATTCAAAAATGATTCTCCCAATAATGTTTTTCCGGGCGGCACCTATAAAAATTATTTCCAGATTCTTTTGCCGGCCGACTCCGTCGTCGACAAAATCACGAAAAACGATATCGCAGTCGACAATATCGATGAGAATATCGACCGGTTCAGGCAAGTCGGCTTTCTAATGGAAGTCAAGCCCAAAGAAACCGCGGAAATCAATATCGGCTATCATTCTTCGATGAATTTAAAAAAAGGCAGGGCATACTATCAGTTGGTGACGCAAAAACAAATAGGGTCATCGAACGCCGACTTGACGCTCAACATCAACTTACCGAATAATATATATCTTATTAATCAAAATTTCACTCCGCTTGTTAAAGAGAAACAAATCATTTATAATACTGGAATCGCTGCCGATAAAATTTTTTTTATCGAGCTACTGAAAGAAAATTAACATTTATTTCGGATTTCGAAATTCGAATTTCGATTTTTTATTCTTATGGCTAAATCCAAAAAGATTGCTGTCGAAAAAAATATTCTGGCCGTTACGGCCCGTGATGTCTTTGGGAAAAAACTCAAGAAATTAAGGCATCAAGGTGTTATTCCGGGAAATATTTACGGACCGGATTTCAAATCAACGGCAGTTTCGCTTGCCTACAAGGATTTTGTCAATACTTATAAGGTCGCCAAGGAAACAGGCATTGTTTATTTAAGTCTGACCGGCAAGGAAATCCCCGTAATGGTCAAAAGTATCCAAAAACATCCGGTAACCAGTCTTCTTCTTCACGTCGATTTCCGGAAAGTCGACCTTAAACAAAAAATTACGACCGAAGTACCGGTCGTCACTGTCGGCGAATCGATTGCCATCACTCAATTGGCAGGCGTACTCCTGACTCAAAGTTCCCATCTAATGGTTGAAGCATTCCCGCAAGACATGCCGCAAAACATCCAGGTCGATATTTCCAAAATCAAGGAATTGGGCAAAGAGATTAAAGTATCCGATCTCTCCGCTTCGACGAAATATACAATCAAGGAAGAGCCTAATAAGGTAGTGGTCTCGATTATCGAACACAAGGAAGAAAGCATCGAGCCGGAAACGACCACGGTTGCACCTGAGGTGATCACCGAAAAAGCTCCGGCCGAAGGTGAAGCCGCCCCGGCCGAAGCCGGCGGGAAAGAAACCAAGGAAACCAAAGAAACCAAACAACCGGCAGCTAAACAATCCGCCGCCCCGGCCGAAAAAAAGGGAGAAAAGTAAAAAAAATCGTTGAATCCTCCGTTGAATTTAACTTCATTCCCTGTTAAAATGGGAAACATGACAATCGTAAAAACGGAATTTGCTCTCGCTTTAAATCAAGTCGCCACCGAAAGGGGTATTTCTCCCGATGAAGTAATCGAATCGATTGAGGCGGCAATCCTGGCCGCTTACAAAAAAGAATATCCGGCAGAATTCAGTGAAGAGCTGATAGCGAAAGTCAACAGGAATAGCGGGGAAGCGAAAATTTTAAAAGGCGAAGAAGATATTACGCCTCCGGGATTTGGCCGCATTGCCGCCCAAACCGCCAAACAGGTGATTTTGCAAAAAATTCGCGAAGCGGAAAAAAGAACCATTGTCAGCCATTACAAATCGCAGGTCGGTTCGATCGTCCGGGGCCGGGTCATTCGTTTTGACGGTTACAATGCTCATTTGGACATCGGTAAAGCCGAAGCAATCTTGCCTAAAGAAGAACAGGTAAAGGGCGAAGCCTACACGGTCAATAACGCTTTCATCGTTTACATTAAGGAAATCGGTGACGATAAATTCGGAAATCCGCGCATCACCGTTTCCCGCAGTGATCCCCGATTGGTAGAAGAGCTTTTCCGTCGGGAAGTGCCGGAAATCAGCAATAAAACCGTCGAAATCAAAAAGGTTGTCCGGGAACCGGGTGAAAGGGCTAAAATTGCCGTCTACAGCACTCAGGGCGGTGTCGATCCGGTCGGCGCCTGTGTCGGTCAAAAGGGAGTTCGCGTGCAAACCGTAACCGATGAATTCGGCAGTCGGGAAAAAATCGACATTATCCAATGGAATAAAGATGAAAAATTATTTTTGGCCTCTGCCCTTTCTCCGGCAAAAGTTGTCAGCATAGAGCTTGACAAAGATAAAAGACTCGCCAAAGTCACGGTCGACGAATCCCAGGCTCCTTTGGCAATCGGTAAAGGCGGGATCAACGTCAACCTTGCCTCAAAATTAACCGATTACAATATTGACATACTGCAAATTCCTGCCACCGCAGAAGTTACAGAAGAAAAAACATGATTTCCCGTCCGCCGGTTGTCACCATCCTCGGTCATGTCGATCACGGTAAAACCACCCTGCTTGACTATATCAGAAAATCTAACGTTGCCGGCAAAGAACATGGCGGTATTACCCAAAAGATCGGCGGTTACGAAGTCGCAACCGGAATCAAAGGATACAAAACCGACAAGATAACCTTCATCGATACTCCCGGTCATGAGGCATTTTCCCTACTGAGGGCGCGCGGAGCCACCGTTGCCGATATTGCTATCTTGATCATCGATGCCAAAGATTCGATCATGCCTCAAACCATCGAATCGATTTCCCATATAAAAAACGCCAAGATTCCGTATATCGTCGCCTTGAATAAAACCGATTTACCGGAAGCTAACCCGGAAAAAGTCAAACGCGATCTTATAAAGTATGATGTGCTTACCGAAAATCAGGGCGGCGATGTCCCGGCTATTAATATTTCCGCAAAAACCGGAAAAGGCGTTGATGAACTTTTGGAAGCGATTCTCCTGTTGGCTGCCGATAAAAATCTGACCTATAATCCGAAGCACCCTCCTCAAGCCTACATAATTGAAAATAAAAAAGACAGACGGGGCATTGTTGTTGGCGCCATCATTAAAAACGGACAACTGAAAGTCGGCGACATTGTTTATAGCGACAACAAAAAAAGCAAAATCCGTTCGCTGATCAACGATCAGGGACGATCGATAAAAGAAGTTATTCCTTGCGCCCCTTTCGAACTTTTAGGTTTTGAGCAAATCCCCGAAGTCGGGAGTTTGATCACCACCGAATTACAAGAGGAAAAAGCCGATATCGTCAATACCCAAACTGCAGACAGCAATTTCAATCTCGAAGACTTTCTTGAAACCAAAGAAGTGGAAAGAAAAAGACTGTCCCTGATTATCAAAGCCGACTCGCAAGGTTCTTTGGAAGCCGTCACCAATTCGCTTATCAAAAACCCCAATGTCGATATTATCATGAAAACCGTCGGCAATGCCCATAAATCGGACGTTTTCCTGGCAAAAACGAGTAACGCAATCATTATCGGCTTTAATATTGCCATCGATCCGGAAACGCGGGATTTGGCAAAACAGGAAAAAGTAATCATTAAAACATACGACATTATCTACGAGCTGTTGGAAGAACTGAATGAAGTCGCCAATCTTTTGGAGGAAAAAGAGAAGCAGGAAAGGAATCTGAAAGGTGAAGCTAAGGTTTTGGCTTCTTTTATCATTGAAAACGAAAAGGTGGTCGGCGTCAAAATAACGAAAGGAAAAATAAATCTGGGTGATCAACTGGAAATCTATCGCAATGATAATATGATCGGCAAAACCCGCCTCGTTTCCCTGCAAGTAAGGGCAAAAAAAGTGGAAGAAGTAAAGAAAGATCAGGAATCGGGTATGATTCTCTCTCCTCCGCTTGACATCCGAACCGGTGATGTGATAAAATCTATCTTATAGTATTATGAACCCTCAAGACCAGTCACTAAACCGTATCGGTGAGATAGTTGCTAAAGGAAGCGCCGGCGTCATTGCAATACCGGTCAATCCGACCGCCGACGCCATTGCGGCCGCAACCAGCCTATATTTATCTTTAACCAAACTCGGTAAAACCGTTAATTTGGTAAGCAGCTCACCTGTCCAAAACGATCTTGTTGCCGGCGACAAATTCCAAAACAGCCTTTCGACCTCCGGCGACAATTTAGTTATTTCTTTTCCCTACACCGAAGGATCTATCGACAAAGTTGATTACAATATCCAGGGAAGTTCTTTCAATTTAATCGTTGCGCCGCGTCAGGGACATGCCAAACTTGACCCTTCCCAGGTCAAATATACTTATACCGGCGGAAAAATCGACTATGTCGTTACAATAGACACGCCCAACCTCAACAGTCTCGGAGCAATTTATAATGACAACCAGAACCAATTCCAGGGCAAAGACATTATCAATATCGACCGCCATCTCACCAACAGTTTTTACGGCACGGTGAATTTCGTCAATAAAACCAGTTCTTCGACAACCGAACTGATCCACAAAATCATTACTCAGTTGAATGTAGAAATCGATCGCGATATTGCCACCAATTTATATGCCGGTTTGGCGGCCGCCACCAATAATTTTACTTCTTATTCCGTTAATGCCGACACTTTCGAAACGGCGGCCAATCTTTTAAAAGTCGGCGCCGTTAAAAAAATCGTTCGCCAACCGTTTCAACCCATAAATCAAACTGCTCCCTCGGCTCAACCGATGGGCATAAACAGACCAATGGTCAATAATTTCAACATACCGCAACAATCCCAAAATATTCCGATTCCCCAAAACGTTCAAAATAAACAACCGTCACAAGACAATCAAACTCCCCAGGATTGGCTAAAACCCAAAATCTTCCGCGGCGGCGGCGGTTTGCTATAATGAATGAGTGACCACCACAACGCTTCTTTTTATCGCTTTGATTATTTTTTTCGCGGTCCTGCTTGTGACCATCCGCTTCTGGCTTAACGGGATCGAACAAAAAACAAAAACTTCGCCGGAACTCATTGCCTGGCTTCAGGATTTGGGTAAAAGGGTCGAGACTTCAACGACAACCGTTGATGAGAAACTGACAAAGAATATGGAAATGTTTAATAGCCGCCTGGATAATGCCGCCCGTGTTATCGGCAATGTTCAACAAAGCATTGGCGAATTTTCCGAAATCGGCCGGTCAATGCAGGAGTTACAACAATTCCTCCAATCACCAAAACTCCGGGGTAACATCGGCGAACAAGTCTTAAAAGAATTATTGGCCCAATATTTTCCTCCCGATGCGTATACATTGCAATATACGTTTAAAAGCGGTGAAAAAGTGGACGCGGTCATTAAAACTTCACAAGGGGTTATTCCGATCGATTCCAAATTTCCGGTGGAAAATTTCCGTAAAATGGCCAAAGCGCAAACCGCAGAAGAACGGGACAAAATCAGGAAAGATTTCAACCAAGACGTCAGGAAACACATCCAGGACATTGCCAAAAAATATATTTTGGCCGCCGAAGGCACGGTTGATTATGCCTTAATCTATATTCCTTCGGAATCGGTTTATTATGAAATCATAAGTGACGCTGATCTTTTTGATTTTGCCGGTAAAAAGCGTGTCCTGCCGGTTTCTCCATTGAGCTTTTACGCTTACATGAAAGCGATCCTTATGTCTTTTGAAGGCCAGCGCATCCAAACCCAAGCCAAGGAAATTATTGCGGTTTTGCAGGCCATCAAAAAAGATTATGAAAAATCGGACGAGGCTTTAGCCGTCCTGCAAAAACATATTACCAACTCCTATAATCAGATAGCGAATTTTTCCAAAAACTTCCTCTCTTTGGGCCAAAAATTGAACTCCACCCGTCTTTTGACCACCCGCGGGAAAGAAGAAAAGTTGCTTGAAGAAGTATAGTAAAATAACGATTATGAAGATTATTTTTAAACATGAAATTAAATCGGATGAAGAAATTTCCTTCCAGCAAATAATCAATTTGCTGCTTAAATACCGGAAGATAAAAAATATCAATGAATTTCTCAGTCCGCCTTCACCTTTAAAAATAAATATCAGTGACTTCGGATTCAAGCGGGAAATAAAACGGACTCTAAAAATCCTGACAGATGTATATGAAGAAAAAAAGATGATTATCGTTTATACGGATTATGATGCCGACGGCATAACCGGCGGAGCAATTCTTTGGGAGACATTAAATCTTTTGGGTTTTAAGGTAATGCCCTACGTGCCCCATCGAAAATTGGAGGGGTATGGTTTTTCCAAAAAAGGCATCGACAGCGTCAAAGAAAAATACGATCCGGCGTTAATTATTAGCGTCGATCACGGCATCACTGCCCGGGATAAGATCAAATACGCCAAATCTTTGGGTATCGAAGTCATTGTCACCGACCATCATTTGAAGCCGGAAAAACTGCCGGATACAGCGCTTGCCGTCTTTCACATTCCCGAACTGTCAGGCAGCGGCGTCAGCTATTTTTTTTCAAAAATGATTTTTGAACATTTTTTTAAATTGTACGGACATGATGTACGGGCAGAGCGCGCTCTGCCCCTACAAAATAACTTTTCCTCCGACTACCTTGCCCTGGCGGCGATCGGCAGCATCGCCGATCTGGTTCCTTTAACCGGCGCCACCCGCAGCCTTGTTTACCACGGTCTGGCCGCTTGCTCCAATACCAAACGCATCGGCTTGAAACACATTCTCAAACAAGCGGGCATTGAAGGCAAAAAAATCACGCCTTATGAAGTCGGTTTCATCGTTGCCCCGAGAATCAATGCTGTTGGCCGGCTCGAACATGCGATTGACGCTTTAAGATTATTATGTACACCTAAAGAAGAAACCGCTTTCCAATTGGCCAGCCGCGTCGGCGAAACCAATCGCCAACGCCAGGATTTGGTTAAAACCGCGGTGGAAAAGGCAATAAAAACCGTAGAGACAGGTTTGAAACCTGTCTCTACAAAAAATAAAATAATCGTCCTTGTTTCCGAAACCTGGCATGAAGGAATTATTGGCCTTATCGCCTCAAAAATTGCCGAGAAATATTATCGGCCGACAATTGTCATGACAAAAAGCGACGGTTTTTTAAAAGCTTCTGCCCGCTCTATTCCTTCTTTTCACATGACTGATTTTTTAAGAAGTTTAAAAAAATATTTGGTTGACGTCGGCGGCCACGCCCAAGCGGCCGGTTTTACGATCGAAAAGAATAAATTGGATGAATTTATTGAAGCGGCGGAAAAAAAAGCCGATAAATTAATAAGCGAAAAAGATTTGGAAAAAGTTATCGAAACCGATTTGAAAATACCGCTTTCAAAAATAAATATCAAGCTGGCCCAATCTTTGGAAAAACTCCAGCCTTTCGGTATCGGCAATCCCCAACCGCTTTTTTATAGCGAAGCCGGAGTGATTGATGCCCGGCTGTTCGGCAAAACCAATGACCACTTGAAAATTTTCGTCAAAGACCCGACCAACAAATCTTTTCCTCTTGAACTGATCGCCTTTGGTATGGCTGATAAATATAAAGACTTATCCACCAACAAAATCATCAATATCGTTTATAAACTCGAAGTGGATCGGTGGGGGGGGAATGAAAGATTGAGGGGAATTATAATTAGTATCCTCTTCTAAAATTCGAATAACCCGTTAGCCATCCCTAAATATTTTTTAAATTCTCTCATAAATAGGTTAAACGGCCAATATCTTATATTAGGATCAAAAGGCAGCAACTCATAAGGAATAGGATAATCATTCATAATGGCTATCCCTACCCTATGACAACCATCAAAAACAATGATTCCGCCATCTTTTTTTTGCATTTGCATAAGATAAACCGGGATTTTATAATTTTGCATGGCCCTTCCTAGATTCTCTTGGGCCACTGCATCCTTTTGGCCGCTGTATAATAGGCGGTTTTTATAATAAGATTTTGGGGTAAACACCCCTTTTTCATTCAACGGCTCTGCTAAGATGATTGATTGTCTATGTTCCATTTGTTTGTATTAACTAAAAAACCCCGCTTTTGGCGGGGTGGGTTTTGATAATTTTTATCTTATATCGGCCACTCCGCCTCAGTTAACCTAAAAAGGTTGACCCTGAGGTTGAGAATGTTAATGGCTTGATATAAGGCTCTTTTCATACTATAAGTAATATTTATACCAAAACAAACTACCATTGTCAAGCAAACCAAAAGATTGTATTATACTAGTATTAAATCCGAAATTCGAAGCACGAAATCCGAAACAAAAAAATAAATGACAGAAATTCAAATCAATAAAGCTAAACAATACGATTTGGAAGAAAGAACATTGCAATATGCCAAATTGGTTCGATACTAAGAAAATCTGAATAGTTTTTGTCATTATAATTTTTTGAAATTCGATATTGTTTCGTATTTCGAATTTCGACATTCGAATTTATTTTTTTAAGATTTATGAAATCTCTATTTATCGAGGAAACCCCAAACAAAGTGGGCGAGGAAGTTGAGCTTTACGGCTGGGTGGACACGAAGCGTGACCACAAAAAAATCGTTTTTATCGATCTACGCGACCGGACCGGTATCGTTCAAGTCGTCGGCGGAGAAGATTTTAAAAAGCTGTCAACTGAAGACGTCGTTTGCGTTAAAGGCTTAGTCAAACAACGGCCGGAAAAATTAATTAACCCAAAAATCAAAACCGGCGCCATCGAAATCGAAGTCAAAGAATTGAAAATAATTTCCAAAGCCTCTCCTTTACCCATTCCCATCAATACAAACGGTTATGAAATCGATGAAGATATCCGTCTCAAGTATCGGTATTTGGATATCAGACGGACCAGAATGACCCGCAATTTGGAATTGAAATCGCAGATGACAACTTTTATCCGTAATTATTTAACCCAAAGAAAATTCATCGAAATCGAAACACCGATACTGACCAAAACCACACCCGAGGGTGCAAGAGATTTTTTGGTTCCCTCACGCCTGCAAAAAGGCAATTTTTATGCCCTGCCTCAATCACCGCAACAGTATAAACAATTACTGATGGTTGCCGGAATCGAAAGATATTTCCAAATCGCCCGGTGTTTCCGCGATGAAGACCCGCGGGCCGACCGCGCTTACGGTGAATTTACCCAATTGGATATGGAAATGTCTTTTATCAACCAAAACGATATCCTGACGCTGACGGAAGATTTATTTACCAAACTAATAAAAGAAATTTTTCCGCAAAAGCGCATTTCCCAAACACCCTGGCCGCGCCTCCCGCATCAATTCGTCAAGGAAAAATACGGCACGGATAAACCGGATTTGAGAAAAGACAAAAAAGATCCGAACGAACTGGCTTTTTCCTGGACAATCGATTTTCCGCTTTTCACCGAACAAACACAAGAAGATTTTTATTACGGATCAGGCAAAGCTAAATTTGCGCCTTCACACCATATGTTTACCGCTCCTCACCCCGACGATATTCCTTTACTCGATGAAAATCCTTTGAAAGTTCGCGGATTACAACACGATTTGGTTTTGAACGGATATGAAGTCGGCGGCGGAAGCATCAGAATCCATGAACCAAAAGTGCAAAATAAAGTTTTCGATTTGATCGGTTTTACCGAAGAGCAAAAAAAACAATTCGAACACATGCTTACTGCCTTTACTTACGGTGTTCCGCCTCATGGCGGCATCGCCCCCGGCATTGACCGCCTTCTCATGGCAATCCTAGGCGAACCATCGATCAGAGAGGTAATGGCTTTTCCGGCATCTTCCGGCGGCAAAATTTCCGTCATGGATGCGCCTTCCGAAGCGACAAATGAACAATTGAAAGAATTGGGTATAAAAATTGCAAAATGAATCATGAAATTGAAATATTTGCTTCTTTTTATTTTTTTCACCCTCTTTTTTCTTTTTAATCCGGGGGATTCATATTACTATCATTTATTCGCTTATAACCGTCAATCGATAAATCAATCAAAAACCAAACTTCAATTGAATATCAATCCCGTCCCCTCGCTGCGCTTCCCCTATTATCCGTTTGTTACCGCCCAGGGCATCTATATTGCCGATCTGCCGTCATTCACCCCGGTCATGGAATTAAACGCCAAAGAAAAATTTCTCCCCGCCTCGACCTCAAAAATCATTACGGCGCTTGTCGCATACGACGTTTATAAACAAGACGATATTGTCACCGTCCGCAACCCGATCCAAGACGGTCAAGTAATGGGCCTTCATGCCGGCGAAAAAATAACCGTCGAAAATCTAATGTACGGACTGCTTATCCACTCAGGTAACGATGCCGCGTATGCGATTGCGGAAAATTACGGCTATGATAAATTTATCGATCTTATGAATAAAAAAGCCCGAGCGCTCCATATGAAAGATTCTTCTTTTAAAAATCCGGCCGGTTTGGCAGACAATAATTATTCAACTCCTTTTGATTTGGCTTTGGCGGCCCGCGAACTTTTAAAAAATAAATACCTGGCCAAAATTGTTTCGATTAAGGACATTACGATTTCGGACACCGATTATCTTTATTTTCATCCGCTGACAAATGTCAATAAACTGCTTGGGGAAGTACAGGGAATCGGCGGGTTAAAAACCGGCTACACGGAAAATGCCGGAGAAAATCTGGTCAGCTTCTATAAAAAAAACGGACACCAGATGATTATTGTCATTTTAAAAAGCGAAGACCGCTTTGCCGACACAAGAAATGTCGTTAAGTGGATCGATGAAAATGTAGAATACTCCCA
>Ga0172371_10007028_pt1 | contig 16148 bp, 16 predicted proteins | sample Lak12m_FD_114543 | JGI IMG/M metagenome (GOLD analysis project Ga0172371, IMG submission 114543) | Freshwater microbial communities from Kabuno Bay, South-Kivu, Congo - kab_022012_12m | ecosystem: Environmental > Aquatic > Freshwater > Lake | place: Democratic Republic of the Congo: South-Kivu...
AAGTAAAAATTTGGATATAAAACAAAAAGCCCCCCTGAACGGGGGCTTTTATGCTTTTTTCTTTTATTTGACTGACTTTTTAAATCCCTGTCCTGCCTTGAATTTGGGAACCTTACTGGCGGGAATCTGGATTTTAGCCTTGGTCTGCGGATTAATCCCGGCGCGGGCCGCCCTCTTACTCACGGAAAAAGTGCCGAAGCCGGCAATGGCGACTTTATCTCCGGACTTCAGGGCGTTTTTCACGATCTTGATGAAAGAATCCAAACACCGGCTGGCTTCCGCCTTTGAGCAGGCCTTTGCTTCTTTGGTCAATTTCTCGATTAATTCCTTCTTATTCATAAAAACCTCTTTTCTACTTCCCTCTAAAGCAGAATTAATTATTTTTTATCGGCATGATTAAATACAAATATGATTTGTCGGAGACGGGTCTGATCAACGCCGGGGTATCGTCATTCACCAGTTCCATTTTTATTTCCTCTCCAGACAAATTGTTTAAACCGTCTATTAAATAACGATAGTTGAATACTATCTCGTTGTTCTCCCCTTTTAGGTCGGCGGAAATAGTGGCTTTATTTTCTCCCACCTGGATGTTGAGCGAGGATATGGTTATTTTGTTTTCTTTGACGGAAAATTTCAAATTCACGTCGTTAATCCCTGTTTTCGCGAAAAAACTGGCCGCTTTGATCGTTCTTAAAAATTCGTCCCTTTTAACAATGATGTTGGTTTTGGTTGTCTCCGGAATGGTCTGCTTATAGTCCGGATACTCTCCGCTGATAACGCGGGAAATTAGTTCCGTGTTTTGGTGGACAAATAATACCTGGCTCTCAGACAGACAAATTTCCACCCCTTCTTTTCCTTTAATGATTCTTAGAAGTTCTTGCAGGGTTTTAACCGGAATGATCACTCTTTTATTGTCTTTAAATGTCGCTTTTTTTAAATCAACTTGTTTTTCTGTCAGACGATAACTGTCTGTTCCAACTACGCTTAGTTTGTTTTGTTCCGGGCTGTTAAAGGAAAACAATGCTCCGCTTAATTCAATTCTTACTTCGGAAGAAGAAATCGCAAAAATAGTTTTTTCCAAAACCTCCTTTAAAACGTCGCTGTCTATAGTACATCTCTCTTTCACCTCAATCTGGGGAATAATTGGGAATTCCTCAGCGGAAAACCCCTTTACCTTCGCCACTTGTTTTTTACTTTTTATAATCAGCTCGTTTTTTACCAACTCAAAGTCCAGGGCTTCATTGGGAAGTAGTTCTATATAATTATTCAGAATTTGTGAAGGAATGGTTATTTGTCCCTCCTCTTCTATTTTCGCCCTGATTCTTGTTTCAATAGCCGTTTCTAAATTAGTGACGCTTAATTTTAAATATCCTTTTTGTGTGGTTAAAAGAATATTACTTAAAATAGGCAAACTCAATCGGCCGGAACCGGTTAGGTGGGAACAGATGTTTAATCCCTGAGAGATGTTTTCTTGAAGACAGGAAAATTTCATAATATATATAATTATTTATATATTTATTATATACTTTTTATAATAATAAAGAAGGGGACATCTGGTTGATAAAAAAGAAAACACTTTGTTTAACGGTGAACTGGAACGAAACTGGTTTTGATAACAACTGGAAAAAGGATTGATAAGAAGTGGATTAAACCTTGATATTTATAAAAAAGTGAGATGGTGAGTGAAGGAAATAAAATAAAGAATTTTTTCAAAAGGTTTATTAACAGTTTTTCCACCCGTTATTCCTTATTTGATTCGAGAGTTGGAGTAAAGAGAAGACAGTTTTGAGAATAAAGATACCCAAACAGACGTTTGCCAGGCGGAAAAAACAGAACTAAGGAAAAGGACAGAAATAATAATTGAAAGGGCATAAATTCCAGAAATTAACCAAAAGAAGAACGTTAAATCAAATCTTAAGAAGAAATCAACCATAACCATAAAGGGAATCGCTGTGCCGACGGAAACAAGAGATATTATTAAACCCAAAGAAAGCATTACTAAAAAGACGAAAAATGAGGTTTTAAGGGTAATCAGCCAGTTTTTAATAAAAAAGAGAAAGCCATTCTTTATGGATTTAAAAAGTTTGTTTTTCCGCAAAATAATAAAGAAAATCGCGTACCTGGAGACGAAAGAAATTATTATCCCTAAAAGAAGGAAAACAAAAACAGGAACGGCGACCACCAGGTGTTTAAATATCCAGGGGATGCTAAACAAGGCCAAAAGTCCGTAGATGACGATTAAAATCAACAGATAAAGTCCGATTACCAGCCACAAAAACGCTTTTCCCCGCCGCCAGCTTTGTTTAAAAGACGTTTTTTGTCCGTCTGCCGCCGACAAAACAAGGGATATTTGCGAAAGGAAAGAAAGAATGAATAGTAAGATACCAAGAGAAGTGGCAAGAACCACGAATGAGACGTTGGAATTAAGGAAATCAGGAAGAACAGAAAATAGATTTTTAAAGGAAAAATGGAACAATTTGAGAACAACCAATTGATTTATCCAGTCGTTTATTTTCTTGTAATTTCTGACCAGGGAAATGATTTCGTTGTTTGAAAAGAAAGCGGCAAAGAATCCCAGAAACCAGAGAATGGGATTTTCCCAAACAAAAACCCAACTTTCTTTAAACAATGATTTTAGGTCCGTTTTTTTCACTTTTTCCCCATTATTTCGACAAATTGGTCTTTTTCCACAGTTTCGTTTTTCAATAAAAGAAGGGCCAGCGTTTTCAGTTTGTTTTTGTTCTTTTCCAAAATGTCGGATGATTTTTTATGACATGATTTAATAATAGAAGATACCTCCTCGTCGATGACCTGGGCGAATTCTTCCGAATAATCCCGGCGTTCGGATATTTCCCGGCCAAGAAAGACCAACTCTTCTTTTTCGCCAAAAGTCCTCGGACCCAGGGTCTCACTCATCCCGTATTCGGTCACTAGCTTGCGAGCCAGTTGCGTGACTTTATAAAGATCATTAGAAGCTCCGGTCGTTACTTCTCCGAATGTCTTTTCTTCTGCCGCGTATCCGCCCAGAAAGGCGCTTAGATTGTCCAGAAACTCAGATTTTGTTTTCAAAGATTTTTCTTTTTCCGGCATGATCAGGGTGTATCCGGCAGCCTGGCCGCGGGAGATAATGGATATTTTCTGTACTGGATCGCAGCCGGGCAAAAGATAACTGACAATGGCGTGTCCGGCCTCGTGATAGGCGACAATTTCCTTTTCTTTTTCAGAAAGGACATGGCTTTTTCTTTCCGGCCCCAAAAGAACCCTCTCCACGCTTTCAAAAATTTCGGTTTGGCCGACTTTTTTCTTATTTCTTTTTGCCGCCAAGATAGAAGCTTCGTTTAAGAGGCTTTCCAGGTCGGCGCCCGTAAATCCCGGGGTTCTTCCCGCCACCTTTTGCAGGCTGACGTCTTGTTCTAGAGGTTTTCCTTTAGCATGGATTTTAAGAATGGCCTCCCGGTCTTTCAGGTCAGGAAGGTTAAGGATGACTTTACGGTCGAAACGACCTGGTCTTAGAAGGGCGGGGTCGAGAATATCAGGCCGGTTGGTGGCAGCCAGAACAATCAGACCGATGTTTGGCTCGAATCCGTCCAGCTCCACAAGGATTTGATTTAAGGTTTGTTCCCGTTCATCATGGGAACCACCCAAGCCGGCGCCGCGCTGACGACCGACCGCGTCCAATTCGTCGATGAAAACAATGGCCGGCAGGTTCTTTTTGGCTTTGGAAAAAAGATCCCTAACCCGCGAGGCGCCGACACCGACGAAAAGTTCAATGAATTCCGATCCGGAAATATGGAAAAAAGGAACGTCTGCTTCGCCGGCTACAGCCCTGGCCAAAAGGGTTTTTCCGCACCCGGGAAGACCGATTAATAGGACGCCTTTGGGTATTTTTGCTCCCAGTTTGACGTATTTTTGGGGATTTTTGAGGAAATCGACGATTTCCGTCAAGTCCTCTTTTGCCTCTTTTATTCCCGCCACGTCCTGAAATGTCGTTTTGACTTTTTTATCTTGGGGATTTATTTTTCTTGCCTGACTTTCCCCGAATTTGAAAGCCTGCATGCCGGCTCCGCGGATCTGTTTGGAAAAGAAAAAAATGATGACAGCCAACAAAAGCAAGGGGAAGAGTATGGGAAGTAAAAAATTTAAAAAAGCCTCCTTTCCAGTGGTACTTTTGACGTTGACGGAAACCACAGAGAGATCGTCCGGCGAGACACCATAGTCGTTCAAAACACTGATCAACGACTCATTCGTTTCTTTAAAGGCAAAATAGCGGTTTTGATTGAATGCTACGATGTCCAAACGGTCGTTTTCCACGGTGATTTCCTTGATTTCCTTGTTTTTTATTTTTTCCACCAAACCATTCAAACCGATTTCCTGTATGCCGTTTTTTCCAGAATCGAACAGACTAAAAAGGCCGGAAATAATCAAAAAGATAATCAAAAAAATGAGAAAATTTTTGAATAGGGATTTCATTATTTTTCCGTTTTATTTTTTTCTATTAACGACAAACCGAGACGATGGTCGTCCGGTTCGATGGAAACTATTTTGAATTTTAATACATCACCCGGCCGGGCAACGGAAGAAGCGTCTTTAATCGGTTTTTCAGAAAGTTCGGAAATATGGGCTAAACCATGAATGTCGGGGTCGAGTTCGACAAATAAGCCAAAAGGATTGACTTTTAAAACCTTGCCGTTGACCATTTGTCCTGTTTTATATTTTTCTTTCACGCTTTTCCACGGATCAGCCAATAATTTTCTGATAGACAGGGATATTTTCCCATCGTCAGTAATGCCGATGATTTCCGCTTTTATCCCGTCTCCGATTTTCACCACGTCCTGAGGATGGTCGATCCTTTGCCAGGCCAGTTCCGAAATATGGACGAGACCTTCCTGGTTCTTGTCAAAAGTCACAAAAGCGCCGAAATCCACTAAACCGCTGATTTTTCCCTGGATCACGTCTCCGACCTTGTACTTACTGCTGATTGATTTTCTTTCTCCTGCCGACGTTTCTTTTTCCGAAACGATCAGTTTACCGGATTTTTCGTCAATGGTGATTATTTTTATTTCCATTTCCTGACCGATGAATTCTTTTAATTTTTCTAAAATGCGGTTTTTGTTTCCTTCTTCCACGCGCGGATAATGTTCCGGTTTTAATTGGGAAACGGGCAGAAATCCCTGAATTTTGCCGGTATGGACGATTAATCCGCCTTTATTGGCCTCGGTTATTTTTACCAAGAGGGGTTTTCCGCTTTTTCCGATTTCTTCCAGGCCGTTCCAGGCTTTCTTGTGGCTGGCTTGCCGGAAAGAGAGCTCGATCAGCCCTTTTTCATTTTCCAGGTCGATTACCGTAGCCGAGATGCTGTCTCCCTTTTTAAGGTTGGAGAATTCGCCCGACTCGTCGAAAAGTTCCGGCCCTCGCACGATGCCGGTAGCCAGCCCGTCGATGTCCAGGTAAATTTCATTACGACCGATTTCAATAACCGTCCCTTCGACCAGATCGCCGACGCGGGGGACGGATTTTACCGATTGGAGATAGTCTTTTTTGTTTGTTGGATTTTTCATATGGTGTTATTATAGCGGTTTTAAAAAGATTGACAAGGTTTTTCGTTTTTTCTATCATGCTTTTATGACCCGACTTGGGAAATCAATCGTTTTGTTTTTTCCGTTTTCAGCCATGATTCTGTGTCTGATTTTTGTCCACTTTTTTTGGCAGCCGGACGGCTTGATGGGGTTTGTCCCCCCCAAAAAAGTTTTTTATCTGCATTTTGATTTGAACGCCGTTCGCCGTTCCGGCAAGATCGGCGGTGAAAAATTGGGAAGCGAGAAGGTCCGTGTTCTCGCGCGGAAATTGTTGGCCGGGAACAAGAGTTTGTCTCCAATGGAAATTATTTTGGAAAACAGGGAATCTTTCGACGAGATCGGCATCGTCGGCCTTGAGAATCCGGGTCAACAAAAGAAAATCGACCTGATTTTCCTTTTAAAGATGAAAAAATGGACAAAGCTTCCTTTGCTGGGCGAATTGCCTGGTTTTATGACCGAAGAAATAGCCAAGCGGGTCACCATGATTTTGCCGGAAAACGTTTCCGCTCGGGAACACGCGGCGGATAATCCGATGAAAATCCTCAAAAATAAGTTTTCTTTTTCCCGAAATTTCCTTTCCCCCTGGCTTAAAGGGTATTTTTATCTCAACAGAACAGACCATTATGCCGGTTCGGAGCTGCGGGCGGAGTGTTTTTCCTTGCCCGGATTGACGGACTTGTTTTTTTTCCTGGAGGCAGTGTCTTTAGGAGACGTGTTTGAGGTTCCGAGATTAACAAACATTAAGACCAGAGAGGAACAAGGATATGTTTTGGTATTTTTTGGCCGTGATTCGCGGGAAACATTCGAGGACAGGATAAAAACGAGAATGGCGTTTGAAGATCCTAGCGAGAAAACGGTTTTTTTGCCAGATGGAACGAGTTTTATCGAAACAGAGGTTGATCCGGACGTTTATTCTTTCATCGACAAAGCAGAAGACGACCGGATGATAAGGAAACTGGTTTTTGCTCAACGAAACATTCCCGACGTTTTTTCATTTCAGGACGGGGACTATTTTTATATCTCCAATCAATCCTATTTATTCGGAGCGATCCGCGGTTTGATTGATTTTTCCGGCCGGCAGGAAGACCTAAATAGAGGAGCCTATTTTTTTATAAATAACAGAGGGATCAGGGACTTGACTATAGTGGAAACGGCCGGGGCACTCGAAGGAATATTGAGGTTTTAGGGGCTGTGGATAAAATGCTTGTTAATTGTTTTTTTATGTATATACTATACGGAAATGAATAATCAATAAAAATTTTCCTCTTAAGGAGAATTTCAATTTTTATGTTTAAAAATTCAATTAAGGAACTTTTACTGGAACGGCGCCGGAAGATAGAAAGCGGACTGGAGCAGGTGGCAAAAAAAAGTGCCCGGGGAGAAAACAATTATGATACGGTTTTCCCGGAATACGGCCGGGCGGAAGACGAAAACGCGGAAGAGGTGGCGGCTTTTATCGACAGCATTTCCATGGGAGAAAACCTGAAGAAATCGCTTGACGAGATAGATTTGGCTTTGAAGAAAATCGATTCAGGCAAATACGGCGTTTGCGAGGTCTGCAGTAAAAAAATCAGTAAAGAGAGGTTGAAAATACTGCCCACCGCCCGTTATTGTCTGGATTGTATGAAGAAAAAATAGGGATTCTTCAATGAAAAAAAACATTTGGCTCAATATCGCGGTTTTGGCCATTTTTATTTTGGACAGAATGTTAAAGCAAATGGCCGTGAAAGGATTTGTTTTAGGGACTCCTTTTCTGGGATTTTCTTATTTTTCCAACGTCAACATTGCCCTGGGGATTCCTTTAAAAGGGAATTTTCTTTATTTTCTTCTGATTGTCGTCGTGACCGTCGTCATGGCCATGCTTTTTCGTGCCTATAAAAAAAAGAAAACGATTGAAATTTTCTCTTGGACACTGGTCCTAGTCGGCGCGTTCAGCAACCTTCTTGACAGAGTGAAATACGGTTCAGTGACGGACTACCTGAACATTCCGTTTTTTACCGCTCTGAATCTGGCGGACGTGATGATTTCTTTGGGTGTGATCGTTCTGGTTTATCGGCTGGTTTCCGATTGATTTTTAGCCAAGAAGTTTTGAGCTCCCCGGGCGCTGACGGCGCCCTCGGCCGCAGCCGTGATGATCTGCCGCAATTTGCCGGCAGGAGCGGTGATGTCTCCGGCGGCAAACAGGCCAGGGATGTTCGTCTGCATGAAATCGTCGACAATCAGATATCCGGACCGATCCCTTTCCGGTTCCAAATTAGGCCCGAATTTTATTTCCTGACCGGCGGGTAAAGAGCCGATTTCAATAAAAAGACCGTCTAAGGACAGTTTTTTTTCGTTTTCATAAGGTTCGTTCAGGACGACATGCGTAAGAAACTGTTGGCCTTGGATTTCCTTTATTCTTCGGGAAAGGATTTTGACGATTCTTTTCTCCTGGCTGATTTTTTCCTGCCAGGCCTTTTGGCCCTCAAAGGATTCTTTGCAGTGGATGAGATAGACTTTTTTGGCTATTTTCGAAAGGAATAGGGAAGAAGTCAGGGCGCTGTCGCCCCCTCCGACTACGGCTACGGTTTTATCTTTAAAAAGGGGTCCGTCGCAGGTGGGACAATAAGTGACGCCCCGGTTGAAAAATTCTTTTTCACCCGGCACGTCAAGGGTCCGATGGTGCAGGCCCATGGCCAGAATAATCGTTTTGGTTTTAAAGTCCTGACCCAGATTCGTTTTGACCGCAAAAACAGTCCCTTTTTTTATTTCCTTTATTTCGGCATTGACCAGTTCCACTCCGTATTCCTTTACCTGGCTCAGAAATTTTTTCATCAGCTCGTTACCGGTCATGGCTGGGCAGCCGGGATAATTTTCCACCTGGTAGGCTTCGGCGGCAGTGCCGCCGGCGGAACGGCCGATAATCAAATGCTTCAAGCCATAGCGGGAAGCGTAAAGCGAAGCGGTCAGGCCGGATGGTCCGGCGCCGACAATGATTAGATCGTAAAGCATGGTTTTAGTATAATCGATTGGTTTAAAATTACAAATACATTTATCCCATTAGAAATCACAAACCAAATTGCCCGGAAATTCAACAGGAGCTGCGCATGTTATAAAGGATTTCTAACAGGACTTGTCCCGTTTTAGAATTTCAGCTATGATATATTCGTAATATGTGCAGAAGATTTTCCAAAAGCGTCAGAAAATACATCCGGATGGAAAAGGCCCGTTTTCGCCGGGAGTTTTCGGATTATACCACGCGGAAGAAATTATTTCAAGAATTATATAAAAAATTTTTACCGGCAGAAAAAAGATAATCGGTTAAATAATCGCGAATATGTCTAAAAAAGGAACCATTTTGGGATATATTTTTTTCGCCCTGATCGTGGTGATGCTTTACTTTTTTCTGCAGAACGGATCTTTGAACGTTTCCCCGGCCGAAGTAGAGCAGAAAGCGGAGGAGATAGGGGAAAAGATCAGTCAGGAGATACAGGGATTTACCATTAAGGAAGGAGACGGACTCAGCGAGATAGGAGGGAAACTTAAGGAGCAGGGGCTGATTAAAAACGTTTTGCTTTTTAAAATTTACGCGATTTTGAATCGGGTCAAGGATGATTTCTGGCCTGGAGAATATGATTTGTCCGCAGGGCTGAACTTGAAAGACCTGGTGGACGTTTTGACCGGCACGCCCCGGGCGCAGGAAAAGACGGTTACGATTATTGAGGGCACGACTAATGCGGAAATCAAGGAGATTTTTAAGGAGCAGGGGCTGGTTAAGGATGATTTTTTCACCGCTCTGGAAGAAGCAGGTAAGGACCCGGAACTGCTCGCTAAATATGATTTTCTGGCCACGGACGCCGACCCTGAAGAACAAGCCTGGCTGCAAGGTTATTTATTTCCGGACACTTATCGTTTTTATCAAGAGACCACTCCCCGGGCGGTGATAGAGAAGATGCTGGATAATTTCAATCAGAAGCTTGATGCGGAAATAAGAAAAAAAATAAAAGAGTCAGGTCACACCATTCAGGAAGCGATTACCATGGCTTCCTTAATCGAAAAAGAAGCGGCTCTGGAACAGGACCGCCGTTTAGTCAGCGACATTTTCTGGCGCCGGCTTAAAGAGGGTTGGGCCTTGGAATCATGCGCCACGGTCAATTATATTTTAGGCTCATCAAAGGAAAGGTTAAGTTACGACGACACCAGGATTTCCTCTGCTTACAATACTTATCTTCACCGCGGCCTGCCGCCCGGTCCGATCAACAATCCCGGGCTGGTCTCCATCCAGGCAGCTGTAGAGCCCTTACAAAACGATTATTGCTGTTTTCTTTCCACAGATGAAGGCAAGATGATTTTCAGCCGCACCATTACCGAGCATAATTGGAACAAAGAGCTTTATTTGAAATGAAGAATCCGTTTTTGAAAATAAAAGAGCTGCTTTTTTGGGCCGATAATTTCCTTTATAAGATTCCGGTCATTGGCAAAAGGCTTTATCTGCGGCAGTTGGTCAAATTCGTCATCTCCGGCGGCCTGCTGACTTTGCTGGATTTCGCCATATATGTTTTTCTGACCAGGGTTTTCCTTTTTTGGGAAACTCATTATCTTTGGGCCAATTTCATTTCCATGTCCGTTGGCGCCGTGGCCAATTTCATTCTTAATAAGAATTGGGTTTTTCGGGACCAGGGCAGAAACGTGGCCTCCCAGTATCTCAAGTTTTGGATCGTCGGCGGCATAGGTGGCATGGTGTTTTATCAGTTCCTGCTTTACGCTTTCGTGGAGACAGGGCATGTGTACGATCTTTTAGGCAAAGCCCTGGCCGCTGTTATTGTTTTGTTTTTTCGTTTCGGCGTCCAAAAATTCTGGATATTCAAATAAGCTTCCACTCATTTTAAGTTCATATCTTATGAAATCGGACGGGCAAAAAAAACAAAAAATCATGCAGAAAATCGTCATCGGTTTCGTGGCCTTAGCCACTGTTTTCGTTTTCGATTTCTGGCTGTTTATGCCGCATCAGTATTCCTCGTCTTCAGACTCGCAACAAGGCGTCCAGGCGGAAACAACAGAAGCGGTGAAGGAAGAAGAAAAAGAAAATAAAGACACGCAGACCCAGACCAGGGATTTTTCAGTCGAAACAAGAGTTTCAAAGGTCAATCAAGAAGAAGTGACAGAAGAAAAAATTAAAGAACATGTTAATCTGGATGTTCCTTTCACGGTTCAGGCTCCTTTGGCGGAATGGGATGATTTGCACAACGAAGCCTGCGAAGAAGCGGCCCTGATTATGGCCGCTTATTGGCTGACGGACAAGGAACTGAATGTCGAAGAGGCGGAGAACAAAATCCAAAATCTGGTGGCCTGGCAGGAAAGGAATTGGGGAGGCCATTATGATTTGAACGTTAAAACCACCATTACTTTAGCCCAGCAGTATTTTGATGTAGAAAGAATATATTTCACCCGGGTTGACGAGGCAAAAGACATCAGGCGGGAATTGGGTCAGGGAAAACTGGTGATTGTGCCGACTGCCGGCCGTTTACTGAACAACCCTTATTATAAAACGCCTGGTCCGGCCTATCATATGCTGATTATCAAGGGATACGAGGGTAAGGAGTTTATCACCAATGACCCGGGCACCAAAAAAGGAAAAGATTTCGTTTATAAAGAAGATGTTCTTTTGAGCGCCATCCACGACTGGCCGTTTGAGAAAGGAGAGGGTTACGAATTGGACAAAGACCAGAAAGCGGAGCAAGTGCTTAAGGGAGATAAAATAATGATCGTGGTAGAAAAATAGTAGTCCTAGTAGTCCTGGGGTCTGACCCCATAAACATCCATTCTAGAATCCGTATTAATAAACGATTATAGAGCAAAAATTTCAATTTGGGACGATTTTGATTCATTTTTAAAAACAGAAACGCATTGATATTTATCTTTGCGTTTCTTGTTTTAAATTATATTCTTTGTGGTATAATAAGAAGAACAAAACAGATTTTTAAATGAGGATATTTATGGCAAAATTAATTTTTGACATTGAAACAATCGGCGAAAATTTTGATCAACTTGATGCAATTACACAAGAAAGCTTAACACGCTGGATAAAAAAAGAGTCGCTTAATGAATCCGATTATGCGGAAGTGCTTAAAGAATTAAAAGATGGTTTGGGGTTTTCTCCTCTGACCGGCGAAATTGTCGCGATTGGCGTTTTGGATTACGAAAAAGACAAAGGCGCGGTTTATTATCAATCGCCAGGAACGAACGAGAAAGAAACAGAAGAAAACAATATTCGTTTTTGTCCTTTGTCAGAAAAAAAAATGCTGGAAAATTTTTGGCTGGGAGCAAATGAATATCAGGAATTTATCAGTTTTAATGGTCGTTGCTTCGACGTGCCGTTTTTAATGATCCGTTCGGCCATCCACGGCATCAAACCCACCAAGGACTTAATGTCCAATCGTTATCTAAACAGTCAGAGATTTGAAGCCAAACACATTGATTTGCTTGACCAATTGTCTTTCTACGGCGCAGTCAGGCGTAAGGGCAATCTTCATCTCTGGAGCAGAGCCTTCGATATTATTAGTCCTAAAGCGCAGGGTGTAACCGGTGACGATGTAGGAAGATTGTTCGGAGAAAAAAGATTTCTCGATATCGCCAGATACAACGTCGGCGATTTGCGAGCCACCAAAGCCTTGTATGAGCGGTGGGAGAAATATCTGAAATTTTAATTTCAAATTTATGGATTTTAATGAATATCAAAAAAAAGCCGAGGAAACCGCAGTTTATCCGAACAAAGGGAAAAATTTTATTTATCCAGTTTTGGGTTTAGTGGGCGAGAGCGGCGAAGTGGCGGAAAAAATCAAAAAAGTTTTACGGGAAAAGAGGGGGATTGTGGACAACAAAACGAAACGGGAAGTAAAAAAAGAATTGGGAGACGTTTTATGGTACGTGTCCCAGGTGGCCGCAGAACTAGGGATTTCCCTAGATGAATTGGCTTTAGCCAACATCAAAAAACTGATGTCGCGGAAGAAAAGGAATAGACTTTTTGGAAATGGCGATAATAGATAAAAATATGAACGCGGAAAAAAGGAAGATTGTCGTAGCGGTAAGCGGAGGGTTTGACCCCCTACACATAGGGCACATAGACATGATTAACGAGGCGAAAGCGCTAGGTAACGAACTAGTGGTGATTTTGAACAACGACAACTGGCTGCGGAAAAAAAAAGGATACGTTTTCATGCCACAAAACGAAAGAAAAGAAATCATGGAAGCGTTACGGGCGGTAGACAGAGTGATTTTAAGCGAGCATAAGCCGGATGATGAAGATAAAAGTGTCTGTCGGGAGCTTAGAAAATTAAAACCGGATATTTTTGCCAACGGCGGCGACCGCAAGCCTGACGGCGATCCGGTTCCGGAAGTAGATCTTTGCGACGAGCTGGGAATTAAAATGATTTACAAAGTGGGTAAACGGGGGAAAATACAGTCCAGCTCGTGGCTGGTTAAGAAATAATTTTTTCAGATAAAGTTTAAGAGCGGTTTTATGACCGCTCTTTTTCTTCCTGCCCTTCACCATAGAGGTTCTCTCCAAGGTGAAGGAAGTCGTATTCCATCGCTCCCTGTAAGGAGCGATGTTGACTTAGGATTTTTTCTTGGAGTTTTTGATCCATTTTTTCCTCCTTATATATTTTTATTGTTTTTTTAGAATAAAAAACGGGCCCGGTTTTCCGGGTCCGTTTTATTACAATTTTTTTTATTTCTCAAAACACAACAGACCCGGCTTTTGGCCAATAATGACGCACAAGATACTCAAAATAATCCGATTCGTTGTTTTCATTACCGAGTCCATATTTTTACGTTAATGGAGTTATTCTATCGTTTTCATTTTTTTTGTCAATTATCCGGATGGGGATAAGTTCAATCCACTTTTATTCCTATTTCTTCGCTGGTCAGGACCTGGTCGTTTTCATCCGTCAATTCTGCCCAGATTTCATATTCTCCCCGGTCAGCCATGGACCACAAGAACTCGATTATCCCGCTGGCTTCCGGGCCGAAAACCGTGCCGATTAGGGAAGTGTTCAGGCTGGTCAGGTCTCGGGAAAAAAATCTGATTCTTTTTATTTTTCTGGCCGGGGCGAGAATCTTGAGGTTTAGGGGAAAATCGTCTTGCGGGATTGTCTGTCCATCTACGGGATTCAGCCAGGAAATGTTTTCCTTGAAGAATTGCGCGGTTCTGATTCTAATGGTTTTGCTTTGGCTATTTTCCACATCGTCATAGGCGGCCACGGTCAGATCATGTTCTCCGGTTTTTATCCCGGAGAGATTCAGGGAACAATAGTAAGGAGGCTGTTGTCCGGAGGATGCGGATACGAGAGCCAGAGGAACGTCGTCGATAAAACAGATTATTTTACTGATTCCCCGCGACGCCTGGGCGCTTATTTTTATTTCAAAATCCTGGTTACTGATGGAGTCATTATCGAATGGGAAAAGTATTTCCACTAAAGGCTGGTTAGCCGGAACGTGTACGTCGTCGTATTCTATCGGCGGGACATCGGGACTGCCTTGCTGAGTTTTCAGCCAATTTCTAATTCCTTCCTGCCAGCGTTCGTATTGGGGGTCGAGGGACGGGTTTTCCGGCATCGGGCCCAGAGGATTGTCCTTGTCGACGTAATAAAGGATGGGGTAATAGCTTTTGAACGTCTTTTGTATCTTTTGCGAAACGGGCGTCAGCTCCGTAGCCAGTTTGCCGGAGGTTTTGTCGATTTCCAGTACGACTTCGTCCGGCAGGATTCCTTTCAGGATGGGCTTATCGGTTTCACTTGGGTCCGGCGGGGTGAAAGTTTTAGCCGGCGTGTGTTTCAGGGCATTGGTCATAAATTCACGCCAGATAGGCGCCGCCACTTGGGAGCCGTCAGCCTTATCGGCCATGGTTTCATTGCGGCTGTTTCCTACCCAGACGCCGGTGACCAGGTCGGGCGTATAACCGATGGTCCAGGCGTCGCGGAAATCGTTAGTAGTTCCGGTTTTCGCCGCGACCGGCCGGTCAGGCAGGGTCAGGTAGTTTTCCTGTCCGAAAATAAAAGCGCGCGATTGGTTATCCGACAAGATGCTGTTGATTAGGCGGGCGATCTGTGGTCTAAACACTTCCTGAGTGGAAGAGAGGTTGACGTCGTTCTCTTCCAATATTTTTCCGTCGCTGTCTTCTACTTTCAGGATAGTGGTAGTAGGAAGTTTTTTCCCTTCCCGGGCAAAAATACTGAAAGCAGAAACATGTTCCAGAAGTTTGACTTCTCCGCCACCCAAGACCAGGGATAATCCGTAGCGGCTTTCGTCTTTTAGAGTGGCATAACCCATCCTTTGGGCCAAATTAAGGGCTTGTTTGATGCCGGTAAGATAAAGGGTTTTCACGCCGGGGACGTTCAATGATCCGGCCAGGGCCTGGCGCATGCTTATCGGGCCGTAGAATTTCCCGTTATAATTTTGAGGGACGTAATCTTTATTTGTGTCCCCGCTCGGTCCGAAACTCGTTTCTACGTCGAATAGAATCGTTTCCGGAGTAAATCCTTTTTCAAAGGCGGCGGCGTAAACGACGGGCTTAAATGACGAGCCAGGTTGCCGCGGCCTTAAAGTGACGTTCACTTGCCCGTCTATGTCTTCATTAAAAAAATCTTTTGATCCGACCATGGCCAGGACTTGTCCGGTCGCCACGTCGAGACTGACCAGGGCGGCATTGGTCGCTTTGAAGTTTTTTTCGTTTTTCTCGGCGAATTTATCGATCGCCTGCTCCGCCATTTCCTGTTTATCCACGTCCAGGGTGGTGGTTACTTTGAGCCCGCCCTGCTCCACCAGTCTTTCTCCGTATTTTTCCGTCAGGATTCCCTTGATGTACATGACGAAGTGCGGGGCGGTGATGTTTTCGTAGCGGGAGATCACTTTGCCGAGCGTATCGGTCTGTTTGGCGGATTCCGCCAGATCGCGGGTGATGTATCCTTCCTCCACCATGTTATCTAGGATATTGTCCCTCCGGACGATCAGTTCGTCCTGATGCTCCCCGCGGGGAGAGTAATAGGTCGGAGACTGAACCATTGCCGCCAGCAGGGCCGCCTCGTCCAGAGTCAGGTCGCGGACCGATTTGCCGAAATACAATTGGGTGGCTGCTTCTGCTCCGTAAGCGGTGGAGCCGTAAGGGATTTCATTGAAGTACATTTTCAGGATTTCTTCTTTGGAATATTTTTTTTCAAGTTGGTAGGCCAGAATCAGTTCTTTTATTTTTCTCTGATACGATTTTTGGCTGGTCAGGAACGCGTTTTTGATAAATTGTTGGGTCAGGGTCGAACCACCCTGAGCTTTTCCACCCCTGACGATGTCGACAAAAATGGAACGGATTATCGCCCTCAGGTCGAAGCCAGGATGCTTGAAAAAATCCTTATCTTCGGACACCAGCGTGGCATCAACGAGATATTGGGGAATGTCTGAAAGTTCAACCAACGTTCTTCTTTGTTCGCTGAATATTTCGTAAAGGATGATTTTCCCGGTTCGGTCGTAGATTTTGGTGCTTTGGGCGATGTTCCTTTGTAAAAGTTTATCCGGATGCGGTAGGGTGCTGCTCATCCAGGC
>Ga0172371_10007029_pt1 | contig 16146 bp, 16 predicted proteins | sample Lak12m_FD_114543 | JGI IMG/M metagenome (GOLD analysis project Ga0172371, IMG submission 114543) | Freshwater microbial communities from Kabuno Bay, South-Kivu, Congo - kab_022012_12m | ecosystem: Environmental > Aquatic > Freshwater > Lake | place: Democratic Republic of the Congo: South-Kivu...
CTGCTGCCGTCAACAGAAACTGTAAGCCTGAAACTAAAACTGCCGGTGGCTAAAATAAGGTAATTGAATATAATGAATATCCCCAAAGAGAGATCGCTTCTCCGCCGCAGGCGGCTTGCAATGACTGCATTTTTTATTTTTTATTTATTTGTGGCTTCGGTCTTTGCCTCCGATAAACCCGTCTGGGTTGAATCTGACGGCGAGGCTGTCATGGGTGAGATAGAGACGCAGAAGGAGGCAAAGAAAAGGGCAAAGATAGACGCGCAGAATAAGGCGGTTCAAAAAGCAGTCGGCGCGTTCATAAGGTCTCACACCCTTGTCTCAAACGCCCAGCTTGCAGAGGACTTGATATACGCATCCGTCCGTGGAAAGGCTGAAAAGGTTTCTATTATCAAAGAAGGTTGGGATGAAAAAGACAGAAATCTTTATAGGGTTAAACTCAAGGCGCTTGTTAAACCCGTTTATCCTGAAAAGGGTGAAGGCATTTCCCTAAAAGTCTCTCTCTCTAAAACTCTTGTCAAAGAAGGAGATGAGGTTAAGATTTTTTTTCAGACGAATAGGGATTGCTATGTATATATCTTTTCCGTTGCCGCTGACGGCTCAGTAACGCTGCTGCTTCCTAATTCAATAAACAAAGATAACTTTGTGCTTGCGGGCAAAACCAATACATTTCCCACTCTTGAAAGCAAGATACGCCTGACTGCAATGTTCCTGCCTGATTTCAAGGGAAAGGCTGCCGAAGAAAAGATTAAAATTATAGCCACAAAAAAAGAAGAAGAGTTGATTCCTCTCGGTTTTCAGGAAGGCGCATTCAAGGTTTATGATGCAAAATCCACAGGCATGATAAGCGACCTCGTTAAGAAACTTAACCAGCTTGAGCCTGCTGACTGGGCAGATGCAACAGTTGCCTATAAGATTGAGAAATAGAAGGAAATGAAAGTCGTTACAGCAGAAGAGATGAGGCTGATTGACGGGACGACCATTAAGGATTATGGGATTTCCGGGACTGTCCTAATGGAGCGGGCCGGGCTTGCCGTTGCAATGAAGATAAGAGAGCTATATGAAAGAAGAAAGGCCATCGTTCTTTCCGGAGGAGGCAATAACGGAGGAGACGGCATTGTTGCTGCGCGGAACCTTCATGAGTGGGGCTGGAACGTAAAAGTAATCCTGCTCTCAAAGGAAAACAAGCTGAGCCCTGACTGCCTCAAGCAATACAAGATTGCTAAAAAAGCCGGAGTGCGGATTGAATTCAGAGATTATGTCCGTGATACAGACCTTCATAGCGCATTGGTTGTGGATGCGATTTTCGGCACCGGTTTAAGCAAAAATGTCACAGGAAAACTTGCTGAACTAATATCATTCATCAATTCATCTGACATTCCTGTAGTCTCCGTTGATATCCCTTCAGGCATCTCATCCGATACGGGACAGATTATAGGCGAGGCTGTGAGGGCGGATTATACCGTAACATTCGGCCTGCCCAAAAGAGGGCACCTTCTTTATCCCGGCGCCGATTTTACGGGAAGGCTTTTTATCGAAGACATAGGTTTTCCCGAAGAGTTGCTTCACTCTGAAAATCTTAAGGCTGAACTTTTGGAAAAAAGGGATGTGTCCCTATTAATCCCGGAAAGGCAGAGATATTCGCATAAGGGCGATTACGGGCATATTCTTGTTATCGCCGGTTCGAGAGGGAAGACTGGCGCTGCATTAATGGCTGCGAAGGCATGCCTGAGAGCCGGCGCGGGGCTTGTTACAATTGGCGTTCCGGAATCATTAATGGATATTTTTCAGGCAAGGGTTACGGAGGAGATGACGCTGCCACTGCCCGATGCGGGAGACGGGTCACTTTCGTCAAAGGCATTGGAAAAGATTCTGGAATTTCTCTCGGAAAGGGCTGATGTGCTTGCGATAGGCCCGGGAATCTCTGTTACGGATAATACCAAAAAACTTGTCAAAGAAATTTTAATGAATTCAACAACTCCCGCAGTTATAGATGCCGATGCCATAAACACGCTTGAAGGAAATAAGCAGATCCTCAAGAAAACGAAGGCTCCGGTAATCCTCACGCCTCATGCAGGCGAGATGGCGAGGTTGCTGCAAACAAAAGTTCAAAGTTCAAAGTTAAAAGTTAAAAATTCAGAAAAACTACGAACTATGAGCTATGAGCTACTAACCCGAATAGAGCAAGACAGGATAAATACGGCAATAGAGTTTGCGGAAGAGACGGGGACATATCTTGTGCTTAAAGGCGTGCCGTCTGTTATTGCGGAACCCGAGGGCAGGGCATACATTAATCCTACGGGTAATCCGGGGATGGCAAGCGCAGGAACAGGTGACGTCCTTATAGGAATGATAGCAGGATTTTTGGGGCAGGGATTGAATCCGATGGAAGCATCAACGCTTGGGGTTTATATGCACGGGTTTGCGGGGGATATTGCCGCCCAAAAACTCGGTGAGCATTCTCTTATTGCGTCCGATATCATAGAGGCTATTCCTGAGGCATTTTCAGTCTTAAAGGCGTAATGGAAACGCTTATACATTCCGACAATTTCGGAAAACGTATCACAGCCTTTTTTACCGGCAAATCTCCGGGCACTGATATCGAAAAAATATCTTCAATCGCATCAATTGATAAGCAAAGAATTTATTTGCCTGTACAGAAACATACAGCCAAGGTACTCGTGCTTGATTCGGATTTAAGCCCTAAAATTGCGGATGCGGTTATCACTGCAAATAGAGGGGTTCTCCTTGGCATTCAGGTCGCTGACTGCGTTCCAATCCTTGCTTATGACGAAAAGAAATACATAATCGGAGCGGTCCACGCCGGTTGGAGAGGCACGGCGGCCTCGATACTTAAAAAGACGCTTGAGCAAATGTCTGATAGATTTATGTCGAATCCTGACGACATTAAGATAGCGATAGGGCCGAGCATAAGGCAGTGTTGTTATAATGTCGGTTATGATGTGCTTGAGTCTGTTTTGAAGGCAACGGGTGAAGGAGAATATCATGTCGACAGGGGCGGGCAGCATTGCCTTGACCTTGCCGCGGCAAATAGATATCAGGCAATCTCAGCGGGCATTCCGAAGGAAAATATTTGGATTACGCGCGAATGCACGTACTGTAATCCGGATAAATTTTATTCATACAGGTACGCGAAAGGCTCAACCGGAAGGCAGGCAGGATTCATAGGGCTTTTATGATTAAATATTTGAGCAGAAACTCGGAAGAGACAAAAATGATTGGCGAAAGGCTTGGAAATTTTCTAAGGAGCCGCGATGTAGTGTGTCTCTTCGGTGATTTGGGCGCCGGCAAGACAACTTTTGTAAAAGGCATTGCTCAGGCGCTTGGAATTCCGGACAGGGATATTGCAAGCGCAAGCTTTACGATAGTCGCTGAATATCATAACGAGGTTCCGTTTTATCACATAGACCTCTACAGGATTGAAGAGGGCAGCGGCATTGACGACACCGGAATATGGGATTATATTTATAGCGAGGGCATCAGCGTTGTGGAATGGGCGGAGAGGCTGGGTAAAATTCCGGATGAGTTTATAAGGGTAAAATTTGATATTATAGATGAAAACGCAAGGGATATAACGATAGAAGGAATAGATGAAGAAGATTGGAATCATATCTAAGGCAGGAAGGACGGAGTCCGCGGAAATACTGAAAGATTTTCTGCCGTGGCTTAAAAATAAAGGGCTTGAGATTTTTCTTGATGTTGAAACTGCCGCTTTAGTTAAGACGAAGGGCTATCCCCGAGCCGAGATGCCGTCATTGGTTGATATGATAATCGTTCTCGGCGGCGACGGGACAATGCTTAATGTCGCCCGTCTTGTTTGTGAAAAGGGGATTCCCATTCTCGGAGTCAACCTCGGAGGGCTTGGGTTTATTACCGAGGTTCGCAAGGAAGAAATAATTGATGCCATGGAAAAAACTCTTTCCGGCGCTTATTCTCTTGAAGAAAGGCTTATGCTTACCGCGCATATACACAGGCACGGTGAAGTTATCGCCGAGTACACTGTGCTGAACGACGTAGTTATAAATAAAGGCGCGCTGGCAAGGATTATAGACCTTGAGACTTATATAAATAAGACTTACGTTACCACTTTTAAGGCGGACGGGCTGATAATGTCGACTCCTACAGGTTCAACCGCCTACTCGCTATCAGCCGGCGGCCCTGTTCTTTATCCCACGCTTGATTGCATTGCTCTTACGCCGATATGCCCCCATACTCTTACGAACAGGCCTACTGTTTTGCCTGATGATGCGCTGATTGAAATTATTCTAAAGTCAGCGAGCGAGGATGTGTTTCTTACGCTTGACGGGCAGGTCGGATTTTCTCTGAGGAAGGGTGATGTTGTGGAGATAAAAAGGTCGCCTTTTAAGACAAGGCTTATGATTCCATTTGAAAGGGATTATTTCCAGATTTTAAGGACGAAGTTAAAATGGGGAGAAAGATAGCTTAAGGTTAGAAGTTAAAAGTGAAAAGTTAAAAATGAAAAATGTTGCTGAAGACATAAAAACCATCCTTGAATTTTATCAGGCGATGGGGATTGAGAGACTGCCGGTCGCAACGACAGGGATTAGTGATAAGGGGTTAGGGATTGGTAAAAAAATTAGCCCCCAGCCTCCAACAGCTAATCCCAAGAAGGTCGAAGCCCTGAAGGCTTTGCGTGATGAAATCGGCGATTGCCAGCGGTGCAAGCTTTCAAAGGGAAGAAAGAATATCGTATTCGGAGAGGGAAGCGTTGGCGCAAAAATAATGTTCATAGGCGAAGGGCCGGGCGAAGATGAAGATAGTCAGGGGCGGCCTTTTGTCGGCAAGGCAGGGCAATTGCTTACAAGCCTGATAACAAAAATGGGATTTAAGAGAGAGGATGTCTATATCGGCAATATCGTGAAATGCAGGCCTCCTTTTAATAGGGATCCCGAGGAAGATGAAATTAAGGCCTGTTCGCCTTTCATAAAAAAACAGGCGGAAATAATATCTCCGAAGGTCATAGTTTCTCTCGGCCGCGTATCAACGCAGACGCTTACAGGGCTTAAGGTCCCCATAGGCAAACTAAGAGGAAGATTTTACCAGTTTGAAGGCATTCCGATGATGCCGACATTTCATCCTTCATATCTCCTCAGGAATCCTAAAGACAAATGGCTTGTATGGGAAGATGCTCAAAAGGTTCTTGAGAAAATCAAGGAGTAAAAAATGAAAAAATACGTCCTTGCCATAAGCGGAGCAACAGGTTCTATAATCGCTATCCGCGTTCTTGGAGAGCTTCTTAAATCGTCAGAGGTGCATCTCATAATATCTTCGCAATCATTCTCAATCATAAAAGACGAAGCAGGGATTGCTTGGACAGCGGATAAGAATGGGTCAGAGGGTCTCCGCACTCAGGCGGATTCGCCAAGGCGAAATAGGGTCAAAGGGGCAAAGTTGATACAGGATAAAATCAGAGGATATTTTAAAACGAAGAGGCTTTTCTTTTATGAGAACTCCCAAATGGATGCGGCAATGGCCAGCGGCTCTTTTAAAACAGACGGCATGCTTGTTGTGCCCTGCTCCATGAAAACGCTTTCAGGAATAGCGAACGGCTACGCAGGCACATTGATAGAGCGGGCCGCCGATGTCACGATAAAAGAGGGGAGGCCGCTGCTCCTTTCACCGAGGGAAATGCCTTTCAGCGCAATCCATCTTGAAAATATGTTGAAGCTTTCAAGGCTCGGAGTAAGGATAGCTCCGCCTGTTGCCGCCTTTTATCACAAGCCCGAAAAAGTTGATGATATGGTTAATTTTTTTGCCGGAAAAATTCTTGATTTAGTCGGAATAGAGCACAAGCTTTTTAAAAGATGGGGATGACCCTTAAAGACCACATCAAACTGGTTCTTAAAGCTGAACACTGGGATCCGTTCATTGTCCTCGGCATGCACGAAACAAAAAATGAAGGGATTGATGTGCGCGCCTTCCTGCCGCATGCTAATGAGGCATGGGTAATAGATGCTAATGATGGAAAACCGTATAAGATGGATAAGGCTCACAAAGAAGGCTTATTCGAGAAGAAATTTGAAAAAAGAAAAGAGTTCTTCAACTATAAACTTAAGACAAAAGGTTTTGACAATAAGGCTTCCGAATTTTTTGACCCTTATTCATTCCTTCCGGTGCTTTCTGATTTTGACCTTCATCTCATGGGAGAAGGAAGCCATTACAAAAAATACGAAAAACTTGGCGCGCATGTTCTCGACATCAACGGCGTAAGGGGCGTTCACTTTGCGGTCTGGGCGCCGAATGCGAAACGGGCCAGTGTTGCCGGTGATTTCAACAACTGGGACGGCAGAAGGCATCAGATGCGCGTGCTCGGTTCATCGGGAATATGGGAGATATTTATACCCGGCCTGGATAACGGAGAGGTTTATAAGTTCGAGATAAAGTCAAAGTCCGGAGAAGTTTTTCTTAAGGCAGACCCTTACGCGTTTTATTTTGAAGTCAGGCCGAAAAGCGCGTCTGTTGTTTACGACATAGGAAATTATCAATGGAATGATGCCGAATGGCTTGAAGCGCGCCTCCCAAAAAACTGGCTTGAATCACCTGTCTCGGTTTATGAAGTACATCCCGGCTCGTGGATGCGCGTTCCTGAGGATGGAAACCGTTTCCTTACCTACAGAGAGCTTGCCGATAAGCTGATTAATTATGTAAAGGATATGGGCTATACACATATCGAACTTATGCCCGTGACTGAGCATCCGCTGGATGCCTCTTGGGGCTATCAGACCATAGGTTATTTTGCTCCTACAAGCAGATTCGGCCCGCCGGAAGATTTTATATATTTTGTCGATACTTGCCATCAGAATAACATCGGCGTTATCCTGGACTGGGTTCCCGCGCATTTTCCCAGGGATGCGCACGGCCTCGGATATTTTGACGGGACCGCGCTCTATGAACACGCGGACCCGAGAAGAGGAGAGCATAAAGACTGGGGCACGCTGATATTCAACTACGGAAGAAATGAAGTAAGGAACTTTCTGATTTCAAGCGCTCTTTTCTGGCTTGACAAATATCACATAGACGGCCTTCGCGTGGATGCGGTGGCCTCGATGCTCTATCTTGATTATTCAAAAAAAGAGGGTGAATGGGCGCCAAATATATTCGGCGGAAGGGAGAACCTTGAGGCCATTGATTTTCTGAAAAAATTTAACGCAATCGTTCATCAGCAGCATCCCGGAATCCTCACGATTGCCGAGGAGTCAACCGCATGGTCTGGCGTATCTAGGCCCACCTATCTCGGAGGCCTCGGCTTCAGCCTTAAGTGGAATATGGGGTGGATGCATGACATGCTTGAATATTTTTCAAAAGACCCGGTTTACAGAAAACATCACCACGGCAATCTCACCTTCGGCCTTCTTTACGCTTTTACCGAAAATTTTATGCTTGTGCTTTCACATGATGAAGTTGTGCACGGGAAAAGTTCGATGTTAGGCAAGATGCCCGGTGATATGTGGCAGAAATTTGCGAATCTCAGGTTGCTTTACGGTTTTATGTACGGGCATCCGGGCAAGAAGCTTCTTTTCATGGGAGGCGAGTTCGGTCAATGGGACGAATGGAATCATGACAAAAGCCTTGACTGGCATCTCATCCGGTATGAGCCTCACCAAAAACTTCAGAGCTTCATAAAAGACCTGAACCATTTTTACAGCTCTGAACCTTCGCTATATGAGATTGATTTTAGTTATCAGGGTTTTGAATGGATAGACTTTCACGATTCGGAACAGAGCATAATTTCATTCATAAGAAAGGGGAAAAAGACGGAAGATTTTCTCTTGTTTGTGTGCAATTTTACTCCTGTGCCCAGACATAACTACAGGCTTGGCGTTCCTGAATCAGGCTTATACATGGAAGCCCTGAACAGTGATTCGGTTAAATACTGGGGAAGCGGGATATGCAATGGTGATGGCGTTTGGTCTGAGGATATTTCATGGGGCGGAAGGCCTTACTCTATAAATATCACGCTGCCGCCTCTGGCAGTTGTGGTGTTTAAACTTACGGAGAAAAGAGCGAAAGTTGGGAAATAAGTCGCCCATAGGAATTATGCTTTTGAATCTTGGCGGGCCGGATTCTTTAGAGGCGGTAAGGCCGTTTCTTTATAATTTATTTTCGGACAGAAAAATAATTCAACTTGGCCCTCCATTTTTACAAAAACCTATTGCGCGGCTGATATCGGCGATGAGGTCTAAAAAAACGGAGAGATATTATCGTTTGATTGGCGGAAAATCTCCCATACTTGATATTACAATTTCTCAGGCAAGAGCTTTGGAAGAAGCATTAAATCAGCAATCAGCTATGAGCAATCAGCCATCAGCTTTTAAGGTTTACGTCGGCATGCGTTACTGGCATCCGCTTATAGAGGATGTGATTCCTCAGGTTTATAACGATGGAATAAGAAAACTTGTTGCATTCAGTCTGTACCCGCAGTATTCAGTGGCGACAGCCGGCTCGTCAATATCAAAATTTGAAGAGGCCGTATCAAGATATCCCATAAAATATTCTTGCGTGCCTTCGTGGCATGATAATCCTCTTTATATTAAGGCTCTGGTAGATGTGATTAAAAAAGGAATGGAGTCATTCAAGGCCGATTCGCCTATTCACCAATTCACCGATTCACGGATTAACATCCTTTTCAGCGCCCACAGCCTTCCGGAAAAATTTATCAATGAAGGCGACCCTTATGCCGATCAAATAAAAGGAACGATTAATGAAGTCCTTAAATTTGTTCACGCAGAGTGGCATCTGAGTTACCAGTCAAAGAGCGGGCCGGTAAAATGGCTTGAACCTTCAACATACGAGAAACTTAAGGAGCTTGCGGGCAGGGGCATTAAAAATATTCTGATGGTCCCTATAAGTTTTGTGTCCGACCATATTGAGACTCTTTATGAGATTGATATATTATATAGGCAGATGGCTGAAAAACTCGGCATTAAGCTGAAGCGAACCGCATCATTAAATACACATCCATTTTTTATCGAGGCGTTAAGAGACATTGTGATTAAAAGCATAAAGGAACTCGGTTGGGCAGAATAGTCATTGTAGGCGGCGGAATTTCAGGGCTTTCATTAGCCTATGCGCTGCTTGAGCGCCAACCGTCTCTCGATATCGTAGTATTTGAGTCTGAAAAAAGAGCGGGCGGAAAAATATGGACGGAAAAAGTTAGCGGTTATCATTGCGAAAGCGGGGTTAACGGTTTTCTTGATAACAGGCCAAAGACTTTAGAGCTTGCCTCAAAACTTTCTCTCAATCCTCTGAGAAGCAGTGACGCGGCAAGGAAAAGATATGTTTATTCCCGCGGAAAGCTGCATCTTCTTCCGGAGTCGCCGATGTCATTTCTTGCCTCTGATTTACTGACTATCTATGGACGGCTAAGGGTAATGTATGAATTTTTTGCTCCGCAGGGTGGGGGCGGCGACGAAACACTGGCTGATTTCGCAAGAAGAAGGCTTGGCAAAGAGGCATATGAAAAACTTATTGACCCGATGGCCTCAGGCATTTATGCGGGAAACCCCGAAACGCTGAGCCTCAAAAGCTGTTTCCCGAAGATAGTCAATCTCGAGGAAAAATACGGAAGCCTGATAAAGGGCATGATAAAACTCCAGAAAGAGGTTAAAAAATCCGGAAAGCCAAAGGTCGGCGCGGGCCCGGGCGGGATTCTCACGTCTTTTCACGGCGGCATGAGTATTTTGATAGAGGCATTAAAGGCTTCACTGAATGAAAGGCTCAGGACGGGAAGCAAAGTAATTTCGGTTGAGCGCGAGGGCAAGGCTTGCGCCGTCCATCTTTCAGACGGCATGACCGTAGAGGCTGAGATTGTTATTATCGCGTCTCCCGCATATGCCGCTTCGGAGATTTTAAAAAATCTTGACAGGCATCTTTCTTCAATTCTTTCGGAAATACAGTATCCTTCTGTTTCTGTCGTTTGTTTTGGCTATAAGAAGGAACGCATTGCCGCCAAGCTTGACGGCTTCGGTTTTCTCATTCCCAATAAAGAATGCAGAAAGATACTCGGCACTTTATGGGATTCAAGCATTTTTCCTGACAGGGCGCCTGAAGGCTGCGTTCTTTTAAGGAGCATGGTTGGAGGGGCTAGGATGCCGGAGCTTGCCCTGCAGGATGACTGCAGGCTCATTGACAATGTCTCAGGCGAGGTTAGGGATATTATGGGCATAAAGGTGCAGCCTGATTTCGTAAAAATTTACAGGCATGAAAAGGCCATTCCGCAGTATAATACAGGCCATAACAAAAGACTGGAAACAATTGAGGAAATGTTATTAAAATACAGAAACCTGTACCTGACCGGAAATGCGTACAGGGGCATAGGCGTTAATGATTGCATAGAAAATTCGTATAAACTGGCCGATATAATAATAAGAAAGGGGGAGATATAACTTGAAAGAACAGGAGATAGCAGAGATTCTTTTAAAGGAAAATGAAGAGTACAGAAAGCTTGGTGACGAGCACAGACATCTTAAAGAGGCGCTTGCGGAGATAGACAGAAAAATCCATCTTACCGCCGAAGAGGAGGTGGAGAGGAAGAGGATTCAGAAGTTAAAGCTTTCAAAAAAAGACAGGATGGCGGAACTAATACGGGAATATAAGAACAGCCATTCAATGAACTAAATTAAAAGTTCAAAGTGTGAAGTTAAAAGTTTAAAGAATCTCGTTACATTTTTAACTCTAAACTATCAACTCTCAACTATTGTGAGAAGGGGGTATTTTTTTATGAGAAGCACTACTATTAAAAAAGGCATTGAGAGGGTTCCGCACAGAGCGCTACTTTACGCGACCGGCATTCCGAAGAGCCAGATGAAGAAACCCTTCATTGGCGTTGCGACAAGTTTCACGGATATTATTCCCGGCCACATCGGGATGCGCGACCTCGAGAGATTCATTGAAAAAGGTATTCATGCAGGCGGCGGTTATCCCTTCTTTTTCGGCATTCCGGGCATCTGCGACGGCATTGCGATGGGGCATACGGGCATGCATTACTCTCTTCCCTCGAGGGAATTGATTGCCGACATGGTGGAAAGCATTACTCAGGCGCATCAGCTTGACGGGCTTGTGCTTCTCACAAATTGCGATAAGATTACTCCAGGCATGCTTATGGCTGCCGCAAGAATAAATATCCCCTCGATAGTTGTTACCGCGGGGCCCATGATTTCAGGGCATTTGAGAGGGAAGAGGTTGTCTCTCGTCAATGATACCTTTGAAGCTATAGGAAAATACAAAAAGGGCTTAATAAAGGATGATGAGCTTGAGGCCCTTGAGATGTGCGCTTGTCCGGGCGCTGGTTCATGTCAGGGAATGTACACGGCAAATACAATGGCATGCGTTACCGAGTCCTTGGGAATGAGCCTGCCGAGATGCGCGACGGCGCTGGCAGTATCTGCGGATAAGAGGAGAATTGCCTTCGCAAGCGGAGAGCGAATTGTCGAACTGGTAAAAAAGAATATTACGCCGAGAAAGATAATGACGAGGAAGGCCTTTGAGAATGCGATAATGGTTGACCTTGCATTAGGCGGCTCAACAAATACCGTTCTTCATATCCCTGCGATAGCGCATGACGCGGGCGTGAACCTTCCGCTCGAGACGTTTGACGTCCTGAGCAAGAAAACACCCCACCTGTGCAATATGCTTCCGGGCGGAGAGCATTATCTTGAAGACCTTGATTGGGCCGGCGGCATTCCGGCATTAATGAACAGGCTCAAGAAAAAACTGAATGACAATATGACGGTAAGCGGAAGAAGGATATTTGATATCGCAGGCTCCGCGGAAGTCATAAATGAGAATGTTATAATGCCTCTGGATAAGCCGTATCATAAAGAGGGCGGCATTGCGATTCTTCGCGGCAATCTCGCTCCTGACGGAGCGGTTGTCAAACAATCAGCCGTAAGCAAAAACATGATGAGATTTGAAGGTAAGGCAAAGGTTTTTAATTCGGAAGAAGAAGGAATGAAGGCAATCCTCAACGGAAAAATAAAATCCGGAGATGTTGTGGTTATAAGATACGAGGGCCCTAAAGGGGGGCCGGGCATGAGAGAGATGCTCTCGCCTACTGCGACGATTGCCGGAATGGGCTTGAGCGAATCGGTGGCCCTGATAACAGACGGAAGGTTCTCGGGCGGCACAAGGGGGCCTTGCATAGGACACATATCTCCTGAAGCGATGGAGGGCGGAGTAATAGGAATTTTAAAAGACGGCGACGAAATCAGGATTGATATTACAAACAGGAAGATTGATGTCCTTCTTTCCGATAAAGAGATAAAAGACAGGCTCGCTAAATGGAAGGCGCCGAAGCCGAAGATAACAACGGGCTATCTTTCAAGATATGCGAAGATGGTCACTTCTGCGGGAACGGGAGCGGTAATGAAATGATTTATGGGAAAGGAAATAAGAATCAAGGCATAAAATACCTGTTAAGATTATCAATAGGGAACGGTCTATTTCTGGTGCTTATCATTTTTTTGCACGGATGCGCCTCACAGATGGATGTTAAAGACCATGCAAGGAATTGGATGGCAAGGCCCGTGTCTGAACTTAAAGAGACAATGAAAAGCCCTGACTCGTATGCCTCGAAGATTGGGTGGAAAGAGACCACCTATAAGCTTGCCAGCGGGAATTCGGTATTTATTGAGCCTCTAAGCGAGAATTGTACTGTAAGCTGGGAAGTAAGCCAGAGAGGAACAATTATAGGCTATAAGACTGCGGGAAAAGATTGTGAAGACCCTGACCCGAATAGTTTTATGAAGTCGCTTTCACCTCCGCCGGGTGAATAAAATTATCAATATCAATCTTCATTGTATCTGGAATTTTCTCTATAGACTTTTGCATAATCTTTTGTGGTAAAATTATCTAAATTTTATCCCGGCTTCTCGGGATTCGTTGAGGCGAAAAGGAGCAAGGCACGATATGAAGATCTCAGGCTCGGAAATACTGATTGAAAGTCTGAAGAAGGAAGGGGTTAAGTATATCTTCGGTTATCCCGGAGGTGTAGTGCTTAACATCTTTGACTCTCTTTACGACAGCAAAGATATACACCTGATTCTGACCCGTCACGAGCAGGGCGCGGTTCACGCCGCGGATGGGTATGCAAGGGCATCGGGAAAAGTTGGTGTCGCCCTTGTGACATCAGGCCCCGGCGCGACAAACACTGTAACAGGCATTGCAACCGCAGCGATGGATTCCATACCTTTAGTCGTATTTTCAGGACAGGTGCCTACTATGCTTATCGGCAATGACGCTTTTCAGGAGGCCGATATAGTCGGCATAACAAGGCCCTGCACAAAATACAACTATCTTGTGAAAGATGTAAAAGACCTTGCGCGGATAGTGAAAGAGGCATTTTATATCGCGTCTACAGGCAGGCCCGGGCCGGTGCTTATAGACCTTCCTAAGGATGTTACTGTGGGAAAAACCGATTTTGTCTGGCCGGAACTTGACATAAGAAGCTACAAACCCACCTATGAAGGCAATAAGTGGATGATTTCTCAAGGCGCTCATCTCATAGCAAAGGCAAAGAAACCTGTGATTATTGCCGGAGGAGGGGTAGTATTATCGGGCGCTTCAAAGGAACTGAAGGAATTTGCCGAGCATACCGATATCCCGGTAACAATGACACTTATGGGGCTTGGAGGTTTTCCGGGCTCTCATAAACTCTCTTTGGGCATGCTTGGAATGCACGGCACTTATTATGCGAATAAGGCGGTTCAGGACTCAGACCTTCTCATCGCCGTGGGAATGCGCTTTGACGACAGGGTGACAGGCAAGGTTGACGCCTTTGCTCCAAACGCGAAGATAGTTCATATAGACATAGATCCCACCTCAATAAAAAAGAATGTGAGAGTTGATGTTCCAATAGTGGGGGATGTAAAGAAAGTCCTTGCGGTGATGAATAAGGCGCTTAAGGAAGAGGTGAAAGAGCAGTGGGGCGAGGTCAGAAAGGCATGGCTCAAACAAATAGCTGCATGGCGCGCGGAAAGGCCTCAGACGTACACTCACAGTGATGAGATAATAAAGCCGCAGTTTGTGGTTGAAAAGATATATGAACTCACAAAGGGAGACGCGATTATAACGACAGAGGTCGGGCAGAACCAGATGTGGACGGCGCAGTTTTATAAATTCGACAAACCCAGAACGCTTCTGACATCAGGCGGGCTCGGCACCATGGGTTACGGTTTCCCGGCGGCAATAGGCGCGCAGTTTGCGCATCCTGAAAAGCTTGTCATTGATATTGCAGGCGACGGAAGCATACAGATGAATATTCAGGAACTTGCTACTGCGGTTATAAACAAGCTGCCCGTTAAGGTAGCTATTCTTAACAACAGGTATCTCGGGATGGTAAGGCAGTGGCAGGAATTATTCTTTGATGAGAGATATTCGCATACCAAGCTCGATGACAGCGTGCCTGATTTTGTAAAGATTGCCGAGGCGTACGGCGCTATCGGATTAAGGGCGACAAAACCAAGCGAGGTTGAGCCTGTGCTTAAAGAGGCCTTCAGGATAAAGAAGACTGTGTTTATGGATTTTCTTGTTGACTGGCACGAAAAAGTTTATCCGATGGTGCCTGCAGGCGCGCCGATAGACCAGATGCTGTTCGAGCAAGCGGAAAAGAAGGCAGAAAAGAAATTAAAGGCAGTGAAGTGAAGTGTCAAAGATTCAAAGTATCAAAGGGTCAAAGCAAAAGACTCCCCGCCTCGGCGGGTTCGCCTGAGGCGAATGATACTTTGACACTATGATACTCTGACACTGAATTACCGGAGGTTAATGGTGAGACATACAATTTCTGTTTTGGTTGAAAACAAATTCGGCGTGCTTTCGAGAATATCCGGCCTTTTCAGCGGAAGGGGCTATAACATTGAAAGCCTTTCCGTGGGTGAAACCATAGACCCCCATATATCGGTTATGACGATAGTCACGACAGGAGACGACTGGGTTATCGAACAAATAACAAAACAGCTCAATAAACTTATTGACGTTATAAAGGTGACCGACATGACGGAACTTGAGCATGTTGAGCGCGAAATGGTGCTCATAAAGGTATCTCCGAGGCAGCAGGACAAGGCAGAGGTGTTAAACCTCACCGAGATATTCAGGGGAAGGATTGTGGATTCGAGCCAGAAGACATATACGATAGAAATAACCGGAGATGAAAAGAAGATTGAGGCCTTTGTTGAGCTTATGAGGCCTATGGGCATAAAAGAATTTGTGAGAACAGGCAAGGTTGCCATAACAAGAGAAGGCGTAAAAAATAAATAAGGAGGTGAACAGTATGAGAATACCGTTAATGAAGCAATTCTCATGGTATCTGATAGTGGCGATGTTCATAATCGGGATAACACCGAGGGTTGAGGCAGGCATTGCTCCGTCAGAGATTGTTGCCATGTCGCAGACAGACAGGGCGGCGGATGTTGAAAAGGTTCAGAAGGCTCTCGAGACGAAGACGGTAAGAGAGAGGCTTGAGCAATTAGGATTCACACAGGAAGAGATACAGAGCAAACTGAGCGGTTTAAGCGACCGGCAGATGCACCAGTTGGCCCTCCAGATTGATGAGGTTCAAGTAGGAGGCGACGGGCTTGGCATTGTTATAGCCCTTCTCGTAATAGCAATACTTGTTGTTGTATTGATTCAGCTTACGGGCCATAAAGTGGCAGTGACGAAGTAAAATGAGGTTGATTTTTCAGTCTGTTTACCCCGTTAGGAATCTATTTTCTAACGGGGTTTTATTTTTTGCTTTGTTTGTATTTTTTTTGCATGCATGCGCTCCTGCAACTGTCTTGCAAAATTCCAAGTATAACCGTATTATTCCAAATGTCCCTTTCTATGCTCAGGAGGCTTACCAGTGCGGGCCTGCGGCCCTTGCGGGCGCTATGAATTATTGGAAGGCAGGCGTTACTCCGGATGAAATTGCGGGAGATATATACAGCAAGTCCGCGAGGGGAACCCTGAATATTGATATGGTGATTTATCCTCAAAAGAGAGGCTTCCTTGCCGAGCAGTATTCGGGAAATATGAACGACCTGAAAAAAAATATTGATTCGGGCTATCCATTGGTTGTGATGGTTGATTACGGTTACTGGATGGTTCAGGCAAATCATTTCATGGTTGTTA
>Ga0172371_10007030_pt1 | contig 16146 bp, 13 predicted proteins | sample Lak12m_FD_114543 | JGI IMG/M metagenome (GOLD analysis project Ga0172371, IMG submission 114543) | Freshwater microbial communities from Kabuno Bay, South-Kivu, Congo - kab_022012_12m | ecosystem: Environmental > Aquatic > Freshwater > Lake | place: Democratic Republic of the Congo: South-Kivu...
TCTCTCAATGCTGCCCAGGTCTTTTTGCCAACCTTCCCATCAACTGAAAGATTATTGGCCTTCTGGAAATCCCTTATTGCCTGACGGCTCTGCCTGCCGATCTTGCCATCAATAACCCCCTGATAATACCCGGCGTTCTTTAAAGCCGCCTGGATCTGCCTTGGGCTAGGCCCATCTTTGATATCCCTGACTTTATCTGAACCCTCAACTTCTACAACAACCTGCTCGCTAACTGCCTCTTCTGTTTTAGCGGGTGATTGTGATTCTAAAGCAGTAACCTGGTTTCTTAAACCCTGGATTTCTAGATCTTTATTCCTGCTGCTGGCGCATCCATTTAAAGAAATAATAAATAACGCCACCAAACCCAACAACAATACTCTTTTTCCCATACTAGCCTCCTTATTTTATTTTTAAGGCTTCAGCCAAAGTAAATTTACCTTCGTATAAAGCCTTACCCACAATCACGCCTGATACGCCTTTTTTCTGCAGGCCTTTAAGCTTAATTAAATCCTTTAAATCTGATACCCCTCCGGAAGCGATAACATTCAAACCGGTTTTACGGATTAACTCTTTAATCCCGAGGATATTTGGGCCGGACAAAGCCCCGTCCCTGGAAATATCCGTGTAGATTACCTGCTTAAAGCCTATGCCCTTTAGCTCTCCGGCAAAATCCAGCACTTCTTTAGAAGTTGAATTCTTCCACCCCTGCGTTAACACCTTATCTGCCTTGGCGTCTATGCTAACAATGATTTTATCCGCGAACTTTTTAAAAGCTTTTTTCAGGAATTGCTCGTCATTAGCCGCCCGTGTTCCCAAAACTACCCTTTGAACTCCCAGGCCAAGCAGGGCCGAAATCGTTTCCATACTCCTTACTCCTCCGCCAAATTCAAGAGGAATACCTACCTGGGCTATAATTTTCTTCAAGGCATCCAGATTTTTAGGGCTTCCGCCCGAGGCTCCGTCTAAATCCACAATATGCAGGAATTTTGCCCCCTGCTTAGCCCAATGCTTTGCAGCCTTAACCGGATCGCTTGAATAAATCTTCTCCCGGTCAAACCTGCCCTGAAAAAGCCTGACTACTTTACCTCCCCTTAAATCTATCGCCGGTATGATTAACATAATTCTACAAAGTTTTTAATTATTTTAAGCCCCGCGGCCTGGCTTTTCTCCGGATGAAACTGCACGCCGTAAATATTATCGCTGGCCAAAGCGCAGGCAAACTTTACTCCATAATTACAGGTAGCCGCAACAACATCGCTATCTAAAGGCTCAGGATAATACGAATGGCAAAAATAAACCTGCTCATCGGCTCTCACCCCTTTTAATAAAGGACAACTGCCGGAAAGTCCATCCAGGTTATTCCATCCCATATGCGGAATTTTTTGGCCGAGTTTAGGGCTAAATTTAATTACCCCGCCTTTTAATATCCCCAAGCCTTCTTTACTCTTTGCCTCCTGGCTTTTCTCAAATAAAAGCTGCATACCTAAACAAATCCCCAGAAATGGTTTTTTGTTTTTAATCTGCTCTTTAATAACCGGAATCAACCCCAGCTTCTCCAGTTCTGCTACGGCATCATCAAACGCGCCTACTCCCGGCAATATAATCTTTTTGCAAGAACTCAAATGTATTTTTTTATTAGTTACAACCGGCTTTGCTCCGCAAAGCCCAATTGCCTTGGACACGCTATGAATATTGCCCATACCGTAATCAATAATCGCTATCTTCATTAGTCAATAACACCTTTGGTCGAAGGAATGCCTTTCCTGCGCGGGTCAATTTGCGTGGCTTGATCCAAAGCAATACCCAGGGCTTTAAATACAGGTTCTAAAGTAGTATGCAAATCCGGATTTATAGGATCGACCTTTATATTGAGATTCATTCCCAGATGTTTGGCTAATGCCTCAAGAAAATGGCTGGCATAAGTCAGGTCATACTCTTCCTGCTTTTCGGAACCGCCCTTAACCAACTCCGAGAATCCCGGTTGCTTAGTATTGTAATCTATATGGAAGTTACCCCTGCCGCTTATATCAACCGCAACGGTAGCAGTTACCTCTTCCATCGGCACTGACGCCGAGCCAATACGATTAATTCCCACTTTTTCACCAAGTGCCTTCTTAAAAGCCTGGCCTAAAACTATACCCACATCTTCATTAGTATGATGAATATCAATATTAAAATCACCCCAATTAACAATTACCTCTAAATCAAAATGCCCCCAGTAAGCAAACAAGTCAAGCAGATGATCGAGCAAACCAATACCGGTTTTAATTTTTCTTTCTTCCGTGCCATCAATATTTAATTTAACCGATATTTCTGTTTCCTTAGTTTTTCTATTTACCGTAGCAATTCTTTCTTCCATTTTTCCCTCTATTTAATATTTCAAATAAAACGAGTCTTCACCGATTCCACATGCTTCTGCAACCCCTCAATCCCGGCAATCTTCTCTAGCGGCTCGCGCATCTTCTCAAGCGATTTCTTGGTATAACTGATAATATGACAGCTCTTCACAAAATCAAATACGCTTAATCCGGAAAAAAACCTTGCGGTGCCGTTTGTTGGCAAGACATGGCTTGGCCCGGCGACATAATCTCCCACGGCAGCCGGGCTATAGGGCCCAAGGAATATTGCCCCGGCATTCTTTATATGTTTAACCAAACCATTAGGATTCTGAACCAAAATCTCCAAATGCTCAGGAGCAATCTTATTGGCGATTTCACAAGCCTGCTCCAAATTTTTAGTCAGGATAATATACCCGTTATCCCCATCCAATTGAGAACTCACCTCTTTAGCTAAAGCCTTTGAATTAGTGATTAATATCGCCAGGCCTTTTGCGTGCTCTGCCTGCGCGCGCAGGTCAGCGATAATAAATTTCGGGTCACTGAAACGATTGGCGATAATCACCAGCTCCGTAGGCCCGGCAATCATATCAATATCAACCAAACCAAAAACCTGCCGCTTGGCCTCGCTTACATAAATATTCCCCGGTCCGACAATTTTATCCACCTTTGGCACAATCTTAGTGCCATAAGCCAGGGCTGCTATTGCCTGCGCCCCTCCAACACGATAAATCTCATCAACTTTTAAAAGATCGGCAATTACCAAGATATGTGGGTTAATATAACCATTTTTATCCGGCGGACTCACCAGGACAATCTTTTTTACCCCTGCCAGCTTTGCCGGCAAGACCGTCATATAAACAGTTGAAACTAACGGCGCTGTTCCGGCGGGAATATATATACCCACCTTCTCAAGAGGCGTATAATTCTCCCCCAGCACCGCCCCCTCAACTCCTTTAATCCTCCAGGACTTACGCAGCTGTTTACGGTAAAAACGGTTGACATTCTCTATAACTACTTTCAGCGAACTGACAAAATTCGGGCTGATATTGGCGTAAGCTCCGCTGATTTCAATCTCCGAAACCTTTAGCTGCCTGGGCATCAATTTTACCCCGTCAAACTTCTTGGTATATTTAAGCAAGGCCTCATCCCCGAAAAGGCGGACATCATCAATAATTTTCTTAACCTTTTCTTCAACACGGACCTGCCGGCTCAAACCGCGGGTATAAATCTTATCTAATTTTTTGCTCGTCGCCTTAATTATTCTCATTTTATTAAAATATATATTACCTGCCTTCAACAGGCAGGTCTTTAATTATAGCTCTTAATTCTTCAAATGCCAATGTAAAATTTTCCGGCTTACTCCCCCCGGCCTGGGCAAAATCCTGCCTTCCTCCCCCGGATCCTCCTATAACCGGAGAAACCTGGCGAATCAATGCCCCCGCGTCCAGCCCCCTGGATGATAAATCCTGGGTAACCCCAATAACCAGAAATGCCTTTTCTTGTTGGCTATCCTGAGAGCCTAAAGCAACCATACCCCTCTCTAATTTCTCTTTTATTTTATCCGCCAGAATCCTTAACCCATTCATATCCAAATCCGGCTGAAAAGAAATAACTACATTTACCCCGTTTATCTGCGTTGCTTTGCCTAGAAGATCCGGGACAATATCCTGCAAGCGACTGCTTACCTCCAGGGAATGCTTCTTCTCCTGCTCTTTTAACTCTTTTAATTTACCCTTCTTTTTAGATTCTTCGTCAGCTTTCAGTTTTTCTTCTTGCATAAACTTCTCGGCAAAACCCGCGGTAACCCCTTCAATCCTTCTTATGCCGCTGGCTACTGAGCTCTCGCTGGTTATCTTAATAAGGCCTATTTCAGAAATATTATCAAGATGCGTGCCCCCGCAAAGCTCTTTTGAAATATCTCCTATTGCCACTACCCGCACATTTTCGCCGTATTTCTCCTCAAAAAATGCCAGCGCCCCTGCCTTCTTCGCCTCTTTTAAAGCCATCTCATTGCAACTTACAGATTGTTTCTTAGCAATGCAACTATTGGCTACCTCTTCAACCCTGGCAATCTCTTCCTTGGATAATCCTTTAAAATGCGTAAAATCAAAACGGAATCTTTCTTCAGCCACCAATGACCCCTGCTGCTGGACATGATTTCCTAAAACCTCACGCAAGGCTGCCTGTAATATATGCGTAGCCGTATGATTTCTGGCAATATTGGCCCTGCGTTTAATATTTATCTGCGCGCTTAGTTTATCCCCTTTTTTAAATACCCCAGAACTAACCTTACCGGCATGCAAGAAAACATTATCAATCTTTCGCGTATTTAAGACCTCAAAAACGTTCTTTCCGTTTATTAATTTTCCGGTATCCCCGGCCTGTCCGCCGGATTCCGCGTAAAACGGGGTTCGGTCTAAAACAATCTCCAGGCTTTCGCCTGCCTGGGCTTCTTTTATTTCCCTGCCTTCTTTTAAAATAACCAGAATTCTTGCCTCCGAAGAGCTCTCTTTATAACCAAGAAACTTTGTCTCATCCAGTTTTAAACCTAATCCTTTAGCGTCAAAAACATCCCCCTTCATCGAGCTTTGCTGTCTCGAGCGCGCCTTCTGTTCTTCAAGTTTTCTATTCATTGCAACTTGAACGCTTGCATCCAAATTTTTAAACCCCAGTTTTTTAAGGTTTTCCTGAGTTATTTCCGGGGGTATGCCATTTGTATCATAAAGCCTGAAGATAGTCTCTCCTATTTTTACTGAATCGTCTAAAGAAACCTCGGAAAAACTCTCTTTAGTTAAAACCTCGCTTGACTCAAGTATATTAATAAAATTCTCTTCTTCATTCAAAATAACCTGGGAAATATCCTCTTGCCTGTCTTTTAAATCCGGATAAGCCTTATACATAATCTGGGCAAGCTGACCGACTAATTTATTTAAGAATGGTTTATCTATACCCAAGTTTCTTAAATGCAAGACGCTCTTACGAATAATCTTTCTAACTATATATCCACGGCCTTCATTAGATGGAGTTATCCCGTCATATATCGAAAAAACTACAGCCCTTAAATGATCCGCAATAGCATAAAGCAGCCCGTTGCGATAGATAGGACTCTCCCGATTTTCGGGACTGTCCCCGATATTACGGATTATCTCTTTAATTATCGGCTGAAATAATTCTGTCTCAAAATTATTCTGCTTGCCCTGCATAACCGCGGCCAGCCTCTCTAAACCCATACCTGTATCAATATTCTTATTCGGCAGCGGCTCTAATGAACCATCTTCTTTTCGGTTAAACTGGGTAAAAACCAAATTCCATATCTCTACAAACCTTCCGCAGCTGCAGGATGGATCGCAAACTTTCTCACCACACCCTACATCAACACCAAAATCATAAAATATCTCAGAGCACGGACCGCACGGGCCATTGGGCCCTTTTGTCTTGGCTTCAGCAGGCCAAAAATTATCTTTATCTCCAAGCCTTACAATCTTGCCCTCGGGAATACCAACTTTATCTTTCCAGATATTGTAAGCCTCGTCATCATCCTGATAAACCGAAACCCAGAGTTTATCCTGGTCAATTTTCAACTCCTTGGTTAAAAACTCCCAGGCCCAGGCAATCGCGTCATTCTTAAAATAATCCCCGAAGGAAAAATTACCCAGCATTTCAAAGAAGGTATGGTGAGCGCTGGTTTTGCCGACTTTATCCAGATCATCCGTGCGCAGGCAGCGTTGAGCGGTTGCCGCGCGTTTAAATCCGGCGTCAAAACCCATAAACTCTTTCTTAAACTGGTTCATCCCGGCGGGAGTAAACAATACCGTAGGATCATCTTTGGGGACCAAAGAATCACTCTCAACAATTTTATGGTTCTTTGCCTTAAAAAAACCTAAAAATTTTTCTCTTAAACTATCTGCTGTCATAATTATTTACTACCTCACCAATGACATCCGGAGAGAACCCCCTGCGCATCAAATACGCGTATACCCTCTGCCTTGCCTTAAGCGTCTCTACGCCTTTTAGCCTAGAAAACCTTTGCTCAGCCAATTGCCTAACAATACCACCTTCGTCGTAACCCTCTTTTGCCCGGGCAAATGTTTCTTCAATAACTTCTTTCTCTAAACCCTTTTGGACTAACTCCTGCTTTATCCTTCTTAAACCAAATGGCCGCTTAAGCCGGCTGGAAACCCAACCCTTGGCAAAGACGCGGTCATCAATAAACTCTTTATCTTTTAAGAAATTTACTGTTTCCTGGGATAACTCTTCAGAAAAACCCTTCTGCTTTAACCTTTGTAACAACTCTTTTTCGCTGCGCAGGCGAAATTTAAGCAGCAGAAAAGCATATTCCCTGGCTTTTTCCGGGCTCTTAGGTGAGGCTGAACTTCTTACGCGATTCCTTTTCAATATCTTCCTGTATTTTAGGATTTTCTTTTAAGAATTTTATTGCCGCATCCCTTCCCTGGCCTAATTTCTTATCTTCAAAAGAAAGCCACGTCCCGGATTTAACAATTACCCCCAAACTTACTGAAGCGTCAATCACCGCACCACACTTGGCAATCCCCTCATTATGCATAATATCAAACTCCGCCTCACGAAACGGTGGGGCGACCTTATTCTTAACCACCCTTACCCTGACATGGTTGCCAATAACCTTATCCCCTTCTTTTAAGTAAGCAATCCTGCGTACATCCAGCCTTACTGACGAATAAAACTTAAGCGCGCGTCCTCCGGGAGTAGTTTCAGGAGAACCAAACATTACGCCGATCTTTTCTCTTAACTGATTAATAAAAATCACTGTAGTCCGAGATTTGCTGATTGAGCCGGTTAACTTACGCAGGGCCTGGCTCATTAAACGCGCCTGCAAACCCATATGCGAATCACCCATCTCCCCTTCAATTTCAGCCCGCGGAGTCAATGCCGCCACTGAATCAACCACCACCAAATCCACGGCATTAGAGCGCACCAAAGTTTCGGTAATCTCCAAAGCCTGCTCTCCGGTATCCGGCTGGGAAATCAAAAGATCATCTAAATTCAAACCGATTATCTTGGCGTAAGTAGGATCAAAAGCATGCTCAGCGTCAATAAACGCCGCCACCCCGCCTTTTTTCTGGATCTCCCGGATCGCCGTTAATGTCAGGGTAGTTTTTCCGGAGGCCTCCGGCCCGAATATCTCAACCACCCTTCCCCGGGGCAAGCCGCCAACACCCAAAGCAAGGTCTAATGTAAGCGCGCCTGTTGAAATAACCTCAACATCGGCCTTTGTATGCGCGCCCAACTTCATAATTGAACCCTTGCCAAACTGTTTTTCTATCTGCGCTAATGCCAGCTCCAGCGCCTTATGCCTGTCAGATGTTTCCCTTATCTCTTCTTTTTTCTTTTCCACTGCCATTTTAACCTCCAGTATATAAATTTAAGTCAATATTATAACCCGCCCCAATTATACTGTCAAACAATAAAAACCCTCCTTTCTGCTTTAATAGACGCATAAAGGAGCCAAATCTAACTTAAATAGTAAATAGGGACAGCGACCATTATCCAAGAATACAATAATGCTCGCTGTCCCCAATCAGCTTGTTAACGCTGGCTTTTATATTTATTTCTCAGCTTGAGCCTGTTTTCCTTCCAACTTATCTAATCTAACCTTTAATTCATCAACCTCAAGCTGCTGAGCCTTAATAATATCCTGCTGTTCCTGAATAGCCTTCACAAGATAAATCTGTAAGTTTGTTAAATTTGTATCCAAGTAACTTTCTTTTCCTATCTGGCGCTCCGTCACCATCTCAGGAAATACCCCCTGGAGTTCTTGAGCTACAAAACCGCACAGCTTCTTATCTTCTTTAGAATAGCCTGTAATTTCATAATACTTATCATTATATTTAAATGTAGAAGGCTTCAACTTCATTACCCTATCAATTATTCCGTTTTCCAGCCCCTTAATATCTTCCTTTAACCTTTGATCAGAATAATTTGTCCAATTGGTATAACCATTAGCTCCAGGCTGGCCGTTTAAAGTAAGCTTATAAGTTGTAGTTGTCGTACCGATACTGACATTACCCTTGATCCAGGCATATCCGGTAATAGTAGGCACATCAGCTGAAGTAAAACTACCGTCATTATTATTATCCCCCACCCCAAGCTTATCCGTAAAAAGAGAACCATAACTACCATACGGAGATGGATAATACGTAGTTATGGTAATATCTTCGGCAAAAACAACCGGAGCAAAAACAACTAAAACAAAAAAAGACAATAAAGTACATTTAAATAATCGCCCCATTATTACCTCCTCGTAATATTTCTTTAATTATACAAGACCCCCATTCCAATGTCAATCAATTAACACCATCCCCTTTCCTTGACTTTAACAGGAAATATGTTACACTTAAAACATTATGGAAGAGCTGAATAAACTAAAAATTGAACTTGAGCGCACTAAAAATGAGTTGGGGATACTCTACGAGATATCCAATGCCATGCGTACAACTTTAAAACTGGATGAAATCCTCTATATTATCCTTACAGGGGTAACTGCGCATACCGGCCTAGGGTTTAACCGTGCCATGCTTTTTTTGGTAAACGATAAAGAAAAGATCATTGAAGGAAAAATGGGTATCGGCCCGGAAAACGGTGAAGAAGCTAATGTGGCTTGGACTAAAATTGAAGAAGAAAAAATGGATCTTGAAGACCTGATTAATGCCTTTAAGAACTCCAGCTCAGTCCTGGAATCCGGCTTTAACCGCCAGGTCCGAAACCTCAAGGTTTCTATGCACGACAAGGATGAAAACCCCCTTTCTTTGGCAGTCCTGGAAGGCATGCCCCTGCACTTAACCAGCCAAACTATCAAAAAATATCAAAATTCTCCGGTAATCAGGATACTGGGAAGTAATGAACTTTTGCTTATCCCCTTGAAAGCAAAAGATAGAGTAAACGGAATTATTATCGCGGATAATTTTATCACTAATGACCCGATTACAAAAGACGATATCCGCATGCTTACTATGCTGGCTAACCAGGCAGGCCTGGCGATTGAAAATTCACAACTTTTTGAATTAACTGCTGAACGCGCCCACTCAGATTATCTGACCAATCTCTGGAACCACGGATATTTTCAGTACCTTTTGCAAACAGAAATGGAAAAAGCCAAAGCCACTAAATCCAAGTTGAGCTTAGTCACGGTAGATATAGATAATTTTAAGGTTTATAACGATACCCTAGGCCATCAGGCAGGAGACAAAATACTAAAAGATTTAGCCCGTCTCTTACGCAATCAATCACGTAAGATGGACCATGTCTGCCGTTACGGAGGCGAAGAATTTACTATAATCCTCCCCCAGACAGACCAGAAAGAAGCTTATATGATTGCTGAACGGCTGCGAGTGGATATTCAAAAATACCCATTCTTAAACGAAGAAATCTTTCCTAATAAAACACTAACCGTCAGCCTGGGGATTGCCACCTTCCCCGAAAACGGCCAGCTTCCCGCGGACTTGATTACCTCTTCAGATCAATCCCTCTACAAAGCCAAAAACCAGGGCAAAAATATCACCTGCTGCGCGCCTCTAGTTTAAGCCGCAACCGGCTGCTGCACTTCCTGTTTTTCTTTATTCTGCGATAATTTCACCGAAACTATCTTTGAAACACCTGACTGCTGCATAGTAATGCCATACATAATACTGGCATTTACAATAGTCTTCTTATTATGCGTAATCACGATGAACTGTGAAGTCTTAGAAAACTCCTGCAAGACCCTGGAGAACCTGTCCACATTAGCCTCATCAAGCGCCGCGTCAATTTCATCCAGTATGCAGAACGGAGAAGGCTTGATTTTGAAAATAGCAAAGATTAACGCGATTGCCGACATACTCTTTTCCCCGCCGCTCAACAAGAGCACATTCTGTAACTTCTTTCCCGGAGGCCGGCAAATAATCTCAATCCCCGACTCCAGCGGATCATTCTCATCAACCAGGAATAACTGGGCGTCCCCGCCGTTAAAAAGCAGGCGGAAATAATTCTTAAACTCCACCTTCACCTTTTCAAAGGTCTCAATAAACATCTGCTTTGTCGTCCGGTTAATCTTTAAAATCGCCTGGTGCAGGGATTCTTTGGCGGTTAAAAGGTCTGTCTGCTGCTGGATGAGAAAATCATAGCGCTGCTTTAGCTCATCATATTCCTCAATCGCTACCAGATTAACCGTGCCATAGGAATCCAGCTTCCGCTTTAACTCATTAATTTCATTTGCTAGGGCGGGCTGATCTAGTTCCTTATTTAAATCCTCCAACATATCCAAATCAATTTTATAGGCGGAGATCATCCTTTCTTTTACCGCGCAATATCGGTAATCCAAATCTTTACCCCGCATCTCTAAATCATGCAATTGATTTTTCACCTGCTCCAACTGCTTGCGAGCGGCCTCAATCTGCTTAACCACTCCCACCGTACCGCTGGATACTTCATTGTATTTAAGCTCAACCTCAAGCAATCCTTCTTTTTTATCTTTTATCTGCGCTTCAGCTTCATTAATCTTGTTCTGACAATCAATGATCTCAACCCTTAAACCCTGCTGGCGTTCCTTAGCTTCAGCTATCTGCCTTTCAATATTCTCAAGGCTGGCCTTATCTTGGGCATAAGTTTCATCGAGAATCTTTAAGGTCGCCGCATCAGAACTAAAACGTTTATTTAAAGCCTCAATCTCCGTCTTAGTCTGAGTAATCAAGACCAACACTTCTTCTCTGGCCTTGCTGTTTAAGGAAATACTATCCTCCTCCTGCACGATCATATCCTGCCTTGTTCTCTCTTCATTATTTAAACTCAAGAGCCGTTCCTGGGCGTTAGCTAAATTCTGCTCTATCGCGGATATTTCACGAGCTACATCGCCTAACTCCATAACAATTACATCCTCTTCCTCTTTAATCTTATTGAACTGCTCTAAAATCGTGGCATGATTGGATTCCTTGTTCGCCAGGGTAATCTCATGATTACGTAACTCCAGCTCTAAGTCCTCGCTCATTTTAGTTAATTCTGAAATACAACTCTGGCGGAGCACCTTCCTGCTTCTTAATTCTCCCAAAGTCTCTTCAATCCTGGAAATCTTTTCGCTGATATTCTGTGTATCCAATTCAATCGGCTTTGCCTCCCCGCTTATCTTGAATGTTGCCTGTGCCGCGGGATTCTCATCGCTTAATGCCGGCTGATTCTGGACTTTCACCACCAGGCCTGTAATATTCTCCTTGGGCAGTTTATCCAGATAAATCACCGCGTTCAGCGATTCGCCGATATCATCATATTTATTCTTTAGTTTCTCAAGGAATTCTTTATGCGAAACCAAAGTAAGCTTTTCATTCTCTAGCGTAGTAATCTCCTGGTTGATCCCGTTCAAATTCAGGCCCTCTTGCTCAAGGCTGGACTTAACACTGCCGATTTTCTGCCTGAAACTATCCACTAGTTCCCGGGTACTGGCTAACTCCTGGGCGACCTTGCTTAAAGCCTCTTCGGCAATTACCTTCTCTTCGTAAACCTTGGCCTTTTCAATCTCCAGCCTCTTTTTACGCGCCAGGAATACCTGATGCTTGGAATTAAATTCGCTTACTTCATTATGCGTATTTGAAATCCGGGTTTCTAAATCCAGGATAATCTTTTTACTCTCAGAAATAGCCTCCAGTGAACTCTTAATTGAAACACTAAGCTTATCAATCTCCTCTTCCTTTTGAGCCAGGACAAACTGCTTATCTTCTATATTTTGCTTAAGGCTGTCGTATTCAACGCGCACCCTCTCTAATTTCTCCTCATCCTGCAAAAGCTTGGCTTTAGACTGCTCAATCTGGCCCTCCAAAACCTGGCTATTCTCAATCAATTCAGCGATGCGCTGCTGATTAAATGTGATATGCTCGTTATTGCGCACCAGGCTGTTCTCCAGGTTAAGTATTTCGCTGCGGCTGGCCATCAAGCTTTCTTCCAGCGCTTTTAATTCTGACTGGCGGTTTGCGATTCTTCCCTCAAGCTCGGAGACTGACTCAGCTAAAACTAAATCTTCTTTCTTTAAATCTTCAAGCGCCAAAGTAATCTCATCCCTCTGCGCCAGGAAATTCTTTTTATCTATAACCGCCAGATCAGTTTCTTTTAACTTTAACTCTTCAAAAACCTCCTTATACCTGCGGGCCTTATTCGCCTGCCGCTCAAGAGAACCAATCTGCCTCTTTACCTCTGTAACAATATCATTTACTCGCAGCAAGTTTTGCTCTGTCTCCTCTAACTTACGGGTAGTCTCCCTCTTCTGGGCTTTATATTTACTGATCCCGCTTGCCTCATCAAAAACCATACGCCGGTCTTCAGGCCGGGAGCTTAAAACTAAATCAATCTTTCCCTGTGCGATAATTGAATAACTCTCCGCTCCAATACCCGTACCTAATAATAGGTCCAAGATATCCTTAAGCCGCACCGTGGCCTTATTCAAAAGATATTCACTCTCCCCGCTTCTAAAAAGCCTGCGCGTGATCATTACTTCAGGGTGGTCAACATTGAAAAAACGGGTAGTATTATCAAAAGTAAGGCTGACTTCGGCCATACTTAACGGCTCCTTATTATCCGCGCCGTTAAAAATAACATCCAGCATCTCTGAGCCGCGCAAAGACTTTGCCGACTGCTCTCCCAATACCCAGCGTATTGAATCAAAGATATTGGATTTGCCGCAGCCGTTAGGCCCGACAACTGCCGTAATCCCCGGCTCAAAATTAAGCACAGTCTTATCGCAAAATGATTTAAAACCTAAGAGTTCAAGTCTTTTAAAATACATAATATCTCCTTTTACTCCTGCCTGAAAGCAGGGTTAATGAAGTTGCGACTGCTGAGCTTCAAGCCAGTCATCAATCTTATCCTTTTTAAAGCGCCATTGCCCGACGAGCTTTAGCGCCGGAATCTTGTTGTGTTTTAACCAGTCATAAATAGTCCTGCGGGTTACTTTTAAGTAATCCGCCAGGTCCTCTATAGTCATCAAATTACTGCTTACCATACAATTCTCTCCTTAAATACTATGTGCGTATTATAAATAATTTCCGCAATCTTGTCAAGGAGAATCTTTACATTCTTTAACATATGAATGAGATTAGGTATGATATAGGTCAGACTACTGCAGAACACTGCAATATAGACAGTGTCCGTAACCATCTACATAGCATAAACTTACAATAATAGGGACAGCGACCATTATCTTTGCTTTAGCAAAAAGATAATGGTCGCTGTCCCTATTATTTATTTACGAAGTGCGGTTTTAAAGGCTTGAGTTAAAGCAGGGACAACCTGAAACAAATCTCCGACAATTCCATAGGTAGCTACCTTAAAAATTGGAGCTTCAGGGTCTTTGTTGATGGCGATAATAATCTTTGAGGATTGCATCCCTACGAGGTGTTGTATCTGGCCGCTTATCCCGCAGGCAATATAAATCTTCGGCCCCACGGTCCTTCCGGTTTGCCCGACCTGATGCGAATAAGGTATCCAACCGCTATCCACTGCCGCGCGGCTTGAGCCGACTGCTGCTCCCAGGACATGCGCTAACTCTTCCAGCAATTTAAAGTTCTCAGCTGCACCCAAACCACGTCCGCCGGAGACAATAATATCGGCTTCGGATAAATTTACAGTTGACTCAATCTCTTCAATAATATCTAAAAGCTTAGTACGCGAAACATAAAGCGAACTATCAAAACTCTCCCTTATAATCTTGCCCTTGCGTTTCTTATCCGCGGCCATAGGCGCAAATACCTTATGCCGCACCGTCGCCATCTGCGGCCGGTAATTAGGAGAAATAATCGTCGCCATAATATTTCCGCCAAATGCCGGGCGGGTCTGCAATAGTATTTTTTTGTCAGGTTCAATATCTAAACCCGTGCAATCCGCGGTTAAACCGGCTTTAATATTTATCGCTACGCGCGAAATCAAAGATCTGCCGATATTCGTCGCGCCGCATAAAAAAATCTCCGGCTTATATTTCTTTATCAACTCAACAATGATATTCGTATACGGCTCATCCTGAAAATTCGCCAGCTCCGGAGCTTCAACTAAATATATATTGTCCGCCCCGCAAAAAACCAGCTCATCCAGCTGATCCTCTAATTTATTCCCAATCAAAACCCCGCTCACCTGACAATTTAATTTCTTCGCCAGCTCCTGGGCCTTGCCTAATAATTCATATGAAACCGACTGCACCCTGCCGTTCTTCTGCTCGATAAAAACCCAAATCCCTTTATAATCCTTTATATCCGGCAAATCGCATTTAGCAGGAGTCTTCTCCAGTAAAACCGCCTTAAATTTACAGGCATCGCGGCAAGCTCCGCAAAGAGTACACTTAAGTAAATCAATGGACGCCTTCTTATCCATTATGCGTATGGCATCAAACGGGCAGGCCTTTACGCAAAGGGTGCAACCCGTACATTTCTCAATAATAATCGCAATTGACATCTTAATTAACCTCGTCTTTAACTAAATCCACCAACTGTTTAGCAATATCCGGAATCTCGCCCGTAAGCATCTGCCCTCCCACCCTCGGAGTAGGAGTAAAAATCTTCACCACCTGTGTGGGAGAACCGCACAAGCCAATCTGCTGCGGGTCAAGCTGCAACTCTTTCTGGGTAAGCGTAGTAACTTTAGCTGATTTTGCTTTCATCAACCCTCTTAACGAAGGAATCCTTGGCTCATTAATTTCTTTAACTACGGTCAAAAGCGCAGGAAGCGGAGTCTCAATAATTTCAAACCCCTCCTCCAACATTCTTTCAACCTTCATTAATTTATCAGTCGCCTCTTCTATTTTTTTGACATAAGTCACCTGCGGAATATTTAAATGCGTGGATATCCCGGGACCGACCTGCGCCGTATCTCCGTCTGAGGCCTGCTTACCGCAAATAATCAAATCAAAGACGCCGATTTTCTTAATCGCGCCGGCCAAAGTATAGCTGGTCGCCCAGGTATCGCTTCCGGCAAAAGCCCGGTCACAAACCAGAAAACCCTCATCAGCACCCATAGAGATCGCTTCGCGTAAAGCCGCGTCTGCCTGCGGAGGGCCCATCGTAACAACAGAAACCTTACCCCCGAACCTCTCCTTAAGCCGCACAGCCTCTTCAATCGCGTACATATCAAAAGGATTAATAATTGATTTTACCCCTTCGCGCATAAGCGTGTTAGTTTCAGGATTAATCCTTACTTCAGTGGTTTCAGGAACCTGTTTTATACATACCACAATATTCATTTTTTTCCCCTATTCTGACTTACTTAAACTTACTCACTATTACTTATACTTACTTTATCTTACTTAGCCAGCTCTTTAATTATCTGTAGGGCGATAATACTACGCTGCACCTGATTTGTACCCTCATAAATCTGGGTAATCTTTGCGTCACGCACATATTTCTCAATCGGATAATCTTTCATATAACCGTATCCACCGAACAACTGCAGTGCATCTACGGTAACTTTCATTGCTACATCAGAAGCATACATCTTGGCCATAGCGGATTCCTTGGACACATCCTTGCATCCGGCATCTACCATCCTGGCAGTTGAATATACCAGGCCGCGGGCTGCCTCAACTTCAGTTGCCATATCCGCGATCATCCACTGAATACCCTGAAAGCTTGATATGGACTTACCGAACTGCACCCTCTCTTTGACATATTTTACCGCCAATTCCAAAGCCCCCTGGGCAATACCTAAAGCCTGGGCTGCTACTCCCGGCCGGGACATATCAAAAGTCCTCATAGTTACGATAAATCCCATACCTTCTTTCGCAAGAAGGTTTTTTGCCGGAATCTTGCAGTCCGTAAAAATCAATTCA
>Ga0172371_10007032_pt1 | contig 16142 bp, 16 predicted proteins | sample Lak12m_FD_114543 | JGI IMG/M metagenome (GOLD analysis project Ga0172371, IMG submission 114543) | Freshwater microbial communities from Kabuno Bay, South-Kivu, Congo - kab_022012_12m | ecosystem: Environmental > Aquatic > Freshwater > Lake | place: Democratic Republic of the Congo: South-Kivu...
CCAGAAGCTGCCGTCCCCGGCCCGGGTCGCCCACCTGTAGCTCTCCACGCCCTTGCCCGTGACGGCCTTGACGGAGTCCAAGGCGGCATCCATGATCTCGGTGATCTGAATGTCCCTGAACTCTGTGGCGCCCTCCACGCCGGGGCTGTCGATGTTGTAGCTGCAGAAGCAGTGGTTCCTCAGCTCCATCCACATGGCGTCGTTGTACCACGTGCTACCGGCGTAGCGGCCTATCTCGTGGCCGGCCCAGAAGGCGAAGCGCACGCTCCTGCGCAGCTTGTCCCTATGCTTGTTGAGGAGCCTGGCTATCTCCAGGACCGCGGTGTCGCCTGATAGGTTGTCCACGGCGCCTGGGCTGAAGGGGGGCGTGTCCACGTGGGCGTTCACGAGCATGAACTTGTCGGGCTCCACGGTGCCCTTTATCTCGGCATCGAGTACGGGCAGCTTCTTCCAGCCCGTGTCCATGACGCTGATGATGTGGGCCTTGACCCCGCCCTGCCTGACCAGCTTCTTGAGGGCCTGGCCGTCCCTGTTGCTGATGTGGAGTATGGCGGGTATGGTCTGTATGTCCTTGATGTTCTCAGGGGTGGGGCTGCCGCTGACGCTGAAGTCGGCCCTCTGGTGGACCACCGTGGGCATGTAGTCGTCCTGCTCTATGACTATGAGACCCTTGACGCCCATGCTCTGGAGCCTGAGCAGGAAGCCAGCCCTCAGCCCCATCCAGTCGCCGCTGGTCTTCTGCTCGCAGAGGACGATCTTGCCACTGCACTCGGCGTACCCTATCTCCTCGGGTGGCACGTAGATGACCTCGGCCTCGAAGCCCTCGGGGGTTGTGGTGCCCACCTGCCTGTAGGGTGTGCACTGGACCTCCATCTCCACTGGGTGGGTGACCCTGAGGCTGCTGTACTTGGGGTCGCTTATGTAGGCCTCGAACATGTGGAGCCTTGGCTCCAGACCGTACTCCTCCAGCCTCGCCTTGAGGAACTCGACGATCTGCATCTCCTGGGGGCTGCCGCTGTGGATGGGAGAGAATTCCGCCATTCGCCCCCAGTTGGCCTGCAGCCTCTTCTTGTCGATGCCCTTCTCCAGGTCGGCTAACAGCTTCCTCGTCTCGTCTGTGAGGATTATCATAAGATATCAATTGATATCGCTGAGGCTGAGCCTTTAACACTTGCTGAGGCGGGCGAGTCGGCCATAATATGACAGCTGCGTGGAAGAATGTGGTATTTTTTCGGGTTGCATTTAACTAAATTTTGGTACTTGCACGCGTTTTTGCTGTGTGGAGTGGTGGGACCGCCCGGATTCGAACCGGGGTCCACGCGGTCCCGAACCGCGTATCTTAGACCAAGCTTGACCACGGTCCCAGCAGGAATAGAGACGACGTGTTTAACTTAAAAAAGGTTCTTGATTCGTCCTAGGGCCCCTCTGTGACGGTGTCCTTCACGGTCATGTTGAGGACCACCTCGGCGATGTCGGCCCCATACTCCGCCGTGCGTAGGATGCTCTCCACGATGAGCCTGAGGGCGGGGACCTCCTCGGGTGGCGCGTGTTTGACGATCTTGTGGATGACCTCAGCCTCCATGTTTCTGGCCTGCTGGGCCTTCTCCAGCACCTTATCTGCCTCCATGTAGTCCTCGTCGAACACGGAATCCATGCTGGTCTCGAAGACGCTGAGCGCGAAGGAACTCAGCCTCTGAAGCTCGTCCAGCACATCGGAGTCCATGGTGCTGAGGGTGAGCTCGAGCCTGTTCTGGGCGATGTTCACGGCGTGGTCCGCCATGCGCTCCACGCTCTTGGTTATGAGCCTGTAACCTAAGCACTCCCGCTGGGACTTTAGGCCACTCTCTTTGAGTATGTAGCTGTCGGTGACGGCCACTTTGAGGAGCCTGATTATGTAGAGGTTGAACCTGTCCACCTCGTCGTCCATGGCCACAATCTCCCTGGCTAACTGGGGGTCCTCAGTTCCCAGAGCGGTTATACTGTCCCTGTGCATTGACGCTGCGATGACGCTCATCCTCCGGAGGGCGTCCTTCACGGAGAGCTCGGAGTAGCTGAGAAGCACCTGGAGGGTGAGCTCCTGGGGAAGGTCTGAGAGGATCTCGGTGCCCACCAGCTTCTTCCGGGTGAAGTCCTTGACGGCGAACCTGTGTTCGCTTTCTAACCGTTTCTGGCTGCTGCGCAGCTGTATGATGTTATACCCCATAAGGTAAGCTGAGACTATGCGCCTGACGATGCTACCAGGCGTGTCCTCGGGCCGGGGGTTTATCACTGCCTTCTTTATACTAGCAACGGCCTCTGCTCCCTGAGGCTGAAGCAAAAGGGACATGTCGTCTTTCTTTGATATACGGATGACGCTTCCCCTTTGTAACCCCATCTGCTCCACCCATTCCTTGGGGAGTGAAACAATGTACGTGGAACCTCCCGTCACCTGTATTTTACGCAGTTCGTCTCCAGATGTACCCATGGACAATGTCTTTCTCTTTTCTCTTTACCAATGGAAATATATATACATTGTTATAAAAACGGTCCATAAACTATAAAAATATAATTTATATAAAAAAATTTGGATTATATAGAAATCGATTTTTATAAATAATATATAAGAAATCTATTTATTCTATCCTTATAGGTGGTTCAACAGAGTAAGAGGAGAAGAAAATGAGTAACAATCAGACTCAGTTAATAGCATACGCGGCAATCGCCCTAATCGTGGGAGCTGCAATAGGATACTATGTAGCAGGAACGATGTCTACTGTACCAGGAGACGTAGCTGAACTGCAGGCTCAGCTAACAGCGGCAAGGTCACAGATAACTACTCTTGAGAATGATGTGGAGACGCTTGAAGCACAGATCCAGGAGTTGTCCAACCCAACCCTCTCAGGTACCATATCAATAGCAGGCTCGACCACAGTACTACCAATTAGCCAAGAATGCGCGAACCTGTTCATGTCTGATCACCCGGAGGTTCAGATAAGCGTCGCTGGAGGCGGCTCGGGTGCAGGCATAAAGTCAGGTGGAAGCGGCGAAGTGGACATAGGGGAAGCGTCAAGGAATATAAAAGACACGGAGTTTCTGAGCTACCCCGACCTCGTACCCTTCGCAATCGCCAAGGATAGCGTCGCCATAATCGTCAACCCACAGAACCCATTAGCTAACAGCCTAGACATTACAATGGAGCAGGCAAAACAGATATTCGCTGGCGAGATCACGAACTGGAGCCAATTAGGCGGTGAAGACCACGAGATCGAGGTCTTCACCCGCGAGGAGGGCTCAGGCACACGAGAGGTCTTCACGACATACATTATGGGAAGCGAAGAGTTCGCCGCAACAGCTGGGGTGAAGCCCAGTAACGGGGAGATGAGAGCAGCCGTTGCTAGTAACAGATACGCTGTCGCCTACATTAGTCTTGGATACGTTGACAGCAGCGTCAAGACCGCAAAGATTGGGGGAGCAGAGGCAACCGTCGATAACGTTCTCAACGGCCAATACCCCATCACGAGGATCCTTTGGATGTTCACCAAGGGCATGCCCAGCGAGCTTGAGGCAGCCTTTATAGAATTCGTCCAGGGATCTGAAGGCCAAGGCGTCGTGAAAGACCTAGGGTACATACCAATCTACTAGATTTTTTCTATTCACAGAAATTCATACAGCCCTATATTGTTTCTATATAGTATTGTATTTGAAAATATATTACATAGGGAATCTATTTATTTCACAGGGCTCAATAGGTCAATAAAAACGAGAAAATAAGATAATTTCATGTTAATAGGAGGAACCCGGGAACGAGAAAAACGGACCTTGTGAGCAAAGCTTTGTTCCTATGCGCGTCATTCTCAGCCGTAATAGTGTTCCTAATCACACTATTCCTTCTTCAAGAAGGGATCAATGTCCTCAATTGGGATTTCATAACGGGGATGATTTGGAGCCCGCATAAAGGGCTTTTTGGGATATTCCCGACAATGGTTGGAACAGTATATGTAGTAGCTGGAGCCATCATTTTAGCTACCGCGATAGGCATCCCCTCAGCAATATTCCTATCCGAGTTCTCACCTTTCTGGCTGAGAAACATCATAAAGTCCTGCGTTGAGGTGATCACAGGAATCCCCAGCGTCGTCATAGGCTTCTTCGGCATCATGGTAATAGTGCCCTTCATAAGAGACAACATAGGAGGCCGAGGCGAATCGATACTGGCGGGCTGGATAGTACTATCATTCATGATCCTACCCAACCTAATCACCATATCAGAGGACAGCCTGAGGGCTGTACCTGGAGCCTACAGGGAGGCTTCACTGGCCCTAGGGGCAACAAAGTGGCAAACGGTTAGAAACGTGGTGCTCCCCAGCGCTTCTTCCGGCATCAGAGCAGCCCTAATTCTGGGCGTAGGAAGAGCCATGGGCGAGACTATGGCTGTTCTCATGGTTGTGGGAAACCCGGAGACGCCTTGGATACCCACGGGTATACTCGACAGAGTGAGGGTCTTGACATCCACCATAGCGATAGAGTTCAGCTACGCTGAGTGGGGCTCACCCCACCAGTATGCCCTCTTCGCCATAGGAGTGGTCCTGTTCTTCATGGTGACCATCTTCAACTTCCTGGCCACCTTCGTGATAAGGAGGGGAAATATCCATGAATGAGGCCACAGTGGAGCGTGTCGTTAAATCGGGGTTATACATAAGCGTCATACTCAGCCTCATTTTCCTGCCAATAATCATTTTATGGATAGCTTTCAACGGGATCGGCGCGATCAACTGGGAGTTCCTAACTAGCAGGCCTTATAGGTTCGAGTATGGAGGCATATTCCCCCAAATCGTAGGCAGCGTCTACCTTGTTAGCCTCTGCTCACTCTTCGGTGCACCTCTGGGCGTCGCCTCCGCTATTTACCTCGCAGAGTACGCATCTGAAAACGTCATCACTAAGACTGTTCGTTTTTTCACAGAGACCCTTGCCGGGATGCCAAGTATAGTCATAGGTCTCTTCGGGTTAGAGTTCTTGGTGTATTACCTTCAGCTCAAGACGAGTCTTCTAGCAGGAGCAATATCACTGAGCTTCATGATGCTGCCTTGGACTATAAGGGCCAGTGAAGAGGCGATAAAGGTGGTACCGATGGAGTATAGAGAGGCAAGCTTGGCCATCGGGGCCACAAAATGGCAGACAATACTTAGTGTGGTGCTACCGGTAGCGGCCCCGGGAATACTTACCGGCGTCCTACTGGGTATGGGCAGGGCGATAGGTGAGACGGCCGTGGTTTGGTTGACGGCTGGTTCTGGTTTGGAGGCTTTTGTGCCGAGAACCATAACGAGCCCCACAGGAAGCCTGCCGATGTACATCTACTTGTTAGCAACTCAAGGTCACACCGCTGAGGGCATGCAGCGCGCCTTCGGCGCAAGCTTGGTTCTACTAGTTATGTTCCTAACACTGAGCGTGTCAGCCCTACTTGTGCGAAATTACTATCTAAGGAAACTTGGAAGATGACTAACAGTTTTGTGATCAACGATGAGGTAATGAACTTCAGTCCCAAGATGGCGAGGGATAAAGTCGTCTTCAAGGACCTGAACCTGTGGTATGGGGAAAAACATGTTTTGAAAAATATCAATGTTGAGATAAAAAATAATATAGTCACAGCTTTCATGGGTCCAAGTGGCTGCGGCAAGAGCACCCTACTCCGCTGCATTAACAGGATGAATGACATCATACCAACGTGCAGGATAGAGGGAAGCGTATTCATCGACAACGTAGACATGTATGCTCAAGAAACGGACGTATATGAACTCAGGAAACGGGTGGGAATGGTTTTCCAGAAGCCCAATCCTTTCCCAATGAGCATATACGACAACGTTGCCTATGGGCCTAAGTTACATAAGATGGCGAAGGGAGCAGAGTTCGATAAGATAGTTGAACGAAGCCTCAAAGGCGCAGCTTTATGGGATGAAGTGAAAGACCGGCTCAAGGAGTCCGCCCTAAGCCTCAGCGGTGGCCAGCAGCAGAGGCTATGTATAGCTAGGGCTCTGGCCGTGGAGCCGGACATAATCCTCATGGACGAGCCTTGCAGCTCCCTAGACCCCATAGCCACCTCCAAGATCGAGAGCCTGATGCGTGGACTAAGCGACCAATACACGGTGGTATTGGTGACCCACAATCTTCAACAGGCTGCCAGGGTCAGCGAGATGACCGCCTTCATGTACTTGGGGGATGTGAAGGAGTTCGGCAGCACCCGGGACGTATTCGAGAACCCGGAGAACGAGCTCACGGAGAACTATATCACAGGTAAGTTTGGGTGATGATGATGAGCAGACCGTTGGACATTGGAATCAGCCAGATCAAGACCCTCCTCATCAAGATGGGAAAACTATCGAGGAACGCGACCAAGTACGCTTTGGACCACTTCTTCAAGGGTGAGGAAGTCTACACTCAGGAACGGTCCTGGAGCAATACAGTGCAGCTGATGGCTGAGGAGGTGGAGGACCGCGCCACGGAGCTGATAGCCCTCCACCAGCCCATGGCCGGCGACCTGCGGACGCTGAAGGCGTACATCAAGATCGCGTACGACCTAGAACGGTACGGCAGGTACGCAATGGACGTCAGCGAGATACAGTACCGCCTCGGCGAGTGGAAGCCCCTGGAGGAGAACGGCCTCAAAGTGAAGGAACTCGTGGACAAGACCCTACAGGTCATGGACATGAGCCTAACCATGATCGAGACCATGGACGAGAAGATGATATTCGACCTCAGCAAGGTGGAGACCGAGACCGACGACCTGTACTTCGAGAACATGAGGCGCCTCAGCGAGTGCAGGGGGGACCCCAAGACGGTAGTTGCCTACATGCTCACCATCAGGTACCTAGAGCGTTTGGCCGACCATGGAACCTACATAGCGGAGAGCATCAGCTACGCGGCCACCGGCAAGAGGATAAGCATAAGGTAGTTGGCGAGTAACGGGTATAAACCGCGGTTCACCCCCCTGAGTCATGTATGATGTAGCTAAGCTCCGCGGCAACTCGGAGCCCATCTTGGAGTACTTGGAGGGCTCCAAGGTAAAGACGGACAGGTTCATGGAGAGGTTCCACGGGTACAAGCTGGACCACGGGGTCGCCGAGAAGATCAAGAAGCACGCCGGGGACGCCGTCGTGTTCGTGTTCTCGGCCGAGTGGTGCCCCGACTGCCAAAGGAACGTGCCCGTGCTGGCGCTCATCCACGAGGCCACGGGTCTGGAGGTTAGGGTCTTCGGCCACATCATGAGGGACTCCAAGAGCAACACCAGGAGGTGGGCGGTGCCACCCAGCCCGAGGGAGGTGGACGAGTTCAAGGTCGCCAAGATACCCTACATCGTTGTCCTCGACAAGATGGGCGCGAAGATAGGGGAGATCGTGGAGAACCCTCAGCCGGGGCTTACCCTCGAGGAGGAGCTGCTGGGCATCCTTGAGAGACCGGTAGGATAAAATCATTCCCGGCCAACATCACTAGTATGCGGCCCGGGACACTACTCAGGCAGTTCAAGGCAAAGGACGACACCGAGGTCAAGTTGAGGGCCCCCCGGTGGGAGGACCTGGACGACCTGCTGGAGTTCATAAACGAGCTGGTCGAGGAGGACGCCATGATAGCCGCCAACCAGAAGCACACCCGCGAGTCCGAGACCGACTGGCTGGCGCGGAACCTCACCAACCTAGAGAAGGACAAGCACGTGGCCGTGGTGGCCGAGGTGGACGGAATAGTCGTGGGCAGCTGCGAGCTCACCCCCAGGTTCGGCCGCATGTCCCACGTGGGCTCCCTGGGCATATCCGTCAAGGACGGGTACAGGGACAGAGGGATCGGCCAGGAGATGATGAGGGAGCTGGAGAGGCAGGCCCCCAGGCTGGGCCTGGAGACGATCTACCTTGAGGTGTTCAGCACCAACGAGAGGGCGATCCACGTGTACAGGAAGATGGGGTACGTGGAGACGGGCAGGATTCCGGGGTGCATCAAGTACCGGGGAGGCTACGTGGGCTCGCTAATCATGACGAAGCACCTTGTCGTATAGCATTTTGAGCTTCCCTTACGATGTGAAGCATCGATCGAGGCACGTGGACAACGTCTATATGCTCAATAGACCTTACTCATCACGGTTATCTAAGCGGAGCCCATACATAGGAACAGGGTGAAGGCCGTGTTCAGGACGTTCACGTCGAGGGCCGGTACGGAAGTCGTTCTGAGGCAGCCGAGGTGGAGTGACCTGGACGACCTGCTTGAGCTCCACAACGAGCTCATCGAGGAGGAGGCAATGATCGGCGGAGACAAGGCCTTGACCAGAGACCAGCAGGTGGACCGCCACGCGGAAACGATGAAGGACGTGGAGAAAGGCCGATCCGCTGTCGTCATCGCCGAGGCCAACGGTAAAGCGGTGGGGGTGGCCAACGCCAGGAATAGGGGAGGCCGTCTGCGCCACACGGCCGGGCTCGGCGTCTTCGTTCGAAAAGCGTATAGAGGCCAGGGGATCGGCTCCGAGATGATGAGGGAGCTTGAGACACAGGCGAGGAAAAACGACGTCGAGGTACTCTACCTGGAGGTTTACTCGATAAGCCCTGCCATTGAGTTCTACAAGCGGCTGAGATACACCGAGTACGGCAGGCTACCCGGGGGCATCAAGTACCGCGGAGGGTACGTGGACACCGTCTCCATGTACAAGAGGATAGGCGGGTGACGAATACCTTTTTAAAAGGCTCGGCCACCATTCAGTACTCGGAGACGAGGGAATGAGTGTGTATCACTCGGACTGGATAAGCTCCTCCTAGCGGAGGAAAAGGTTTCTATTAGCCACCCTAGTCCCAAGAAGAACGAAGACCCAGCGCTTAGCGTGGGAGATTACGAGGCATGACGAACCAAGACAAACAGGAGATGGTGGTGACGCCCTGGGAGGTCAGCGGCGACATCGACTACGGCAAGCTCATCGAGCAGTTCGGAGTCCAGCCCATGACCACGGACCTGGCGGAACGCATCGCGAGGCACGCCGGTTACATGCACCTGCAGCTCCGGCGGGGAGTGTACCTGAGCCACAGGGACCTAGACTGGTGGCTGGGCGAGTACGAGAAGGGACACAGGGTGGGCCTCTACACGGGCCGCGGGCCCAGCGGCCACGTCCACCTGGGCCACCTTCTGCCGTGGTTCTTCTGCAAGTACCTGCAGGACGCCTTCGACGCGGACCTCTACTTCCAGATGACCGACGACGAGAAGTTCCTCCAGCGCGACGAGCTAACCCTGGAGGAGACGGTGGGCCTGACCTACGAGAACGCCCTGGACGTCATAGCCTGCGGCCTGAACCCTGAGAAGACGTTCATCTTCAGCGACACGGACAACATAGGGGAGATATACAGGCTCGGACTCAAGGTCGCCAAGAGGGTTACGTATAGCACGGTTAAGGCCGTGTTCGGGTTCCAGGACAGCACCAACATCGGCATGATCTGGTACCCGGCCCTCCAGGCCATGACCTGCTTCCTGCAGAGCGCCAGGGAGGGGGAGAACATACCGTGCCTGATACCGGCGGCCATCGACCAGGATAACTACTGGAGGATGACCCGCGACATAGCAGAGAAGATGGGCTACTACAAGCCGGCGCAGATACACGCCAAGTTCCTACCCGGCCTCGCCCAGGGCGGCAAGATGAGCGCAAGCCAGCCCGACACTGCCATATTCACCACGGACACGCCGAGGAAGGCGGCCCAGAAGGTGATGAGGGCATTCACGGGCGGCAGGGACACCGTGGAGGAGCAGAAGAGGTTGGGAGGCAGACCAGAGGTCTGCAACGTGTACGCGTACTACTACTTCCTCTTCGAGGAGGACGACGACGCGTTGGTGGAGCGTGAGCGGCTCTGCAGGAGCGGCGGCATCATGTGTGGGGAGTGCAAGAAGCAGCTGGCCGACCGCGTCAAGGTCTTCCTCACAGGGTTCCAGGAGAAGAGGGAGAAGGCGAGGGACGTGCTCGGGGAGTTCCTCCTCAAGCCCCTGAAGTAGCGTCCCGCCTAAACCCTACGAGGAGCCGCCTCCTTTAGCAAATATATAAGCATCCGTTCATAACTCAACATCAGATAGCTATGTCAAGCGAGTTAACCGAACTCTACAACAAGCTCCTGGAGCGATCCAAGGAGCTGGCAGTCATAGGCTCGGCGGGGGCTATCCTCAGCTGGGACATGGAGACCAAGATGCCCCCAGGCGCCGTGGAGCTGAAGAGCCAGCAGTTGGCATTCATCCAGAAGGTGGGCCACCAGAGGCTCACGGACCCGGAGAACGGGCGCATCCTGGACGCCATAGAGAAGAACCCGGGCTATGGGGGCCTGACGCAGCTTCAGAAGAGGAACGTCCACCTGGCGAGGAAGGCCTACGACGAGAACACAAAGCTCCCAGAGGAGCTGGTCGTTGAGATCGCCAGGCATCAGACCATAGCAGTGAACACGTGGAAGCGGGCCAAGGCGGCCAAGGACTACTCCATGTTCAAGCCTGACCTGGAGAAGATGATAGGGCTACAGATGAGGCAGGCCGAGCTCCTCATGCCCGTGAAGGAAGCCAAGACACCCTACGACGCGCTGATAGACAACTTCGAGCCAAGGATGACCGCCGACACCATCACAAGGCTCTTCGACGAGATGAAGAGGGGACTCAAGAAGGTGCTGGACAAGGTCGCGGCGGAGCCCAAGCCCGAGACCGAGTTCCTGCACCGCCCCGTCCCAGTCGCGGCGCAGGAGAAGATAGCCGACAGCCTAGCAAAGTTCATCGGCTACGACGTGAAGTCGGACAAGGCGTCGGGCAGGATCGACCCAACCGAGCACCCCTTCACCACCGGCTACTACACCGACGTGAGGGTCACGACCCACTACCACGTGGACCACTTCACGTCCAGCCTATACAGCGTCCTCCACGAGGGCGGCCACGCCCTCTACGAACTGGGGCTGCCAAGGGACTGGATGTACCAGCCTGTGGGCTCCTCGGCCAGCTACGGCGTCCACGAGTCCATGAGCAGGTTCGTGGAGAACTACGTGGGCCGCAGCGGAGAGTTCTGGACCTACTACCTGCCCGCGCTGAAGAAGCTCACGGGGAAGACCCTGAAGGACGTGAGCCTGGACCAGATGGTGAAGGCAGTCAACTACGTGACACCCAGCAAGATCAGGATAGAGGCGGACGAGGTCACCTACGGGCTCCACATAGTCATCCGGTTCGAGATGGAGCGCGACATCTTCGCGGGCAAGCTGACGGTGGACGAGTTGCCTGAGGCCTGGAACCAGAAGTACACGGACTACCTGGGCGTCGAGATAGAGAACGACAGCGAGGGCGTCATGCAGGACACCCACTGGGCCAGCGGCTACTTCGGGTACTTCCCCAGCTACGCCCTAGGCAACCTCTACGACGGCATCTGGGCCCAGAAGCTTGTGAAGGACATACCCGACTGGAGGACGAGGATCAGCGAGGGCAGCTTCAAGGAGGTAAAGGGCTGGCTCACCGAGAACGTGTACGGGTACGGGAACCTCTACGACCCGGAGGACCTGGTGAAGCACGTCACCGGGAAGCCGCTGCAGGTGAAGCCCTTCGTGGACTACCTGGACGAGAAGTTCAGGGGCGTCTACGGCTACTAGCCTTCCTCTCCCACACCCTCTGGGTGCCCTCCAGCTCCCCCCGGATTATCTCGTCCATGTCCGTCGAGCCGTACATCTCCATGAGCTGCTCCTCGGGCAGCACCTCGAGCTCAAGCCGCCTCCAACGCGAGACCCCCACGAGTTCGTTGAACTCGGCCCAGCTCACGCCCATCCCGGCCAGCCGCTTAACGTCCCGGGTCTCCTTGAGCACCCGAAGGCTCTCCACCATGGCCTTCGTGGCGGAGTAGAGGCAGATCATGGGGATGGACAGGTACTTGACGCCCAGCCTCTCCATGTCGCCGATCTCGAAGGGCGGCGTCTTGCCCCCGGGGATAATGTTGAAGGCCAGGGGCGCGGGCACCTCCCGGACCAGCGTCTCGACCTCCTCGAGGCTCTGGGGCGCCTCCACGTACACGTAGTCGGCCCCAGCCTCGGCGTAGGCGGCGGCACGCTTCAGCGCGTCCTCGAAGCCGTTCACCGATCTGGCGTCAGTCCTCGCACCCACCACCATGTCGGGGCTCTCCTCGTCCCTCGCCTTCAGGGCGGCGGCCACCTTCTGGAGCATCTCCTCCACCGGGATCACCTGCTTGCCCGCCATGTGGCCGCACCGCTTGGGCCATGTCTGGTCCTCGATCCTGACGCCGGATGCGCCTACCCTGGCGAAGTTCTTCACCGTCCAGTATACGTTCAATGCGTTTCCGTACCCGGTGTCAACGTCAACGTCTACTGGGAGGCTCACCGCGTTCACTATGGTGCGGGTGCGATCCAGCATCTCGTGGTAGCCGATGAGCCCAATGTCGGGCTGACCGATGAGGGACGCCGAGATGCCGTAGCCCGAGGTCCCGACTGCGTCGAACCCGGCCTTCTCTATGAGCACGGCGGACAGGGCGTCGTAGGCGCACGGGCGGAGCAGGAGCCCGGGCCGCCCCAGGAGCTCCCTGAACCTTTTCCCCTTCGAATCCATGGTTGAAGGTAAGCCCTAGCCGTATTAATGGTTGCGTGAAGCGAATCACGCGGGCCTCTTCACGAGGATTGCGTGCTGCTGGCCCACGTTGTGGCACCGGAGCGCCGTCTCCGCCTCCTCGTCGGTGCACCCGACCAGAAGCTTGGTCTCCGCGTCGCCCTTCAGCAGGTCCACGGCGTCGATGACACCCGCCATGGCGCTTCACAGTTTCATTGATATTCCACGTATACGTCTTTTCCCGGGATGAGCGTCCCCGAGGAGCTCCGAGGCAGCTACAGGAAGCAGAAGTACAGGCTGGTGGGCGCGCACAGCGCCGTGAAGACGTGCCACTGGGTGCGCCGCAGCCTCAACACAGGGGGTGCAGAGAACTGCTACAAGAACAAGTTCTACGGAGTACCGACGCACAGGTGCTTGCAGATGACGCCCAGCCTGGGCCACTGCACCCAGAGCTGCGTCTTCTGCTGGAGGGCCACACCGGAGACGCTGGGCGTCTCATGGGACCAGACCAGGGACATCTCCGACCCGGAGGACCCTGACAGCGTCGTGGAGGGGTGCCTGGCGGCCCACAGGAAGCTGATGTACGGGTTCGGGGGCATCCCCAATGTGGAGAAAGAGCTTCTCGACGAGGCGATGCACCCCCTGCACGCGGCCATCAGCCTTGAGGGGGAGCCCACGCTCTACCCTAGGCTCGGGGAGCTCGTTGACTCCTTCAGGGGCCACGGCTTCAAGTCGGTGTTCATAGTCACCAACGGCACCAGGCCAGACGTGTTATCCAACCTTGGCACAGAGCCGTCTCAGCTGTACGTGAGCCTGTGCGCCCCAGACGAGGAGACCTACATGAGGACGTGCAGGCCGATGCTGGGCGACGGCTGGCGGAGGGTCCGGGAGACCCTTGAGCTGCTGGAGTCCTTCAGGTGCCCCACGGTGCTCAGGCACACCCTTGTGCCCGGCCTCAACATGGTGAACCCGGGGGGCTACGCGAGGCAGGCCGAGCTCTCCAACGCCACATACCTTGAGCCCAAGGCAGCCATGTCCGTGGGCTCCGCCAGGGCCCGGTTCGGGTACGACGAGATGGCTTGGTTCGACGATGTCAAGAGGTTCGCCGAGGAGATCGCGGCCGAGTGCAGCTACAGTATCGTCGACGAGCACAGGTTGAGCAGCATAGTGCTGCTGAGCAGGCTGGATAAGCCCATCAGGCTGTATTGAGAAGAATTATTAGCCACGAACCGGGATAGGGTTCAGTATGATCGATAAAATAGGCGTCAAGACCACAATCCGTGAGCTCGTGGGCTACAGGGTGCTGGGGCCCGGAGACAACGAGGTGGTGGAGTGCGCCAGGCTGAACAGGGAGCTCTACGAGAAGGGCGCGAGGCCGAAGGACCCCACCATGGTGCTGTTCTACGATCCCAAGGATGAGCCAGGGTGCAGGCGGGAGGTGCTCATACCCATCGACAGGGAGGTGGAGGGGGTGGACACCAAGATGATGCCCGAGATCAAGGTGGCGTTCCTGGTGTTCATAGGCACCGATAAGCCTGTGGAGTACTACTACGGTGAGCTGAGCAGGTATATGGAGGAGCATGGGTTGAGGCCGGCTTCGGACCTGTGCAGCATCGAGGCGGTGTACCAGCCTGCGGAGTACGGGTTGAGCTACGGTAGCTTAATCGACGAGGACACCCCGGAGCACTGGTCGACGGAGATCATGGTCCCGGTTGTGGGGTAACTCTTTTAATCTCTGTTTCCGTCTTGTTTGGCTGCCGCGACCGTAGTCTAGTGGTAGGATCTTGGCCTTCCAAGCCAATAACCCGGGTTCAAATCCCGGCGGTCGCACCATGGTTTCTTGTTGCGTGCACGTGGGGGGGAGGGGGGTGTAGTCGTCGTCGTCACGGTTACCGATTTTTGGGTTTGTTTTGCTGTTTGGGTGCTTTTTAGGGGTTTATAGGTGACGACTGGTGGTGGCCGGTGTCCGTGAGGCATTCCTTGTAACCCGGTTTCAGGTAGCCACTCACCCATCCATCATTTTGTTTTAAAACTTTTAACATATATATAGGGTGCGAGGTTAAATGACGTGGTTTTAAACCTCAGACACGTAGTGAAGGCTGGTGTGAAAGGCTCCATGGATCGCAGGATAAGGGCCGTGACCTTCGACCTCTGGAACACCCTGATCGAGGTGGTCAGCTACACCGATGCTAGGGTAAACGCACTATACGGGGCCGCGGTTCGGGCGGGGTTCACGGGCCCCGTCGAGGCGGCCGCCGAAGCGTACAGGGGCTCCACCGAGTGGTACGAGAGGGAGTGGAGGACGCGGCACGTCCAGGTGGACTCTGGGGCCAGGCTGGACTACATGCTGGGTGAGCTGGGCGTCAAGCTGGCCCCAGCGGATAGGGCGGCCCTAGCCGAGGAGTTCGAGGACGTGTTCCTGAGGAACCCGCCGCCCCTGAAGCGGGGGGCACTAGAGGCCGTGACCCAGCTATCAAGCAGATACAGGCTGGGCGTCATCAGCGACACTGGGATCACGCCGGGCAGGGCCATGAGGAGGTACTTCGAGGACAGGGGCATGATGGGCTACTTCTCGTCCCTCGTGTTCAGCGACGAGACGGGGCTCTGTAAGCCGCACCCGGACGTCTTCAGGCGGGCTCTGAGTGAGCTGGGCGCCGAGCCGCGTGAGGCGGTGCACGTGGGGGACCTGCTGAGGACGGACATCGCGGGGGCCAAGGGGGCGGGGATGAGGGCGGTTTGGGTGAGGAGCCCGTACCAGGACGGAGAGTCCGACGCCGAGCCCGACTACGTCATCGACTCGCTGCATGAGCTACCCGGGATCATCGAGTCGCTTGACCGCTGAGCTTCATATACCGGGAACCTTTAATTATGGGTAATTTGATCAGGGCCGTCACATTCGACCTATGGAACACGCTGGTCCAGAACAGGAACTACGGGCAGTTCAGGCTGCCCAGGCTCAGGGCTTTCCTCAGAGGGAACGGCGTCGAGCTGGACGACGCCCGTCTCCTGGAGGTCTACCAGGCCGGGTTCAGGCACAGCTCGGAGCTCCACAGGGGCAGCGGCCGCAGGCACGTGACGACCGGCGAGATCGTGGGCCACGTCATGGACCAGGTGGGCCTCAGGGACAGGTGCGACTGGTCGCCGCTGGTGGAAGCCTACGAGGAGGCCGTCCTGAAGGACCCGCCGAAGCTGAGGGAGGGGGCCCGTGAGACGCTGGAGGCGCTCCGCGGCAGGGTCAGGATCGGATTGATAAGCGACACTGGGACGAGCCCGGGCCGCGTCGTCAGACGCATCCTGAGCGAGTACGGCGTCCTCGACTACTTCGACGTGACGGTGTTCAGCGACGAGGTTGGCTACTGCAAACCCAACGAGGTCGTGTTCAGGGTCGCCCTGGAGACGCTGGGCGTGGAGCCCGGCGAGGCCCTGCACGTGGGCGACCTGGTCAAGAACGACGTGGTCGGGGCGAAGAGGGCGGGTATGCGTACGGCGTGGCTCAGGACGGCCGATCAGGAGTATCCGCCTGAGGACGCGCCCGACTACATCATTTCGAGCCTCAAGGAGGTCGTCGGGATCGTGGAAGCCGCGGA
>Ga0172371_10007034_pt1 | contig 16141 bp, 15 predicted proteins | sample Lak12m_FD_114543 | JGI IMG/M metagenome (GOLD analysis project Ga0172371, IMG submission 114543) | Freshwater microbial communities from Kabuno Bay, South-Kivu, Congo - kab_022012_12m | ecosystem: Environmental > Aquatic > Freshwater > Lake | place: Democratic Republic of the Congo: South-Kivu...
AGACCGTAAAGCGCAGCCCCGATCCCCACGCCAACAATGGAAGCCTCCGCCAACGGGGAATCCATTACCCGTTGCGGTCCATATTTGTCGAACAAACCCATCGTTGCCCTGAATACACCACCGCGCATGCCAACATCCTCGCCAACGATAAATACGTTCGGATCGAGCGCCAGTTCTTCATCCATGCCCGCACGGATGGCATCGATAAGTGTCATCTCAGGCATGAGATACCTCCTCTGCATAGACCGGATGCAAAGCTTCTTCAGGGGCGGGGTAGGGTGCTGCTGTTGCGTCAGCGACAGCCTGGTCAATTTCCGTCTTTGCTCGTTCTTCCATATTATCCAATTGTTCCTGCGTAACGATTTTCCTGGAAAGCAACAGGTGCTGGGTCAACGGGATCGGGTCGGTCTTCTTGTGGGCTTCAACTTCCTCCCGAGTCCGATAGGATCGATCATCGTCGTCTGATGAATGCGGCGTTAACCGGTAGGCTTTGGCTTCGATCACGGTTGCACCTTCTCCCGAACGGGCTCGTTCAACGGCTTCTGTCATGGCTTTATATACGGCTTCAAGGTCCGTACCGTCCACGCTGATGCCCGGTAAACCTAACCCGCAAGCCTTGTCGGCTGAACTTGGAACTGCCATTTGCTTGTCTTGTGGTACGGATATGGCATACGAGTTGTTTTCCACCATGAAGATGACCGGAAGTTTGTGAACGGCTGCCCAGTTGACAGCCTCGTACCACTCACCCTGCGAGGTAGATCCTTCACCGATGGTAGTGAACACGACCTTCTTGTCTCCCTTGAGCTTGATGGCCAGACCAAGACCACTGGCATGCAGGCTTTGGGTTGCGACCGGTGCAGAGTGACTGAGCACATTGGCGCGCCGAAGTCCCCAGTGGCTTGGCATCTGTCTGGCACCCGAGGATGGCTCGCCTGCCTTGCCCATCACGCTCAGCATGAATTCCAGCGGAGTCAGCCCCACAGCCAGCATCAGTGCCAGGTCACGGTAATAGGGCGAGATCCAGTCCTGTCCCCGTTGCAGAGCAAAGGCTGCACCTACCTGGGCGGCTTCCTGCCCGATCCCTGAAATGTGAAAGGCGATCTTTCCCTGGCGGTGGAGAACCCAGGCTCGTTCATCCGTGTGCCGTGCCAGCAGCATCGTCCAGTACATATCTAATAGATTTTCATTGGATAATTCCATTGATGGCTCCTTATGGGATAAATTATATCGTAATTATATTAAAAATACGTTTGAAAGGATAATAAAGGTGATTAATATGAAACCAAGGCAGCATACACTTCAGGTGTACTGCCTTGGTTTATTTGAATCAAATTACAGGTTGGATTACTTCTTCATCTTAATAACCATATCTGTCACCGCCAGGATCACTCCAATTCCCAATAGTCCAAAACCTGCAATTCTGTTTTCGTTGAAGAATAAACCTGCCAGGATGAAGCCAAATGCCAGGCTTGCCAGTGGAGTGAGTGCCTTCGCTTTTCCCCCTTTTTTCCGGATTACGACAAAGACAAGCACTGCCACGATGATGAGCACTACGATGGAAATAAGAACATAATGTGGAAATGGATTCATTTGTCAACTCCTCCTTTGAACAGGTATGGGGGTCGCTAAACAAACATTCAGTCATAATGGCTTATTGCCTCTTGGCGTTTTTCAGGGTTATAGCCGCATGATAAGGATCAAGCAGGGATTATGCTCATTCCATATCTGTGGAATTTCCTCCAGCGCTCTGAAACCCATGGATTCATAAAAATCCCTGGTTTTCGCATAATTCGGGTCATCATTGGATGGCCCCAGAGTTTTAACTTGCAAGTACTCAACCCCTTTTTGTCGCAGCCACGCCTGCGCGGTTATAAAAAGTTTCCGGCCAATTCCCTGTCGGTGGAATTCAGGCCGAATGCCCATCAATAGGATTTCTGCAGAATAAGGGTTTTGTTGCTTGATGCTTAAGAAACCTATCACAACCCCGGATGTTCTTGCAAGGAAGGTGGGCAGGTGCTCAATTTCCGAAAAATATTGCAGCAGGGATCCTTCGATCCCAAACCATTCGGGTAGAGACCGCAAGACCGGTGTGCAGATGGCAGAAGTGTTGAGGTGTGGTCCTGTTACGCTGAATTCCAATGGGATGTCCGCTATCTTTCAAGTGTCGCTTCATTTGGATTGGTCGGGTTGTAATATACGGTTACATCCAGACCTTCCGGATAACGGTCAATGGTTTCGTAGGCAGTTTGACTGGAGTGGACAGACCAGAATTTATCTCCTGCACGGATCTGATCACATTGATAAAGTTTCCCACTTACTTCATAGGTATAGATCACCCTCGGGCTGACTGTCGTATTTTCTCCCCCGGAAACTTCAACCCGTGACTTAATTATGGTTCCCATGGTAGGCAACCAGTCCAAGCTAGCCTGCTTGACGGCTTTTGCTTTTTGATTCTGATTGTATAAGAACCAAACCACTGCTCCGACCGGCACTAAGGTGCATAGAACGGAAAAAATGATCGAGGCTGCCACGAGCAGGAACGTTCCACCTCCAAATAGCCAGGGGAATAAATCTTGGATATCCATTTTGATCACTCCCTTCAACGTTTTGCAAGAAAACGATTCTATAATAAACAAATTTGTCCTGATACCATTTTGGCAAAATCATTATACAGAATTATTTTTATATTTCCAATATTATGTTAATTGAATCCTGATGTCGGTAACCGGATCAAATGATTAAATAGAACCTGATTTTCATCCAGGAGTGCCCAATCCACCTCAGAGGAGAAATAACTCTAATTCTCTTATGCTGCTCGTTGGTATCCGGTAAAACTTTATCCCAGCCATCATGAAAGAACTTTACGGTTAATTCGATAAATTCATATTTTTGGGCATCATTTCCAGAAAACCAACCGGATAAAAGGGTGGTTTTCGAGGTTCGATGGTATCAAGATTTAACCAGAGCTCATAAAAGACTTCGCTATTTCATTCTCGCCTAATGGCTCACCCCATGCGGTAGAGTTCGATTTTAACCATTTCTTCATCGCAAACAAATTCGATCACATGTCCTTTCCGTTAATCAAAAGTGAAGATATATTCAAAAATCCCCAAAAGTCTTGGATTTTTGATCTCGGTATCCAATTCTCCCTGATTTCACGCTTAAAAGCATACTCGCCAGACTCGCCAAATTCAACCTCTCCCCCGGGCGGATAGTAGAACTGTTCGTTTTTCCCATAGCTGGCACATGATTTGGAAATGTCCTGCGTGCAGCGCTGTGTGTTTGAGCGCATGGGACAATACCCAGCCGATAGTCACCTCTCGTCCGTTTCTGGGAGATATCCTCATTTTATTTAATCCTTCCAGATCCAATTGATTCAGCACATTCATCAAGTATCGATCACTCTCGTTCAGTCGTAGGATCAATTCATTAGCTGTTGACCCTTTGCTCTTAAATTCGGCCTCTCTATCACGTCCGGAATAGTCACCTGCGATCACATCACCGATCCAATACCTTTCCGCCCCGTAGATATGTACCACCAGGGCATTCAGAGAATTCATATCAGGACCAGGGCTCCAATCCAGCGCGCTTTGCGGGATCTCTAATAAACCTTCTCGAATTCCATCATGAAGTTCCAGTATGTTTTCAAAATAATTTTCATAGAACGATATCATTTTTCCTCAGCTTTGAACTATGGAGGTTATATTGAATAGAATCATCGATGAATGGTCAGAAATTAAACGCTTACATTCCACACATAACCACATGTTAAGCACTCAGGTTTGTGCATGCACAGAATTCTTCCGCACTCCGGGCAGGTCCACCTGGTTTGATCGATTTTTACGAACGCTTTTACCCCGAATTTTTGAATGATATTCAAGTTTTCGATCACGCTCGTCCCATATCTACCCCTGTAGCGTTTGTCCAAGTGTTTTATCCGGGCACATGGATATTCTTCACACTCGAAGCAATAATGGTATTCATCCTTCGCCATTTTTTCGCAGTTCTTTATTTTACAGGCCAGGCAAGATTTCATTTTAATCCTGTCATCTCCTCTGCATCCCGGCCAATGATTCTTTTCCCTTAAATAAGCATAACAGAGATTACAATTTATTCCGCAAGGAGCCGTCAGCATCAGGTCGAAGTATTCAGGTACATTCATGAATTTTCAAGCTCCTGTTAAGATGAAGTTTTACTCGATCTTATTATCTTTGTGGGATGCAATTGAACGGAGTGTATTACTGTTGCTAACGAAAAAGAAGATGCATTGTCGATCTGTCATGTTGCCAGCCAGTAATATAAATCGACAACGGTCAATTAATTATCACCCAGGCATGGATGCGTTGATGAACATAATTCGATCCATTCTTTTTCGAGTCAGGTCTACTGGGGAGAAATGGGATCCCTGAATAGATTCCCAACGATCAAATCATATTTTCTATTTCCATTATCGCACAAATTAGAAAAAATATATGAAGAAGTAAAGCCTTCCATACTTAAGCTTAGAGTTTCTATTAAATTACAGGTTGACTGAACCGATTTTTATCAGATCAAAAGCCGGGCTGATACCATTCTGCCCGGCTCTAAAATTAAGATACTTTACATCTTGGTAAAGGTTTATTTTCCTTCCAGGTCTATCCCAACGTCTGAAGTGAGAGCAGGAATGAAAGATTTCACCTCCCGGTAAACGAGGGTCCATGACGCGGACTTGAATAATTGCACAAGTCCCTCAAAGAATAAAATTGGTGAACCTGCCAGTGGTATGAATATGGGCAGTCCAAATAACACCCCGACCACGATCGGCCAGTAACCGGTCATGAAGATGGATGCAACTCCACCCAATAATAAACCTGGGACACTGGCAACCAGGGCTGCCAGGATGGAACTGACCACAAAAAAGGGGATCAGCAGGATCAACAGAAGAAAGGATACGATCGACCAGGCGATGCCCAATCCGATCAGGATCAGCCAGAACAGGCCGACATTCTTCCAGTTGGCCCGCACGAGCGCATAACCCTTAATGATTGATGCATTTACACCCTCCTGTTCAAGAGCACAGCTTCGAATAAAAAAATTTCTCAGAAGGTTGACGCAAATAAAATAGATGCTGAACAGGAATACGGTCAGGAATATCGATCCGACCAGGAAGAAAGCAGAGAAAACCCATCCCTGGGTTGTTCCAATATTGATCCCGAGCGATACCCCTCCCCAAATTAACGATCCAAGAAGTGTGATAAAGATCAGTCCGGGTAACGTAACGGTCAACAAGTCGATCAAGAACAGTCGCCAGGAGGTAATTGACCAGCCCTGTTTGAATCCTTCTCGAATGGTCATTTTCCTGGAAGTGCTTTCAAATTCATCAACCATTCGGATAACAGCAGTCTCGGAAACATATCCAAGTACCTTCATGGCTATGCTGAAGAAGACCATCAAAATCAGAAAAACGACCACAAAGGTCGCGAACGTTCCAATCTCAGGTTGGGAGTCGATAGCTTTCCTAACGGTATGGTCGATATTCATTAACGTTTCGACAAAGGCTTGTGGAGATTGAAAAGGCCGTTCTACCCAGGCAGGGAAATTTATATTATTTTGGATATTCGGATTGTTGTTAAATCGGTAACCGCTATTGCTTCCCAAGCCCGAACTGACCCCTCCAATGGTTAATGCCAGGATAAATCCAAATATCCATAAGGTACGATAATTCCAAATGATGTACCAGGTTTTTTTTAAGATCTTCATATTGTCCATCGCTGATCCTCCTGTGTGATTATATGAATATATACGTAGATCGACCCTTTCTGGTTTTATGTTATTAAAGATCAAACCCTTGCTGCCCGGTTATCTCCCCCGGCACTGGAAAAAATTACCCCAATTGCACTTCGAGTGATGAGTTGCGGATTTCATATAGAAAAATGGCAGGTAGTGTAAAGATGATTGGAGATCATTACTTCGTGGGTGTTCCATAATTTCCAAGATCCTTTGGATCATGATATCGACCTTCGTCCACCTTCGGTTACCTGTAAAAATCTATTTCCATAATTTTAACTTGGGTGTATACTGACATTTGAAGATCGATCTTTTAGAGAAGGAGTCCCTATGAAACGAGCAGTCAGTATCAGCCTGGGTTCATCCAAGCGGAACAAAGCCGTCGAAGTTACCCTTTTGGGTGAAAAAGTAAGTATCGAACGGATAGGCACAGACGGGGACATAGAAGCTGCCGCAAAAAAATATCAGGAATTGGATGGAAAAGTGGATGCTTTTGGCGTCGGTGGCGCAGATCTCGGCGTCCTGGTGGATAAAAAATGGTATCCATTGTTTTCAGTTAATCCTATGGTCCGTTTTGTAAAAGAGACTCCTATCGTGGATGGTACTGGGCTTAAAACCAACCTTGAAAGTAAATCAGCCGCATTCCTGGACGCCCATATCAAGGATTACATCAACGAACGCGGCCGCAAAGCCTTCGTCATGACTGGTGTCGATCGCTGGGGCATGACCAAATGCTTTCTGGATGCTGGTTACGAGTGTGTCTTTGGCGACCTGATGTTTTCGCTTGGAATTCCGATCCCCCTGCATTCTGCCAAACAGCTTAAAACCCTGGCAGGTCTACTCATGCCCGTCGCAGGAAGATTGCCATTTGAATGGATCTACCCGACCGGTGAAAAACAGGAAGAGCGTAAACCAAAGCACACAGACATCTTCCAATGGGCAACTGTAACTGCGGGTGACTGCCACTACATCAAGCGCTACATGCCGGATGACATGAAAGGCAAAGTGATTGTTACCAACACTACAACTCCGGAAGATATAGAATTGTTCCGCAAGGTGGGGGTGAAATATTTGATCACCACCACACCTGTGCTTGAAGGTCGCTCTTTTGGAACCAACATGATGGAATCTGCCTTGATCGCCATCTCAGGCAAAAAACGTGCATTGACTGATGCCGAATACAGTGATCTTCTTGCTCAATTAAAGTTTGAACCTCAGATCCAGGAATTGAGCTGATCTTCCGGTTCTATAATTGGCATATTGATCCAAAATTTGACACATGGTTTTATCCTCAAGTCTAGCGAACAATCATTACGTTCTTAAATGGATAAAGATCGCCAGGTCAATTACAAGGAGTGTTCTATGTTAATGGACGCAGTTGTCACTGCCGGCGGTATACCTCTGCCAGATGAACCTCTCTATCCTTATACACAGGGAATATCCAAGGCTTTATTGGATGTGGCTGGAAGACCCATGATTCAATGGGTTCTGGATGCACTTGGGCAGGCCGACTCCATCAGCAATGTCATCGTGGTTGGTTTGACAGAAGAAAGTGGTGTGACTTGTCAAAAACCACTTTATTTCATTCCCAACCAGGGTAAAATGCTGGATAATTTCAGAGCTGGCGTCCGCAGATCCCAGGAATTAAACCCGGATGTAAAATTTGTAGTTTTTGCCTCATCCGATATACCTGCCATAAAACCTGAGATGGTGGATTGGGTCGTCAACACAGCAATGGAGACTGAGGACGATATCTATTACAATGTCATTCAGCGCCAGGTCATGGAAACGCGTTTTCCTGGTTCAAATCGCACCTATACACACCTCAAGGGGATGGATGTCTGTGGTGGTGATCTAAATGTCGTTCGTGCCAGTACCGCTTCAGATGAATCCGAGATTTGGGAAAAGATCTCCAATGCCCGTAAAAGTCCCCTCAAACAGGCTGCCTTGATCGGTTACGATACCCTCTTTCTTCTTCTGCTGCGTCAATTGACGATTGAGAAAACGATCCAGAAGGTCGCCAACCAGTTGAAGGTCAACGGCCGCGGCATTATTTGCCCGTATGCCGAGATCGGTATGGACGTGGACAAACCTCACCAGTTGGAAATCATGCGCTCCGATCTGGCTGGGTTGGGATCCGAATTTTGAGTTTTCAACGCATTCTTGAAATGGACGCTCGTCTCTCCGCCCGGTTGCGGTTGACCGAGCGTCCTGGATTTTTTCGTTCTGTTGCAGCTTTTCTGGCACATTCGGGGGATTCCTGGTTCTGGTGGGGGGCTTTGGGATTGCTATGGTGGTTGGGAACACCCTTTTGGAAGAACTGGGCTCAGATTGTTCTGTTTAGTATCATCGGGCTGGCTGTGCTGGTGTCGTCCATTAAGTTCCTGGTTCGTCGAAAACGCCCCGAGGGAGAATGGGGTGGCATGTACCGTAAAACGGATCCTCACTCCTTCCCTTCAGGTCACGCAGCCCGTGCCATCCTCATTGCAGTGTTGGTTGCCTCCCTTGGTCCCCCTTGGTTGAGCGTGATTTTATGGATCTGGGCGCCCTTCGTTTGTCTGGCTCGCGTTGCGATGGGTGTTCATTATCTTTCGGACATCCTGGCTGGGATCTTGACGGGTCTTCTGGCAGGGATCGGAATACTGGTGTTCATATCCGGTTGAAATTATCACCTGTGCCAGGAAGATTTATATTTGCCACCCAAAGCAGGATGCCCATTGCCAAAAGAACTTCTCCCAGGAACCAGATCCCATAACAACCGGCGATAATATCAGCTCCAATTACCGCAACCATTGGCAGCATGCCATTTCTAAGATTCAATGATTTTCCGATTAATGGTTTAAAGGTCCTTAACCACAGCAAAATTCCCGCTATCATCAATACCAGGAAGGTTAATCAGCCGGTTAATAATCCTTCCATACCGGGGAGAAAAGGGATGTTCAAAGATAAATTTCCTTTGGTACCCTCCCGGGAAGGGGTTCTTTAGATATCGTAGTGCATAACTTCTTGAAGGATCAGATTTCCGTAAATTGCATCTTCAGGTTTTACAGAACACTCCACCAAATTGATCTCTCCGGGGTTGATGCTGGAAGTTGTTTCCATCAGTCGAGAGGTTTTTACCTTCTTTGCTGATATTCATGCGAATATCGGTTTTAATCTTCTTGGTTGCATTATTTTTTATTGTGGCATTTGAAGGGGATTGATCGAGTGGGGTAATGATAGATTTATTCAATATTGTCGTATATTAATAAAAAAACCATATATTCTTAATCGTCCTTGAGGCTTGTACTGTATGCCTTGAGGACGATTAATTTACCTGTTATTTTCTTAAAGTGAATTGGATGTGATTCCTTATTGGTTTTTGCGCTTAATAATTCATCCGAGGTTGGTTTTTATTTGAGTATTTCAGGTACCAGTGAAAAGTTCAAATGTTCAGCAAAACCCTTCAAAAGACCTGCCAGGGGAATCAATTAGTTCTCGTTTGCTTGAGGCGAGGATAAGAAGTAGATGATGGTTACCCCGATTAAAATGACGATCAAAACCAGCAATAAGAAGCCGGGTACAACAAATCCATCAATTATCCCGCAAAGAATGGCTGTCAACAGCAGTACTGCCAAAAGAACCATAATGGTCAAAACGCTTCGTGCCAACCCTCTTATTGGTCGATTGTTTTTGACCCATAAGCTTATTCCTGCAATGAACATTCCGAGAATGAGAATTATGGAGGTGTAATAAACCTGGTCTCCGCTCAAATATGGGATCGGGAACATTACGATCGCGCAGGAACCCGACGATGCAGGGGTCTTATAAGTTGGAAGTTGGAAGGTGCGTACCAGGACCATGAAATTAAAGACGATATCATCTGAATTGATCGAAATTTCGATCGGACTGGATTCTCCAGGAAGGACGGTGGGGATGAATTCAAACTCGCGTGCGATCCCACCCTGATGACTGATCTCTCCACGTAGCACAGGTTTCAATGTCTTATCGGTATTGTTGGTGATTTCAGTTCTGATGGTGCCTGTTTCCTTTGTAGTAAGCAAGACGGGGCAATTCAGATCAGCACGGGTCTGGTTTGCAGAACCCACAGAGGCATAGGAATAATCAAAATAGAATGGCAATTCAAAATTAGCCCATAGGATGCTTCCAGCAAGAAGGAAGGCAGTAAGCGCGCCTATGATATATAAAATGATGCTCAAGGTTCGACCTTTTTTTTCAGTCATTACTTTTTTCTCCATGCGATAATAAATTTACTTCGCCAGGGAAGATGTCAGTGCTCGTAGGAAATTTTTTAAAATCCCAGGGTTCATCCGTACTATAAACAGTGGTCATTCCTCAGCATCCCATTGTTCGGGTTTAATATCATAATCGCCCCATTTGCTGTTTACCGAGGTCGCAAATGTCAGGGCATTGACGTAATCGGAATGTTTGAGGGCTTTGCGCAAAACGGCCTCTCGTCTTGCGCTAACATCTTCTGTCTGGATCATGTCGCTCGGTGTAACAGACAGGATACGCACATACTGCAGATCGCCGGCTGCATAATCAAGAGTGCTGTCCGCATAATGCCCAAGGATGGTTTTTGCCAGGGGAGTGCTGGAACCAAGGAATCCTGCGGAAAAATCAGCCTGCTCGTCTTCTACCAGGGTCAAGAATAGGATTTCATTCTCTCCAGAGCGGCTGATCAGCTCCACTTCCACAAGCATGCCAGTTTCAACTTTTAGATCTCGTGCAATTTCAGACAATTCTTCCTTCCTTTCGGACTGTTAATTGTAATCGATTTGGGTGTATTAATTAATTCTATTAATAGGAGTGTCAGGGTTTATTCAAAGTCGGGACAATTTAATTCCCTTTCCTTGGTGGTGAAAGAGATGGGGCTCTCAAAAACTTTGGAAGATGAAAGCAACCCGCCTCACTTGTTGAGCAGAATACAATTTTCGTATAGAATAAGTGCGGAGGTAATACTCATGGCAAAAATTAAATACGTCATTAAACGCAATGGTGCTACCGTTCCGTTTTCCAGTGAAAGGATCACAAACGCCATCTTCCGCGCCGCTGTTTCGGTAGGTGGTAGAGATCGCTCAATTGCCGAATCGCTTGGTGGGCAGGTAATATCGCTCCTCGAAAAAAAATTTAAGAAGGATCAATATCCAGGTGTGGAAGATATCCAGGATATCGTCGAAAAGGTCTTGATCGAAAACGGGCACGCCAGAGTCGCCAAGGCTTATATCCTTTATCGTGAAGACCGTAATCGCCGGCGCCGAAAAGAGAAGTCAGTCACTGATCAAGGCTCGGAATATCTACCCTGGAGCAAAATGTGGTCTGTGTTGGATTGGGCAGTCGACCACGAAGTCAATACGGTCGCAAAACTGAATCAGATCGTGACGTCCGGGCAATTCGTAGACCTTATCAAGATCTCTGAAGCTGCTTATGCGGAAGAGCTGCGCATAGTTTACGAATCGATCAGCGAGCGTAAGAAGGATGTCAAATTGGTGATCGTTGCCGGTCCATCTTCATCCGGAAAAACAACCACCACCAATAAGATCGCCCACGCTTTGGCGAAACAGGGCTTGCAATTTGTAGAGTTGAACCTGGATAATTACTATTATGATTTGTCCATGCACCCCAAGGATGAGTTTGGTGATTATGACTTTGAAACACCTCAGGCATTGAACATAAACCTCATCAACCAGCATCTTCACGCACTCCTGTCTGGCGAACAGGTTCTCCTTCCGTTTTATGATTTTAAGGAAGGCAGGGGCTTCCCCGAAAGGACTCCCATGCAGTTGCAGCCCGGTCAGATCATCCTGATCGATAGTTTGTATGGGCTGTATCCGCCCTTGACTGATGGCATTGAGGATGCCAAAGTCAAGCTATATCTGGAACCGTTGCTACAGATGAAAATGCACAATGGAAAATATGTGCGCTGGACAGATATTCGTCTCATGCGTCGCATGCTGCGAGATCAAGCTTCCCGCTCTTATGGTTACGAAAAAACCCTCACGCATTGGCATTATGTCCGTTCGAGTGAGATGCGCAACATTATTCCTTATTCAGACACCGCAGATTTCATCATCAACACTTCCATGCCCTATGAATTGTCGTTGTACAAACACAAATTAAGCTCCCATTTTTCAGAGTGGGTGGAACGTTATCGGGAAGATCCACTGCGTCAGGATGCCTTTATGCGTGCAGAGCGCATCAATTCTCTGCTCCAATCCATCACCCCCTATGCGGATGATTCTTTGGTCCCACGCGACTCGGTCATCCGGGAGTTCATCGGCGGATTGGAGATTGAATAGATCGGGTTGATAAAAGTCCAGGGAACAGGCGAAGCTTGCAGGTGTCACTTGCATGCTTCGTTTTTTAACAAATCGCTAACTTTTTTTTATTATATTTTTAACGATCAGGGGTTAAATTAAACATTGTAACAAATCTTATTTTTTATAAAGGAGGTTCACTATGTCCAACTTAATTCGATGGGAGCCAATGCGCGAAATGATGACTCTGCGGGAGGCAATGGACCGGCTGTTTGATGATGCTTACACCCAACCCATCACCAACAGGAGTGGGTTCTCCGCTGTTCCAGCCATTGACCTGTACCAGACCGAAGATGAGGTGGTTGTCAAGGCATCCTTGCCGGGTCTCAAGGCAGATGACGTTCATATTTCCGTAACCAACGGGGTCATCAGCTTGTCGGGTGAGTTCAAGCAGGAAGAGGATACCGGGAAATCCACCTACCATATCCGTGAACACCGCCAGGGTGCATTTGAGCGCTCTTTCACATTGCCGGTGGAAGTGGAACCAGATAAAGCCAAGGCAGATTTCAAAGATGGTATTTTGACCATAACCCTGCCCAAAGCGGAAGCGGTCAAACCCCACACCATCAACATCAAAGCAAAATAATCGCTCATCAGCTCAGGCTGAACACTGCACAGCGATCCTTTTCGGATCGCTGTGTTTTTATTTCCCGTGTTCCATTTTATTAAATTATTTTGTAAATTGCTCCAAAAATCACTTGCTTATCTTGAAAAAGAATTATAAAATAAATCGTACTTACATTCCATTTGGTAAAGGCGGACATCATGAGAAAATACAAGCAATTTTTATCCAGAATATTTATTACCTTCTTAGTTGTTACGATGGTCATTCTGCCTGGACCTCGTCATGCCTTGGCTGCAGCCCCAGCGGTATTCATCAACGAATTACACTATGATAATACCGGTACGGATGCGGGTGAAGCAATAGAAGTGGCTGGCCCGGCAGGAACTGATCTCGCTGGGTGGACCCTGGTTCTTTACAACGGCTCAAATGGGGTACCTTATGATACAGCCAACCAGAACCTTACGGGTGTCATACCCGATCAACAGAACGGATTTGGAACGCTCTCATTTGCAAGAGTGGGACTCCAGAATGGATCGCCGGATGGAGTGGCTCTTGTAGATGCATCCAGCAGTGTAGTCCAATTCCTTTGTTACGAAGGGACTTTTGTAGCGGTTGGCGGAGCAGCGAACGGGATGACCTGTGTCGATATCGGCGTTTCTGAATTGTCGTCAGCAGCAGTAGGCGACTCGCTTCAATTGACCGGCACGGGAACGAAATATGGAGATTTCACCTGGGCTGGTTCCCAGCCAAATACTTTTGGGTCTGTCAATACCGGGCAAAGCTTTGGTGGTGCCTTCATCAACGAATTACACTATGATAATACCGGTACGGATGCGGGTGAAGCAATAGAAGTGGCTGGTCCGGCAGGAACAAATCTTGCTGGGTGGACCCTGGTTCTTTACAACGGCTCAGGTGGGGCACCTTATGATACAGCCAACCAGAACCTTACGGGTGTCATACCCGATCAACAGAACGGATTTGGAACGCTCTCGTTTGCAAGAGTGGGTCTCCAGAATGGATCGCCGGATGGAGTGGCTCTTGTGGACGCATCCAGCAATGTAGTGCAATTCCTTTGTTATGAAGGGACTTTTGTTGCGGTTGGCGGAGCAGCGAACGGGATGACCTGTGTCGATATCGGCGTTTCTGAAGTGGGGTCAGCAGCGTTAGGCGACTCGCTTCAATTGACCGGCACGGGAACGAAATATGGAGATTTCACCTGGGCTGGTTCCCAACCAAATACTTTTGGGTCTGTCAATACCGGGCAAAGTTTCGGTAATGGACCCACGAGTCCATCTGGTATTGGATTGGCAACCCCGTCCAGTGTAGATCCTGGTGGCTCAAGTTTATTAACTGTAACCGTAACTCCTGGAAAAAACCCAGCCAGCACAGGTCTGACAGTGTCTTGCGATCTGACTTCGATCGGCGGATCGGGATCACAAACCTTTGTTGATAACGGTACCAATGGAGATGTAGCCTCAAGCGATAATGTATTTTCCTATAATGCAACCATTGGTTCTGGAACCTTTGGTTCAAAAAGCTTTTTATGCACGATCAGTGATGCTCAAAGCCGTAGTTCAGAAACAACCATTGACATAACCATCAACGAATATTGTGGTGATGCCTTCACCAATATTTACGATATCCAGGGCAGTGGCTCTGCCAGCCCATTGGTAGGTACAGAAGTAGCAGTGGAGGGGATCGTTGTTGGTGATTTCCAGAATAATAGTTCCTTGGATAATGGGAATTTGAATGGTTTTAATATTCAAGATCTGATCAGCGATGGAAACCCGGCTACTTCAGATGGCATCTTCGTATATGCCTCGGGTGCTGCGGATGTAAGTATTGGGGATATTGTTCGAGTTCGCGGGAACATATCTGAGTACAATGGCCTGACCGAGGTAAGTGCATCCAAGGTCTGGAAGTGCTCCACCGGCAATGCCTTGCCTGATCCAGTTTCCTTGTCGCTCCCTGTTCCAAGTGGAGATTATTTTGAAGCCTTTGAAGGAATGCTGGTCACCTTCCCGCAGAGCCTTTTTATCGCTGAATACTTCAACTTCGATCGGTATGGTGAGATCGTACTTACATCCGAACGTCACCTGACCCCCTCCGCTGAATTCGATCCCGGTCCGGCTGCAATTCAAGCCGCCGCAGATTTCCTTCTCGATAAGATCACTTTGGACGATGGTCGTTCTACTCAAAACCCGGATCCTGCCATTCATCCGAACGGAAATGTTTTTGATCTGACCAATTTGTTCCGTGGTGGTGATACTGTACAGAATGTCACGGGGATCATGGACTATAGTTTTAGTCTCTATCGAATCCAACCCACCAAAGGTGCGGACTATACTGTCGCCAATCCTCGCCCAATCCAACCTGAACCTGTGGGTGGTACTCTGAAAGTTGCCAGTTTCAATGTTCTAAACTACTTTTCCACAATAGATACCGGTCCATCCAATTGGATCTGCGGACCTGCCCAAAATATGGAGTGTCGAGGTGCAGACACACCCGAAGAATTCACCCGTCAGCGCGACAAGATCATCGCCGCATTGCAAATATTAAATGCCGACGTGGTCGGGGTTTTCGAGATCGAAAATAACGTCAATGATGACGCCCTCAAAGACATGGTGAATGGATTGAACACAAAGATCGGTTCCGTCACTTATGCATATGTGGATACCGGTGTTATCGGAACGGATGCCATCAAAGTTGCTATTATCTACAAACCTTCCAGGGTTTCACTGGTTGGTAACTATGCCATTCTGGATTCGACAGTGGATCCTCGTTTCCTGGATACCAAGAACAGACCATCTCTGGCACAGTCCTTCCGCGAGAATAGCTCTGGTGATGTTTTCACAGTTGATGTCAATCACCTTAAATCAAAAGGTTCGGATTGTAATGATGTCAGCGATCCGGACACGGGCAATGGCGCGGGAAATTGTAATATCACCCGCACATTGGCTGCCCAGGCTTTGGTCGATTGGCTGGATACCGACCCGACCAATAGTGAAGATTCTGACTACCTGATCATAGGTGACCTGAACTCTTACGATAAGGAAGATCCCATTGATGCCATCCTTGCCGGTCCGGATGATGTTCCTGGCACATCTGATGATTACACCGATATGGTATTCGCCTTCCAGGGTGAGGATGCATACTCCTATGTATTTGATGGTAAGATCGGTTATATTGACCATGCCCTGGCGAGTGCCACCCTAAAAGATCAGATCACTGGTGTTGTGGACTGGCATATTAATGCCGATGAACCGGACTTGATCGATTATGATATGACTTTCAAATTGCCTGCCCAGGATGCCTTATATGCAAGCGATCCATACCGCGCTTCGGATCATGATCCGGTTGTCATTGGATTGGATCTTGATTACCAAATGAAACCGATCGCAGAAGCTTGCCCAGCAGGATTGACCATCACCAGAAATGGTTATACGGTCACAATCCCAGCGGGAGCGGTCTCTGAGTGTGTCGATGTCTACCT